>Ga0209060_10000046_pt1 | contig 359645 bp, 339 predicted proteins | sample Coa_R1_8_FD_187155 | JGI IMG/M metagenome (GOLD analysis project Ga0209060, IMG submission 187155) | Surface soil microbial communities from Centralia Pennsylvania, which are recovering from an underground coalmine fire - Coalmine... | ecosystem: Environmental > Terrestrial > Soil >... | reverse complement strand
CGTCCGCACCATGTCCCGGCTGCAACTGGCAAGGACTGCTGTGCTCGTAACTTCGGGGGTCTCTCGCCTCTTGACACGGGGGCCCTCTACAGATAAGGGGGCCATCGACTCGCATGGAACGCCAGGCCGTATTCCCGTCCGACCGTCCGCGTCCGACGTCACCCTACTCGCCGGGGATCCGGCTCGACCGGCTCGTCTTTACCTCCGGGCAGGTGGGCGCGGACCCGGCAGGCAAGGTTCCCGAGGACATTCGCGCCCAGACGCGCAACTGCATCGACAACTGCCGGGCCGTGCTCGAGGCGGCCGGCTCCGGTCTCGGGCGCGTCCTCAAGGTAACGGTATTCCTCACCGATATCGCGGAGTTCGGGGCGATGAACGAGGTGTACCGGAGCGCGTTTCAGGGAGATCTCCCCGCGCGCAGCACCGTCCAGGTCGCGGCGCTCGCGCGCCCCGAACTGCGCGTGGAGATCGAGATGATCGGATACGTGCCGTAGCCTGTCTCGCGATATACCTACGTGCGTGTGCCGGTTTGCTTGCGATGCCAGCAGGCCGAAGGCTGCAGTGGGCCGGCGTCGGGGCGTTCTGGCTCACGCCGTAGGCCCCGGAGCGGAGGGCAGGTCCGCACGGGACCAGTCCTTGCCGAAGTAATGCGCTGATGCGCTAGAGCTCGGCCAGAAGACGTGTGAACCAAGCCAGCCGCGGCGCGATCGCGGACACGATGATGTGCTCGTGGTCCGCGTGGCCGCCGTCGCCAATGGCGCCGAGGCCGTCGAACGTCGGGACGCCCGCGGCGGCCGTAAAGTTGCCGTCGCTGCCGCCGCCGGTGCCCGTGGCCGGCAGATCGACGCCCTCGTCCGCCGCCAGACGCCGCGCCAGGTCATAGAGCCGCCGGGACGCGGGCGTCTCTTCCATCGGCGGGCGGTTGAGGCCGCCCGTGATCCGGGTAGTCACGCCCGTCACGAACGTGGGACGGGCCTTGACGCGCTCGTCGGTACGCCGCGCCTCGTCCATCGTCCGGACCCGCAGGTCGATCTCCGCCTCCGCGGACGCCGCGACCACGTTCGATCGCGTGCCTCCGCGCACCACCCCGACGTTGACCGTGGTGCCCCGCTCCGGATCGTTGAGCGCGTGCAGATCGATGACCTGGTGCGCAAGCTCGAGCACGGCGCTGCGGCCCCGCTCCGGGTCCGCGCCGGCGTGGCTCGCCACGCCCTGGACGTGCATCCGGTACATGCCCACGCCCTTGCGCCACAACTTCACCGCGCCCTCCGGTCCGACGGACGGCTCGAGGATGAGCGCGCATTCGGATTCCCGGGCGAGGCGCTCGATGAGCGGCCGGGACGTCGGGCTCCCGACTTCCTCCTCGGTGTTGGCCAGGAACACAAACGTCTTGTCCTCCGCCGCGCCGCTCTCTACTAGGGCCCGAAGCGCCCACACCGCCTGGATGTCCCCGTACTTCATGTCGAAACATCCCGGCCCCGTCATCCGATCGCCGTCGATGCGGCACGGCAGCCGCTCCAGCGTCCCGACGGGCCAGACCGTGTCGAAGTGGCCGACGAGGAGGACGCGCCGCCGGCCGCGCCCTACGCGCGCCTCGAAGTGATCCCCCCAGCGCTCTTGACGGTGCCAGACGATGTCCGCGCGCGCGGCGTCGGCGAACCGGCCCGCCAGGTACCGGCCGGCGCGATCGACCGCCGCCTTGTCGGTCGTGGGCGACTCGAGCTCCACGAACGCTTTGAGGTCCGCGAGCAGATCGCTCAGGTGTTGGTCGGCGAATCCGCGAAACCGGCTCACGGGGGAACCTCCTTGGGGTAGACGTTCTCGTTGAGGCGGCGCAACTCGGCGAGATTCTGCGGCGCCATGACGCGGCGGCCCGTCTCCAGCTCGTGGATCATCTCGATGAGGCGCGCCGCGAGCGGCAGCTCGAACCCGTGGGTGCGCGCGATCTCGACCACCGGGCCGAGCTGATGGTCCACCTCGGTCGGCCGGCGCCGGACCACGAGGTCGCGCCAGATCCCGCTCTTTTGCTTCAGCGACCGGCGGTTGAACGTGGCCAGGCGGTCGAGGCTTGCGCGGATCCCATCCCAGTCGCGCGGGTTCGCGAACCGCATGGGACCGGGCTCGTAGCCGTCGAACCCCTCGCTCTCCACGCCCTCGGCCTCGGCGGTGCGGACGACCTCGGCCGCGAGGTTGGCCATCAGCGCGAGGTTCTCCGGCGCCGAGAGCACGTTTGCCATCGTGTCGTCCACGGTTGCCGACGCAAACAGCTGCGCCGCATATCCGAGCTTGCCCCACAAATAACCCCAGATGTTCCCGGTCAGCGTCGTGTTCTTCAAAAACGCCTCCCGCATGACGTCGCCGAGCCGCTCGAGGCGCGGCGTCATCCTCCCGTCCAGCTCGCCCAGATAGAGCGCGCCCGCGCTGCCGTACATGATGCGGCCCGGCGCCTGGTAGTCGGCGCCGAAATTGACGAACGCGCCCACCGTGCGGTCCGCGCCGATCCGCGCGGCGATGACCCGCTCGTTGAGGCCGTTCTGCATCGACACCACGTAGCTCTCGGGGCCGAGGAGCGGTGCCACGGACTCCAGCGCGGCCGCGGTGTGCTGCGCCTTGACGGCCAGCAGCACCGCTTCCGGCGGCCGGCCGGCGAGGGCCGCCGCGAGGCCGTCCGGGGTGACCGCGGGCGCGCGAACGCGGAACTCCTCCGCCCCCTCGATCACGAGCCCCCCGCGCGTGATGGCCTCGACGTGCTCGGTGACGTTGTCGACGAAGAGCACCTCGTGCTCCGCCCGCCGCAGGTGCGCGCCGATCGTGCCCCCGATGGCGCCGGATCCCACCACGGTGAAGTGCATCGATCTCCTCCTACCAGCCGATGGCGTAGCCGTTGCGGCGCGGATCCGCCGCGCCCGCGAGCCATCCCGTTGCCGGATCGACGACGATGCCCTGGACGCCCCCGACGCGCATCGACCACGCGCCGAGCATTTCCACCGTATAGCCCCGCGCGGCCATCGCGTTCCGGGTCGCGTCGGGGATGCGCGCCTCCATGCGCAGCCGTTCGGCCGGCAACGTGTCGCCGACGTCGTCCGCCCACCGAAACCGCGGGGCCGCGATCGCGTCCTGGAGATTGAGCCCGAAGTCGATGAGGTTGACGAGCACCTGGACGGTCGTGACGAGGATGCCGTAGGACCCCGGCGTGCCCACGGTGCCCCACAACCGCCCCTCGCGGAACAGGTGCACCGGCGCGATCGGCCACTCATGCCGCTTCCCGGGCGCGATCGCGTTCGGGTGGCCCGGCGTCGTGGCAAACCAGCGCTGCGCGTTGTTGAGGCAGACCCCCGTGCCGGGCACGACCACGCCGCTGCCGAATCCGCTCCCTAAGCTGTGGGTGATGTTGACCGCGAGCCCCGTCGCGTCCGCGGCGGCCAAATGCGTCGTCGATGCGCCCGGCCATCCGCCGCCGGCCGCCACACGACCGGCGCCGGAGGCCGCGGCCGCGAGCCGCCGCCGGACCTCCGCGCTGAGGTCGTCGATGTGACCGCCGGCCAGCACGCGCTCCACGGCGAGGGGCACGTGGTCGGGGTCGCCCACGTAGCGGTCGGTATCGACCCGCGCCAAGCGCGCGGCCTCCGCGACGAGGCCGATGTGCTCCGGCCCGAGGTGCGTGGTCGCACCGAGCTCGAAACGGTCGAGCACGCTGAGCGTCTCCAGCACCTGCACCGCGCTCGTCGGCGGCGGGGGCGCGTACACGGTGATGCCGCGGTAGGTCGCCTCGAGCGCCGCCTCCCAGCGCAACCGCCCAGGGTACGCGCGGAGGTCCTCTCGGGTCATGAGGCCGCCGTGGTCACCGAGATGCGCCGCGATGCGCGCGCCGAGTGGACCATCGTATAGATAGCCGGGGCCCTCGGTCCCGATCGCGCGCAGCGTGGCCGCGAGATCCGGTTGGCGCAGGAGCGCGCCGACCGCCGGGATGCGCCCATCGTGGAGATACGCGGCGGCACCCTCCGGCGCGAGCCGCCCCGCCAACTCCTCGAACTCCATGTGGTCGAACGGTGTGAACGGGACACCGTGCTCGGCGTATTCGATCGCCGGCTCCAGCACCCGGGCCAGCGGCATTGTGCCGTGGTCCGCGAGCAGGCGCGCCCACCCGGCAAGGTTGCCGGGCACCGCGGGCGCGAGCGGCCCGGTGTCCGGGGGCGCGCTCCCGAGCCGCTCGAGGGTCGCCGCCCCAGGGGCGCGGCCCAGGAACACGAGCACGCGCGGCACCTCACGGGGCGGCGTCAGCACCAGCGTGCCGCAGCCGGTCAGCCCCGACATATACGGTTCGACCACGCCGATCGCCGCGGCGGCGGCGACCGCGGCGTCGGCGGCGTTGCCCCCCTCCGCAAGCATCCGTACGCCTGCCAGCGTGGCAAGCGGGTTCGCGGTCGCGACCATGCCGCGCCGCCCGTACGCGATCGGACGCAGTCCAAAGCGAGTCGCGTACGTCTCATGCGGCATGGCATCACCTCCGCCGAGGACGATCCAGGAAGTTACGAGGGAAACCGCACATGCGGATCCGTTGCCCACTCTTTGGGCCGCCTCCGCAGAACTCCTGCCGCTCGCGCCGCGCCGTCCAACACAACGGGGACGGCCTTGCGGCCGTCCCCGGCATAACCCGTCTCCGAAATGTCGCGGTTTAGCGCATGAGGCGCACGTTCGCTGCCTGCGGCCCCTTGCGACCCTCTGATTCCTCGTACTCGACCTTGTCGCCCTCGTTCAACGACTTGTAGCCGTCAGCCTGGATTGCGCTGAAGTGCACGAACAAATCCTTGCCGCCACTGTCGGGGGTGATAAAGCCGTAACCCTTCTCGGAGCTAAACCACTTCACCGTACCTACTGCCATACCTTCTCACCTTCTGTGCTCAGTGCTACCAACCGACTTTGCAGCCTGCTGATGCCGCATTAGTATGACATAGAACGTCCCCGAAGTAAAGCACAAAACGGCCGGACCCGGCCGGGCCGCGCCTCCTACAAGATGGGCCGCAGCGGCACGATCTGAAGGATCCAGCTGTTGAGCCGGTACACCCAATCGAAGAGCAGCGCGGTTCCCATCACGACGAGCAGGAGGCCGCCCGCAACCTCGATGGGCCGCGCGTACCGCCGGGCGGCGCTAAACGCGCGCGACACACCGGACAGACCGGCCGCGGCGGCGAGAAACGGGAGGCCGAGGCCGAGCGAGTACGTGAACAACAGCACGGCGCCGCGGTCCGCGCGCGCCGTGGTCGCCGCCAGCGTGAGGATTGCGCCGAGGATCGGTCCCACGCACGGCGTCCAAGCAAAGCCGAACGCCATCCCGACCAGCAGGATCCCGAGCCATCCGGTGGGGCGCCGTGTCATGAGTATCCGGTGCTCCCGCGCGAGGCCGGGCGCGGACACGACGCCCAGCACGACGAGCCCGAAGAGGATCACGATCGCTCCGCCGGCGCGGCTGAGGAGCTCCCGGTTCGCCAAGACAAATCCGCCGGCAAGGGACGCCGACGCTCCGAGCGCGGTAAAGATCACGGAGAATCCCAGCACGAACACGGCCGTCGCGCCAAGGATGCGGAGCCGGGTCCCGCCGCTCCCCTCCAAGTCGGCGAGCGACACACCCGCGACGAAGGACAGGTACCCCGGGATCAACGGCAGGATGCAGGGGGAAAAGAAACCGAGCACACCGGCGGCAAACGCCACGGGCAGGTTCAGCGGCGGCATCCCGAGATCTGAGGGGTCAGCGCGCGGTGCTTCATCGTCCGGAGAGAGTATGGAACGCGGCGTCGAGCTCCTCTCCGTCCGCCGGTCCATATGCGGCCCGGAGCAGCGTGCCGTCCGGTGCGATCCAGGCCCAGAACGGCTGCACCGTGAATCCGTACGCCTTCGCGATGCTACCGTCCGCATCGTAGCCCGTCGGGAACGTCAGGTGGTACTGCCGCATGAAGCGTTCCACCGCGGCGCGGTTGTCGAGCAGGCCGATTCCGACGAGGGAGACGCCTTTGCCCTGCCACTCGCGGTACTCGCGCTCCCAGGACGCCGCCTCCGCGTTGCAGGTCGGACACCACGGCGCCCAAAACAACAGAATCACGGAGGACCCCTTGAGGTCGGCGAGCCTGAGGGTCTTGCCGTCGAGCAGCGTCAAGGTAAACGGGGGCGCGGGCCGCCGCGCCGCCTGCACGGGCGGCACGGACACGGTTGCCGCGGCCGCGATGGCCATGGCCAGTACCCGAGCGATGACGACTGGCGGTCGTTTCACGCGCGTGATTGCCTCCGACTGTACCGACAGTATACCCGTCACCATCATGGTACACCACAGACTGTAACACGGATGTGTGGATGCGGCGCGGCGCGCCACGGACCGGGTGCCGTGTGTGGGGCCGCTCCGGCCATGCCGCAAAGGCGGCGATGCGCAAGGAGTGTCGCCGCACGCGGCCAACTTGTGTAGGAGCAGCGCGGGCGGAGGCGGAAATGGAACAGTTTTTCGGCCGAGGGCGCAAAGGAGCCGTGCAGCACCTGCGGCCGTTGGAATTGGCGCTATCGTTCGCGGCGCTCACGGGCCGGAACTACGATACCAAACTGGAGGCGGCGCAGCGGCTGGGTCTCAACGTGCTGCGGCTCGAGCTGTTTGCGTTTACCGTCTTTGCGGTCGCGCACAACGCGTGGCGCCATCCGCTGGTGACCGCGTTGGCCGACAGCCAGCGCCGCGCGGTCATGGACGCCTCCTCCGTCTTCTCGTTCTGCCTGTGGACCGAGGGCCGGGAGGGGCTCGCACAGCGCCTCCCAACCGCGCTTGACGGCCCCCGCTACACGGCGTTCAAGCGAACGGTCGACTGGCGTCAGTACCGGTCGTTCGCGGATCTCGTGCGCGAGCGGGGCGCCGAGTACGAGCCGTTCCTCCGGAATGCCGCACCGGACTCCGGCCCCCTCGGCGTTGACCTCGGGAATGCGATCGCCCGGCGCGTGCTCGGCCACGGGGACCGGCCGGGACCGATGGAAGCGCTGTGGTGCGCCGGGCTGTTCCAGGACGTCAGCACGACGACGGCGGCGGCGCTCAACAGCTACCGCTATCGCCCAGACCCGCGCGCCGACGCGGCGGCCGCACCCGGCGAGCCGGATAGCGATCTCATCCTGGCCTGCCGGGCGTGCGGCCAAAAGAACCGGATCCGCGCGGGGCGCCCCCGGGGGGAGGCGATATGCGGGCGCTGCCACGCGCCGCTGTGACCGAATGATGGGTCGGCGACCGCCGAATCGCGCTACGGTGGGGGCGGCGCGGGCGTGCCCCGCCGGCGGAGGACTCGCCACAGCACTTCCGGTGTGACGGGCATGTCCAAGACCGCGTCCCCCGAGGGGCGGAGCGCATCCAGGACCGCGTTTACGATCGCGGGCGGCGCGCCCGTGGTACCCGATTCTCCGATGCCTTTGCTGCCGAGCGGATTGACCGGGGACCGCGTCTCCAGCCGGTCCGTCTCCACCCGGGGGATCTGCGAGGCAGTCGGCATCGCGTAGTCGAGCAGCGAGCTGACCAGCGGCTGGCCCGTCGCGTCGCAGGCGACGCACTCCAGCACCGCCTGCCCGATGCCCTGCGCGAGGCTTCCGTGGACCTGTCCCTCAACGAGGAGCGGGTTCACGACCCGCCCGCAATCGTCGACGGCGACGTATTTGAGGATCGTCATCACGCCGGTGTCCGGATCGATCTCGACGACGGCGACGTGCGCGCCGGACGGGACCATGGTGCCCGTAGCCTCGAAGCGAACGGCCGCGGAGATCCCCCGGGCGTCGTCAGGGTGCGCAGCCCGCGCCACCTGCCCGAGCGTCAGCGCGCGCCCCGGCGCGCCGCGAACGGCCACGCGGCCGTGGTCGATCGCGAGATCGTCGGGCGCGGCCTCGAGCAGCCGGGACGCCACGGCGATGACGTCCCGACGTACGGCTTCGGCGGCCTCCGCCACCGCGGACCCGCCGATGGCGAGCGACCGGCTCGCAAACGTGCCGATGCCCGCGGGGACCACGTCGGTGTCCCCATGCAGCACGGTGACCTGCTCGGGGTCGACGCCGAGGGCATCCGCCGCCACCTGGCTAAACGCCGTCTCGTGTCCCTGCCCGTGCGGCGACGTACCGGTCAGCACCGTCACGGCCCCGGACGGCTCGAGCGTGACCGTGGCATCCTCCCAGAGATCGCCGCCGCCCGCGATCTCGATCCACGTGGAGATCCCGATGCCAATCGGCGGCTCACCCGACCGGCGCCGTCGGGCCTGTTCATCCCGCCACCACGCGTACCCGACGCGCTCCAAGGCGCGGTCGAGCGCGGGACCGTAGTTGCCGGAGTCGTAGACTAGCCCGGTCGGACTCCGGTGTGGAAAGACCTCGAGGAAGTTCCGGCGGCGGAGCTCCACGGGATCGACGCCGAGGCGCGCCGCGACGGCATCCATGAGACGCTCGATGTAGTACGCGCCCTCCGGCCGACCCGCGCCGCGATACGGCCCCGTCGGCGTCTGCGTCGTGGCCACGCCCCGAAGCCGCAGCCGCACGTGCTGAACGCGGTACGCGCCCAACGCGACGCGCAGCGTGAGCGCCGGGATCCCGGCCGTATCGGACAGGCAGTACCCGCCCAGGTCCGCGAGAATGTCGCCGTCCACTGCCAGCACCGTGCCGTCGCGCGCGACCGCCGCGCGAAGCGACGCCTGCTGGCCGCGCCCGTGCATCATCGCCCGAAAGTTCTCGAGGCGATCCTCGACCCACTTCACCGGCCGCCGCAGCCGCCATGCGAGATACGCGACCAGCATCTCGTCGGGGTAGACGGCGCCCTTGGCGCCAAAGCCGCCGCCGACATCGGGGGCGACGACCCGGACGCGGTCCGCGGCCACGCCGAGAAATTCCGCGATCTTCTGACGCGCCTCGTGCGGGATTTGCGTCGACAGCCAGACCTCCAAACGATCCCGGGCGGCGTCGTAAGAAGCCAGGATCCCCCGGCACTCGAGCGGTGCGGGCGCCAGCCGAGGCTGCCGCAACTCCAGGGCAACAACCACGTCGGCGCGCCTGAACGCGGCCTCCGGATCTCCCCCGCTCGTCTCGACCGTAAAGATCGTGTTCGAGCCGGCCGCCGCGTGGATCACAGACGCGGCGGGGTCGAGCGCCCGGGCCAAGTCGACGACCGGCGGGAGCGTCTCGTACTCGACGCGCACGCGCTCGGCCGCGTCCCGGGCCGTGTAACGATCCGCGGCAAGGACGGCCGCCACGGGCTCGCCGGCGTACCGCACCGTCTCGTCGGCCAGGAGTGGATGCAGCGCCGCCTGCACACCGGGGAACATCGCCGCCGCCGGCAGCCGCGGGATCGGCGACGGCAGCTCGCGCCCGGTGACCACGGTCACGACCCCGGGCGTCATGGCAGCGTCCCTTGAATCGATCGTCCGAATGCGCGCGTGCGCGTGCGGCGACCGAACGACCGCCATGTGCAACATGCCGGGAAGTCTGAGATCGTCGACAAAGGTCCCGGCGCCGAGGAGGAGGCGCCGGTCCTCACGCCGCCGCAGGGGAGAGCCGATATACGGCATCGGTGACCCGACCATCATGCTTCAACTAAAATGCGCGGGCGTATGGTTGGCGGCCGGCCTGCGCCGCCGCTTCGCTGCCCGCCAGTCGCCCGAACACGCCCCCGAGGGTCATGCCGAACCCTCCCAGGTAGCCCGACTCCAGGATATTGCCCGACATGATCTCGCCCGCCGCGAACAGGTTCGCGAACGGGCGCCCGCGCCGGTCCACGATCCGGGCACGCTCGTCCACGCCCACCCCCATGTACGTAAACGTGATGCCCGGCCGCAACGGAAAAGCGTAGAACGGCGGCCGGTCGACCGGCCGCGCCCAGTTGGATTTCGGCGGCTGCAGGTCGCGCGTCGCGACACCGTCGAGCACCTCGCGGCGAACGACCGTGTTGCCCGCGGACGCCCCGTTGTAGGCCTCCACGGTGGCGGCCAGCGCGGCCGCGGGGACGTGGAGGAGTTCGGCCAGGGCCTCAATCGTCCCGGCTTGAACCGGCGGGAAGAGCGGCGGGAGGAAGCCGCCGATCCCGTTGGCATCCACGATGCTGAACGCGACCTGCCCAGGCTGTGCGGCGACGCGTGCGCCCCACGTCGCGTAGCGCTTCGGCCAGAGGTCCTCCCCCTCGTCGGCAAACCGCTCGCCGGACCGGTTCACCACGATACCGAACGGAATAGAGTCCAGCCGCGTCGCGATGCCCCCATCGTACTTCGGCGCACGCGCGTCGACGGCGATCGCGTGAAACCCCTTGGGGTCTCCCACCCGCATTGCCCCGAGCTCGAGCAAGGCGGCGAGCACGCGCCCGTCGTTATAAGGGGTCCCCCTGACGGCGAAGTTCGTCGCCGCGTCCCCCCAGTACCGCCCCAGCCACTCCAAGTTGGCTTCGAAGCCGCCCGATGCGATGACGACGGCTCGGGCGCGCAGCACCGCCCGGCTCTCGCCGCACTGCACCACGACCCCGTCGGTGCGGTCCCCGCTCACGAGGATCTGCTCCACGCTTGCCTCGTACCGCACGTCGACTCCGAGGCGCCGGCAGGTTTCGTAGTAGGCGTTGATGAGGGCCTTCCCGCCGCCGAGAAAGAACCGGTTAGTGCGCCCGAGCGACAAGGTACCGCGCAGCGCGGGCTGCCAGGCCACGCCCTGCTCGGTCATCCATGCGGGCAGCGTCTCAGACTCGCGAACGACAAAGCGCGCCAGCTCGCCGTTCACACGGCCGCCGCCCACCTGACGAAGATCCTCGAGATACTCATCCGGCCGGTATTCCCCGGTCATGTAGGCGTCGCCGGGACCGTGGGCGCAGCGGACGTTGCGCGTGTGGCGGCTGTTCCCTCCGCGCAGATGGCGCGGGGCACGTTCCAGCACGATCACGTGCTGCCCCGCCTGTCGCGCAGTGATCGCCGCGCTCAAGGCGGCATGACCGCCACCGACCACGATGACGTCGTACGCGGTGTCCAATCGATGTGGCTTTCCTATGTGGCCTATACCTCCCGTTCGCTCTCCCGGCTGTCCTTCTATCGAATTCGGTGCGCTCTCCTGCCTCGCCGCGAGGTACACCGGGCACGGCGGCGCCATGCGCAGACGAACGGAGCCTAACCAACGACAGGGAGGCCAGGGCGGCGCACCGAACAGGCGCAGCAGACGTTCGTTGCGGTCTGTACGGCCCGCGGGCCCGCGGGACCGTGCGGCTCACCGACACCGGGAGGATAGAGACACGCCGCGAACATGAACGACGAGATCGTGATGCGGGTGGACGAGGCGCTCCACCCCGACGAAATCCTTGCCCTCGCCCGGCGCCTCGTCGCCATCCCCAGCCACGGTCCGGAGTGCGGGTGGGAGACCGAGGTCGGGCGTGCGCTCGCAGACTTTCTGTCCCGAGAGGGTCTTGAGGTCACCATGCCGGAGGTCATGGCCGGCCGGCGCAACGTGCTGGCCGTGCTGCCCGGTGCCGGGCCTGGCCTGCCGGTCCTCATGCTGAACGGGCACCTCGATACGGTGCCGCCCTCCGGTTCCATGCGGTATCCGCCGTTCGGCGGCGAGGTGCACGACGGCGCGCTGTGGGGCCGGGGCGCGGGAGACATGAAAGGCGCCGTGGCGGCAATGGCGTCCGCCATGGCGGCCCTGCGGCGGTGCGGCGTGCGTCCGCACCGGTCGATCGTCCTGGCCGCGGTGGTCGCCGAAGAGAGCGGCAACGACGGCACCGCGGCGCTGTGCATGGACGGCCCGCCCGCGTCGTTTGCGGTCGTGGGAGAGCCGACGGGGCTCGGCTTGTGCCTCGGGCACAAAGGCGTGGACCGCTACGTGATCACCGTTCGGGGCCGTACGGCACACGGCGCCACGCCGGAGCGGGGAATCAGCGCCATTTTGCGGGCGGCGCACCTCCTTGTCGGGCTCGAGTCGCGGTTACCCGAGCGGTGGCGCGGTCAGGACTCGGCGGACCTCGGGCGCGCGTCGTTCAACATCGGAACGATCGACGGCGGCGTGAGCCGCAATACGGTGCCGGATCGCTGTACGTTTACGTTCGACAAGCGCTGGGTGTCCGGCGACAGCCCCGAACGGATCAAAGCCGATCTCGTGGCGATCGTCGACGAGACCATCGGCCGCGACGCCGCGGAGGTCGTGCGCGACGCCGAGTTCGAGCGCGTCGCGCATCCACCGATCTGGATCGCGCCGGATCATCCGCTGGCCCGCGCCGTCGGGTCCGCCATCGCCGGGGTCACCGGTGGGCCGGCGCGGCGCGTTCACTTCGATGCCTTCACCGACGCGGCGATCCTGCACGAGGCTGGGACGGCGGCCGTCATCTGTGGGCCGGCGGACCTGGCGCAGGCGCATGCGGACGACGAGCGTGTTGCCGTGGACGAGCTACTCGCGGCGGCGCGCATCTACGCCCGCGTCGCCCTGCACCTCGACCGTGCGGCGCGCGCCGGCTGACCCGGCTCACGCCTTCGGGCCGTCACGCCCTGCCGGCATCCCGCTCGATCCCGTTCACCGCCCGGAGAGCTCCTGGAGCGCACCCGCCGGTGACGCGCACCCAAAAGAGCGCGTCTCAGCGCAGGGCGAGACGGGCATCATATCGGAGACCAGCCGACCGCTGTTGCTACGGGGGAGGGCTATGGTGGAAGACTCGGGTGTCCATGGCGCCGTGCCCGACGCGGATGAGACCGCCGAGCGTCGCCCCGACGAGGCTCTATGGAACATCGCCGGCAGTTATCAGCGGCCGGTCGCGGACGAAAGACTTGTACGTCGATCCGGCCGTGCGACAGACGATGGCCGACCGACTCGACCGCGACGGCATGGTAACGGATCTCGATCGATCTGGCCAACGTCCATTTCTTCCAGGCGGTCATCGACCGCGCGTCGAGCAGCGACGCCCCGCTCATTATTGACCTGTCGAAAGCGCTCTGCATCGACAGCCCGGGGATCAGCTCGGTACTGCAAGCCTATCGTCACTGCCGGTGTAACCAGACCCAATTTGCCGTCGTCGTCCCCTCCGCCGCGGCCGTCGTGCGGCGCATTTTCTTTGTGCTTTCGCTGCTCGAGAACGAGAAGTTCGAAGTGTTCCCGAGCGTGGAGGCCGCCAGAGACCGCTTCACAAAGCCGCTCGAGGCCTAGCTATCGGCGTCCTCGAATAGCCGTTCCCCGCGAAATAGACGATGGGCGATCTGGAACGTTTGCCCTTCCGCTCGCACCGTCGGTGCATGGGCCGCCAGATATCTCGCCGCCGCCACGAGCACGTGGGTCCCTTCGGGGGTCCCCGTCAAGTACTGGCCCTGCCGGGCGGCCGCCTCCAGCATCTGGATCGTATGAAAGTTGCGATCCTCTCGAAGTAGCGCGCGGCCGAGCGTGGAGAGCAACGACGCGACCATTCCTCCTCCGGCCATGTAGGCATCAACGAGCCGGCCGGCTTCCTGCACCTGTTGCTGCCGGTCGAGCACATCGAGCAACTCCGGTAGGAGCCGCTCTACCGCAAGGCCGGTTCCCTCGGAATGCGGCAAGCGCGCCGCCGGGACATTGAGAAAGCGGTCGAGATAGACGCTCATCGCCGCATCAAACACACCGCGGAGCAGCTCGGGCGAGTCCACGCGCCGTAATCCCTGGTGGACGGCGTTCGCAAACGTGAAGGTGTGGAGCGCCGTGTCCCAGTCGCCGAACTCATTTGTCTGCGGGAAGCGCGCGATGCGCAGCGCGGCGGCGTAGGCCACGGTGCCGGCCAGATCGGCGGGACGGGCGCCGTCACGCAACGCGTCCAGGAGCGCCCGCGTGATCCCGGCCGGATCGTCTCCGAGCAATACCGGCACGAGCTCGGCCCGACCGTCCCACGCGGCGGCTCGTGCGCGCCCGGCTTCCAGCACGGTGGGCAGCTCCGCGAATGCGCCGTCCAGGATCCTGATCAGGTCCACCGGGTGTCGCCACTCGTTCGATTCCTCCATCCGCTCGGCCTCGGCATAGCCTGAAGCCAGACTGGCCAACACGGCTTCTGCGTGCTCCCAGCCGGCCAGATCCAGGGCCTCGAGCGCCTTGTTCGTGAAGTCGAGCGCGTGCCCCGTTGCAATGTACCGGTGATCGGTCGCGGCCGCAAACAGCAGGTCGGCCGCCGCGCGGCCATCGGCCCCTCCTCGGACCGCGGATACGATGCAGCGCTCGGCACCTTCCGCGTCGCGGACCTCAACAGACCGCCGGAACCACCGGTGGATCATTCCAGGGTCTGAGGAGTTCCCCGACAGCGGCCGCAGCTGGAATCGCGGCGCCCTCCCCTGGCAATCGCGCGCCACCGCTGCCAGGCCATGGTAGATGGCCCGGGGCCGGTCGTCGGGATAGAGGTACGGCATGAGGTTCATCATACAGGTGTGGATCGTGAGGCCCTGCCCCCACCCGGCCTCCCGGTAACGCGCGCCGAACTCCAGCCCGGCGCGAAACGGGTCCGCCGCGCTCTCATCGCTCGAGACAAGTGCCACGGCGGCCTTGGCGATGACCAGCGGGATATTGCGCTCCAAGCCGTCGCGAAGCCGCGCGCGATGGTAATCGAGGGGATCCTCGTGGAGTGCGAGATCTACCCAGACGTCGCCATCCCGGACCTCGGTGGGGAACACACGCACATCGCCGGCGAACTGGTCGAGGGTGCCGCCGCTCAACAAATCAAAGCGGGCGTGGTGCCAGTGGCACGTCAAGATGCCGTCATGGACGGTGCCGCGATCGAGCGGAAACCCCATGTGCGGACACCGGTTGTCGACCGCCCGCACCCGCTCGCCGTCGGCAAAGAGCACGAGCGAGTGTCCGTTGACATTGATCGCCAGCCGGCCACGCGCCCGGACATCGGCGGCTGCCGCCGCACGCACGAACCTCGGTGCTGCCATGTGCCACCCCCGCGGTCGGGCCAACCGATTGTGTCCCCGGATGCTTGCGCCGAGCGCTACGTCCCGTTGCTTACATTATCCGACACCGCGCCGCCGGCTGCACCGTCACGCGGACCGGTGGCGCCCTGATCGTTGAGACAGGGGAAATTCGAATCACGGCCGCGCACTATCTCGAAGCGATGTGCCTCGTCTGGATCCTTGCGGTGCAGACGTCGGGCAACTGGAAGCAGGCATTCAAGCTGCTTCGGGCATAGACGCGGACAGCGGGACCGGCACGTTCGGCGGCGCCGCTGCTACGGGTCGCGACCAAGCAGGGCGTCCTCGAGCGGGACGCGCCACGTGTGCGCCACCGGGTCGTAGACGCCGAAGCCGGCGGCCAGTTCCCAGTAGGCCCACGGGAAGCCTCGGGCTTCCGCCTGTTCGCGCACGAACCGCGTGTACGTAACTCGTGATGGCATGTCCGCCTTGCTGTAGGCGCCAAATTCCCCGAGAAAGACCGGATAACCGGCGACGTCCGCCCATGCCTTCGCCGCGGTGAGCGGTGCCGCCGCCGCGGCTCGCTGGCCGGCGTCGCAGCAGGTCACGCCCACCGGCGGGATCGGGCGCACCCAGTCGGCTCCCTGATGAGTAAAGTCGAAGGGCCGGTAGTCGTGGATCGTCGCGATCAGGTCCGCGTCATCGGGCAGGCGAAGAGACGATAGGGCCGTTGCCTGGTTCCAATTCACGGGGCCGATGACCACGATGCGATCGGGGTTGGCCTCCCGGATGACGCCGAGCGCCCGCGCGGCAAGATCGTTCCACCTCGCCGCCGTCAGCCGGCGGTGAGGTTCATTGTAGAGTTCGAACAGCAGACGGCCGGGTTCGTCGCGGAAATGCTCGGCGATCTGCCGCCAAAGCGTCAGAAACCGCACGTCTACGACCGCGTCGTCGACCGCGAACTCCCCGCCGTCGAGCGGGTCGCCATCGAGTTGATGGTAGTGATGCATGTTCAGCACAACGTAGAGGTCCCTGGCGAGGAGCTTGTCGACCACCGACGTGACGCGGTCCAAAAACCCCGCGTCGATGGTGAACGGCGCCGCCGCCGCTGCATGGTTGCTCCAGCGCACGGGCAAACGCACGGTCGTAAAGCCCGCCGCAGCGACGGCATCGATGAACTCATCGCGCACGACCAGACCCCACGCCCCCTCCTCCGGCGCCTCCAGCATGTTGCCGAAGTTAACGCCGCGGCCCATGGCCGCGGCGGCCGCCCAGACGGCGGGCGACGCGCCCGGCGGGTGATCGCTCGGGGTCGCGGGGAACTCTTCTATGCCGGCGCTCGGTTCCTGGGCCAAAGTGCGGGCCGCGGGCCCGACCCATGTGGCACTCATGAGGATGAGGACCAACGCAAGCGCGGTGCGGAGGGAACGCGGCACCGTACTCGTCATGAACCTGGGATCAATGTGTCCTGCGTTAACACCTCGTTAACACCTCCACAACCGCACGTTGGTATAGTCTTCCCATGCGAAACGCCGCGATGCGCGCGCTCCTCGCCCTGACGGTTGCCCTGGCGGCTTACGTGACTACGGCGGCGACACCCGCCGCTCCTGACGCAGCCGCCACGGCCACCCCGATTGCGTACGTCGTCGTGATCTCCGACGAAAAGCCCAACGGCCATTCCCAACAGACACCGGTCGGGCGATCAAGCGGGGGCTGGGTGCCAAGCGGGTTCCCCTGAGGACATTTGGCAGGTGCTTGTCGAATGGTACTCGTCGTACGTGGCCTGCCGCCCCAACCCAGCCTGCAGGCCAACCATGCCCCGGGGGTGATCGGGCGGATATGGGCGATCCTGCGACGAGCCACGAGGCCGGCGCCGGCATCCCGCTGCGCCACTGTCTTGCCGCGCTGGCCTATCGCGCGGCCAAGGCAATGCGGGACGCGCCGCCCGGATTTGGCGACTTCCAGCTGAATGAGCCGACCGCTATGACGCCGGCACGCATCGCCGCGCACTTGGGCGATCTCATGGAATGGGCCCTGTCCATGGCGCAGGGGGTCGAGCAGTGGCACAATTCGACCGGCGATTGGGACAGACAGGTTGAGCGCTTTTTCGCGGCCCTCGGCGCGCTGGACGCCTATCTCGCGTCGGGAGCGCCGCTGCAGGCGCCGGCCGAGCGGCTCTTCCAGGGGCCGATTGCCGATGCGCTGACCCACGTTGGCCAGTTGGCGACGCGCCGCCGCCTGGCCGGCGCACCGGTCCGGGGCGAAAACTACTTTGTCGCCGAGATCGTGGTCGGCCGCGTCGGTAGCGACCAGGCTCCGCCGGCTAGGGAAAGCCGGGTCGTGCCCGTTGAGAAGTTGCCGTAGGTTACTCGCCGGTTGCGCGGTCCTAATCGTGGCACTCGCCGTCGCCACGACGAACGAGCCGATTGGTGCGCAAACCAATCCGCAGGCTCGAGATACGTGGACCAGCGTCCTCCTCGTAAGCGTGGCCGATCCGCAGAAAGGCTACGCCATGGTATATTACGGGACCGCCTGGTTCATCGGCTCAGACGGCCGTGCCATTACGGCCAGCCACGTCGTGTGGCGTTACCTGCGAGAGCCGGGTCGATACGTTCTGATTGGCTTGTGGGGCGGTGAAGCCTACCGTGCCGACCTGGTTTGCGCCTATCCGCTTGGTGACAACTCGCCGCGGTACGATTCCACCTTCTATCGCGATGTTGCCGAAATTCGTCTCAAGCCCTGGGACGGGCCGGCCGACAGGTTTGTCTTTCTGCGTGGCAATCCGGACCTCACGTTCCCCATGCACCGAGGCCCACTACCGGCAATCCCCGCGATGTCCGTGGCCGAGGGGGCCGCTCCTATGGGCCGCGTAACTGTGCCCGGATACGGCCGCGTCTCCGGCCCACTTCGATTGCATGTTGTCCGTGGTCTTGTGGCGCAGAGCTTCGACTCGCAGGACGGTGCGCCCATGCTCCGACTATCCCTCTCGCAGCCCGTCCTGCCGGGAGACAGCGGAGCGCCGATCGTGAACAGCGCGGGAGAGGTCATTGGCGTCACAACGAAAATAGGCTGGGAGCCGGGCGCCGCGTTCGGAGTGGCCGCGTCCGCGCTCCGGCGCCCCTGCCAGTGAGGATCGGCCGCGAAACTTGGGAGCCCGCGTTCGAGGTCGAGGTGCACGCCGCGCGGCCGGACACAACGAGACTGGGGAGGTCGCGCTCACACATCCTCGACAGGGACCACTACGACTTCAGACCGGTTTGACGCGACGGCTGCCTTGAGCGCAGGTGCGATCTCGTCGGGATGGGCGATGCGGGTGGCCCCGGCGCCGTATCCGCGCGCGACCGCGCAGTGGTCCAACTCGGCGATGGCGACACCGGGATAGGCGGTCGGTTCGACCGGCGTTCCAAGATAGCGTTCGATCGCTCGGCGGACGGCAAGATATCCGGCGTTGTCCAACACGACCACGACGACCGGCGCGTCCTCGCGGGCGGCCGTCCAGAGCGACTGCGCGCTGAAGTGAAACGCGCCGTCGCCAACGATCGCCACAACGGGGTGTCTGCCCGCGGCGAGCCGCATCCCGACGGCCGCCGGAACGCCCCACCCAAGCGCGCCCCCGCTCGTGTGGTACCATGCGGCCTCCGGCGGCAGGGGCAGATGTTTGAGCATCGCGGGGGACGACCGGACGGCCTCGTCCACAAACACGGTCCCGCGCGGAGCGACGCGGCCCAACTCGGCCGCAAGGCGGGGAAGCGAGATCGGGACGCCGCCCCACCGCGTTTCGCGTTCGGCGCGGAGCCGATCTTCCCACGCGCGCCGGAGACTCGCCACCCGCACGCGTCGCTCCTCTCTCCGCTGTGGATCAAGACCGCCGAGTTCCGCTGTGGCGTCCGCGAGATCGCGTAGCGCGGGACCGGCGTCGGCCGGCATCCCCACGGTCGGAAGGATCTGCCAACCCACCTGGCGCGGATCCGGGTGCGCGTGAATCAATTGGGCGCCCGGCGGTAGTCGCGGACTGTGCGCGCCCGAGAACGGAAAGAAGACCCGACATCCGATCGCGGCAAGCACATCACATCCCTCGAGCACCGCCGGCTCCTGCTCGTAAAGGCCGACGTAGTTAGGATCGTCCGCAGGGAATGGAAGCGTCGAGAGTTCGGTGACATCGGGGATCACCACGGGCAGCGCGAGCGCCTCGGCGAGCATTCGCGCCTCCCGCGGCGCCCCCGACGCGTCATTCCCAAGGAGCAGCACAGGCCGGTGTGCTTGAAGCAAGAGACGCGCCGCGGCGAGTGTCGCGGCGCGATCAGGCCGCCGCCCCGGTGGCCCGGGCCTCCCGCTCTCGGATTTGCCCGGCGCCATTCGAGCTCCGGCGCCGGCGTCCACTGCCGTCCCCCCGGTGGACTCCCCGAGCATGTCCTCGGGGACGGACAGAAACACGGGTCCGGGCGGCGATGTAGCGGATACATGCAACGCACGCCGGAGATCCTGTGCCACCGCGGCGGATGAGAGGCTCTGCCATGTCCACTTTGTGCAGGCAGCGAAGAGGGCCGGCAGGTCGGCAAACGCGCAAAACCCATCTTGCGCGAGGATCATCCGCTCCTTGTGGCCCGTGATCACGACGACGGGCGAGGCGTCGCGCCAGGCGTTATAGACTTGACTGAGGCCGTTCATCGCGCCCACCGACGTGTGCAGGCTCGCGACACCGACACCTCGACTCGCCCGCGCGTAGCCGTCGGCCATGGCGACGGCGATGCTCTCGTGGAGCGCCATCACGTAGCGGACGCGCCCATCGCGCCGGAGCGCGTCCAGCAGGCTCGCTTCGGTAGATCCGGGCAGCCCAAACAGGTGATCCGCGCCGTGCGCCGCGAGCGTGGCCACCAACGCAGATGCGGTCGTCGTCACCCGCTGCCTCCCCTACTGCCGCGCGGCCCGTCGGACACAGGCCATCCCTTACTCCCCGTGCCTTCCCGCGAGCGGCAGGGCCACCTCGCGGCCCGAGCGAGCCGACTGGTAGGCCGCCACGATGATCTCGAGCGGTTTGCGCGCGTCTTCGCCATTGATCACGGGATCGCGGCCGGTCGCAATAGCGTCCAGCAAATCAGCGTACTGAGCACGGTGGCCGGCCGTTTTCGGGCCGGACCCGGATTCCGCTCGGGCCGGAACCGTCCGGCTCGCGTCATGGAAACTTCGCTTGGCGCCGTACGGTCCGGTCTCTCCCCTTTCGTCCTTGAGCTCCCACACAACCATGTCACCCTCCGTGACGATCACCGTGCCGCCGGTCGCACACGCTGACCACGTCGACGTCGGACCTGTCGAGGACGGCGCGCTCTCGCGGATGAACGTATCATGCGTTCCCGGAGCAACCGCTCACGGTGGGGGAAGCGCTCCGGGCCTTCGTGCGGCCGCAGCGCAGAGCACTGGGACCAGGTGCCGGAGGGCACGCACAGGTGGCGACGGGAGGAGGAGACTCCGGCGTCAGCGAGTAGACGGAGCCCGCCATGTGAAACGACCGACCCTCCGCGTCGCCACCGGAATTAGTATCCTGCGTATGCTGCTGGGACGCAACATGGCGGTACCGCCGGATGATTAGGTTAACAGGCAAAAAGGTCACGCGATAGCAGCGGACCGGTGTGGCGCACCGTAGCCGCCAGACCAGGGTCCCGGCGCGCACCCACGTCCATGGCCGTCAGGCGCTTGCCGAGATGACTGAGTTTCCGCCCGCTTGCTTGGCCTCGTACATCCGCTGATCCGCGGTATGGAGCACGCCGTCGGCGCTGTCCCCATCGTCGGGGAACGTCGCCACGCCGAGACTCGCCGTAATCATCGCGCGGCGGCCGTTGAAAATGGGCGACGTGGATTCGAGCGCGTGCCGGATGCGCTCGGCGATATCCACCGGGGATGAGTCCGATAGTCGTCGATACATTCCGTCTGACGCGCCGCCAGGGTCCAACCCAGGCCCTCATTGCCGTTCCCAGCCCAGATGCGCTCCAGCACGTCCGACTGAAGCCCCTGCACCGCGGCCACGTGCGGCAGGCCGTCCGTCCCACTCAGGACAATCCACGACAGGTCCGGCTTTGCGATTCGAACGATGCGGCTCACCAGGTGCTTCAGTAGTTCGTCCAAATTCGGCGCCCGGAGCAGGTCCCCGACCGCGTCACGCAACTGCGCTGCTTCGATCGGTGCCGAGGAGGAGTACGCCCCCTTGCGCCACGGGGATGGGACGTGTCAATACGATGGAGCCGGTAAGGACGGCACTCCACGCCGTGCCCGCAAGCAGCGTGGAAACGCCGCGCTGCCCGATGCTGAGCGCGGCCATCTCCAGCGGAGCCCGTCGAAAGACGAGCTGGTAGATTGCGATCCCGCCCACGCCGGCCAACACCGCCGGAACGCGCTTTCGGGCGGCTTCGTAAGGGCCAGTTATCATGTCGATCCACGTCTGGTCAGGCGAGGCCTCGGCGCCGTAGTTGTCGTGCCAGTTCCACCACCTGTATGGCGGAGTCTGGGGATAACGTCATGACCACCGCGCCGCTCGCCACGATCAGCGCGCTTGGCGCGCTCGCGTTGACCCGTCAAACGCTCAATTTGTTCTGTCCCCGTTGCCGAGGCGCCATGATGGTCACAGGGTGCGCTCCCCAGATCCGGGCGCGCGCGATCAAGATCCTGGTTAACACGCCGTCGCGTGGCGGACTCGGTATAATAACGAGTGAACACGAATCTCTCGTGGTTATATAGACTGGCGGTGACACATGGCCCGAATCGAGCCGGTTCTGAGCTACGAGCACCTTCGGCAGCTGCCCGACGACGGCAACCGGTACGAGATCCTCGAAGGGAGGCTCGCGGTGACCCCCGCGCCGAGCACGCGCCATCAGAGGATCGTGCACAAACTTGACCTCTTCCTCGGCAGGGCGGAACAGGCAGGATACGGACACACCTACGTCGCGCCGACCGACGTAGTGCTGCATGCGACCGAAGCCGCGGTTCAGCCCGACCTGTTGTTCATCGTCAAAGAACGGCTCCACATCGTCACGGACGAGAAGATTGAAGGCGCGCCGGATCTTATCATCGAGGTGCTGTCGGAGAGCACTCGGGACCGGGACCTCGGCGTGAAACTCCGCCAGTACGCTCGACACGGGGTCAAGTGGTACTGGGCCGTCGATCCCGACGCCCAGACGATCCGCGTCTTTGCTTGGAAGGGGGAAGCATACGAGGAGCAGATGACCCTGCGACGCGGCGATCAGCTATCGTGCCCGTTGTTCCCCGACGTCGAAGCCCCGGTGACCACCCTCTTCACGTAAGCACCAGCATCTCGCCCGAGCCGCGGGGCGACCTTGCAACTTCGCTCGGTCGTATAAGGGCTCCGTCAGGCCGGCGTAGGGAGACCAGCGGGCCAGCGTGGGCGCCACTCCCGCGGGATCGGGCGGTTGGCACAGGGCCAGCCATCTGGCAAGGTTGTTTCGCGCCCCGACGTCGTCGACGGGGAACGTGTGGACACGGCCCAGGCCCCGCAGCAGCACGTACTCTGCCGACCAGCGCCAACCCGCGCGCAGCTCTTTCAGGCGCGCAACGGCAGCGGCATCATCGAGAGCGCTGATTTCGCTTGAGCTTGACACCGCCCGCGGTCACCGCCCGGGCCAAACCTAGGATGGCGTCAGCCTTGTGCCGGCTGAACCCGGGACGCCGGAGGGACGCCGGGTGTGCGGCCGCGAGATCGCCGGGCTCGGGAAAGACGCGGGCGTCGCCATCGTCGCTCTCGAGCACTACCCCATAGCGTTCCGCCAGCCGGTTGAGCAAAATGATGCCAATCGCGGGCGAAAGCTGCTGGCACGCGAACGCGTTGACGAGGCGCTCGAACAGCGTCGGGAATCACGGCGGTGACTCACACCGCGGCAGGATCGCTCTAGGCAGCTGTCACAAGTCAACATCAACCCGTGCCCATAACGCATGACCCTGCCGATCCGTCGCGCTGATCTCAAGTCTCCATGGACCACGCCCGAAGTTGAAGTCCGTGTAAAAGTGACCGGGACCTTCCTGAAGCGCCGTGAGCACCACGGCCGTGCCAGCGCGTCCATGAACCGTCATGACGAACGCACCGGCGATTGGGAGTTCATGGCCATGCGCATCGAAGAATGTCACGTGGATCCCATTAAAACCCGGGGCATCAGGGTCGAGGTAGAGGTGGAGTTGCCGGTGCTGCGGCAAATCAACCGCGTATTGGGTGGGCATCCCCTTGATTTTGACTGTGTGCGCCGTTCCTGACGGTGCTGTATTCGCCGTTGCGAATCGTCCTACAATCAGGATCGCACCCAGGAGAACGGCGATCACCGCGGCCGCCACCAGCGACGTTCTGCATTTTGACCGGCAGATGATGGACGTGATCATGCGCGATCGCATCCTTCTACTGTGGCCACGTCCAACCGGCTGGTGCCCCACGTCAGGTCGTCATCCTACTTCGCGGGTAGCACCTTGATGAGCCCGATTGCGCCCTTGCCGGTGTACGCGAATGCGTGAGTGACGAACGGGTACAGGCCGGGTTGCGTGATGGTCAACTCGAACGTCGCGCCACCTCCTGGGGGAATCTGATATGTCTGAATCCCCTGGAGCATATTCGACGGGTTACCGTCGATATACACCCTGTCGAAAATCCAGCCGATCACGTGAAACGCCGAGAAGAGCGTCGGCCCCGCGTTGACGACGTAGAGTCGCATGCGATCGCCGGCACGGACGATAAGCGGGTGATCCTGATACTGGTTCGCGATGCCGTTGAAGACGACGTAGTCGGGGCGCACGTCCAAGACTTTCTGAGCATCCGGCTGGTACGTATCACTCGCGCTTGCCGTGACGTAGAACTCGCTCTCGACGAGCGCAAACTCCTTGGCGGGCGGCAAGGGTGTCACGGGGTCTACGACAATGATCCCATACATGCCGCTCGAGATGTGCATGAACGCCGGCGGCGTGCCGCAGTGATACATGAACGCGCCCGGGTACTTCGCCACGAACGAGAACTTGAGCGACTTTCCGGGGTTCACTGGTTGATACCACACATTCCACGGCGTCGTCGCAGCGTGGAAGTCCATCGAATGTTGGATCGGCGTCTTGTTGACGAATGTCACCTGCACCTCATCGCCCTGACGGACGTGAATGATCGGTCCTGGAATCGTGCCGTTGAACGTCCACAGCGGAACCTTGACACCCGGGGCGATCTGGATCGTCTGATTCTCGGCGATGATCGTGAGTTGTTTCACGTGTTGAAGGCCGGCCGGTGGGAGCACGGGATCACGCGCTGGGCTTCCATTCTGAGCCGCAGCTGGAAGAGCGAGCAACCCCAACACGACCGCACTCGTCAAAGCGTACACAAGGTATCGCTTGTTGTGGCGCCGTGCGCTCATCCCGATCACACCCCCAAGACTCCCGTCACATCGCGCAGCCTCTTCACCAAATTACGGGCCGGCGGTCGTTTTGGACCATCGGGTTGAGAGTGTATTTGATCTCAAACAATCGGGTCGGGATCTGCAACCATTTTCGACGCTAAATTTGACAGCGGCACGTCCGGCGGGGCAAGTCGCTAACAGACCCTGAGTTTGTTGGGAGGCTCGGGGCGGTACGCTCAGTCCGCATGGAAGCGCGGTGAGCGTCCGTGGAGCGGCAGGCGAGCGAGGATCGTCGTCCCGACTCCAAGGACAGAGAGAACCTGTAGGTGCCCGTCTACGAGCTGGGCCCGCTCGCGCATGCCCTGCAACCCGAGGCTCTTTTTCGGCTCCGTGTCCTCGGGGACGAAGCCCCTACCGTCGTCACGCACCATGACGATCAACCAGTCTTCGCGGCGATCCACGCGGATCTCGATCTGTTTCGCCTCGGCGTACCGAAGGGTGTTCGTCACGGCCTCCTGGATGATTCGGTACGCCGCGGTCTCCACGTCCCTGGGTAACCGCTCGTCCGGCCCGATGACCTTGAGACTGACCGCAAGGCCCGTGGGTTCGAGGTGCGTCTCGACGTACGAGCGCAGCGCCGCCCCAAGCCCGTGATCGTCCAAGATCAGCGGCCGCAGATCATAGACCAGTTTGTGCAGCTCGTCGAGGCTGCGCTCTGCCACCGCCCGGAGCCGCTCAAGCTCCGCCGGGATCGCCCGCTTGTCCATCTGGTGCACGTGCCCTGACAGGTGCGCCAGTTGGATGATGAGCGCTGTCAACGTCTGCCCGGCGTGGTCATGGAGATCCTGGGCGATGCGCCGACGCTCCTCCTCCTGCGCGGTCAGGAGGCGCTGCATCAGATCGCGCGTGGTGGCCTCTTTGTCGCGGACCGCTTCATACAGTCGGGCCCGCTGGATGGCCACCGACACGTCATGGCCAAGCGACTCGAGCACGTCCAGGTCGCGCTGCTGGAGCACGCGTCCAGGAGGCAGGAGCAGGTTGAGGATGCCGACGGGGACCTCCGTCTGCGATCGCAAGGGAATTGAGGCGTGCCGGTGACGCTCTGGAGCCTGCGGCAGCGCCTGTTCGAGCCTGAGGCATTCGATCAGGTTGACCGCCTGGGTCAGGCGGCCTTCCCGCAGCATCTGCTGGCACCGGCACTCCGTGGTCATCCGGCGCTTCCCCGACACCGCCAGTGCCGGTGGGAGATTGAAATCGGCGGCGAACGAGAACGTGTCAGACATCGCGTCGTAGAGGAAAATCCATCCGGCGTCGGCCGCGGCGAGCTCAACGATCCTGGGCAGTGCGCCGTCCAACGCTTCACGAAGCGTAAAGGATTGATTCAAGGCTCGCGAGACCGCTCGAAGGACTCCGGTTCGATTTTCCAGCGGCATGCCTGCACCCGAGCTCGTCTATCGCGGCAAACTCGCACGTGCGGTTGCAACGACCTAGTCGAAGAGTTAGCCGGCGGGGCGCGTGGCTCCTCCGGGCGTGTCGATTCGGGTCACGGGCCTTTACCCCGGGAGACGCCCATGGGCGCCACCGGTACCGCGACATCGGGCCTTCACCCGATACCAATGATGGCCCAGCCAGCCTACACTCGCGGCAACGCTGGCACGCGGTGTCTCCTGACGAGAACCGGGAAGGCTAATGGGCGACACGAACAAACCCAAAACATTCCTGCTCGCCACGGCGAAAGATGGGCGTCTGCGTTTCCAAGGATTACCTTCATCTGGATCATGGGATCCCGATCGCTTAACGCACGTGACGTACTGGCCTGAGCAAGACCTCGAAACCCGTGATTTCCGGGAACGAAGCTGGGTCGTACTGAGCGCCGCGGAACTGGAGCACGTCCTTGCGGTCTCTCATGGTATCCCGGCACGCATTAGCCTATTGATCAGCGAGACCCTCCTGCGTCATGCCCGCAACAATTGGGAGGGTAGTGAGTCATAGGGGTGTTTCATGCGTGCCCCCGCTTCGGAAAGAGCGAGTCACCGGCGGACCTACCCATCTTCCGTCCGTCCTCCCGCGGCTCCACCCTCTCCGGCGAGGGCACCGCGAGCGTCGGCACATCAGGCCGCCGTCCGATACCGGCACGGATCGTGCCGCGATATCGTTGGTGAGAGACCAGCCCGGCAAAACAGCGGGAGCTTGGGGTGGCAACGTCGGCATGAAGTGACGGAGAGCGGACATGGTATACGCGCGGCAGTGGAAAGGACGTCTGGTCGATGACAAGCACGAGTGCCCCGGCTGCAAAGGGCTCGGGGCCATCAGCGGGCGAACCGGTGGATTCATCTTGTGTCCGCTTTGCCACGGCACCGGCATGAATCCCGCCCTGAATGAGGAGCGCGAGGAGACCGCGAGGGGGGCGCAGGCCGGGCGGTGACCAGCGGTCCAACGAGACGGGTACGCTGGTGGGCTGATAAGGAGGAGAACTCCTTAGACCCCGGTGACGCCACATGTCTTGGCTTCGTGGATCGGTTCTGCGTGCTGGCCGCAGACCGCCGCTATCAGGTCTTGACCTGATCGCGGGACGCTCACGTGCGACGTATCCTCAATACTATGTGTGCACAGCACCACACGTCCAAGCGCCCGCACGAGCAGGCCATGACCGCACCCGAACCGAAACGTCCCGCCACGACTATGACGGGGTCTAACAATGCCAAAATTCGTGTCCTGCTCGCGGACGATCACGCGATTGTCCGCGAGGGCGTGAGGTTGATCCTGTCCGCTGAGCCGGACATTGAGGTCGTGGGTGAGGCCGAGGACGGTGTGGAGGCGGTCGAGCTGGCGCGGCGGCTCAAGCCCGACGTGGCGGTCATTGACATCAGCATGCCCCGCCTTAACGGCGTCGAGGCCACCCGTCAAATCAAGGACGCGCTGCCGAACACCCACGCCCTCGCGCTGACGATGCACGCGGACGATATATATGTGTTTCAGCTCCTCAAGGCCGGCGCGTCCGGCTACGTGCTCAAGCGCGCCGCCGCGACGGATCTCGTGCAGGCGATCCGGGCAGCTCGTCGGGGAGAAGCGTTTCTCTACCCCGCGGTCGCCAAGGCGGTCGTGGCCGACTACCTCAAGCGCCTGGAGGACGGCGAAGGCCGGGAAGCGTACGACGGGCTGACCGAGCGCGAAAAACAGATTCTGACGCTCGTCGCCGAAGGGGCGTCCAACCAGGACATCGCGGAGCGCCTGTTCATCAGCGTCAAGACCGTCCAGACCCACCGCGCCCATATCATGGAAAAGCTCGGGCTGCACGACCGCACACAGCTTGTGCGGTATGCGATCCGCAAGGGCCTGATTGAAGCGTAGCACGCGTGGCGCACCGTCATCCGAGCCGATCATGAGCCGACCGCGCGCTGCCTATCCTGCCGAACGCGAAACCGATGCCGTGCTCCGCGACGGCACTGCAATCCGGATTCGCCCGATCAGTCCCGACGACGAACCCCGCCTCACGGCGTTCTACCTTGCGCTCTCGCCGGAGTCGCGGGTCCTTCGCTTCTTCGGCACCGCGTCAGACGATGCGATCGCGGCGTATAGTCGCCGCGCAGTCGAGGTGGATTACGACCGCAACTTCGGCCTGGTGGCCGTCGCCGGTTCGGATGCGCGTATCGTCGGCCACGCGGCGTACAACGCGGGAACGCACGATGCTGCGGAAGCGTCGTTCGCGATTGCCGACGGGTACCAGGGGCGCGGCCTCGGAACGATCCTTCTGGGTCACCTCTCCGAGATCGCCGCTGCGCATGGAATCGGCGTCTTCGAAGCCCTCGTCCTGCCCCACAACGATCAGATGCTGTCGGTCTTCCGAGAGGCCGGCTTCCCGATCAACGTCCGCTTCACGGGATCAGAGCTCTCGGTCACGTTTCCCACTGGGCTCACGCAGGACGCCTTGGACCGTTTCTACCGCCGCGATCAAATCGCGGCGGAGCAGGCGCTGCGAGCCTTCTTGGCTCCGCGCGGCGTGGCGGTGATCGGCGCGTCGCGCCGGCTGGGGACGATCGGCGGGGAGATCTTCCATAACATCCGAGCGTATGGGCTCCGGGTTCCCGCCTATCCCGTGAACGCCCTCGCGGACGATGTCCAAGGCCAACGGGCCTATCACACGATCGAGGACGTCCCGGATCCGGTGGATCTGGCGGTTATCGCGGTCCCGGCCTCGGAGGTCGCGGGCGTGGCCGAGGCCTGCGGCCGGAAAGGGGTTCGCGCGCTCGTCGTCATCTCGGCTGGGTTTGGCGAGACGGGCGACGATGGCCGCGCGCGCCAGACCGAGCTGCTGCGCGTCTGCCGGGAGACCGGCATGCGCCTCATCGGCCCCAACTGCATGGGGATCATCAACACCGATCCCAGCGTCCGGCTGAACGCGACCTTTGTGCCCCGCACGCCGCCTGCGGGCCGGGTAGCGTTCTCCTCCCAGAGCGGCGGCCTGGGACTCGCGATTATCGAATACGCAAACCGGATTCGGCTCGGACTCTCGACGTTCGTCTCAATCGGCAATAAGGCCGACATCTCGGGCAATGACCTGCTGAATTACTGGGAGTCCGATCCCAATACCGACGTGATCCTGTTCTACCTGGAGTCGTTCGGCAACCCGCGGCGATTTTCGCAGATCGCCCGCCGCGTTGCCCGGACGAAACCGATCGTCGCGGTCAAAAGCGGGCGATCCCTCGCGGGCGTGCGCGCAACGTCCTCGCATACCGGCGCGCTCGTGGCGGCCTCCGACGTGACCGTGGACGCGCTCTTCCGCCAGGCGGGCGTGATCCGGACGGATACGCTCGAAGAACTCTTCGACGTCGCCGCACTCCTGGCGAACCAGCCGGTGCCCCGGGGACGCGGTGTCGCGATCGTGACGAACGGAGGCGGCCCCGGCATCTTGTGTGCCGATGCCTGCGAGGCGCAAGGGCTCGTCGTGCCGGAGTTGTCGCCCGCGGCGCAGGAGCGCCTCCGGGCGTTCCTGCCGCCCGAGGCCAGCGTCCGCAATCCGGTGGATATGATCGCATCCGCGCCAGCCGATGCGTACCGGAAGACCATCGAGGCCGTCGCCGACGACCCGGACGTCGACGCCGTCGTCGCGATCTGGGTCCCCCCGCTCGTCACCCAGGCTGAAGACGTGGCCCGCGCGATCATCGCCGCGGCGCAGCGGCTCGCGGGGGCAAAGCCGATATTGACGGTCTTCATGTCGGCGCACGGGGTGCCGGAGGAGCTCAGTACGCCCACGCTGCGCATCCCGTCGTTCTCCTTTCCAGAGTCGGCGGCCATCGCCCTCGCGCAGGCCGCGCGCTACGGGGCGTGGCGGGCGCGGCCGCCCGAGCGCATCACACCGCTACCGGACATCCGCCGCGCGCGGGCGGCCGCGGTGGTGGCCGACGCGCTGCGCCGGGGCGGCGGGTGGCTCGGCCCAGAGGAAACGGGCGACATTCTCGGCTGCTACGGCCTCCCGCTGGCGCCGCAGCGGGTCGTGTCGACCCCCGAGGATGCGGGCCGAGCCGCCGATGAGCTCGGCGGAGAAGTGGCGCTCAAGGCGGTGAGCGCGGATGTCCTCCACAAGACGGATGTCGGAGGGGTGCGGCTCCACCTCAGAGGGGCTCAGGCCGTCCGGGACGCCGCGGGCGAGATGCGGGATCGCCTGGCCGCCTCTGGGCACGCGCCTGCAGGCTACCTCGTGCAGGCGATGGTCGAACCCGGCCCCGAGATGATTTTGGGCGTCGTCCAGGATCCCCACTTCGGGGCGCTCGTCGCATGCGGTGCGGGCGGCACCGCGGTGGAGCTGACCCACGACGTCGCCGTGAGACTCACGCCGCTCTCCCGAGAAGACGCCGAGGAGATGATCCGCAGCCTCAAGACGTTCCCGCTGCTGACCGGCTACCGCGGCCGGCCCGCTGCCGATCTCGCGGCGCTCGTCGACACGTTAGTCCGCGTCGGCGCGCTAGCCGACGACCTCCCCCAGATCATCGAGCTCGACTGCAACCCGATCATTGCCGCTCCGCGCGGGGCTACGATCGTGGATGCCCGCATCCGCGTCGCGGCGGTCGAGCCGCCGTCCCACCTGAAGCGCCGCGCCTGAGCGTCGGCGGGCCGCGTGCGCTAGGATGCCCCCCCGGGTTCCCGATGGCCTTAGCGAACCGGTGCGCTGAAGATGGCACAACGTGGCGACCATCGCGGCGCGGTGACGGCTCGTCGGTCGGTTGGGCGCGCCTATTGTCCCGACGGCAGCACGCCGCGGCGACCACGGCGACGTGACACGCTGATGCTCCTCGTGTGGATTGCCGAGCGCCGCCCCGGCGGCAAGCGCCGCGCCGGGACGAATCCGCCGCTCCATGCATGTCACCGCGATTGTGCCGTCGCGTTCGGCTGGACGTACGTCCGACGCTCACATGGTGTTTGAGATTTCATCCGTTTCTCCCCCATCCCTTGGCGATCATGGAGCACCGGGGTCGACCGCCCGCACGCAGCGGTGAACGACGGCGCGGCGGGTTCGGCGGCTGCTTCAGCCGGGCCCCGTGAGACGTGGACGGGTGAATCACTGCGAGGGAGCCTGCACGGTCGTGGCGATCGCCGCATGCCGCTCGAACAACCTGCCGGCGCGTCCCGGCACCCCGACCGCGGGAAGAACCCACCGGTCCACGCCATAGTAGCCGGCGATGCGCCACGCCAGGACGAGCCACGTCGCGAGGATGAAGAATATGGGGTTGACGCTTACCGTACCGGCGAGCAGATAGCTCGCGTTCATGAGCCCGCCGAAGAACGCCGCAATCCCCGTGAACAGACCTACGATCAACCCCAGGCCGACGAGGAGTTCGCCCGCAGCGACGGCGTAGCTCCACGCCGCTGCGTGCGGCAGCACGACCGCGTGGAGGAAGCTCGCATACCATCCTGAGACGTCGGGGTGCACGCCGCCCGTCTTTTTCAGCGCTCCGGTAACGAACCCCGTAAGCGCCACGCCGGCGCTGGGCCCCGTCCACACGGCACTGTGAAGCTTGTCCCACCCCTCGGTGAGCCACATGTACCCGGCGTAGAGACGCACGATCAGCCACAGCCATGCCATGCGGGTGTCCGCGAACAAGAACCTCGCGATCGGCGGCTCATCGACTTGCACGGTGTGCTCGCTCTGCCTACGCATTGATGCAACCTCCCTTGGGCGCGCTTCGCTCGATATCGTACCCTCTCACGCTATACGCTGGCACGCTCGCGGACTATCGGTGGACGGCCTGATTTGGCGATGGGGCAACGGGCTGATCTGGTCGTCCGGGGTCCGCGTCGGCCCGTCCGCGCACTGACGCGAGGGAGGGCCTTCGGGATGCCCTCCCTCGCATCGACGTCCACGCGCCAGCAGCACGCCATGCTATCCGGCTTTCACAGCCGGTGGCGCGTACGCCCCATCACGTAGAATTCGAGCGCATTGCTGGTCGAAAAGAGGATGAGCAGCACCGCCCCATCGGTCCAGGAACCGAGATACGCGGCCCCGACCGCAGCCAGGAGCATCAGCGCATTAACGTCGACCCGACCCCCGCGGATCGCCTGCCAGGCGACGAGCGCGCTGCCCGTGCCGCCCGCGAGATACGACGCGGCATAGAGAGCGAGGACCGCGTGAGGGTTCGTCGCGTCGATTGCACGCCCGGCCGCCAAAAGCGGGGCACACAGCACGGGCGGCGCACGCGGAAGCAGGTGCGCGGCACGGTCGCGTAGCGGCGTCGCCCGTCCCGTGCCGCCGAATTCTCGGCGCGCGCCCCAATCCCCGTTCTGTGGTCCCGCACCGCGCGGGCCCGAACGGGTTGACACGGATCCTCCCCGGCCCGCGGTCAGCACCTGTCGCATTCGTCGCCCAACCGGTGCTCCAAGCGGAGATTCAACGGCTCACGGCTGGTGACGAGCACCTTCAGCCCCAGCGACGCAGCGAGCAACTTCGAGACCCGGCCCGCTGCGGGCACGTGGCGCGCAAGCCGGTGAGATGACGCTGCAGCGCGAGCGGCGTCACGTCGGCCAGTGTCGTGATGCCGGCCGCGCGCTGGAACCGGGTCAAATTGGCGCGGTAGATCTAGAATCGTGCGGGACTTGCGTTTGCGACTTGTTTGCTCAGCAGAAACGATGCCTGAGCATCAGCCCACGGGTGGACGTCTGCTTTCTCAGGGGAATTCGGTGGAAATCCTGTGGAAGATTGGAGCGGAAACCCTCGTCCTGATTGGTCTGGCGCGCCCGGAGGGATTCGAACCCCCGACCCGCTGCTTCGAAGGCAGCCGCTCTATCCTCTGAGCTACGGGCGCACATGAAACTCCGCGAAACTACATGCTTCGTTCCAACGTCCCCGCGCAGACCCGCCGCGCGAGTCCAGACGCAGTATAGCACAGGTAACGCGTGAGGCTCCGAGGCGCGCGTCTACCGGCGCACGACAGTGACGTACGTCACGACATCCCATGCGTTCCGAATGCCGATGAACATCAACAACAGCACCGCCCCGGCGAGTGTGAAGAGCGCCGGTCCCGGCGCGGTCGGGAGCGCCATCGCAGCCGCGGAGAGCGCCCCGTACGCCACGAGAGGAAGAATCGTGTACCATATCCAGTCCTCCAGGTCTGCGGTGTACTCGGTGAGCCGTCTCGTCCGGCGCATGACGCGCACGATGTAGGTAACACCGCAGAGGCCGATGAACGCCGTCACCACACCGGCGGGCGTCACCGAGCGCCACGGCATGACGAGAATGGCCGACACCATCAGCGCAGCGGCGAAGTGCATGACCGTCGGCGTACTGAACGTCGCGATGCCGTCATGGGTGCTGGGACGCGTTCGCCCGGTCACCAAGCTGATCACGACGAACATCAACCCGGTCAGCGCTGCCGCCGACGAGCCGGTCATGACATAGAAGTTTGACCAAGCGCTGAGGGCCGGTGACGCGCTTTCAGCCATCGTGCCCTTGAGAAGCCCCGGCTTCCAGGGATGCCGCCGCTTCCACGGCGGCGCGCTCGCCGGTATCCAGCGCGCCATTCACCGTGCCGCTCTGACCATCCGTCGCTGTGGCTTCACCCGCGAAGAAGAGCGTACCGTCGACCGAAGCGGCAAGCGTCTCCCGCGCGCGCGTGCCCCCGACGGCAACGTAGCTGTACGCACCCCGCGTGAATGGATCGCGGCTCCAATCGTGTGTGCGCCCGCCCTCGAACTCCTCGTGCGCGAGCTCAGGCTCGTTGAGCAGCGTGCCAAAGCCCGCGAGCGCGCGTCCGATGCGATCCGTCTCCGCCAGCCCGCTGAGCGCGTCCGCCTTGGGACCGCCGGCCCACGCCACTACAAGCCTGCTGCGCAGGGGCATCTGTGTCCAATAGGTCGGGAAGGGGTGTCCTTCGAAGCGAAAGAACCCGGCGTCGCGGAAGCGCCCGTCCTGTACGCGCTCCCAAAATGCCCTCCGGAACCACAAGACGACTTTGACCACATGGCCCATCTCGATGGACCGAAGCGCCTCTCTCTTTACCGGCGGGAGTCCAGGGTCGAACACCACCGCGGTCTCGTCGCCGTGGCGGCGCAACACGCCGACAGGAAGCGTCAGGATCGCGGCACGTGCCTGGACGGTCCGAGAGCCGCCGCCGGAACTCACCGCAGCGGTGACGGCGCCGCGGCGCCACGCGATGCGGCGCACGAGAGTCGACAAGCATAGCTTCACGCCGGCGGCGACACAGGCATCGCGGAGGTACTCGAACACCGGCCGGTACCCGCCGACCGGCCGCGCGGTTGCAAAATCGACTCCCGAACGCCACTCGTCCGCGATCGCGCGCACGCTCGCGATGGCCGGGTCGGCGGCATCGAATCCCTCGACGAACGCGCGCGCCGCCGTCGCCGCCTGACGCACCGCCGGGTCACGTTCGCGCCGCCGCAGGAACTGGTCGACGCTCTGGTCAACGCTGAGCGCCCGAGCGTCGTCGAAGAGGCTGGCCGCGAGCATGAAGTCCCGCTCGGCAGGCCGCAGCAGGCCTTGGGAATGGGTCCACGCCTCACCGCCCGTGTCCACGGCGCGCAATCCTGCATCGCGGAGCACCCGCCGTGTCAGCTCGGCCCGGCCGTGAATGAACTCCGCGCCCAATTCGGCGGGCGTCCCAGACCGCGCCACCGGGGCCGACCATACCCGACCCCCTACGCGGTCGCGCGCCTCGAGCACAATTACCCGGAGTCTCCGACCGGCGAGGCTTCGCGCCGCCGCCAGCCCCGCCGCGCCAGCGCCGACTACGATGACATCAGCGTGCACACGCACGGCGTTCAGCGCCCGCTGCCCGCCGCCGGCGGCGAAGTCATCACGCGGGGCTCCCCAACGCGATGACGCGCCTCACCCGAGTTTGGCGTCCAGCGTAATCTCCGCGTTGAGGACTTTAGAGACCGGGCAGTTCTTCTCCGCATCGCCCGCCAGCCGCTCGAACGTGCCCTCGTCGAGATTCGGCACCACGGCGCGGAGCGTGAGAGCCGACCGGCTGATGCGGAAGCCGGCTCCTTCCGGCTCGAGCGTCACCGCCGCTTCGGTGCTGAGCTCCGTCGGCGTGTACCCGGCGCCCTGCAGCTGGAAGGCCAGTGCCATCGTGAAGCAGCCCGCGTGGGCGGCCGCAATCAGCTCCTCAGGGTTGGTGCCCTTCTCATTCTCGAAACGGGTCCGGAACGAATACGGGGTCTCGGTAAGGACCCCGGAATCGGTTGACAGACTGCCGTGGCCGGCACGACCGGTGCCGCGCCACACCGCTCTCGCCTTGCGAATCATGGGCTCCCTCCTGTACGGTAGTCTTCGCGGTCGCGCTGATCAAGGGGACGGGCGAAGATCGCGGGACCCTACGCCGGCGCCCGGGGGAAACCCTCCGTGTTCGTCTGGCGGCGACGCGTGTTTGACCGGAGTGACGACTATAATTGGGATAACGCTATGACACCCCTCCCCATCCCGATCGATGCCGACCGATTCTGGCTGCGTCTCATGGCGATGGCCGAGATCGGCAAGACACCGGGCGGCGGCGTCCGCCGGCTCGCGCTGACCGACGAAGACCGCGCCGCCCGGGATCTACTCAGCGAGTGGTTCGGGGCGGTCGGCCTCCGCGTGCGCGTCGACGACCTCGGCAACATGTACGGTCGACGGGACGGCGCCGATCCCGACGCGCCGCCGGTGGTGATCGGGTCGCACCTCGACACCGTGCCGACCGGCGGCCGGTTCGACGGTGCGCTCGGCGTGCTCGGCGCGCTTGAGGTCGTGCACGCGCTCAATGACACGGGGATCCGCACACGGGCTCCGCTCGAGGTCGTCAACTGGAGCAATGAAGAGGGCGCGCGCTTCCAGCCGGCGATGCTGGCGAGCGGCGTCATCGTCGGCGCCCTGCCGTTGGAGGCGGCGTACGCCGCGCGAGACTCCACGGGACGGACGTTCGGCGACGAACTCGAGCGCATCGGGTACCGCGGCGGCGCCGGCGATCGCCTGGCGCAATGCGCCGCATACGTGGAACTGCACGTGGAGCAAGGGCCGGTGCTCGAGCGCGCGGGCGCGCAAATCGGCGTGGTCGAGGGAATCGAAGGCATCTCCTGGAACCGGGTGGAGGTCACCGGCCGAGCGGCCCATGCCGGCCCGACGCCCATGGCCGATCGTCGGGATGCGCTCGTCGCCGCCGCGCGCCTCGTGCTGCTGCTGCGCGACGCGGCCCAAGCCCTCGAGAGGGTCCGCCTGACTGTGGGCCGGTTGCAGGTCTCGCCAAACACCATCAACGTTGTCCCCGGCGCCGTCGAGATGTCGCTCGATGTCCGGTCGCCGCGCGGCGACGGGCTCGACGCCGCTCTGCGCGCAGCGGACCAAGCCTGCCGGCAGGTAGCGGACCTCGACGGCGTCACCGTCCGCCGTGCAGAGTTCTGGCGCAGCCCGGCAACGCCGTTCGCCGAGCGGGTCGTGGAGGCCGTGGCGTCCGCCGCCTCTCGCCGGGGCTACACGACGAAGCGCCTCTGGGCCGGCGCCGGCCACGATGCGAAATACGTGGCGGACCGGTTTCCCGCAGGCATGATTTTTGTCCCGAGCGCGGGCGGGCTCAGCCACAACGAGCAGGAATGGACGGCGCCTGAGGATTGCGTGAGGGGCGCAACAGTCCTGCTGGACACCGCGCTTGCGCTCGCCGGAATAGTCGTCTAACATACGCCGGGACGCCGGCGTGGATCATGCCTCGCTTGACAGGATCGCGTGCGCATGACATAGTGACGGTGCGCTCCGATATCGATCACTACGCTGGGGTGACCCTGTGAGTCCTGTACGCATGACCAGATGCCGGGCACGCGCGCTTCGCGTCACCCGCCCACCCGCCCACCCTCTGTAGTCGCTTCCCCATAAGCAGTCTATCGGCGGCCGCGGGTGAAACCCGCGGCCGGTTTCTTTCGCCGCCTACGAGCGGTGCGCCCGACCGTGGCTCGTGGCCGGCGACGTGCAGCTTCTGCAGCAACAGGTACCACAACACCAGGGAGGTGGCGCATGGGACGGACCAGTCCGCAATTCATCGCACTCGCGGGATCTGCTCACGGCGTCGGGACGACGCACCCGCACGAGAGTGGAATCGGCCGAGGCACTCAATGGAAGCGCTGGCTACGATCGGAGGGTGATGGCGATGCTGCATACACTGATGATCACCGCACTCGGCAAGCTGCGTCAGCATGAACTCTTGCAGGAAGCCGAGCGGATCCGCCGCGAGGCGCTCTTCAAGGAGCCGCCCCGCGGACGCCGAGGTCTGTGGAGGACTCTTGCCCGATGGCAGCGCGGATCGCGGGAGGCAGCGCGACAGGCTACCGTCACCACGGCAAGAGAGCCAAGTCCGTAAGGCGAACCGGGAGGGAAGCGACCGACTGCTTCCCTCCCGGCTGGCGCGGTCGCGCGCCTCGTTCGGAGGCTGAGCGCGGAGGTGGAGGCGTGACGACTGATCCCCTGGCTACGACCGGCTGGCGGTTCGACGAACTCCGCCACGCCGGAGCCGAGCATCTCGACGCCGAGTACGTCGCCGCCTACGAACGCAAGGCGGGCTATGACCCGGCCCCGGACGTCGCGCGGTTCCGGGCGTTGGGCCTGGATCGCTCCAGCACCCTTGTCGACCTGGGGTGCGGCACCGGTGCGTTCGCGCTGGCCGCCGCGCCGTTCTGCCGCCGCGTGGTGGCGGTGGATGTGTCCCCGTCGATGATTGACGCGCTGAGCGCCCTCGCCGAGGACCGGGGCCTCGCCAACCTCGAGGCCGTCCGGGCCGGATTTCTCAGCTACGCGCATCAGGGCGACTCGGCCGACTTCGTCTTCTCGCGTCACGCGCTGCACCATCTCCCGGACTTTTGGAAGGCGATCGCGCTGACACGGGTTGCGGGCATGCTCCGCCCGGGCGGCGTGTTTTGGCTTCGCGACCTGATGTACTCTTGCAGCCCGTTCGAAACCGCCCGGGTGATCGAGCGCTGGCTGAGTCGGGCGTCGGCGCATCCCGGCGTCGGGTGGACGCGTGCGGAACTGGAAACGCATGTCCGCGAGGAGCACAGCACGTTTACGTGGCTGCTCGAGGACATGCTCGAGCGCGCGGGCTTCGCCGTCCAAGCCAAAGAGTACAGTGACTCCCAGATCTACGCGGCGTACACGTGCACGCGGGTGCCGCGGTGACGGCAGGCCTTCGCGGCTCGACGGCGCACCGACGCCGTGACACCCAACCCGCGCCCTCGTGCGCGGGGGCGGGCGTGACGGACCGCGCCGCCCGCAGGCGAACCGAACCGGCACCGCGCGCTCCGTGATCAACCATCACCTGCCGGCCGTCATCAGCCTCGCGGGAGTCGTCCTGGATTTCATGGGCGGCTTGTACGCCAGGCTGGAACCGCGAGGCGGCGCGGCCGCTACGGCAACGGTGTGGCCCGCGGAGGTCGCACGGCCTCCCAAATGACGTCATAGAGATCCTCTGTGGACTGCTCGGCGTTGACGGTCAGCAACAGCCCGCGGCACCGGTAGTGATCGATCAATGGCGCTGTCTGCGCGTGAAACACGCGAAATCGGTGCAGGGCCGTGTCGGGTGCGTCGTCTCGCCGCGCCACGAGCTCGGCGCCGTCGAGGTCGCAACGCCCCGCCGACCGCGGCGGCCGATAGTCTACGTGATAGATAGCGCCGCAGATCGGGCACAGCCGGCGTCCCGTGAGACGCCGCAACAAAATGTCTTCGCCGATCTCGAAGTGCACGACGGCGCTGAGCGTACCGAGGCGGGACGCGAGGAAGCCATCGAGCAGGTCGGCCTGCGCCGTGGTCCGAGGGTACCCGTCGAGGACCCATCCGGAGCCGTCCTCGGCCTGCGCGAGTGCGGCCTGCATCATCGCATCGACGATCTCGTCGGGAACCAAGTCACCGGTCCGCATAAATGTGAGCGCCCGCCGGCCGTATTCCGTGTGATCGCGGACGGCCTGGCGCAGGATGTCGCCGGGCGAGATGTGGCGGAGACCCGCGCGCGCCTGGAGCGTCTTGGCGAGTGTGCCCTTGCCGGCGCCTGGAGGTCCCAAAAACACGAGGCCGATCCCGGCGCGCCGGGCGGCGGGGCCGCTCCCGGCGCCCGCGGACACCCCACGAGTCTGGAACTCGGTCATCGTTCGCCTCCGATTGTGGTCTCACGCATCCGTGAGACAGGAGTCTCGAGACGCTACAGGGGCCACAACTTGTGCGTTTCGGAGCGCTCAGGCAATATTCCGGCACGCCTGGCTGTTTATGGGCTCGTGAAACGCACCATAGTTTTACCCGCGCCCGGCGGCGCTTGAGTCCACACAGGCCATCGACGAGGTGGGGCCACACACGGCAATCGAAGGGCTCGTCCGCCGTCGCGCGAAACCAGAACGCCGCCAGGCCATCAACCGCGGGACCACAGCGCCCGTGCACAGGAGGAGATGATGCCCACGAACGTCCGTGAGACCGTGGCGCAGGAGTACCGATACGAGCTCCTAACCTGGCCCGAGATCAACGAGGCCGTTGCCCTGAAGAAGGTCGTCGTGTTGCCCGTCGGCTCAACCGAGCAGCACGCCCCGCATTTGCCGCTCGACGTGGACGCGAAACTGAGCTCCGCCGTCGCCTACGAGGCCGCCCGTCGGGCGCCGGAGGAGATGCTGATACTGCCGCCCGTCGCGTACGGCTACTGTCACCACGTCATGGACTTCCCGGGCACGATCAACATCGAGCCCTCAACGTTCGTCCGCTTTCTGCTCGACATCACGCGCTCCGTCGCCTACCACGGCTTCAAGCGTCTCGTCATCCTGAACGGGCACGGCTCGAACCATCCGCTCGTGGAGGAAGCCGGCCGGCAGACGATCCTTCAGACCGACGCGCTGTGCGTGACCCTCAGTTGGTGGCAGCTGGTCGGCGCGTTCTGGAACAAGGAGCTCCGCACCTCGGTCGTCCCCGGCGGCTGTGCGCACGCCTGCGAGCTCGAGACGTCGATGTACCTGCACGTGGACCGCCCACACGTGCGCGAGGGGCTGATCGAGGGGCGGCTGCCGGAGTACATGCAGCTCCCCGGTGAGCATGAGTGGCACTCCACGGATCTGACCGCGGCGACCGGCCCCGCCACGCTCATCGAGTGGACGTCCGCATACACGGAGACCGGGGTGATCGGGGAAGCGCACAAGGCTACGCCGGACAAGGGGCGCCGTGTCTTCGAGCACGCCGTGACGCAGATGATCGCGATGGTCCGCTGGCTGCGAAACCGGCCGGCCCCGCCACGGCGGGACCATCATGCCGAAGCGCCGACGTTTGCGCTGCCGTTCGGCTGGTAGAAACGGCGCTCCCGTCCGGGGACGTTCTTACAGCAGCCGTAGGCGCGGATCGAGCAGGTCGCGCAGGCCGTCGCCGAGCAGGTTGAATCCGAGCACGGTGATCGCGATGGCGCATCCCGGCAGGACGGCGATCCAGGGATCGATCAGCATGTACTGCCGGGCGTCGCTCAGCATGAGGCCCCACGATGGGGTCGGCGGCTGGGTCCCCAGGCCGAGGAAGCTCAGCGCGGCTTCGGTGAGGATCGCCGTGGACAGGGACACGGTCGTCTGCACGAGCAGCGGCGCGGAGATGTTCGGCACGACATGCCGCAGCATGATCGCGGGCGTCGAGACCCCGACCGCCCGCGCCGCCTCGATGTACGGAAGCTGCGCGACGGTCAAGGTCGGACCGCGGGCCACCCTCGCAAACGTCGGCGCGTACACGATTCCGATCGCCAGCATGACATTGGTGAGGCTGGGCCCGAGGACGGCGGTGATCGCGATGGCCAGCACCAGCGCGGGCAGCGCAAAGAGCACGTCCATCGCGCGCATCGTCACGTTGTCGAGCCAGCCCCCGTAGAAGCCCGCGAGCAACCCCGCCGTACCGCCGAGCGCCAGGGCGACGAGCACCGCCAGGACGCCGACGTAGAGCGATACGCGGGTGCCGAAGACGAGCCGGCTGAGCTCGTCGCGGCCCAGCTGGTCGGTGCCGGCGAGATACGGTCCCCCGGGCGCCAATAGCGGTTTCGCGATCTGCGCCACGGGATTGTTCCACGCCAGCAGCGGGGCGGCCGCCGCGACAATGACGACGCCGCCGACCACCGCGGCGCCGATCATCGCCGGGGGCGTGCGGCGCAGCGCGCGCCACCAGCGAACCCGGCCCCCGCTGGCGTCGAGCCACGCCACGGCGGCGCGGGCGCCGGCGTGACCTTCAACCATACCGGATCCTTGGATCGAGATACGTATAGACGAGATCCACGGCCAGGTTCACCACGATGAACGTCAGGGCGAAGAGCATCACCGTCGCCTGCACGACCGGGTAGTCCCGTTGATAGACACCGTTGAGGAGCATCCACCCCAATCCCGGCAGGCCGAAGATCTGCTCCGTGATCACGACGCCGCCGAGGAGGTATCCCATCTGCAGACCCAACACCGTGATGATGGGGATCAGCGCGTTGCGGAGCGCGTGACGCAGCAGGACGCCCGCACGCGTCACGCCTTTGGCCTGGGCCACCTTCACGTACTCCTGGCCGAGGACCTCCAGCATCGAGGAACGTGTCATGCGGACGACGACCGCCGCGAGGCCAAGCGCGAGCGAGAGGACCGGCAGGAACATCTGCTGCAGATTGACCCAGGGCTGCGTCCACGGCGGCACGTAGATCAGCGCCGGCAGCCAGTGAAACAGATAGGACGCGGCGATGATCAGCAGGACCGCGATCCAGAAATTGGGCAGTGACAGGCCGAGGAGCCCGATGACCTGCACGGCGGTCTTGACCCGCAGGCTGCCGGAGACGCTCGCGAGGATCCCAAGTGGAATCCCCACGCCGGCGACGCCGGCCACCGACAGCACCGCCAGCTCCATCGTGATCGGGAGCCGGGACACCAGCAGCTGCCCCACCGGCTGCCCCGATCGGAACGACCATCCGAAATTGCCCTGCGCGATGCTGCCGAGCCAATACGCGTACTGGACCGGCAGCGGCCGGTCGAGCCCGAACTGGTGCATCACCGCGGCGCGTTGCTCGGGGCTGAGCTGGCCTTCGCCGCCGCCCAAGATATCGACGATGGTGCCCGGAATGAGATGGACAAGGAGAAAGATGACGACCGAGACGCCGAGCAATGCCGCGACGGTCCACAGCCCGCGCCGGAGCAGGTATCGCACGCCGGTAGGATGTGGCCGGGGCGCGCGGCCCCGGCCACAGACCGCCGCTCAGGCGCCGAGCCAGGCGGTCTTGAGGAAGATCCGGCGCCCCGTAAACGACTGCGCGTAGCCCTGCAGCTTGGTGGACAGCGCCTCGATGTTGTACTTGGCGTACCACCACCAGTTCGGCGACTCCTCGAGCAGGGTGCGCTGGATCTGCACGTAGAGGCTGCGCCGCTGATCGTGGTTCGAGATCGCTCGGGCCTCCGTCATCAGCGGATCGAGCTTCGGGTTGCGGTAGCCGCCGTCGTTGAGCGTGCCCTTCGTGGCGAAGTACGGGTAGATGTAGCCGTCGGGCCCGGGCCGGAACGTGTTGGCCGACGCGAAGATGACCCCCCCCTCCTTCCCGCCCGTCTGCAGCTCGCGGTTGTGCGCCGCCACAAACGCGCCCCACTCCATCTGCACGACGTTCGCCGTAACGTTCAAGCGGCGGAGCGATTCCTGGACGACGAGCGTGCTCGCCACGAATTCGGGATACTGCGGGGAGCAGCTCATCTCCACCGTAAAGCCGCCGTTCGGATACCCGGCCTCGGCGAGCAGCTTCCTGGCACCGTCCACGTCGGCCTTGAGGTACGGCAGCGTCCTCGGGTCGAGGGACCAATCGCCGTACCCCGTGGGGATCGGTCCGGAGGGCACCGCCGCGCCGTAGGCGGCCTTTTGGATCACCTCGCCCGTGTCCACGGCCATGCGCAGCGCGCGCCGCACGCGCGCGTCGTCGAGCGGCTTCTTGCTCACGTTGATGTAGTGCAGCGAGACCCAGGCGTTCGGCGCCTTTAGGACGGTGATCCCGGCAGCGTTTTGCAGCTGCGCGGCGCCCTGCGCGCTCAGCGCGGCGTACTGGATTTGGCCGGCTCGGAGCGCGGCGAGGCGGGCATTTTCCTCGGTGAGGACCTTGAACGTCATCCCGTCGAGGTACGGCAGGGGTTGGTTCCAGTAGTCGCCGTTCCGGACGTATGTGATGTGATCCTGCGGCACGTACTCCACGAGCTTAAAGGGCCCCGTGCCGATCGCTTTGATCTTGAGATTCTCCCGCTCCGCAAACCCTTTCGGCATGATCCCGGACGCCCGCAACCCGGCGAACGATCCCAGGAGGTCGGGATACGGGGCGTCCAGGTTCATCTGCACGGTGAGCGGATCCACGACCTTGGTCTCCTTGATCGCGGACAGCCAGGAGATCCACGGCGAGGCGGTCTTGGGATCGAGGACCCGGTCGATGCTGTACTTCACGTCGTCGGCGGTGACCGGCTGGCCATTGTGGAACTTCACGTTGGGCCGGAGGTGGAACGTATACGTCTTGCCGCCGTTCGTGATGTCCCACTTTTGCGCCAGGCAGGGCACGACGTTCATCTTCTGATCGTACATCGTCAGGCTCTCGTAGACGTGCTCGTACCCCTGCAGCGCTGAAAAGTTCGAGTTGGTGTGCGGATCCAGGCTGACCGGATCGACCTCCTGCGCCGCGACGAGCGTCCCCCCACGCTTGGGCGCTCCCGCCGCCCAGGCCGGCGCCGGGTGCCACCCGCGGCCCAGCGTCTCCAGGGCCGCCAATCCACCGAGCGCGAGCCCGCCCCCCAGGAACATCCTCCGACTGAGGCGCCCCCGTGCGTCGCTATCGGACCGTGCCATACATCCACCCCCTCGTGCGCAATTTCCGTTGATTCCGCGCGCGCCGCCGATCCCCCTGTGGCCGGCACCGCCGCCCGCCGACTACGTGTATCGCAGCCGGGGATCGAGAAAGTCGCGAAGCCCGTCGCCAAGCAAGTTGAGGCTCAGCACGCTCAACACGATCGCCGCACCCGGAAAGATGCTGATCCACGGGGCCTGGCGCAGGTAGACCTGGCCCTGGCTGATGATGCCGCCCCATGTCGGGATCTGCGGCGGGATCCCGACCCCGAGGAAGCTCAACGCCGCTTCCCCGAGCATGGCATACGCGGTGATGAACGTCGCCTGCACGATCACGGGCGACGCGCTGTTAACGAGGACGTGACGCGCCAGGATGCGCGCCGCGCTGGCGCCCACGGCGCGGGCGGCATCGACGTATTCCTGCGCCGCGATCACGAGCACGGCACCGCGAACCACCCGGGCGACGCGCGGCGTGTAGACGAAGCTCAGCGCCAGGATCACGTTTCTCGCGCTCGGCCCGAGCGACGCCATGAGCGCGATCGCGAGGAGGATGTCGGGGAACGCCATGATCCCATCCATGACCCGCATCAACACGCGGTCTGCCCGCGGATTGGTGCCGCAGACGAGCCCCACGACGATCCCCGCCGCCGTTGCCGACGCCGTCACGGCGAGCCCCACCGTGAGCGACAGGCGCGCCCCAAACAGTGTCCGGCTGAGGATGTCGCGACCGAACTCGTCTGTGCCGAACGGGTGGCTCCACGCAGGGCCGTGCAACCGCGCGGGCACGTCGAGCGACGCGGGATCGTACGGGGAAAGCAACGGGGCGAAGAGGGCCGCGAGCGCCACGGCCGCGAGCACGACCAGGCCGACCCCGATGACGCGCCGGCGATGGACCATGCGCCACAACAGCGCGCCGACACCCGGACGGCCGTCGTGCGGGAGCACGCGGGCTACCGCTTGAGCCGCCATCCCCGCCGTCCTCTCAGTACCGCACCCGCGGATCCACGGCAAAGTACAGCAGGTCCACGGCGAGGTTGATGACGACGTAGGCCGTGGCGACCATGAGCACCACGCCCTGGATGACCGGATAGTCGCGACGGAGCACCGACGAGACGACCAGCTGGCCGATGCCGGGCAGGCTGAAGACGTTTTCCGTAACCACGGCGCCGCCCATCAGCGCGGCGAACGTGAGGCCCACAACGGTGAGAATGGGCACGAGCGCGTTGCGGAGCGCGTGCCGGAAGACGACGGCGCGGCCGCGGAGACCCTTGGCCCGGGCGGTTCGGATATAGTCGTTCCCGAGCACGTCGAGGAGGCTGCTGCGGGTGAACCGGATGATCAGCGACGAATTGGGCACGCCGAGCGCGATCGCCGGCAGCACCAGGTACTGCGCGCTCAACCAGAGCCCGCTTGCGGGGGACTGGTAGCCGGACGACGGCAGCCAGCCGAGATCGACGGCAAAGAGGATGATGAGCGACAGTCCCAGCCAGAAACTCGGCACCGCCGCGCCGAGCATCGCCAGCGCGAGGCTGAGCTGATCGAGCCAGGAGTTTCGAAACACCGCGGAGACCACGCCGACCGGAATGCCGATCAACAGCGCGACGCCCAGCCCGAACACGGACAGCGTCACGGTGGGCCCCAGGTGCTGCACGATGTCGCGGCTCACGGGCATGCGGAGAAACAGCGATGTCCCTAGATCGCCGTGGAGCGCCCGGCCGAGCCACAGCGTGAACTGCACCGGTAACGGCCGGTCCAGGCCGAGGTCGTGGCGCAGCGCGGCCACCTGGGGCTCGGTGGCGTCCTGACCGAGGAGGACCCGCGCCGGGTCGCCGGGGGTGACGTGTACCAGCATGAACACGACCACCGCCACGACCAGGAGAACGGGCAGCAGCGCGAACAACCGCCCGATCAGATACCCCAGCACGTCGACGCCGGATGTCGTCGGGCCGCTATCGGGCGGCCTGCACGTTCCACGGGACGATCCAGTACGATGCGCGGAAGCCGGGCAGGCCCTTGCGGCTGAGCTCCAGGAGGTTGAAGCCGCCGGGCCGGACGATCGGCGCCTCCTGGTACATGAGCGCCTGCAGCTTGGCCCACAGTTGCGTGCGCTTCGCCTGGTCGGACTCCGCGGTGAACTGCCCGAACAGCGCGTTCTTGTCCGACGAATCCCACCATCCGGGATACGCCGAACTGAACACCGTGATCAGCGCCGGGTCCGGCACGAACCCGTGCGACGTCACGAACATGTCCCAGTCGGCCGGTTTGTTCCGATGATCGAGCACGCTCGCCCAGTCCATCACCTGCATGTCCACCTTGAACCCGGCCTGTTGCAGCTGCGCCGACGCTACCACCGTGCTCTTGAACATGTAGTCGTATTGTTGCGTCGTGAGCCACCGGATCGGTTGTCCCGCGTATCCGGCCTCGCGCGCGAGCCGCTTGGCCTGGTCGACATTGTGCGGGTCGTAGGCGGCGGCGCCGGCCTCCGTGTACCACGGCGTCCCCTTGGGGTAGATGCTCGCGTCGACCGTATACAGGGCGGGGTTGCCGAACGTCGCCTGCAGGATGGGCTGCATATCCAAGGCGACCGCGATGGCCTGCCGCAGCTTCTCGCTCGTCATCATGCCCTGCTTCTTGTTGAAGAAGAACGTCAGGAACGAGCCGCGGATGATGCCCACGTCCACCCGCGGGTCCCTGGCGAGTTGGGTGTAGGCGTCCTGGTTGATCCCGTCCGCGATGTCGTAGTCGCCGCTCTGCACGCCGGCGATCCGCGTGGCCACCTGCGAGACCGGATAGTAAAAGACGTCGTCGGCCAGCGCGTCCCGCCGCCCGGCGTAGCCGTCGGACGGTTCGGTCCGGGCCGCGTACTGATCGAAGCGGCTGAGGTGCACGTAGCGATCGGGCGCCCACTCCACGAACTTGTAGGGGCCGGTCCCGACGAACTGTTTGAGGGGCTGTGTGCCGGCCGCATCCACGATCTCCTTCGGCATGATCGCGGCCGCGCCGTTGGGCAGGGCGAGGAACGCCGGGAGCGGCGCAAACGGTTCCTTGAGCTTCACGGTCACGGTGTTGCCGGCGCCGGTCACCGCCGACACGTGCTGGTAGACGGACGGGCCGCGAGGGCTCACCTTGCCCCACCGGTTCAGCGACGCCACGACGTCGTCCGCCGTCAGCGTCTTGCCGTTGTGAAACGGCACGCCCGCGCGCAGTGTGAAGGTGTAGGTCAACCCGTCCTTGCTCACCGTGAACCCGGACGCGAGCGCCGGCTGAATCCGCCAGTTGCGGTCGAACGCCAACAGCTCCTCGAATACGGGAAGCGTGATGGTCGATGTGAGATCGGCGGTTGTGGCGGTCGTATCCAGCGTGAGCGGTTCGCCGATCTCGGCGATGCGGAGGGTACCGCCGCGGCGGAGCGCCGGTGCCGCCGACGCTTCGCCGGTGGCGCCGGGGACCCAGCCGGAGGCCGCGGCGGCGAACCCCGCCGCGGTGATCGTCCCAAGAAACCTGCGCCGCGTTACCCGCGCATGACTATGGCTCGCCATCCGTTTCCCCTCCCCCTGAGGCGTCCGGCCGCGGAATGAACCGCAGCACTCGGTGTGATGCTCCTGGCCTGTGATTCCGTGTTCCCCGCGGTGGTCCTCCCCCGCTGCCCCGTGCGCCGGCGCACCGCGCCGCCATCTTGCTTCTTGTATACGGATGCGGCGGCACTCAGGATCGGGTCGCCTCGGAGGAAACGCTGCGCGGTGCCGCCCCGCCGGGCCACGCACCAGGGGATGGCGCGCGGTCCGACGAACTCGGAGACGACCGGCGCGCCGGACCGCGTCGCGCGCGCAGGTACCGGGGTCACGTGGGGGGATGACGCCATGATGGACGCACTGGCGAGGAACTGGTGGGCCATCGCGCTGCGCGGCGTGGTGGCGATTCTCTTCGGGCTCGTTGCATTGTTCGACGCGCGCATCGCGCTCTACGCGCTCGTGATCGTGTTCGGTGCGTACGCGCTGGTCGACGGCGTGTTCAATGTTGTGGCGGCGGTGCGCGCCGCGGAGCACCATCAACGGTGGATCTGGCTACTTGTTTCCGGGATCGCCGGCATCCTGGCAGGCCTGATCACGTTTGCGTGGCCGGGCATCACCGCCCTCGTCCTCCTGTACCTCATCGCGTACTGGGCGATCGTCACGGGGGTGCTGGAGCTCATCGCCGGCTATCGCCTGAAAGGCCACGTGGCCAACGAGTGGGCGCTGCTCCTCGGTGGGGCGGCCTCCATCATCTTCGGCGTCCTCCTCATCGTGCATCCGCTCGTGGGCGCGCTCGCCGTGCTGTGGTTGATCGGCGTCTATGCGATCGTCTTCGGCGTGCTCATGCTCATCCTGTCGCTGCGGTTGCGGCGCCACGCAGGTGCAGGCGCGACGCCGTGAACGGCGTCCAACGGCACGGCCGCCCGGCGAACGAGCGACCGGCGCCGAGGCGTGCGGAACGACCCACTGCGTCGGAGCGCGAACGGGTGCGGACCGGTGAGGCGGTCTCGATTACGGCATCCGGGTCTCAGGACGATCCCGACAGTAGGAGAGAATCCAGCAGTCCTTCGGCTTCGTGCGAGCAGTCCTTCCATCGTGTGGCCTTCGGCTGCTTGCGCGCCGCGGGGTTGGTGTCGAGGCCGGCGGCGAGCCAGCCGCCGTGCTTCGCGTCGATGACGTATGTCTTCACGTATTTCCAGAGGGCCGCGACGCGTTCGCCGTACCCGGCCGCATCGTCGGGGTACAGCCGCGCCACCGCCGTGAGCAGCCTCATGCCCTCGGCTTGAGCCCACCAGCACTTGGTCCGTACGAAGATGACGGTATCGTCGAAGTACGCCGGACCAAAGCTGGACCCCGCAAGGAAGAACCCGCCCTTGTCTGAGTCCCAGGCGACACGCAGCATCGTGTCGAGCATCGACTTGGCAACCCGTGTGGTCTCCGGGTCGACAGTCCCAGCCAGCGCTTCCGCCGCCGGCAACATGTGATTTGCGGCACGGAGAATCTGCGCATAGCGGACAATCTCCGGGATCGGCGTCCAGTCGGGGTGCGCGTACATGTGCATCACTCCGGGGGCGACGACCAGGCGGTCGCGCACGATGCGCAGCAGTTCCTCTAGGCGCACCCTCAGCAGCGCATCGGGCCAGACCCGGTACAGATCGGCGAATCCCCTGAGCAGGTCACAGGTCGTGTTGGCGTCCTTGAAGCCGATCGGTGTCCCAATCGCGTCCGTGTGCGGGCCCGCGGCCGCCGCTTGGTCCCACGACAGGATCGGAGTCCCGTCCTGCCGGTAAAATCCGAAGTAACCGCTATACCGGCCGTCGTGCGCATGTTGCTCCAACCAGTTGAAGGCCGCTTTCGCCACCTCCAGACAGTCTGGATCCCGGGTCAGCCGATAGCATGCCACACATGCCGAGATCGCGTAGCTCATCCCATGGCCGTGCTTGTTCGATCCCTCCAGGGGCGTCCCGGCCCGATCGAGCTGCCTGTACCAACCGCCCATGCGGCGATCCCACATCGGGCCCGCGAGGTATTGAAATCCGTGCACGGCCGCCTCGCGCAGAGGGACGAGATCGGGAACGTAGGCCGCGCCCCTCGCCGCCGCCAGGGTCTGCCGCGCCTGATACTCGAGCATCTTGACCTGCGGCCCGGAGGGTTTCCATCGATGGTCGAAGTTGCAGAGGAACCCGCCGTGCACTCGATCGATGCAGCGCGGGAACCAAGCCCCCATGAGGCGGCGCAGTTCCGTCTCCAGCTCGCGGCGCAGTGAAGCCGTCACGAAGGGACGCGGCTCCGATTGTCTGCTCGGGATTCCCCTTGATGACGCCGCGCCTCGCACGAGCGCACCCGGCCCCCCGGTGTCACCCATCCCCGGCTCCGCGCCCGTCCGGCCCACATCGGCCGCCCCGCGACAGGGTCGGAAGCGGAGCCGCACCCCGCCCACCCTGGCGGCGGCGGTCCAACGAGCGCTTAAGGACATCGAGCACGCGCAACTCCCTCATACTCCGACCGCGCGTCATGTTACGTTCATGGCGCCGGTACAGCCATGCCACGTCATGTTCGACGGCAAGGGGCACGTCGAGTTCCCGGGCCCGCATGAACCAATCGATGTCCTCGGCGTAGCGCAGCGCCTCGTCGAAGCCACCGACACGCTCAAAGACCCGCCTTCGGAACAACGCGGCGTTCGGTGACAGGAATACGATCGGGGGCCCGTCTTTCTCGAACCGCGAGCGCGTCGCGTCGCCGGCCGATGGCCGCAGGAGCTGCGTCTGGCCTAAAACGACATCGATCGACGACTCCCGGTCGAGCACGGCCAGCTGCCTCCGGAGCCGACACGGCGGCCAGGCGTCATCGGCGTCCAGGAACCCGATCACGTCGCCCTGCGCCAGCGCGAGCCCGCGGTTTCGCGCCCGCGAAGGCCCGCCGTTCTCCTGGTACACGTACCGAAGGCCGTCCTGGGGCAGCCGCCGCACCGCTCCCGCGGTGTCATCGCTCGATCCGTCGTCGACCACGATCAATTCGACTGATGCATACTCTTGCCGCCGAATGCTGTCGACCGCGTCGACGAGGTGCGTCTCGCCATTGAAAACCGGAATGATCACGCTGACGAGGCGCTGAGGGTTCATCATGTGGCGTCCTGCTGCGCAGCGCCCCGCCGGCGCCGATCCAGCACTCCCTTGAGGATCTTCAGATAATCGGCTCGAGCGTCGCGCTCGCGAATCCCCATGTTACTGCCGTGCAATCGCCTCAGCGTGACGACCTTGGGGACGAGTACGCAGTTGAGGCCGAGCTCCTTGGCCGTCGCATACCAGTCGATGAACTCCCCAAGGCGCCAGTGCGTCGGCAACGGGCCGACGCGGCCGAACGACGAACGCTTCACGAGCATCGTGTGGACATGCCCCGGGAGCACAGTGCCGGCTCCTGCGAGCCTCGCCTTGACGTCCGCGCCGAGCTCGGGGCTGTGGAACTGTCGGACATAGCCGGAGACCATGTCGAGTGCAGGGCTGGCGCGGAACGCAGCCATCTGGCTCTCCAGCTTGTCCGACACCCACAGATCGTCCGCGTCCAGGAACGCCAGGAAGCTTCCGGACGCACTGGCCGCCCCGAGGTTGCGGGCGGCCCCGGCACCCGCGTGCGGCTGCGTGAGGCAGCGGACGCCCGAATATCGCGCCGCAACGGATGCGCTTCGATCCGACGACCCATCGTCGACAACAATGATCTCGACCGGTCGGTACGTCTGCGCCAGGACGCTGTCGAGCGCCTCGGCCAGATACGCCTCGCAATTATAAACCGGTATCACGACGCTCACTAGCGGCGCCGTCTCGGCGACCGACCCGTCTGGCCCCGTGACGTCACTCATCGTCCGAACATTGAGAGCGGCCGCACCGCTCTTCGGCCTGACCGCCGCATGAAGAGAGCCCGGGGAGTGACGCCGCGGCGCCGCCGCCGCCCTTGCGGCGGCGGTCCAAGGATCGCTTCAGTACCTCGAAGACCTGCAACTCCTTCATATTCCGGCCGCGCGTCATATTGCCCGCGTGACGCCGGTACAGCAACGCCACGTCTTGCTCCAGCACGACGCGCACCTCGCGCTCCCGAGCCCGCATGAACCAGTCGCTGTCTTCGCCGTACCGGAGCGCCTCGTCGAAGCCGCCGACGCGTTCGAAGACCCTTCGCCGAAACAACGCGGCGGTCGGGGTCAGCAGCACGAACGGCAGTGATGACTCCTCGAGCGGCAAGCCCGGCGCGGCGCCGGTCGCGCGCACCAGTTGGACCCGGCCGAGCACGATGTCGATCGATGGATCGCGTTGAAGCACGGCGAGCTGCCGATGGAGTCGACCCGCCGGCCAGAGGTCGTCGGCGTCGAGGAACCCGATGATACTGCCACGAGCGCGCGCCAGGCCGCGGTTGCGGGCCCGTGCGGGGCCGCCGTTGTCTTGGCGCACGTAGTGGAGCCCGTCCGGTGGAAGCCTCCGTATCACGTCGGCAGTGCCGTCGGTCGACCCATCGTCGACGAGGATCACTTCCAAATCGGTGTAGGCCTGTCTCCGCACGCTCTCGACCGCGTCAGCCAGGTACGTCTCGCCGTTGAAGACGGGGATGACCACGCTCAGGGAGGGTCCTAATCCGGTCATGCCGGCTGCGGCACGCGTGCGAGTACGTCGGTGATGACGTGCGGGATCTCCGCAAGCCTCGGCCCGAGACGGAGCGCGTAACACGGCAGCCGCTTGACGTACGCGGCCAGCACGGCGAGGGTCGACGGGTCCGGGCCGATCACTTGAAACATCGTGCTCGGCGCGAGCGCGCGCAAGGCGACGGAGGCAGGCACGGCGCACGCCGTTGTGCCCGCGCCGCCTGCGACCGACGGCACAAGCACGGCGCGGATCGGGAAGCCTGCCGTAACGCAGTTGCCGACGTGCGGATGGAGAAACAGCAGTGCTTTGTCCATCCCAGGGGCGTCCAATCGGCATCGCGCCCCGGCGAGTGCAGGGAATCGTGGCAGTTCCTGAGCGTAGACCTTCGCAGAATTGTACAGGCTGTGTGCGTACGGCATGGGATCGGCAGACAGCATGCAGTAGTCATCGGCGGCGTAGCGCAACTCGGAGCCGAGGCAGCTCAGCGCTGTCGTGGATTTTCCCGCCCCGCCTTTGCCGACGAGCAAGACCCCGCCGTCCGCCCGGCCCACCGCGGCCGCGTGCACGAGTTGCCTGCCATGGTCGCGTAACGCCCAATGCAAGATCAGCTTGAAGGGCGTCCCGAATTCCCATCCGGGCAACTCGCGAGGATCGCGTACGCAATACCAGGCCAGGCGATCGGCGCGGTCGAGGACGGACAGCGTGCCGGTGGCAACGTCGAACGCAGCCTGAACCCGCCCGTCGTGATACACGCGCAGCTCCGGACCATGCGCTTCCCCATCGAGCCGCCACGGCGGCGCGGGAACCTGGCCGCGCACGGATTCAATGTCCCACACACAGAGCGTCAGCGCGCGGCCGGGCACGGGCTCCGTCGCCAGGTGCTCCAACGCGGGCGCGAGCAGCGACTGCAGAGCCGTACCCGCGAAGCGGATGCGGACAGGATGGCCGGCGATACGGTACCAGCAATCAGCCGAACCCAGGAGGCGCGCCGCGCGATCGAACGTCTCGCGCACTGCCGCCGCGAACGCGACCGCGCTGTGATCGACGACGGGGCGATCGAACGGCCTGGACGTGGGCGTTACCCGGTTGACACTGTCGGCGGAGAGGATGGAACTGGGATTACGGCGGATCCTTGCGGCCGTCGCCGTCAGGCTCGTTCGGCCGAACCGGCCAGCCCACCTCGTCCACCTCGTGGATCGGATCCAGCAACAACAACTCCTGCATGTCGCTGTATTTGTGGAGCACCGGCGCCTCGAACGTCGAAACCCGCGTGACCGCCGTAGCGCCGCTCGTCCGATGTCGGCGTTCACCGTTCGCCCGGGGATCCGGCGCCACGAGGCCCTCGGCCACCAGACCGTCCAAAAACGGGCGCACCGCCGCCTCGACGTCCCCAGCCGGACGCTGATACCGGGCGGCGAGTTCAAGGACGACATCGTCTGTCTCCTCGATGCGGGTCCAGATCTCGGCGCCAAGACCGTTGAGGCTGTAGTAGACGCCGGTCTCGAGGTTAATGATCACCACTTCGTCGTCAAAGACTTCATAGACGACCTTGGGACTCTCGATCCTAAACGATGCCGGTCGGCTCACCCACAATCTCCTGTGGTCCACGATTGACAAAACGCACCGTGCCGGGTCACCGGCGACCTGCCGGGATCCGCACCATCTCCCTCCGTTGAAATCACATATTTCGAAATATCCCATTCGCGAGCCTGCAGGGAACGATCCTGTGTTCGCCATCCGAATGCCGGATTTTACTGAGGCAAGTCGAGCATTCGCCTTATGCTTTTGATACCCCGCCTCCCGGCAGGATCCCCCGCCGCACACCGGAAGATCTCGAGAGAAGCGGAGGAGCGCATGGCCGCCACCATTGAGTACGCGAGACGCGAGCCTTGGCCCACCCCACAGGAGGAACTGTTGCTGTGCGCTGCGCTGCTGCGCGGGCGCGCCAGCCTTGCGGCCTGGGACCGGTGGAAGTCTGCGGTCGACTTCGACGACATCGACAGCGAGTCGTATCGGCTGGTGCCGCAACTATACTGCAACCTGAGGGAGCAGGGTATTTCCGACCCCTTGATGGGCAGGCTCAAGGGCATCTACCGGCGGACGTGGTACCAAAACCAGCTCCGCTTTCATGCGATCGCGCGCCCCCTACGGCTGCTGCGCGAGGCTGAGATTCCGGTCGCCCTGCTCAAAGGCGCGGCCGTGATTCACCACTACTACCACGACCACGGGATGCGCCCCATGGCGGACTTCGACATCTACATCCCGCGGGAGCGCGCATCCGTCGCGATCGACTTGTTGCTCCGCCACGGGTGTGTCCCCCGCGGGGCGCCGGAACAGGAACTCGCCGACACGATCGCCCATCCGCGTCAGCATGCGGAATTGGAATTCACGAGTGGCCCGGGACACGAGTTCGACCTGCATTGGCGGCTGTTTCCGGAGAGCCCTCGAAACGACGGCGAGGGGTCCATCTGGCACGACACGGCCGAGGTACGCGCTCTCGGCACATCTATCCGGGTGCTGAACCCGGCCGATCTGCTGCTGCATATTCTCACGCATGGGATCGTGCGCGGCGCCGTCACCGCGGAACTCTCACGGGTTCGTTGGGTCAGCGACGCGCTCGCGGTTCTGCGCGCGCGGGACGGCACGCCGGATTGGCAGCGCTTGTGCGCCCATGCCAACCGCTACGGGTTCACGTTGGTCGTCCGGGACGGACTCGGTTACCTGCGGCGCACGCTTCAGGCCGACGTCCCGGAGAGCGTGCTACGCGACCTCGCGACTCGACCGGTCCGCTTTTCGGATCGCGTTGTGCACACCGCGCGCACCGTACCCCCTGAGCGTTGGGGGACGTGGACCGCGACCTGCATCGGGTATCTCGACTACTCCTGGAGCCTGCCGCGAGGTATCGGGTTGTTCAGAATGGTTTTGGGGTTACCGGACTACTACCGGCGCAGGTGGCGCATGCGATCGGCGTGGGCCCTGCCCTTGGCCTTCGCCTTCAGGGCGCTGCGGCGGATCGCTTGGACCTTGGCGCCGAGGACTAGCCGCGGTAACCGGGCCGCATAACGGTCCGCGGGTTTGGCATCTCCCCGACCGGCACTTCGATCAGTGCCGGGTGCTGATCGGACAGCGCCTTGGCCAGTGCCCGCCGGAGCGCGTCAGGGGTCTCGACGCGCATGCCTTCCATCCCAAACGCTTCCGCGAGCAGCACGAAATCCGGGTTCAGCAGGTCGGACGCGATGAGGCGGCCGCCGAACGATTCGCGCTGGATGCGCCGCACGTTTCCGTACGAGTTGTCGCTGAAGACGATCGCCACCACATTGAGCCGGTGCCGGACGGCGGTCGATAGTTCCTGCACGTTGTACATGAAGCCGCCGTCGCCGTTGATCGAGACGACCGGCCGCCCCTGCGCGCCGACCTGTGCGCCGAGCGCGTTTGCGAACCCGTGGCCGAGCGTCCCCTGATACCCCGACGTAATGTACGTGCGCGGCGTATAGACCGGAAATCCGACGTTGCTCCAGTACCCAACCTGCGTCATTTCGGTGACGAGAATGCCGTCGTCGGGCAGCACATCGCGAATCGCCGCGGCGAACGCCGCCTGGGGCTGCACGGTCTCTAGCTTGGCCCGGGTTCGAGCCCGGATCGCCTCCAGCTCATCGCGGCGCCGCGCCCGCCGCCGGTTGTGACGCTGCACCGCGGCCACGAGGGCCTCGAGGCCCCGCCGCGCATCCGCCACGATACCCAGCGCCACCGGGGAGTTGCGACCAAGCTCCTCCGGGTCGATGTCGAGCTGGATTACGGTCTGGCCGGCCCGCGGTCCCCAATCGGACCGCGACGGGACGTAGAACCGGCTGCCGATCACCAAGATGACGTCCGCGGCCGGCACGAGCTCCGCGGCGGCGGTCATGTTTTGCGCGAGGTACTCCCGATCGGAGACGGCGCCTTTGCCGTTCTCCGTCATGACCACCGGAGCTTCGAGCATCCCGGCAAGTTCACGGAGCGGCTGCCACGCTGCCGCGCGAAGGACGCCGCCGCCGGCAAAGATGACCGGTCGTTCGGCTCGCCCAAGCGCTCGTGCCGCGCGCTCGACCACCTCGGGGTCGGGCATGGCCGCCTCGACCACCGCGGTCGCAGGTGGCGTCGATGGAGCGGTCGCGCGGAGCACATCCGGCGGGATCTCCACGGCCACCGGCCGCGGACGGCCGGTGCGCAGTTGCCGGAATGCTTCCGCGATCGTGCCGGGAATCGCCTCGGGGGTATGTGCCGGTGCGGTCCACTTCGTGACGGAACGAAGCGCGCCAAGCTGGTTATTGATCTCGTGCAGCAGCCCTCGACCGGCTCCAATCTCCTGCGATGGAATTTGCCCCGTCAAGCAGAGTACGGAGGATGAACACGCGTACGCTGTTGCGAGACCCGCCATCGCATTCAACACGCCGGGCCCCGGTACGGTCAGACACACGCCAACGCGTCCTGTGACGCGCGCGTAACCGTCGGCCATGTAGGACACGGCCTGCTCGTGCCGCGTGTGATAGACGCGGATCGCGTCTCGTTCGGCGTACAAGGCGTCGAACGCCCAGTCGAGTTGGACCCCGGGCAGGCCGAAGATCGTGTCAACACCGTGTGCCTTGAGACATTGCACCAGCGCTTCTCCGCCGGTGGCTGTTCGTGAGGCGGCGGCCGGAGGCCGAACGTCGCTTCGCATGGTGTGATGCTTCTCCGGCATGCCGAAGCGGCCCTCTCGGCGCGGCGGTGCGCGGCGGTCGGCCACCGATTCGGCCGAGTGTGCCCAAGCCCCGCAAAACTGCCCCTCCAGGCAGGCGAGACCGTCGCCCCAACGGGAGAGGGAGCCCCGGACGGCCGGTGCGCGCCGGCCGTCGCTAGGACTCCCTCATTGCTCCCGGGGGATGGAGCGCTCAGTACTGATTTGGACTAGTGATGCCCCTCGTTGCTGCCGTTGCCATTCCCACCGTTCCCGTTGCCGTTCCCACCGTTGCCATTGCCATTACCACCATTCCCGTTGCCATTGCCGTTTCCGTTCCCACCGTTGCCATTGCCGTTTCCGTTCCCACCACCATTGCCGTTCCCCCCATTGCCATTTCCACTATTGCCGTTTCCACCGTTGCCATTGCCGTTCCCGTTGCCACCGCCATTGCCGTTGCCGCCACTATTGCCGTTACCGCCACCATTGCCGTTGCCACCGCCATTGCCGTTACCGCCGCCATTGCCGTTGCTATTTCCTTTGCCGGCATTTCCATTGGCCCCGTTGCCGTGCCCGTTCCCGGCCCCGTTGCCATTGCCGGAAATCTCAGATTGCAATTCCTTTTCGTTCTTCGCCGCCTGGCTCACCAAGTTGCCCACGGTCATGCCCGCCGGCAGGGTCCCCTGGGCCTTGAGCAGGGATGCGGCGCGCGCCACGGTCGAAACCCAGGTCCCGTGATTCGGCAGCGAGGTGCCCAGCACCGTCATCGTTGGGCCGGCGATGTTCAGCGTGAGCGTCGTCCCCGTTACCTTTCCGAATACCCCGGTAGCCGACGTGATGGAAAAGGAGCAATCACCCGCGTTGCACGAGTAGCTGCCGCTCAACTGTCCAAACTGCGCCTTCGCGGTCCCGCTCAAGCCCGAGACGGTCTCGGTGAATGTACCGGAGGTTGCCGTCCCGGTCATCGAAAGCGTTGTCGATAGGCCCCCTACCGTTCCCGTCGTCGCGGTCGTCGCACCCCCGGAGGGTATGTTCACGTGGTCGAACTCGACCGCGAGCGGCTGGGTCCCCGTGGCTGCCCATCCCGGTGCGGCAGCGGCGAATCCGATCAAGCCCAGTGCAAGACCGGCTGCAAGCCAACGCATGCGCCTCCCCCTTTCGTGACTCATCGAGCGCCTGTCACCTGCGCGTGCGCTCAAACGCGGCCCAGCACGCGAACCCACTGACGCTGCTCGCGCGGCGGCAAGGTTCGCAGAATTGCATGCAGCCACTCCGCGTCGGCATCGAGAGCATCGGCGGCGCGCCTGAGCCCTCCTTCATCGCCGGTCGCCGCCATGACGCGAATTTCCGCGATGCGGGCGTGTGCATGCTGGACCAACAATTCAGCGCGCGCGCGCACGTCCGGAGTGATGGCCACTTGTAGGTTCTCGAGGGCAATACGCACGGAATACCATGGACTCGCCGGGGACGCGCTCGCCGAGCCCGCGCCGAGAGCGGCGCCGAACACACCCAGCAGCATGGCCGCCGCGATGCCAACCCAGGCGCCGTACCGGCGGCCGGTATTCGTAGACGCCCGCCCCACGGCCAGTCCCGCGCGGCCGGTGTGCCCGAAGCCCTGCGCCCCGAACGACGCCGCGCTCGGCGGCACCTGCCGGCCCGCCTCACGCAGGCGGCTCGCAAGATCTCGAAGCGCAATCAGTTCGGGCGACAGATCCCGAACCGCTGGACTCTCACCCGAGCCGCCGGGCTGTTCGTCCAGCAACTCGCGGAGAAGCAGCTCAAGCTGCATTTCCGTATTGGGCATCATGTCGGAGTCGTTCATGACCCGTTCGCCTCCGTCCAATGCCGTCGCAGTGCTCGCAGCGCTCGGAGCTGTAGGCTCCGCACGGCTTCTTCCGATCGGCCCATGATGATCCCGACCTGACGGGCGGGCAGCTCGGCGACGATGCGCAACAGCAGCACCTGACGGTGCTCCGGCTCCAGGGCACCGAGGCAGCGCCACAGGACCTCGGTGTCCAGTTGCCTCATGGTGACGTCTTCCGGATCGCGCACGTCGATCACCGCGGTGTCTCCATCGAAATCCCGCTCCACTGCGCGCTTGCGCCAGAAACGAGACGCCAGGTGGTCGGCGATGCCGACGAGCCAGTTCCCGATGTGCCGGGGCTGCCGCCCGCGCTGCAGCCCTTCCAAGGCGGCGGCGAACACCTCGGCGGTGAGCTCCTCAGCCTCGTGCCGACCGCGGATCCGCCCGAGCAGGTAGCGAAACACCCGCGGGTAGTGACTGTCGTAGATGCGGGCAAACGTCTCCGCGTCCATCTCCGGCCTCATCTTGTAGCCCGTCATTAAGTGCGGGAACCGGCACTTTCGTGACGGCAGCTGGCGGTCCAACGTCGGGACGTGGTCGTTTGAGATGCGCGCGCTCGTTCGACCCAGAAGAGCCCAGAGAGCGAACGCCCGCGCGGCATTGGCGCTGGACTTCCATCAATCTTGAGCCGGTCTTGAACGCCGGCTCCCGGAGAGCCGGCTGGTTCGCCGCGCGGCATCTTGCGGGCGCTACTTTAACTCTTCCCCAACTCTGCGCCGCGACCGCGCGCGTGCGCGGCATCGCGTAGCTCAGGTTGAACGGGTGTTCCAGGCGGAGGTATACTATTTATTTAGTGTAGCGGAGCATGTTTGGCGGATAGGAATCCGGGGACGAATGGGGGCGAACGGTCTCGACTGAGCATGCAGAAGCAGGGCGGCGCGCCGAGGTGGTCCAGGTCCTCGTAAAACAACTGGACGGCGGATACACGCCAACACACAGCTAGCCTACGCTGCTTAATTAAGTAGCGTCGCTCCCCCCGCAGGGCCGGCGGGCGGGGAGTGAGCGCCAACAAGCCGGCTGCTCCGACCTTCTTGCTCCGGGAAGGCCGGCTAAGACACGCGGAGCTGGCGGCACCGGAATCCGGCCTGTGGGAGTCCGGTATCGCGACAACAAATCATAGGATACGCGCGTAGATGCTCTGCCCTCGCGGCTTCAGGACGCGGGTTCGATTCCCGCCGCCTCCACCATGCTTTTTGCATACCCAGCACGGCGTTGCGGGCCGTCCGACGCGTCCTTGTCTTCACAGTGTCACCATCTGGGACCGGGTCATGATAGATTTGCCCTCAAGAGCGCCGTAGCCGATCTTGCACCCAACACCGCAGTGCGTCGCGGATGCGGCGCGCTTGAGCCAGCGGTCTTCATGTTCGTATGCGCCCGCGGTCTGAATTGGCTGGCGGGATGGGCCCGCGACCCAGGTATTATACTGTGACTATCCTGATCTAACGGAGCGTGATGGGTGAAGCGACCAAACTACAACGCCGCGAAACGGGCACGCGAGGAGAGACAAAAGGCCAAGCGGAACGCGAAACTGGCACGCAAGCAATCGCGGGCAGCCGCCGTGCCTCCTCCTGTTGAGGCGCTCGCCAACCCGCAAGAAGTTCCGCCGGAACGCGCATGACTACTCGCGGGCAGTCGAGCTGCACATGACGGCATGGATGGAGGATCTCGGCGGCAACAGAGCAAGGCACGAGTTCAATGCGGAGAAGGGATACGGCTTCATCACCCCCGAGGACGGCAGCAAGGATCTCTTTGTGCATTTTAGCGGGATTGTCGGCGAGGGGTACAAGTCCTTGAACGAAGGGCAAAAAGTTGAGTACGAGACTACCCAGGGGCAGAAGGGGCCGCAGGCCGCCAACGTCCGGGCGATCGGCTAGCGAGCCTGCGGCCGATGTCACTCCCCGGCTCGCGCCAGCCCATACATCAGTTCACCTGCGGCCACCGTCTCCCCACTCACGGTGGCCGTGGCCTGAGCTTTGCCGAATCGCGTCCGGGCTCCCAATGAAACGACGGTTGTGATGAGCTGGTCGCCCGGTCGTACCGGTCGGCTAAAGTGCAGCTCATTGATGCCGACCAAATAAATAGTTTTCCCTGCCGCTCCCGGCTCAGCCAACACCAGAAGGGCCGCGACCTGGGCCATGGCTTCCATGATCATTGCGCCCGGCATGACCGGAGTGTCGAGAAAATGGCCGGAGAAGAATGGCTCATTGATCGTCACGTTCTTCAGCCCAACGATGCGTTTCCCGGGGTCGACTTCCAGGATGCGGTCGACCATCAGAAACGGATACCGATGCGGAAGCCGGTCAAGAATGCCCTGGATATCAACGGAATCCGGCATGTCCGATGTCCGATGGACGCTCGTCGGCGTGCCCAGGGGGCCCTTCGGAGGAACGACCGCCCTGTCGCTGCACACCTTTATCCGCTGGTGTGGGCGGCCATACCTCCGCAGCAGCCGGCTTGAACTTCACGCCAAAGAAGGCCAACGGCTTAGTAGATAATCGTCCGCGTCGCTCGGCATACTCTCCTCCGTTCAGGTCAAGCACGCGGCACAGGTTCCGCACGGGTCTGTGTCACCTCGGTCGTGTGTTCGCCAGACGCTGGGGCGTCCGATTCAATTTCGTGCGGCAGAAGCGCTGATGGCCGTTTGTCGATCAAGTGCAGCTTTCCCAATGCCAGTTCTTCGATCGCGACGAGGACAGGATTCCGAGTACTCGTTTCAATCGCCGGTATTCCACCTCGAATCAACTGTTCAGCCCGGACGGCGAGCACATTCACCACAGCAAACCGCGAGCCCACTTTGGCCAGAAGGGCCTCAATGGATTCCTGCCGCATACGCTTGTTCTCCCTGGGCACCGTCAACAAACCGGCATCCCGTTCCTGTGGCCCGGTACCCGTTCCTGTGGCTCGGTGTCAGCCGAGGGAGGGAAAGCGCCGGCAGCGTAGTGTCGCCGGCACAACCCGAGGGCTCGCTCTCATTGTACCATTCGAGGTGAGCGATGCTCGCTCGCCGTGGTGATACGCGACAGTTGAGTGTTCTCCAAAGCGGCCGAACGGGAGTGCACCGTCGTAAGATTGCGAGCCGCCGAACGAACTGTTACGGTTGGGATGCTGCATGTTGCGAGGTGCATCGTGGGCGATCGCGTCCGCGCGAAGGCTGGGCTGCCGTGGCCGGTAAGCGGCACGTACACGTGCGACAAGTGCCACACAGAGCACATCGGGCGTGCGGGTACCGTCACACCGAGATGTGCGGCCAACCGTGGCGACGGGCAGCCGTGCAATTGTGCTTACTTCGTGTTGCGTGCGAATGACAGTGGCGGCGAGGAATACGCCGCTGACAGGTGAAGACCCTGCATTCGCGGTCGACGCCAACAGACCATCTATCCGGATTCCATTCGTCCCCTTCCTGCCCCGCGGGATGCGTGCCGGGCAGGCTGCTACAACCCCTGCCGGGTCAAATAGTCCCGACCCCGACCCGTGATCACCGCCGTTCCCCCGTTCTTCTTCTTCTTCAATGTCGCGAGGTCATAGTCTGCACAGTACCGGAGGTGGCGCTCAACCACGTCAAAGGGCAGGTTCAACGCCTGCACGAGCTGCTGGATTTCGACACCTTGAGGTTGATCTCGAAGGGCGACAAGGACCCGATTCCGGTCTTTATCGACTGGCAAGCAGGCGGCCTCCTCGTGGGTTGAGCTGACGATCTACCAGTCTAACGGGACCGCCCGAGATAGGGTTCTTTCGAGCGAGTGAGGAACGGGTTCGATTCCCGCCGCCTCCACCAACGTTGCCCGGCCTTGGCGATGGCTTTGCTCATGGAACTGTAGTGCGGTTACTACATTTTTGTAGTTTATTCACTACAATTTTGTTATAATTCAGGCATGGATGACAAACTCTTTGGCTCAGCAACGCGGACTGACACTCTGATCGTTGTTGGGAGGCTCCAGCGCACCTATGTCACCGAGATAGCTCAGATCCTACAACGTCGCATAATTGAAATCCAGCGGGCCGTTGCCTCGCTTGAGCGTGCCGGTGTGATCGTTGGCACCCGTGTCGGTACCACGCGGCTGATCGAGCTGAATCCTCTTTTCACCGCGAAGACCGAACTGTATGCACTGCTCCTGCGCATGAGTGAAATGCCTTTGTATGCCAACCGTTGGGCAAAGATACGCCGCCGACCGCGTGCAATTAGCAAGCCGTTATGAGATTCACAGGGATGTCTTTAGCGGATGTGGCCGCCACAGTTGCCGAGCATTTGAAGGTCCATGGCATCGACGTTGTCGTTGTCGGTGGGAGCGCCATAACCTCACACGTTCCTACCGTGTACACTTCGATGGACGTCGACTTCGCGATTACGTCGGACGCAAATCGCCGCCAAATCACTACTGCGTTGAAAGAGCTGGGATTTGAGCCGAAAGGCAGAATCTTTGTCCACCCCGACACAGAGTACACCGTGGATTTTGTCGCAGAGCCACCCTCTATCGACCGAGAGCTCGTATACGAGTTCGCTGAGATTCAGACGTCATTCGGCCGCTTTCGCGTGCTGAAGCTCGAGGACGCCATCGCTGATCGTGTAGCGGCGTTTCTACACTGGAGTGATTCGGAGGCGCTTGACGTAGCGCAGCGTTCCGCCGCTGCCGCGCGAGATCGTCTGACGTGGGAGCGCATCGACGCCTCTCTGCAGAAATTGGACACGAAGTTGCCGGACAGCGCGATGCGAATGAACATCGCGCGCGGCAGGCTTCGTCGCGCCCTGGATGGCAAATGAATTGACGAGGTTGCCCAAACACGACGTTCCTTGTGGGGATTCTCCCTACCTATGGTCAGATCGGCCTGCTCGCTCCTTCGCGCCTGTGCCACGGCGTGAGCCTGGAAACCTACAGCCGCGCCTTCGTCGGTCGCGAGCGACATAGGCGTCCGGCGCCGGCTCGGAGTCGAATTTAGCCGGTCGGCGCGGCCTGGGAGCGCGCCAGCAGGCGGGTGCCACCGAGGCGTTCGGCCCAACCCGCGAACGCCCTGGTGGGCCCGCGCCACCGCAGTTCGTCCACATTCGTGAAGAGCGGGGCGTCGGCCCGCAGCGTCGCCAGGCCCTTGAAGAGCAGCGCGAGACGGCGTGCATCGCCCGGCAGCGTGTCGGGCGGAAAGCGTTCGATCGTCCCGTACCGATTCACGAGGCGGGCGGCCTTGACGGGCCCGATTCCGGCGATACCCGGATAGCCGTCCGCCGAATCGCCGGTCAGCGCGAGGAAATCCGGTATCCGGGCCGGCGCGACCCCGAACTTCGTCCGCACACCGTCCTCGTCGATGATCCGCTGACGCTGCCGATCCACCTGCACGACGTGCCCATCGCTCACGCACTGCGCCAGATCCTTGTCGGGCGTCCAGATGCAAACCTTGGCGACGCGCGCGTCGGCGGACGAAATGCGCGCCGCGGACGCGAGCCCGTCATCGGCCTCGAGCTCCGTCATGGGCCACACCGCGACGCCCATCGCCCCGAGCGCGTCCTCGAGCGGATGGAACTGCGCCAGCAGCGCCGGCTCCATGCCGTCGCTGGTTTTATATCCGGGCCACAGGGCGTTGCGGAACGACTCGACGATATGGTCGGTCGCCACGCCGAGGTGCGTCGCCCCCGTCTCGATCATCTCGAGCACGGTGGAGAGCACGCCGGCGACGGCGCCGAGCGGTGGATCGTCTCCCTTCGTGAACCGTCGCAGGCCGTAGAAGTGACGGAACAGCTCGTAGGTGCCGTCGAGAAGATGGACGGTGACCCCGCCGCCCGACGCCGCGGCCTCCGGCGACACCGGCGGCTTCTTAGCGACGCGCGAGCGAGACGGCACCAAACCTCTCGGCGGCGCGGGCCTTCGCCTTCGCGGCCTCTCCCTCCCGATTCTTGGGGGCGGCGCTCATCTCGATCGACGCGAGCAAACGACCTGTTATTTTTTCCCCCTCATCCCTGGAGTAAAGGTGATCCCGACCAGCAATCCTTCCGGCGCGATGAAACGGCTGACGGTTTGGCCCCACGGTTCCTTCTTGTTCTTGACGAGCATTTGATACCCGAGAGCTTCGAGCTTAGCGGTTGCCTCCTCGACGCTGTCTACGTCGAACTCAAGCCAAGCCTGGGGCGCCGGAATGTCCGCCGGCCAGGAATCCTTACCGAAGCAGGACTGCGCTGCTTGTGAAAGAGGCCACAAGGCGAAACTTTTGGCGCCCTCCAGAGCCTCGGTGTGAAGATAGCCGCCTTGCTCCTCTTTAAAGCGAATGCCGAGGATCTGGTTGTAGAGTTTACGACTTGCGGGCGCCTCGCGGACGATCGGGCCAAACCCGGCGATGAACAGAACCCGGATATCTCCGACTTCTGGCATACGTTCTTCCCTCCCATTGAACCTCTTTTGTCCATACCGATTGACCAATCCAACTCGAACCGGTTGTACGGGCCCACTGAGCCCCACCATGATAGCGCCCCGACTCCTCGTGCTCCCCAAACGCAGCATCCACTTTAAGGTAGCATACGCGCTCCGGCAGCGAGGTCTGCCCGGCGCCGGGACCGAATGCTTCCGTATGAACCCGGACACGGAACGCCATCTCTTCCCGCCGATCGAGCCGCACGCCAGTGGCCGGCTCGCCCTGGATGGGCTGCACGAGATGTATTGGGAGGAAAGCGGCAATCCCAACGGGCTCCCGACGGTGTTCATCCACGGCGGCCCGGGCGGTGGGGCGGAACCGAGGCACCGGCGGTTCTTCGACCCCAACGTTTGGCGCATCGTCGTCTACGACCAGCGCGGTGCCGGCCGGTCGACCCCGCTGGCGGAGGTCAGAGAGAACACCACGCAGCATCTCGTCGGCGACCTGGAACGGCTGCGGGAGGCTCGCGGGATCGACCGGTGGGCGGTGTTCGGCGGGTCGTGGGGCTCGACGCTCGCGCTGGCGTACGCCGAGGCGCATCCCCAACGCTGCACCGGACTCATCGTGCGCGGAATCTTCCTCGGTGAGCGACCGGAGATCGAGTGGTTCATGACGGGTATGCGGCTTTTCTCGCCGGCTGCGTGGAAGGAGCTCGCCGACGCGTCAGGACCGGGGCCGCGCGACGCGGACGGGTTGCTCCGGCGGTACCATGCCCTGCTGAACGACCCGAACCCGGACGTCCACTTGCGCGCCGCGCGGGTATGGTCGCACTACGAAGCGCGCTGCACCACCTTGCTGCCGGACCCGGTCGCGGAAGCGGCCTCCGAAGTCGACGGGAAAGCGCTGCCGGTCTCGCGCATCGAGAATCACTACTTCGTCCACGACTGTTTCCTCGAACCGGGACAACTCCTCCGGGACGTCGAGCGCATCCGGTCGATTCCCGGCGCGATCGTCCAGGGACGGTATGACCTCGACTGCCCGCCCTGCACCGCCGCGCGGCTGCACGAGGCGTGGCCGGGCGCCGAGTACGTCCTGCTGCCGGACGCCGGCCACGCCGCCTTCGAGCCTTCGATCGCGCGGGAACTGGTGGCGGCGACCGAGCGTCTCAAGCGACGGCTGCGACGACGGTAGTGAAGGCGAGGGATCGAGCCGCCCAGAGCTCCATGCGTACGTGCGCATGGCGATCGCGAGCACGTTTCATTCGGGCGTGAAGCGTCGATCGTGTACAATGATGACCATGAAGCGCAACGGCTTCGCGCCCTCGGTCAACCCCGACCTCGCGACGATTGGCGCGCTCGTCGGCGAGCCTGCACGTGCCGCGATGCTGCTCGCCCTCTTCGACAACACGGCGCTGCCTGCCTCCGAGCTTGCATACCGCGGCGGAGCATCACCCCAGGCCGCGAGCGCGCATTTACGACGGCTCGTGGAAGGCGGGCTACTGGCCGTAACCGCGTCGGGCCGTCAGCGACTGTACCGGCTGGCGACCCGCGACGTCGCCCGCGCGATCGAGACGCTGTTGGCCATCGCCGCCCCGCCGCGCGTGGTCGCGCTTGGACAGAGTGTGCGGCTGCAGCGGCTCCGGGACGCACGGGTGTGCTACGACCATCTCGCCGGGCGGCTCGGCGTCGCCCTCACGGACACGCTCGTATCCCGTGGCGCGCTCCGCGCGAGTGGCCCGGAGTTTGGCGTCACCCCGATCGGCGAACGGTTCTTCGGACGCTTGGGCATCGACGTCGACGCGTTGCGTCAACGACGCCGCACGATGGCTCGCCCGTGCATCGATTGGACCGAGCGGCGGAGCCACCTCGCGGGCAGTCTCGGCATGGCGCTGTGTAATTGCCTTCTCGTCAATCGGTGGATCGTGCGACATGCCACAGACCGATCGGTGCGGCTCACCGATGGTGGCCGTCGTGCGCTGGCGCGTTTGTTTGGGGTCGCCGCGCCGACCGCCGCCGCCACCGCGTCGGCGCCGCCCGCCGTGGGGGCCGGCTGAGAGTCGCCGCGGAGGCGTTCAGCGAGCGGCGGGCCCGTCGCTGCGCGCAACCTCCACCGCCGCGTCGAACGCGGCCTGCCCCGCCGAAAAGCCGAAGACGTCCACGGCCTCGTCCGGAATGGACGGCGCCCCGGATGTGAGGTCGTTCAGCCCCGTCCAGCCGTCGCGCATCCACACGGTCCCCGCCGGAACCGCGTCCGTGATGTGGGCGCGCGCGTAAAACTCGCCGCGCTCGTTGAAGATCCGGATGAGCGCGCCGTCGACGAGCGCGCGCGCCGCCGCGTCGGTCGGGGAGATCCAGAGCCTCGGCTCCGGGTCGACGCGCGCGAGCGTCGGCAGGGCCCGCCCGTGATCGTAAAAGCCGTGGAACTGCGTCAGCGTGCGGCCCTGGCGAAACACGAGCGGGTAGCGCGACGGCGGAAGCGGCGCGTATACCGGCAACGGCGGCAGGCCGAGCCCGCGCGCCCGCTCAGAGTAGAACTCGACCTTGCCCGAGGGCGTCGGAAACGCGAGACCGGGATGCGCCACGTGCGAGACGTTGAGCGCCCGCATCCCGTCCTCGGCCCGCAGGGCCGCGACCGTCGCATGCCCGGTGGCGGGGTGATCGAGGATCGCATCGATGGGGCCCTCCGGGGTCTCCCATGGGAAGAACTCTGTGAGGTCGAGCCGGTGCGCCAACTCGCGCAGCAGCCACATGAGCGAGCGCGCCTCGCCCGGCGCTGCCAGGACCTCCGGCATCAGGTACAGGTGTGTGTTGGTGCGCTTGCATCCGAGCTCTTCCAACCAGGCCGTGGCCGGCAACACCACATCGGCGCACCGCCGGGCCGTGTCGTTCAGAAAGAGATCGTGGCACACGACGAGGTCGGCCCGGTCCAGGCCCTCGGCCACGCGGCCCGCGTCGGCGAACGAGGACAGCATGTCGGTGCCGAGCAGCAGAACCACGCGTACGCGTTCATCGAGGAGCGCTTGCGTGATGCTCGGCATCTGATTGGGGACGTAGCGGCCCGGCGGGCGGCGTTCCGGCGCGGCGATGCTGGCGAGCGCCTGCCCGTGACTCGCACTGCCGTGGCGCGGCCCGAGCCCGCCGCCGGGTATGCCGAGATTTCCGGTGAGGGCGGGCAGGCACGCAACGGCTCGCGCTCCCTGCCATCCGTTGGCGCCTTTGTGCATGGAACTGCCGCCGACCACGATCATGGCAGGCCGTGTGCCGGCGTAGAGACGGGCCAGCGCCGCGATCCGTTCGGCCGGGACGCCGGTCTCCCCGGCCGCCCACGTCGGCGAGTACGACCCGACGTGCGCCGCGAGCGCTTCGAAGCCGACCGTATGCTGAGCCACGAACTCGTGATCGTAGCGCCGTTCGCGGATGATGACATGCATAAACGCGAGGGCCAGCGCGGCATCGCTCCCCGGCTTGATGGCGACGAATTCGTCCGAGTGCGCCGCGGCCTCGGTGCGCCGGACGTCGATCGTCACAACGCGCGCGCCGCGTCGTTTGGCCGCGATGAGATGCGGCGCGGTCGTGGGCTGGCTTGCGAGGTTCGCGCCCCACAGCACCACCAGGTTGGCGTGGGCGCCCATGTCCTCCTTGGTGTGGGTCTCGAGCGGCCCCGTCAGACCGATGCCGAACGCGCCGAGACCCCAGCAGATCATCGTCGGGTTCCACCACTGGCAGCCGTAGAAATTGGCGAACCGGCGCGCAAGCTCGCCCCCAATGCGGGCGCCGTAGTTGTTGGCGATACTGCCGTGCCCTTGCCAGAACGCGGTGGCATCCGGCCGGTGCGCGCGCATCCGCGCGACGATCAACCCCAGGGCCTCGTCCCATGTGGCGTGACGCCAGCCGGAGCGGGCCCGCCGCCCGCGTTGACCCACGAGAGCGGGCGCACTCGTCGCGGCCGAGTCACGAATCATCGGCCGCGTGAGCCGCTTCGGGTTATCGATGATCTCACGCGATGCCACGCCGCGCACGCAGAGAAACCCACGGCTGTCCGGATTATCGGGGTCCCCCCGCACGCCCACGAGGCGGCCGTCCTGGACGTCGACCAGCATGCCGCACAGCGTGGGGTGACAATTCATGGGGCACATCGTGCGCACGGTGGTTTTCATCGGACCGGCGTCTCCCCGCCACGCGCCAAGAACCGGCGGGTTCGGTCACACACCCGCATTACCGTCTCGCTCGTCGTTCGCCGTTTCGGACTCACTCGTCCATCCCGCACGGTCGGACGACACAAAATACTCCCACGGAAGGTCCCGCGCAATGACATTTTCGATCGCATCCTCCATGACGCCGACATTCGAGAGCGACGAAGCCTCCAACCGGAATCGTGTCATCAAGGCCTCTCCGCCGCGGAGCGCGGAGACGGCACTCGTGGTGGCATCTGGAGACCGTATCATCGCGGTGTCCTCCAGCCGGTTCGTCGCCGAAGACACCCAGTGGGCTGGGCGGAACGGTACCGAACGGCTACGACGCCGTACGCTGGCGGTCTGGGAAAATCCTGTGTGGGCCGGCTGCTCCACGGCCCGGCGAATCGGCCGTGGTGCGGGCGCCAAGCGACGGGCGGCTACGTCGAGGGGTGAAGGGCTACGCCCGAGCGGTCGAAGGGGGCTCGCTCGATGCGACCCCCTTCGACCGAGGCTCCAGGTTCAATATCCGTAGCGATGCCAGTAGTAATAACTCCGGCAGTGCTGGATGGCGTAATCGTTGGAGTGCGCGTACGCGTCGCGGCAGTAGTAGTACCAGTCGCTCGAGTTGTAGTCGGGCGGCGGTGGCGCGTACTCGTACGCCGGCGGCGGGCCATAGTAGTATAGCGCCGGTGGCGGGCCAAGGTAGAAATGCACGTCGAAGCCCTGGGCGTGTGCCGCGGTGGGCACAACGATCGGCGCCGCGGCGATCACGGAACACACGGTCACGACGATCGCGATCCGCATTAAGAATTTGGCCACATTGATCACCTCCTTCTCCTCATAAGATCTTTACCCCTGACGGGGCGCCGACGCTCCCGCGGAGCGGAGCGGCGCAGACGGCGGTGGAACGATGCGGCCGGCGAGGAACGGCCGTGGCCGTTTCTCACACCCCTGGCCGGGAACAGAACAATCAACGGTCATCCTATCGACACGAGGCCGGTATGGTCGTCGCAACTTCCTCTTCGATACAATAGGACCGTCGACGTAGTCCGCATCGCGGAGGAGACACCGTGATCCAGGTCCACGTACGCTCCGTGCGGGTCACCCAGGACCACACGCATCTGGTGTTGCTGATCGATCAGGCGGAATCGCTCGTGCTCGCGATCGAAATCGGGGCTCCTGAGGCGCGTGCCATCGCGCTCGCGCTCCACCGGATACGGCTCCCACGGCCTATGAGCCACGACTTGCTGCGCAACATGCTCGCGCATCTCGCCGCCCGGATCAGCCGCGTCGTGATCACCGAGCTTCGCGGTGACACGTACCTGGCCGCCATTCACGTGCGCCGCGAGGACAAGGACGTCATCGTGGACGCGCGACCGAGCGACGCCATCGCCCTCGCGATCCGCGCAAAGGCGCCGATCTACGTGGCCGAGCCCGTCGCGGCGACGGCGGTCCGCCTCGAGCGCGCGTTCAACGATGAAGACGCGCGAGCGTTCAAGAAATTCGTGGAGGAGCTTAAGCCGGGCGACTTCGCCGCGGGCCGCACCCGCGACGACCAGTAAGGGACGGCGCAGCCAAACGGTCGAGGGCCAAACGCAGCGCGTGCTAGGCCCGCGCCTCGGTGGCGGCGCGGCCCCGCGCCGGTTGGGAGGCGAGCCATACCCCGCACAACCCGGTCGCCTCCGCTTGCGGGCCGACGGCGGGCCCGATCGAGCTCGGCCGGATCTACTCAGGTTTCGCTAGTGCCGCCCGGGATAGAAGGTCACTGCGGGCCGTCCGGACCGCCGACGTATTGGCCCGGGAAAGCGCCGCGCTTGCGACGATCCGGAACGATCTACGAACCCTCAACGTGTCGTTCGAGGAACGGGCCGTGTTGCACCGCGTCATGCTGCTAACGGAGCGCAATCTCGGCGTGCTCGAGGCCGCGGAGCCGCACCCGGACGAGGGCGCTAATGTTGTGTGACGATGAGTTAGCCGGGGCGCCGCTTGCGGGTAGAGTAATCTCAAGATCACGTCGCGGAGATTGCGTCGCGACGCCGCCGTTCAGGTCGGCGCCGCCTCGCTCGGGAACGGCCAGGAGGTCACGCCGGTGCTTTCTTCCCAGCACCTTCAGTGCCAAGTGATGCAGAGCGATGGCGCGATGCTGGTGCAGGTAACGGGGGAAGTCGACGTTGCCAGCGTTGACGTCTTCGACAGGGCGTTGGCGCAAACGGCCGGCAAGGCGGTCCCGATCATCGTCGACCTGACCAAGACCGAATTCATCGACAGCACCGGGTTGATGGCCCTGCTCCGCGCGCTGGAACAGGCGCAGCGTCGCCGCGTTCTCATTGCCGTGATCGCGAACCGCGCCGACGGGCTCCTGTTCGCCGCGTTGACGCTCGACCGCCTGATCCGGGTATTCCCCGACGCCATGTCGGCCCGAGAGTATCTGAAGCCGCAAATGACGGCGTAACCGCCCACATGACGCTCGCGGTGCGGCGCCGAGCCGGGGCGGGCGCTCGCAAGTTCGCACTCCGCGGCCTCTTGACGCCCCTGCTCCGGGCGCTCTGCCGGATATGAACCTCTTGCCGGCGACTTCGCGTTTTCGTGGTGGGCATCGCGTAGACGACACAACGGGGGGTGGCGGCCCTTCGATGCGAACAAACCTGCCTCGCCGCGGATACGTCATCCGCGAAAAGCATCTGCGCCGCTTCCGCACGCTGGCGAGACAGCTCGGGAGCGCGCGGCTCCGCCGCGACCTTCAGTTCGACGGTCTGCTCCACATGGGGGCCGACAACAACGAGATCTGGATCGAGGCGACGCTGTCCAGACCGGAAAAGGAGTTTACAATCATCCACGAGCTGGTGCACGCGCGCCGCCAACTGGCCGGTGAGGATGGGCCCGACGACGTCTTCGAGGAGTCGGTCGTTGAGATGGAGGCGATCGCGCGAGCGCGCCGGCCGACGCTCGCCAAGATGCCGGCCGGCTTGATCCTCGTCGTCCTCCACGACTACCTCACGCGGGGCGGACGCGACAATCCCGCCACGCGTTCGGGGCTGGCCGCCGTGTACCGCAGGATCCGTACGCTGCTCCGCCATCGGTCTCCCAAACGCTCCAGCATGCACGCTGTCACCCCGCGCCGCGGGCGACCGCGCGAAGCGCCTACAGTGTTGCGGGGAAGCTCAACAAGAACACCGTAAGGTTGAGGTGTCCCTGCGGAGCACCCACCAGGCGTCGGGCGCGGCGGTTTGCCGCCGGCGTTTACGGTGGGGGCTTCACTCTACCCTGCGGGCGGACGTCTCAGCGTGGATCTCTTGCACGAGCCTTGCAGCCTCGTCCCGAGCTTCCTCGGCCATCCCTCGGAGCTCATCTCGAATCTCGAGCGCCTTGCGGATGCCGCGCACGACATAGGGCCGGGCCATCTCCCGCGCCTCCGGCGAAAATGCGAACACGGCCGCCAGGGCCACGACCTCGCCCAGCAGCGTCCACGACACGCCCTTGCGAAATTCGCCTGCCATTCGCGATGCCTCCGCGCCTTGACGTTCGCGGGGCCGGTTCGGAAATGCCGGGGCGGTGCGACGCGAATGCGACGGCGCGGGCACGCCTCCGCTACTCCATGTCCCGGCTACTCCGCGGCCCGGCGGGCCCGAGACGCGCGCCGTGGCCGGCGCGTGCCGTCGCGGCGAGGCGTCCGGCTCCCCCCGCGCTCCGCGCGATCCTCAGCCGACCTCGACTCGGGCGTCGTCGTTCTGCGGGTTCGTGCTTCCGCCACGAAGTCGTCCCATTCCTCGCGGGCTTCCGCGGCGGCCTGAACGACCCGTTGACCCAGTTGGGTGACGACGCCCGCCGCGCCGTCACCTGCGCCCCGGAAATTGCGCATCGCCATCTCACGCGTCGCCAACGCCGCCGCAACACCGCGCACCCCGAGCCGTCGCAGACGCTTCCGGAACGCCGGCGAGACGGCGGCCGACACCACAACGCCGCCGACCACCAACGGGGCCAGGACGGCGCCGCCCAGCGTCTCGCCCAACGTCTCACTGACGAGGCCCCACATCCGAGTCATGTCTCATCTCCGACGAGCGCGGGGTTGAGCACTGCCACAAGAGCCTTGTGTAAATATACCCGTTTGAGGCTCGTTTAATCGACCCGCGGCGAACGGCGGTACTCCTACAATCCCCTCGCGGATCAACTCGGAGCCGAGGACGAGGCGATCGGGGACGGATCCTCCGCAGGCACCGCGCCCAGCAGCTTCACCATCCGGACGACGAGACCGGGCTCGTAGGGGTCGCGCGAGATGGCGACCTCGTCCATCATTTTGGCCACGACGTACAGCCGGAGACCCTCGTCGGCCCGGGACGGACGGCAGAGCGGGATCACGGGCGGCGGCCCCGTGAAATCCCCATGGTCACGGATCACGAGCTGCAGCCGCGCGGCATCCAGCGTGATTTCGATCCGCACGCGTCCCGGCCGGCCGCGATGGGCGTGCCGATGGGCGTTCATCAGCACTTCGGCGACGGCGACCTCGACCTGCGTCTCCGCCGAGGCGCCCCGGGGGGCAAGCCAAACGCGCCGGCTGGACGACCACCGCAGTCATGGCGGCGACGTCGGGTCCGATCGTGACCTGGACGGCGTAGCGCGCGACGGGCCGTCCGGCCGTGGTAGCGCCCGGTCCGCGGCGATCGAGACGAGAAGGATCCGAGCCCACGCGGCCGGGGCGAGCGGGCGCGTCCCGAACAAGCGCTGCAGCGGGGGCATGCTGAACACGGCGAAAAGCGCGGCCCACGATACGGCGAGGGACCCGTAGAAAAAGCGGTCCCCCGGCTCCCCGCTTCCCCAGCGGTGAGCCTGCACGAGCTGGCTTGCCACCAGCCCGCCGAGGGCGGTCGTCCGCTGGCCAACCGGGTCCTGGGGGATCGCCAACGCCTGGATCCCGCTCGCCGCCACGCCGGTCACGAGTCCGCGTCGCAGGATGTCCCGGTAGAAGCCGCGGTCGAAGACATCCCGCACCGCCCGCGCGGGGCCGCGGGACGGCAGGCCGGCGAGCGCCACGACCGGCAGGGCGTCGGTGAACAGGTTGACCAGCAAGATGTGGAGCGGTAGGAGCGGGATGTCGCCCGTGAAGATCGTCGCGCCCACCATAAAGAGAGCCTCGCCGAGATTGCCGCCGAGCAGGAAGCCCAGCGAGCGGCGCAGGTTGCGCTGCACCGTCCGTCCCTCCTCGATGGCGTCGACGATGGTCGCGAACGAATCGTGGCCGAGCACGATCGATGCGGCCTGGCGGGTCACCTCGGTGCTCCGCAGTCCCATGGCGATGCCGGCGTCCGCCTGGCCCACCGCGGGCGCATCGTTGACGCCGTCGCCCGTCATCGCGACGACGGCGCCGGCCTGTTGCAGCGCGGCAACGATTCGAAGCTTGTGCCGCGGCGAGACGCGGGCGAACACCCGCGTATGCACGGCGCGCGCGGCCAGCTCCGCGTCGGTGAGCGCGTCGAGGTGCATCCCGTCCAGCACGGCGTCACGCCCCGCGTCGAGTCCCAGTTGCCGCGCGACCGCGACCGCGGTCGATCGGTGGTCGCCGGTCGCCATCACGACCCGCGCCCCCATGCGCTCGCAGCGCACCAGGGCGTTGCGCACCTCGGGACGTACCGGGTCGTGCAGGCCCACGCACCCCGCGAAGACGCAGCCCTCGGGGTGCGCGAGTTCGGCCTCAACGGGCGGCGCGGCGAGAGGCCGGTACGCCATCGCCAGCACGCGCATGGCATCGTGCGCCATGCCCTCGACGGTCTGGATGATCCGCGCCCGTGCCGCGGCGTCGAGCGGCACGGCGGTCCCGCCGTCGAGACGGTGCGTGCAGAAGTCAAGGATCCGCTCCGGCGCGCCCTTGACCATGAGGGACAATCCGCCCCGGGGCTTGCCGACGGCCACCGCCATGAAGCCACGATCCGTCGAGAACGGGAGCTCCGCGATGCGCCGGTAGAGCCGCCGGAGGCGACGCGGATCGAGTCCCGCCGACGCCGCCCCCGCAACGAGCGCGCCCTCCGTGGAGCGGGATGCTGCGCCCCCACTATCCTCTGCCAGCAGGACGTCGTTGCATACGGCGCCGATCGTCAGCAGGCGGCGTAGGTCGGGGGTCACCGACGGAAGCGGCATCTCGAGCCGCCCGTCGGCGCCCGGCGACACGGCCCGCAGCTCCATCCGGTTTTGCGTGAGCGTGCCGGTCTTGTCGCAGCAGATCACATCGACGCGGCCGAGGCTTTCCACCGCGCTCAGCCGCCGGACGACGAGGCCGCGCCGGCTCATGCGCTGGACCGACGCGCTGAGCGTGATCGTCACGATCCCCGGCAGTCCCTCCGGGATGGCGGCCGTCACGAGGCTGATGCTGCCGAGGACCAGCGTGGACCACGCGGCGCGCCTGAGCGCGCCCGCACCGATGAAGGCGACACCGCACGCGAGCGCCACCGCGGCGGACCCCCGGCCCAGTCGCGCGAGGCGAGTTTGCAGGAACGCCGGGGTGCCGGTGTCTTGCTCGAGCAGCCCGGCGATCTGCCCAACCGCGGTCCGCATCCCGGTCCCGACCACCAGGACGCGGGCGCGCCCGCCCAGCACGGAACTGCCCATGAACACGAGCGACGAACGGTCGGCGAGCGGCGCGTCGGCGGAGACCGCGGCCCCGCTCTTGTGGACCGGCTGCGACTCGCCGGTCAGCGCGGACTCCTCCACCTCGAGACCGTAGCTCTCCACGATGCGGCCGTCGGCCGGCACCGTGTCGCCGGCTCTCAGCATGACAAGGTCCCCCGGGACCAGGCACGTGGCCGGCAGCCGCTGCAGCTCGGCGCCGCGCCGACACAGCGCCATCGGAACGGCCCGACCGTGCAGCGCCACCACGGCGATCTGACCCCGGCGCTCCTGGAATGCGCCCAGCCCGGCGTTGATGAAGACGACCGAGACGATCATCGCGGCGTTCAGCGGCTCGCCCACGATGAGCGACGCGGCCGCGGCCGCCGCGAGGAGGACCGTCATGCCCGTGCTGAGCTGCCGCCAGTACAGTCCCATGAAGCCGAGCGACGGCGCGGCCTTCAGCTCGTTCGGGCCGAAGCGCCGCAGGCGTCTGGCGGCCTCCGCATCGCTGAGCCCCGTCTCCATGTCGGCCGCCACGATCGCGGCGGCGTCCTGTGCCGAGAGGGCGTGCCACCGTGGCGGGGTTGGGTCGCCCGGTCGCTCGACCGGCGGCTCGGCCACGGGCACCAGTGTGAGGCGGCGGGCATTTGCGAACAATGCCAGCGTCGTGTAGGGACCGATCTCGTCCGCTACGTCCCACGGCAGCAACCCTGTGATCGCGGCGCCCGCGGCGAGCGTCGAGATGGCGATCGCGATGCGGCCGTTTTGACGGGCGATCGTGCGGAAACGCCGGCACAGGTCGATGAGCCGCGGGAGGACGTCGAGGCGGCCATGGAGCAACATCACATCCGCCGCGCTCGGCGTAGGCGTCCACACGGCGCCCGCGAAGCCAATCCCGACGTCGGCCCGGGCCAGCGCGTGCATGTCGCCGGCGCTGGCGCCGACGAACGCGACGACATGCCCGGCGCGCTGCAGGGACTCGACGATCCCCGTCTTCTCTTGGTCGGACACGCCGGACCAGATCCGCTCCACCCCGAGATCGCTCGCCAGCCGTGCCACGGAGGGCGTCGGATCGCCGCTCACGATCCCGACCTCCACGATGCCCTCGGCGCGCAGACCGGCGACGGCTTCTCGCGCGCCCGGCAGCAGCCGTTCCCGCAATCCGATGATGCCGACGATCCGATGGTCGCGGGCGACGAACAACGCTTCCTCACCCTGCGACGCAAGGCGCTCGGCTTCCCGGCCCGCAGCGTCATCGAGCAGCCCTCGGTCCCGCATGAGGCGCGTCCCGCCGAGGAGCACCGCGTCGTCACCCACGCGGGCCTCGACGCCCTGCTCCGGCGTGATCTGCACGTGGGCAGCCGTCGCGAGGTCGACCTGCAGCTCGAGCGCTTTTTCCATGAGCGGCACGGCCACGGGATGTGACGACAGGCGCAGGGCCGAAGCGGCGAGCGCGAGGACTGCGTCACCGGCGAGATCCGCGGTCGGCAGGATAGTGTCGACCATCGGAAACTCCGCGGTCAAGGTGCCGGTCTTACCGAACAGGACCACGTCGACGCCGCCGAGCCGGTGCAGGGCCGCACGCCGCTGTACCCTGATGTGCTCGCGCGCCGCCGTTTCGACGGCCGCGCCCGCCGCGGCGATCATGGACTGACCGATCGGCATCGGGTTCAAGGCGGTGAGCACGCCGAGCGCGCGACGCCAATTCCGGCTCGCGAGTCCCGCGAGCACGCTCAGGGTCAGACCGGCCGCGCCCACGCGGCGGGACACCCGCGCGGTTCCGGGCACGCCTCCCCGCGCGCGAGGGGGCACCGCGAGCAACTCCTGACCGAGCCGGCTCCCGGGTCCTGTCCGCGCCACCCTCACGGTCAGCGTGCCTTGGCGAAGCCAGGTGCCGAGGTACACGGGATCGCCCGGCCTCTTGCGCGCGAGAAATACGCGGTGACTGAACACGCTCTCGTCGACGAGTCCAGCACCGTCGGTAACGTGCCCGTCCGCCGGGGCGCGCTCGCCGGCCTCGAGCCGGATGAGCTCGCCCGGCTGGATCTCGGACACCGGGATCGTGAATTCACGGGCGTCCTTCCCGAGCAGGCGCGCGTGGCCGCTGGGATGCAGGAGCGCGCGGAGGTCGCGCCGGGCGTCGCGGAGGGCCGAGCGCTCGAGATGCTCCAGCAGGTGCCAGCCCGTGTCGGTCGCGAGCCCGAGCAGCGCCTCCCGCCACGCCTTGAGGGCGATCGTCGAGTATCCGAGGATCGTGGACGCCGGGATCCTCGGCCCGCAGATCCGCCTCGCCCACCGAAGGAGTTGCGGATATCCGGCTACGGCGCTGAGCAGCAACGAGGCGGCGTTGAGGCGCTCCGAGGTGGCGCGTGGGTCGGGTCCCCGCAGCACCACCTTGAGGCCGAGCCCCACGAGCAGGCCGGCGCCGACCACAGGCTGCAGCGCCTCCATGGCAAAGAAGGCGAGCCCGCGCGGGCGGGGGCGACGCCGGCGGCCCGCCAGGCGTGGTGGCGCGGACGCGCCGATTGCCTGCTCAAGCGTCGCCACCGCGTCCAGCAGGCGATCCACGCCGAGACGGGTGAGGTCGTAGACGACGAGGACGCGTCCGGTCAGCGGATTCGCTTCGACGCTGGTCACGCCGGCGAGCCGCGCGAGATGCTGCTCGATACGCCGGGCGAGGTCCGGGTCGCCGCGCAGGTCCCGGATCTCGGTACGCAAACGCCCGGGCAGGCTGCGCGTGCGCGGCCGGACGGTCGCAGGACTGGTGCCTGGGTCGAGGGCCATCTAAGAATCATGTTGCCCGTCGGGGGCGAGGCAAAACGGGCGAAGGCCGCCGCTGAGCAGTTTATCGAGGAGCCTCGGGGGGAAACCCCGACGTAAGAGCCCGGCAGACGTTACGCACCCGGCTTACGAAGGAATAGCAGACTCCGCCGGTGCCCATGGGTGTGAGGACGGTACCGGCTGAGACGCTGGCTGCCCGGCGCCGGCCGGACTTGCGCCCGGAGGATCGCCTTGCCGTCTGCGTGGCTGGAGCGACGTTTCCACGGGGCCGCGCCAGGGTATATTGCATTTAACCACCGCCGTTTACCAAAGTATACAGGAGGTCACGGTGGGCACCCCTTCGATGAGCCCTGCAGTCACGGAGGGCTCGCCGGCCGCGCGCTGGGAAACGCATGCACTGTCGTCGTCTGGAACGGCCGAGTTCGTTACGCGACTCCAACGGGTGCGGATTCGGCAGGTCGGAGCAGACGGGCGTCCGATCACGGTCGGCGAGTACGTGCAGGTGGCGGTCTTGCAACGTTTGGGATAGTTGCGCGCCGCTCAAGTTCTCCGGCGTCCCCGGCCGCGGCGCCCGCTCGCCGAGCGACGAGGGATGCTCAGTCGGCCGCCGGCGCGACCGGCAACGTGAACCACACGGCTGTCGTGCCGTCGGCGCTGGTTGCGCCGACGGTGCCGCCGTGGGCGCGGGCGATTTCCTGCACGAGCGCGAGGCCGATTCCCGCGCCCCCGGTGTCGCGAGAGCGGGACTTTTCCCCTCGGTAGAATCGCTCAAAGATGTGCGGCAGGTCCTCCGGCGCGATCGCATCGCCGGTGTTCTCCACCGCGACCTGGACGAATCCGTCGAGGCACGCGCTGCGAATGACGATCGTAGTTTCGCCGGACGCGTACCGCACGGCGTTGTCGAGCAAGTTCCGCAACGCGTGATCGACGAGGTCCGGGTCCGCCTCCACGAGCGGGCAACTCGGGTCGGAGGTCTCGTGGATGACGAGGCGACGCGGACCGAGGTCGCGCTGATACGCGTCCGCGAGCCGGCGCGCGAGGGCGCCCACATCGAGCCGGCAGGGGCGCACCTTTGACATCCGCGCGTCGAACTGGCTGAGCTGCTGGAGCGTGTCTACCAAGCGGACCAGCCGCAAGACCTCCTCGTGCAGCGAGCCGAGCGCGTCCGCGGTGACCGGCACGATCCCGTCGCGCAGGCCCTCAAGATATCCCCGCAGCGTGCTGAGCGGCGTACGGAGCTCATGGGCCACGTTCGCCACCAGCTCGCGCCGGAGCGCCTCGATCCGCTGGAGCGACACCGCCATGCGATTCAAGGAGTCCGCGAGCCGGACCAGCTCATCCGGGCCGCCGGCGGTCACCCGCTGCCCGTAGTCCCCGGCCGCGATCCGCTCGGCCAGCAGCATCATATCGGCGATCGGGCGCACGATGCGGCGCGCCAGCACCCAGCCGAGCACCATCGCCACGGCGGCGGCGATGATGCTGCTCAACAGCAGCACGCGGTGGACCGTGTGCACGAAGTCCTGTTCCACCATCGTGGGCTCGATGTGGTACCGCATCATGATGAGCATAAAGGCGTCCGACGCGAGATTGGTGATGAGGGCGCCGGAGATCGCCACCGCGATGGCGATGACGAGGAGGTGCGATCCTAGAAGCCGCCAGAGCAGGCTATCGCGCACGCTCCGGCTCCATCAGCCGGTAGCCGACACCCCGCACCGTCTCAATGTACCGAGGACGAGCCGGATCATCGCCAAGCTTCTCCCGGAGCTTGCCGATGTGGACGTCGATGGTGCGGTCCACGACGACGACTTCGTCGAACGCATAGACGTGCGTGAGCAGCTGATCGCGCGTAAACACGCGGCCCGGAAACTCCATGAGCGCCTGCAGCAGCTTGTACTCGATGGCGGTGAGCCGCACGTGCCGCCCCGCCACCGCCACCTCGTGCCGCTCGATGTCCATGGAGAGGTCGCCGCGAACGATGGGGGCGGCCAGCTGATCCTGGTCCCCCGTGCGCCGGAGGATGGCCCGCACGCGCGCGACCAGCTCCCGCGGGCTGAACGGCTTGGTGACGTAGTCGTCGGCGCCGACGGACAACCCCGCGAGCTTATCGCTCTCCTCCACCCGTGCCGTGAGCATCAAGATCGGTACGGCGGACTGTCGGCGCAGCGCCCGGCACACCGCGATGCCGTCGATCTTCGGCAGCATAACGTCGAGGATCACAAAGCCGGGGCGATGCCGCTTGAACACCTCGAGGGCCTGCGGCCCGTCGTACGCGGCGACGACCTGGAACCCCTCGCGTTCGAGATACATGCGCACGAGCGCGATGAGCTTGTGGTCGTCGTCGACCACGAGCACGGTTTTGGTGTTGTCTCCGGCCACGGCGCGTCCCCGGCGGCGACCCGCTTCCCCCGCCCCGTTGCATCGTGCGAAGCTAGCGTAAAGATTGGATAAAGGTCAGACGAGGGGCAGCGGGATCCCGAACCACAACCCGTTGACCAACAGGGCCGTGGCGGCGGCACCCAGCACCAAGCCGAAGCCGAGCAGCGGCCGGGAGCCCGCGACGATGCTGACCGACCCCACGACGATCCCGAGCTGAAAGAGACCCTGAGCGTACTCGAAGCTCGGGAGCTGGCGCTCCGCGTGGTCGCGTTTCTCTTCGAGCGCGCGCGCCTGGGCGGTCAACTCCTTCTTCCCCGCGCCCTTGAGCGGGTTCGTTGGATCGGCGGGATCCGGTTCGCTTTCGTAGCGCGCTGCGGTCGCCCGGTAGGACGCGACGCGGTTTTGGATGGCCGCCCGCGTACCGGCGGGCAGGCCCGGCTGGCTCGCGAGCGTCACTTCGAGTTGGTCCGCGGCCAGCTGGTAGCTGGCTTGGCGGATGTTCTTCGCCTGAAAAAACGCCCACGTGTCTGACGCCAAAATGTTGTTGTTGACTATGTCGCGCGAGGTCTTGTCACCCGCCAATCCCGCAATTGCCAGGAGCATGGCCAACACGCCGACCGCGACCGCCGCGCGCCGCCGAAAGTGCTCGTTCTCGACCCGGACCTCTTCGACCGCTTCCCGGACCTTGTCGGCCGCCTCCATTGCCTATCCCCGTCACGCTGTCGACGACTCGTTCCTCTCGGAGTGTCTTAGGTTCGCGGCGGCGATGGCATGCACCTGGGGCGGAGGGCTACTACCCTCGTCAACCATCAAAGACGCGGCCCTAGCGACCCCGCATCGCGATGACCTGCGCCGGCATCCCAATGGCGCGGAGGCCACGCGCCACGCGTTCCGCCTGCTCCCGCGTCCGGTATGCTGGTGTTGACACCTGGGCGACCCCGCCGCGGGCGACCACCTCGACCACGTACCCCTTGCCGCGAACGGTGTGCATGACACGGTCCGCAGCGTCGGCGCTCGGAAGAACAGCCACCACGACGCCGTAACCCGGGGACGGCGTCGGGTGGGGCGGTCGTGTGGCACCGGCGGCCGCAGCCGTCGGATGTACGGCTGCGTGAGCGGGAACGCGGCGGGACGACGCCTGAGCCGACTCCGCGGAGCGTTGCGGGCTCGCTGCGGGGACCTTGGGCCGCCCCGCGCGCACGGGCGGTGCCTGCTCTTTGGGCGCGGCGATCCGCGGTTCGCGATCGAGGCTCCGCGGCCCGATCACCACGGCGGCAGCCGCCGCGGCCGACGCGAGGAGGACGCCCCACCGGAGCGCGCGACGCGGCATGGCCCTGGCGGCCGGGGGCGTCTCCGGCGCCTGCTGACGACCGATCGCGTCCACCATGCGGAGATATTGACGTACGCGTCTGAGGCTGTGGATCGGCCGAGCGCCCGCGCGGAGCGCGGCCATCTCCTCTCGCAACTCGTCGTCGACCCGCCGCCAGGCATCGCGCCACGCGTGCTGGTCGATCGTCTCGGCATCCGCCGGACCCGCCAGCGGGACACCGTCCGGGTCGAACAGGTACAGGCGACCGTCGATCTCTCGAACGCGGTAGCCTTCGGGCAGGCACAGGGGCCGCCGGATGGCTGCCTGGGACACGATGCGCATGCGGATGACTTCCCTGGCCCTGCGGTGTCGCCTTCTTTTTCGAGGCGCACAATTCGCTTCATCCCGATAATGCCCACAACGCCCAAACCCGGGACGCCGTCCCACGGTGCGGCCCCCATCGCAGGGAGGCTACGCGGATCGCGATTGGGGCACGAGCCTAGAGGACAGTCACAGGATCCCGTGGACCGGAGAGGATACGATGAGGAGACGGATCGTAGCGATCGTGGTCGCCGCCGCGGTCGGCATGGCGCTCGTCGGGGTCACGCGCGGGTTCGGCGCGAGCGGGCCGATCACGAACCCCGATACGCTGGTCATGCTGACGTATGTGGATCCGGTGAGCTTGGATCCGGCCTACGCGTACGACACGGCGAGCGATGGGATCATCTGGCCGGGGATCTACGAGACCCTGATCACCTATGACGGCAGCGTGCTGTCCCGGTATGTGCCGCGCCTGGCGACGACGGTACCGACCCTCGAGAACGGCCTCATCAGCAAGGACGGGTTGACCTACACGTTTCCGATTCGCCGGGGCGTGCACTTCCACGACGGCACGGTCATGACGCCGGAGGACGTCCGGTACTCCATGCTGCGGTTCATGCTGCAGGATCGGGACGGCGGCCCGTCGTGGCTGCTGCTCACCCCGCTGCTCGGCGCCGACAGCACGCGCGCCAAGGACACTATGGCCGTGACGTACGAGGACGCGGCCAAGGCGGTCACGGTCGCGGGGCAGAACGTCGTTTTCCACCTCAAGCACCCGTATGCCGCGTTCCTGAGCATTGTCGCAGCGTGGTCGTTCGTGCTGCCGGAGAAGTGGGCGGTGGCCCACGGGGACTGGGACGGGACCGCGGCGACGTGGACCAAGTACAACAACCCGAAGCTCGCGGACCGGTACGAGTTCGACCACACGAACGGGACCGGCCCGTTCATGCTGCAGACCTGGGACAGGCAAGACAAGGAAGTGATCCTGGTCCGCAACGACCACTACTGGCGGACGCCGGCCAAACTGGCGCGGGTCGTGATCCGGTCGGTCACAGACTTTTCGGCACGGCGGCTGGAGCTCCAGCGCGGCGACGCGGACGTGATCGCGGTGGACCGGCCGGACCAACCCAAGGTCACCGGCATGGCCGGCGTCACGGTGCAGGACGGCTTCCCAACGTTGCTGCTGCAGGCGTTCCACTTCAACCAAAAGATCGACGCCGCGGGCAACCCGGACGTGGGCAGCGGAAAGCTCGACGGCAGCGGGATCCCGCCCGACTTCTTCTCGGACATCCACGTGCGGCGCGCCTTCGCCTACGCGTTCGACTACGGCACCTTTCTCCGCGACGCGTACCGGGGTAAGGCGCTGCAGCCGAACGGTCCGATCATTCAGGGCCTCCTCGGGTACGATCCGACGCTGCCCAAGTACACGTTCGACAAGCAAAAGGCTGCCGCGGAGTTCAAGGCGGCGTGGGGCGGCAAGGTGTGGGACACAGGCGTTACGCTGACGGTACTGTACAACGCCGGCAACACGGCGCGACAGATCGCCGCGGAGATCCTGCAGGATTCGGTCAACTCCTTGAACCCGAAGTTCCATCTCGCGGCGCGAGGCGTCCAATGGTCCACGTTCTTGCAACTTGCCGCGCAGCACAAGAGCCCGATGTACGCCACGGCATGGTCGGCCGACTACCCCGACCCCGACGACTTCGCGGAGCCGTTCCTCGCGAGCAACGGGGCCTATCCACGGCGCAACGGGTATAAAGATCCGCACGTCGATCAGCTCGTCCAGGAAGGGAGTGTCACCGCCGACCCGCTCCGGCGCGCCACCGTGTACCGGCAGCTCACGCGGATGGCGTACCAGGACGCTCCCGCGATCTTCGAAGCCCAACCCACGGCGTTCGTGGTGATGCGAACGTGGGTCCGAGGTTGGTACTACAACGCGGTCCTGCCGCCGATCGCGAACGTGGGATTCGATTTCTACACGATGCGAAAGGAATAGCCGGAAATTTGGGCGAACGGCCGCACGGCTCCCTGTCGGCGTGTCCGTCGACCCGGGGGATTTTTGCGTTAGGGAGGCGGTGATGAGTCCGGCCTCGGTGCGGCGCATCCTCGTCGCGACGGACTTCTCGGACACGGCGGCCCGGGCGCTGGAATGGGCCCAGGCAGCGGCTAGGGCGTTCGGCGCCGAGGTGACGCTGCTCCACGTCGTGGATCTCGCGTCGACGTGGATTCCGCTCAGCGGACCGGCGGTATTCCCCGCACCGGTCCCGCCCGAGGCGGTGGCGCAGGTGGAGCAGCTTGCCCGGGCGACGCTGGAGGCAACGGCGCACGGCGCGGCGGAGGTCACCCGGCGGATCGTACGCACGGGACATGCGCGCGAGATCATCCCGGCCACGGCGCGCGAGATCGGGGCGGATCTCATTGTCGTGGGCAGCCATGGGCGGCGCGGCATGTCGCAATTGTTCATCGGGAGCGTTGCGGAGCACGTGGTGCGGCACGCGCCCGTGCCCGTCGTCGTCGTCCGGGTGGCGGCGGCGTAGCTGCGTGGTCGGGACCGGCTGGTCGAAGCCCACCCCGGCATCGCCAGCGGCCAGACGGTCGGGGCCCGCATTGCGGGTCCGCCCGGTCACGATGAGCCGGCGACGCGGAGGACCGCCGCCCCCCGCACCGCTCCGGTGCGCAACGCGGCCAGCGCGTCATTTGCGGCCTCGAGCGGGAAACACTGGACGCGCGTGTGCACCGGGATCGCCGGCGCGAGCGCCAGAAACTCCTCGCCGTCTCGCCGGGTGAGGTTGGCGACGGATCGTACGACGCGTTCGCCCCACAACACCTCGTACGGAATCGCGGGAATCTCCGACATGTGGATCCCGCCGCAGACGACCACCCCGCCCTTGGCCACGGCCCGCAGCGCCGCCGGGACGAGGCGGCCCACCGGGGCGAAGATGATCGCCGCATCGAGCGGCTCGGGAGGCGCTTCTGACGAGCTGCCGGCCCACACCGCGCCCAAGGAACGCGCGAATTCTTGGACGGCCGCATCCCCGGGACTGGTAAAGGCGAACACGCGCCGGCCTTGATGGCGGGCTACTTGGGCGATAATGTGCGCCGCGGCGCCAAAGCCGTACAGCCCCAGCCGCTCCGCGTCCCCGGTGAATCGCAGGCACCGGTAGCCGATCAGCCCCGCGCACAGAAGCGGCGCCGCCTGCAGGTCCGGATACCCCTCGGGGATCGCGAAGCAGTAGCGGGCGTCAGCCGTCGCATACTCAGCGTACCCGCCGTCGATCTGATATCCTGTGAATCGTGCCTGATCGCACAGGTTCTCGCGTCCGGACCGGCAGTAGCCGCAACGGCCACACGTCCAGCCGACCCAGGGCACGCCGACGCGCGCCCCGGGCGCCAGGTCCGTGACGGCGCTCCCCCGCTCCTCCACCGTCCCCACGATCTGATGGCCGGGAACCAGCGCGGGCCGGGGCGACGGAAGCTCGCCGTCGACGATGTGCAGGTCCGTCCGACACACCCCGCACGCGTGGACTCGGATCAGCACCTCCCCCGGGCCGGGTGAGGGACGAGGCGCGTCGACGAGCCGCAGCGGCACGCCCACTTGCTCGAACATCATCGCCCGCATGCGCTGCCACCTACGACCGGGCTCCCACCGCCTCCTGCAGATTCCCCGGGCCCTCCGGCCGATTCGCCGGGAGCGAGGGGCCGAGCGCGGCGACCCTGAAGTAACACGGCGCCCGATCGACGGTGCCTCGGGACTGGGGAGGAACGCGCATGACCGAGTCAGATCTCTGCTTTACACCGGCCCTTGAACTCAAGCGCCTCATCGCCGACCGGGAGATCTCCCCGGTCGAGCTCGTCGACACGCTGCTCAGCCGCATCGAGCGGCTCAATCCGAGGCTCAACGCGTATTTGACGGTGACGTCGGACCTTGCCCGCGCGCAGGCGCGCGAGGCAGAGGCGCGGGCGCGCGCCGGAGCGCTCCGCGGCCTTCTCGACGGCATCCCGTATGCCGTCAAAGACCTCGAGCCGACCGCCGGGGTGCGGACGACGTTCGGTTCCAAATGGTTCGAGCACCACGTGCCGGAAGAAGACGGGGTCGTTGCAGAGCGGCTCAAGCGGGCCAACGGCATCCTGCTCGGCAAGACCAACACGCCCCACTTCGGCCACAAGGACATGACCGACAACCTCCTGGGTCAGCCGTGCCGAAATCCGTGGAACCTCGAGCGGACTCCCGGCGGATCCTCGGGTGGGGCGGCCGCCGCGGTGGCCGCGGGGCTCGTTCCCCTCGCTCACGGCTCCGACGGCGCCGGCTCCATCCGCATCCCGGCGGCCCTGTGCGGCGTCTACGGCCTGAAGCCGTCGTTCGGCCGCGTCCCCTACCATCCCAACGCCGACTACTGGTCCGCGCGATCGCACAACGGTCCCATGACGCGCACCGTCCGCGACGCGGCGCTGATGCTTGCGGCGATGGCGGGTCCCGACCCGCGCGACCCGCTGACGATCGACGCGCCGCCCGAGGACTACCTGGCGGCGTGCGACGGCGATCTCAAGGGGCGGCGCGTCGCGTGGAGCCCCGATCTCGGATTTGCCGCCGTCGATCCGGACGTACGGCGCGTCGCGGAGGCGGCGGCGCGCCGGTTCACCGATCTTGGCGCGCATGTGGACGCTCCGACGGTTCAGTGGCCGAATCCGCGTGATTTTCACCAGATCATCTGGGAGGTGGGCGTCGCCGCGCGCAACATCGATCGGGCGCTCGAGCGCCCGGATTGGATCGAGCCGAGTCTTGCGCAGATGCTGCTCAACGCGGGCCGGGTGAGCGCAATCGAGTATCAAAGGGCCCTGCTGGCCCGAACAGAGTTCCAGAACGCGGTGCGCCGCTTCTTCGACGAGTACGATCTACTGCTCACACCGCAGATGCCGGTCGGCGCGTGGTCGGCGGAGCCCGGCGCCGTCCAGGGCCCGCGGGAAATCGACGGCCGCCCCACTCCCACGATATTCGACCGGCTCCCGTTCACCTATCCGTTCAACCTCACCGGCCAGCCGGCCGCGTCCGTGCCGTGCGGATTTACCGCCGAGCGCCTGCCCGTCGGCCTCCAGATCGTGGGCCGGTGGCACGCGGATGCGCTTGTGTTGCGCGCTTCGGCCGCGTTCGAGAGCATCGAGCCGTGGGCGCACCACCGTCCGCCGATGGCTGATTGACCGGGAGGTCCGTGGCAGCGACCCGGTCCGGCGCCGGTATTGTGTGGCAACGATTCGGCGACGACTATTCTCGCGAACGTACGATCGGATTCCGCGCGGCCCGGCCATGCCTGTCGGATACCTGGCGTTCCCATATCCGGCGTTTGGTAGCAGGCGTTACAAGGGTAAAATACCGAACGTATCATTTCGTCTTTCGGCTTGGGGAGCCAGTTCGCGGGAACGGAGGAAGGGGCATGCTGATCCCGCTGGTCATTCTCGCGGGATTGCTTTTGTGGGCGACGGGGCACCTGATCCTCAGGTAGCCTGACCGGGGTTCACCCGCGCCCGGCCGATCAGCGTCGCCTGCGCGGCGTACGAGCTCCAAGAGCACGCGCCATCCGGCGTTCCGCCTCCCGTTCGGCGATTCGTTCGCGCTTGTCGTATTGATGCCGCCCGCGCGCCACCCCTAACTCCACCTTTGCCACCCCGTTGCGAAAGTAGAGGCGCAGCGGGACCAGCGTGTATCCCTTCTGTTGGGCGCGCTGGCCGAGCCGCAGGATCTCGCGCCGGTGCAGGAGCAACTTTCGGGTCCGGAGCGGGTCGTGATTGTGGATGTTGCCCTGGGCGTACGGGCTGATGTGCATGTGATACAGCCACGCTTCGCCGTCCTGCACGCGCGCGAAGGCGTCCTGGAGATTAGCACGGCCGGCTCGGAGTGACTTGACCTCGGTGCCGGTGAGCACGAGGCCCGCTTCGTGCGTCTCCTCGATCCAGTAATCGTGACGGGCGCGGCGATTCGTGACGACCGCGCGCCCCCCATCGCCGGCCCGGTCCCGCGGCATCGCGCTAACTTGCTCTGACGAACATGCCCCGCGCGTACGCGAGCGGGGTGCCGTCCGCCAGCGTGAGGTGCGCCTCCGCGGCAAACACCCCGCCGCGTTCGCGCACGAGAAATGCGGTCACGACGAGACGCCGCCCGATCGGCGCCTCCCGCCGGTAGCGCACCTCGAGGCGCGCGGTCATGGTCTCACGGCCGCGCATGTGAAATAGGTTGGCCATCGCGTCGTCGAGCGCCGCCGCGATGATCCCGCCGTGCACCACGCCTTCGTATCCTTGGTACTGCGGCCCGGGCGTGAACTCGGCCCGCACGCCGTTGCCCTCGGCCGCGAAGCGCAGACGCAGCCCGATGGGATTGCGAGGCCCGCACGCGAAACAGCCTTCCGCGTCACGCACGGTCACGCACGCGCCCGATCCTCCGCGGCTTCCAGCTCGCCATAGAGGGTCTCCAGCGCGGCGCTCACTTCCTCGTACCGCCGCACCGTCTGGCGCGCACGGTCGGCGTCGCGATAGAGTTCGGGATCCCCCATCAGCCGGCTGAGATCGGCCTGCTCGCGCTCCAGCGTACCGATCCGGGCCACGAGCTCGTCCACATCCGGCGTCGGCGAGCGCCGCGAGCCCTCGGGGCCGCGGGCGCGGGCCCGATCAGGAGAGGGGGCGGGCTCGGGCGACCGCGACGGCTCATCGGTCTCGGGGGCGTGAAGACTGCCCGATGGCGCGCCCGGATCGGCGTGCACGGCGAGGCTCTCGCGATACGCGTGATACGGGCCGGGGAAAGCGCGGAGCGCACCGTCGGTGAGGATCAAGAGCCGGCCTGTGAGATGCTCCAATAGATAGCGGTCGTGCGACACAAGCAGGATCGCCCCGGAAAACGTCCTGAGCGCGGCTTCCAGCACCTCGAGCGACGGCAGATCGAGGTGGGTTGTCGGCTCGTCGAGCAGCAACAGGTCGGGGCGGTCGAGCACCAACTTGGCCAGGGCCACCCGGCGGCGCTCGCCGCCGCTGAGTTGGCCGATGCGCTTGTACGCGGCGTCGCCCGAGAAGAGAAACCGTCCCAGGAGCGCGCGCACCTGCTCCGGCGATAGCGGCCGGGCGCCCAGCACCTCGTCGATCACGGTGTGCGCGCCGTCGAGCGTCTCCTCGACATCCTGGGCGTAGTAGCCAAGCCGCACGCCCGGCCCGAGCTCGACGACACCGTCGGTCGGCGTGTCCGACCCCGCCACAAGGCGCAACAAGGTGGTCTTCCCCGCGCCGTTCGGGCCGACGAGGCCGACCTTCTCGCCCCGGCGGATTTCGAAGGAAACGTCGCGGAGCACGTCAGTGTCACCGAAGCGCCTCGTCACGCCCCGGGCCCGCAATACGACCTGCGGTCCGCGCCGGGGCGCCTCCAGCCGCAAGGACAGGGTCCTAGCGGTGCGCGGCGCCTGTATCGGCTCGATCCTGGCGAGCCGTTTCTCGCGGGACTTCGCCTGTCGCGCCTTTTGTCCCGCGCGGTTTCGCCGGATGTACTCCTTGAGGGCCTCGATCTCTTCTTGCTGCCGCTCGAACGCGTCTTGTCGGCGCGCGTGCCGCGCCGCGCGCTCGACCGTGTACGAGGAGTAGTTGCCCGGGTATTCCTCGATCCGGCCGTCTTCCAGCTCGAGCGTGCGCGTGGTGACGGCATCGAGGAGGTAGCGATCGTGGCTCACGAGCAGCACCGCGCCCCGGTACTGCTGGAGGAATTCCTGCAGCCACTCCAGCGCGTCGAGATCCAGGTGGTTGGTCGGCTCGTCGAGGAGCAGGGCGTCGGGTGCGGCAAGCAGCAGCCTCGCCAGCGCCGCCCGCGCCCGCTGCCCGCCGCTCATCGAGGCGAGCGGCTGGTGAAATTGCTCCTGGCCGAAACCGAGGCCGGACAGGGTCCGGCGAACCTCCACCTCGTACGTAAAGCCGCCGGCCCGCTCGAAGCGGTCGCGCAACCGGCCGTATTCCTCGAGCGTTTCCGCCAACCGGCCTTCGTCGCCGTGCACGGCGGGCGCGGCGAGCCTGGCCTCGGCCTCGTGCAGCCGCCGCTCGACGTCGCGCAACCCCGCGAACGCGGCGACGGCCTCGTCCCACAGCGTCCGGTCCTGCGCCGCTTCCGGGAGTTGAGCGAGATAGCCGACGACGGCGCCCGGCCGGACGGAGATGGCGCCGGCGTCAGGCGTATCGAGCCCGGCCGCGAGCCGCAGGACCGTGGTCTTGCCCGCGCCGTTGCGTCCGACGAGGCCGAGTTTGTCGCCGGGCTCGATCGCGAACGACACGCCGGCCAGCACCGGGTCCCCGGCGTACGTCTTCGTCAGATTGCTCACGGACACGAGTGGCATACGATGCGCTCCGCCTCAGCCGCCCGCGCGGGGCGCGCGGCGAGGCTTCACGGCTTGTGCTCGCGGCCCCACTCCAGCGGGCGTTCCTGCAGCAGCTCGACGGCGTGCGGCAGCACCGGCAAGATCACGTTCAGCCATTCCCGCACACCGCGCGGGCTCCCCGGCAGGTTGATGATCAGGGTACGCCCGCGGATCCCGGCCACGGCGCGCGAGAGCATCGCGAGCGGCGCCTGCGCGGCGGTGGCGGTCCGCGCGGCTTCGGGAATCCCCGGCACCTGCCGTTCGATCACGCGCAGTGTCGCTTCCGGCGTGACGTCGCGCGGGGCGACGCCGCTGCCGCCGGTGGTGAGCACCACGTCCACCCCGAGCGTATCCGCCATGTCCGAGAGGGAGCGGGCAATGATCTCGAGATCGTCGGGCACGGTGACGTGAGCCACCACCTCCGCGCCGAACGCGGCCAAGGTCTGCGCCAAATACTCTCCGCTGTCGTTCTTCCCGGCGCCGCGGCTCACGCGCTCGCTCGCGGTGAGCACGCCGCACCGCACGCCGCGCAATCGCTTGTCCTCGCTCATCCGCGCCTCTCCCCCGCTTCGGTGCTCCGCGCCCGGGACCGGGCGCGCGCAGCCGGCCCGGGCGGCGCCGCGTGGGGCGCGGTGGCGCGCTCGCGCACCGGCGCGCTGTCCTCGCCCGCGCGCCGGTAATCGCCGGACTTGCCGCCCGACTTGCGCACGAGCCGGATGCGGCCGATCACCATGCCGCGTTCCACGGCCTTGAGCATGTCGTACACGGTCAGCCCCGCCGCCGCCACCGCGACCAGCGCCTCCATCTCGGCGCCGGTGCGCCCGCGGGTGCGGACCCGGGCCTCGATCCGCACACGCGACTCGCGGACGTCCGGGATGAGGTCCACGGCCACCCCGGTCAACGGGATGGCATGACAGAGCGGCACGAGCTCCCACGTCCGCTTGGCGGCGGCGATACCGGCGACCTGCGCAACGGCGAACACGTCACCCTTCCGCGACGTCCCGCCGGTCGCGATCCTGAGCGTCGCCGGGCTCATGTGGACCTCGCCGCGCGCGACGGCCTCGCGCACCGTCTCCGGTTTCGCGCCCACGTCCACCATGCGGGCCCGGCCGCGCGCATCGATGTGCGTCAGCCGGGGAGCGCGCGGCCTCGCCGGCTGGGGACGCGCGGCCACCGTGGTCACGACGGAAACAGGTGGACGGCGACGTCCGCGCCCTGATCCACCTCTCGCCGGCCCGGGGGGACGACGATGATGCCGTCGGCGCGCGTCATCGTGGTGATGATGCCGGACTTGCCGAGCACCGGGACGGCCCACACCACCCCGTCGCGCGTCTCGAGGGCGACCCGGATGTGGTCTTCCCGCGCGCCGTCCGACGGGATGCGGCGATCCAGCTTGGCGCACACCACGCGGCCGAACGGGCGCGGCGGCTCCGCGCCGGCCAGGCCGCGAACCAGATCCCGCACGAACACGTCGAAGATGACCATCCCGCTCACGGGATTCCCGGGCAGCCCCACGATCGGTGTGTCGTCGACCACGGCCAGGATCGTGGGCTTACCCGGCTTGATGTTGACGCCGTGCACGATGACGCCGGGCCGGCCGAGCTCACCGATGGCGCGGGCGACCGCGTCTTTTTCGCCCACCGACGTGCCGCCGCTGACGAGGACCAGATCGCAGGACCGTGCCGCGTCGCCGAGCGTGCGAAGCAGCACCTCGTAGGTGTCCTCCACAATCCCGTAGGAGCGCGGCTCGCCGCCCTCTTGCCGCACCGCGGCGCCGATCGCGTACGTGTTCGCGTCGCGCACCTGGCCCGGACCCGGACGGCCGTCCGGCGGGACTACCTCGTCGCCCGTGGCGACGATGCCGACGCGGGGCCGGATAAAGACCTCGACCTCTACCACCCCGATGGCCGCGAGCAGGCCGACGTCCTGTGGCCGGAGGCGCATGCCGCGGCGCAGCGCGATGTCGCCTGCGCGCACGTCCTCGGCACGCCGCAGCACGTTGACGCCGGGCCGTACCGCGCGGCGGACCGCGATGGCACCGGCGTCCGGCAGATCGACATCCTCGAGCATGACGATCGCGTCCGCGTCACGGGGTACCATGCCGCCGGTGGGAATGCGCACGGCGGCGCCTGGCGCGACCGCGCCGGCCGCCGCCTCACCCATTCGCACCTCGCCCGTGAGCCGGAGCCGGACCGGATTCGCGTCGCCCGCCGTGGACACATCCTGGGCGCGTACGGCGTATCCGTCCACGGTGGACCGGTCGAAGTCGGGCACGTCGTCCGCGGCGACCGCGTCGCGTGCGAGCACGCGGCCAAACGCGGCGTCGATCCGGACACGCTCGGTTGCGCGGGGCCGGGGTGTGTAGTGGCGGGCGAACCGAGCCTTCGCCTCCTCGGGCGTGAGCAGCACGGACAAACCCGGCATAACAACGTTCAGTATAGCACAGGCCCAGGAGGCCTCAGGCGCGCGACGGGAATCACGAGGAGTGACGTCAGGCGTTCCCGAACAGGGACACCCGCGGCTTCTCGTGCCCGCACCGCGTGTCGCGGCGGCGCACCGCGCGGGCGGAGCGGCCGCGTGGTGCGAGGAGGAGTACCCCCATGGTCAAGGAGCTCGTGAAAAACCAAGCGTTGCTCCGGTGGGTGAACGAGGTCGCCTCGGTGTGCCGGCCGGACAGGATCGTCTGGTGTGACGGAACCCAGGCGGAATACGATCGCCTCGCCGCGGAGCTCGTCGCGCAGGGGACACTGCGCCGGCTCAATCCCGCGAAGCGCCCGAACTCCTTCGCCGCGTTTTCGGATCCCAGCGACACGGCGCGCGTCGAGAACCGGACGTTCATCTGCACGACCCGGAAGCAGGACGCGGGCCCGACGAACAACTGGGTCGAGCCGGGCGAGATGCACCGCACGCTCCAGCCGCTGCTCGCGGGCTGCATGCGCGGGCGCACGATGTATGTCGTGCCGTTCAGCATGGGGCCGCTCGGGTCGCCGCTCTCCCAGATCGGGGTCCAGCTCACCGACTCCGGCTACGCCGCCGTCAACATGCGCATCATGACGCGCATGGGCCAGCCGGCGCTCGACGTGCTGGGCGACGGCGACTTCGTGAAATGCCTGCACACGGTGGGCGCCCCGCTCCGCCCCGGCCAGGCCGACGTGCCCTGGCCCTGCAACGAGACCAAATACATCGTGCACTTCCCGGAGGAGCGTGCCATCGTGTCCTACGGCAGCGGCTACGGCGGCAACGCGCTCCTCGGCAAAAAATGCCTGGCGCTCCGCATCGCGTCCTGGATGGCGCGAGACCACGGCTGGCTCGCCGAGCACATGGTGTTGATGGGCGTCCGGGCCCCCGACGGCGAGCGGACGTACCTGGCCGCGGCGTTTCCGAGCGCCTGCGGCAAGACCAACTTCGCGATGCTGGTGCCGCCCGAGCCTCTGCGCCGCCAGGGGTGGCAGGTGACGACGCTCGGCGACGACATCGCGTGGATCAAGCCGGGGGCGGACGGCCGGCTGTACGCGATCAATCCGGAGGCCGGATTCTTCGGCGTGGCGCCGGGCACGAACGCGCGCACCAATCCCAACATCATGGCCACGATCAGCGCCAACACGATCTTCACCAACACCGCGCTGACCGCCGACGGGGACGTGTGGTGGGAGGGCCTGACGAAGGAGGCGCCCCCTGGCCTGATCGACTGGCAGGGCCGGCCGTACGATCCGGCGAGCGGCCAGCCGGCCGCGCATCCCAACGCCCGCTTTACCGCGCCCGCCAGCCAGTGTCCGTCTATGGATCCCGAGTGGGAAAATCCGAACGGCGTCCCGGTGAGCGCCTTTCTCTTCGGGGGCCGCCGCAGCACGGCCGTGCCGCTCGTATACCAGGCCGTAAACTGGAGCTTCGGCACCTACCTCGCCGCCACGATGGGCTCCGAGACCACCGCGGCGGCCGAGGGCTCCGTCGGACGCGTCCGCCGCGACCCGTTCGCGATGCTGCCGTTCTGCGGCTACCACATGGGGGAGTACTTCAACCACTGGCTGCAGTTCGGCCGTGAGCTTCCCGACCCGCCGCGCATCTTCGCGGTCAACTGGTTCCGCAAGGACCGGGACGGCCGTTACCTGTGGCCGGGGTTCGGCGAGAACATGCGCGTCGTGCGGTGGATCGTGGAGCGGTGCCACGGCCGGGCGTACTCGGTAGAAAGCCCGATCGGCTGGATGCCGCGCCACGAGGACCTCGACTGGAACGGCCTCCAGGAGGTCACGCGCGAACGGTTCGAGCAGTTGATGTCGATCGACCGCGAGGCGTGGGCGCGTGAGCTGCTGTCGCACGAGGAGCTGTTCGCGCGGCTGTACGACCGGCTGCCCAAGGAGTTCATCTTCATCCGCGAGTTGATCCTGAGCAGCCTCTGGCGGTCGCCGGAGCACTGGCGTCTGGCTCCCGAGCGCGTGTAGAGAGCCGCAACGCCTCTTGCAATTGCGGCATTCGGTGCGTTTTCAGCGCAAGCGACGACGTCCCACGCACATATTGCGGTCGCGGGCGTCGACCGGAGGCGGCCCAAGCCGCCGGAGGGGTCGAGGCCCTCGTTGGATTGGATTCATGAGGGCCGAGACCAACGCCCGCTCCGGGTAGGCCCGTCCGACCCATGCGCCCTCGTGGTACACGGAAGACGCCGCCGCTAGATCACGTTGAGCTCGATGAGGCGGCGGCCCTCCACGATGCGTGTAAACGCGAGCGGGCTCAGATCGAGGCTCCGGTACCGTCCCTCGACGATCAGCTCCGCGAGGCCGCGCCCCACCGCCGGCGACTGCTGGAGGCCGTGGCCGCTGAAGCCGTTGGCGAAAAAGACGTTCGCCAGGGATGGATGCGGCCCGACGATGCCGTTGTGGTCGAACGTGTTCATCTCGTAGTACCCGGCCCAGCTCTTCAGCAATTTCACGGCTTCGAACGGCCGCACGCGCGCGGCCAGCACGGGCCAGATCACATTGTAGAATAGGCGGTCGTCCACCTCGAGCGGCAAATCGTCCGGATCGTCCGCGCCCTCGGACGGCGACCACCCGCACAGGAAATTCGGCCCGTCGGCTCGGAACCACACCCCGGACGGATCGATGACGAGCGGGCACCCCGGCGCGGGCTCACGGCAGGCGAACATGAAGACCGAGCGGCACCGTGCGCGGACGGGGAGCGCGATGTCCAGCATCGCCGCGACCGCGGCCGCCCAGGGGCCGGCGGCGTTCACGACCACATCGGCGGGCAGGGACGACCCGTCGGCCGCGACCACGGCGCGCACCCGCGCCCCGTCCCGCGCGAAGCCCGTGACCTCCGCGGCGACGTAGCGAACTCCGAGGGATTGCGCCTTGCGGCGAAAACCCTGGAGCAGCGCGTAGCCGTCGAACCATCCCTCTCCGGACAGCCCGAGCGACCCCGCGGCCAGCCCGCCGGTCTGGAGCCACGGGAACCGAGCCGCAAGCGCCGGCACGTCGAGCAGCGCGACGTCGACCCCGTGCGCGCGCTGCAGCCGGTGATTTCGCTCCAGCACGGGGACGCCGGCCGGCGTCGCCAGAAACAGGTACCCCGGTTCGCGCAGGCCGATATCAGGCGTATCGTCCCGGGTCCCCAGGCGCGCGCCCACGGCACGCAGGAACTCGACGCCGAAGCGCGAGATCTCGATGTTGACGGCCGTCGAAAACTGCTGGCGAATCGCGCTGGCCGACCGTGCGGAGGACGCCTGCGCGTAGGTTGGATCGCGCTCCACGACGACGACCTCGCCGGTGAACCGCGGGTGGCTCGCGAGAAAGTATGCGGCCGAGCTGCCAATCACCCCGCCCCCGACCACGATCACCCGCGGCGACATCGGCGCGCCCGCGTGCATTAGCCGCGCAGCAGCCCCATGGCGCGCCCCACCGCGCCACACGCGTCGAGCGCCCGCGACAGGTCGTCCCGTGTGTGCCCGGCGGTCACGATCGTGCGTACCCGCGCCTTGCCCCGGGGCACCGTGGGGTACGCAATGCCGAGCGCGAAGACGCCGTGCTCGAACAGCTGGTCGGAGAAGCGCATCGCCTCCGCCTCCCCGCCGATCATGATCGGGGTGATGGGCGTCTCGCTCGCGCCCGTGTCGAACCCCAGCGCGGCGAGCCCCGACTTGAAAAAGGCGGTGTTGTCCCACAACCGCGCGATGAGGGTATCGTCGCGCTCGATGAGGTCCAGCGCCGCGAGCGCCGTCGCCGCGACGGACGGCGGGTGCGACGTGCTGAACAACAGCGGGCGGGCGCGCTGCATCAGGTACGCGATGAGCGACCGCGAGCCGGCCACGTACCCGCCGAGCCCGGCCCACGCCTTGCTCAGCGTGCCGACCTGCACGTCGACCCGGTCGTGCAGACCGAAATGCTCGACGGTGCCGCGTCCGCCCGCGCCCATGACGCCGCTCGCATGCGCGTCGTCGACCATCATGATCGCCCCGTACTCGCGCGCGAGCGCGCAGAGCTGCGGCAGCGGCGCCACGTCGCCGTCCATGCTGAACACGCCGTCCGTGATCACGAGCACGCGGCGCGCCCCGCGGGCCTCCTCCAGGCACCGCCGGGCGGCGTCGAGGTTGCGGTGCGGAAAGATCTTACGCTCGGCGCCGCTCAGCCGGCAGCCGTCGATGATGCTGGCATGGTTGAGCTCGTCGCTCACGACGACGTCGCCCTTGCCGAGGAGCGCCGCCACGGTCCCCGCGTTCGCGGTGAACCCCGATTGGTACAGCAGCGCGGCGTCGGTACGCTTGAACGCGGCGAGCCGCCGCTCGAGCTCGCCGTGGATGGCCATGTTGCCGGCGATGGTGCGGACGGCGCCAGAACCCACCCCGTGCTCGTCGATCGCCCGGCGCGCCGCGGCTTTGAGCGCGGGGTGATTGGCCAGCCCGAGGTAGTTGTTGGAGCAGAGGTTGATGACCTCGCGCCCGTCGTACTCACACACCGGGGCCTGCTCGCCGTGGAGCTCGCGCGGCCAGCGGTACGCGCCGGCGGTCTTGAGCGTGCGTAGTTCGTCGTCGAGAAACGCGAGCGCGTTCGCCACGTCCATCGCTCCTTTTCCGTCGCGGCCTAGGACGACGAGGATGCCCCAGCCAGCACCCGGCCGTAGTCGTCCAGGCTGGCGCGCGCGTCGGGCGTCATCGCACGCGCAGCCAGCGCCGCCGTGCGCGCGACGGCATCACGCAGGTCGCGGACCTCGGGATCCAGCGTGAGGATCGCGTTGAGATCGTAGCACTGTGTGGCCCCGTGCAGGAGGCGGAAGAACTCGAACTCCTGCGCCAGCGTCTCGGGCACGCCGACCTGGTGCCGGAATTCCCGGTAGAACGCGGGCGGCCCGTCGGCGGAGCGCGCAAGCGGTTGCAGGCGTTCGACCGCGGCCGCCTCGACGGCCGCGTCCACGGCGCGATCGGGATTGTAGGCGACCTCACGCGCCCCCTCCGGTTCGCCGAGCAGGAGACGCGCCAGGAACGGCTCCACCGCCAGCGGCCCGAGCACGACGCGGTCTCTGGGCTCGCGGCGCACGACGAGCACCGTGGACACCAAGACTCCTTCCATCGGCGGTGCGACGATGCGCCGTCCCAGCGAGGGGCCGCTCAGGTCGAGCACCGCGCGTGCGCCGTCAAAGGCCGTCAAGCGCGCGAGCCACCGCACCAGGGCGTCGTGGGATGCCTCGCCGCCTTGGCGTTCCCCGCCCGGGAGGTTATCCCCGCCGGCGGCCGCCCCCAGCACCGCCGTCGCCAGGCTGTGGAGCTCGGGCACGCGGACCCGGACGTTTTCCGGGGTCACATCGGGGACGTTTTCGAACCGCGCCCGCAGCAGGCCCGAGGCCAGGTCGGGAGCGGCGGCCACGAGAGCCGTCCGGGCATAGGGCGCGCGCTCCGCGGGATACGCGTACGCCTCCACGGGTTTGCCGAGATCGAGCGTGCTGAGCGGGACGCGGACCTCGCCACCGCGTAGATCGATGCCGCGAACCTCCCCGGACGCCCCGCGGTGCTCCTCCAGCCACCGGTAGACCCGATGTCCTCTCACGGCCCGACCGTGCGCGGGCCGCACCTCGAACGGCGTGAGACGCCGTCCGTCCCGCGTCGCGACGGTGTAGCGTAGATGCACCCAATCGTCGGCGCACAGCGCCGCGTCTTGGCGCTCGGCCAGCATGCCGTAGCCAAGCGCAGACTTACCGATTCCGCGGGGTCCGATAATGAGCACGCCGCGGCCGGCCTGCGCGACGCAGGTCCCCCGGACGGTATGCACGCCGCGCTCGTCGGCCAGCATGCGCCCGACCGCGCCCAGGACCAACGCCCGGAGGTCGCCGTAGTATGAAGTGTTGAAGAGCACGATCGTGTTGGTGCGCCGGCTGTAGGCCGCCGCCTGCGGCTGGCCGGGCACGCCCGCGAGCGCATAGGTTGTCAGCGCCGGCGCCGGCGGTGGTGCAAGCTCGGTGGCGCGGCGCCACCCATACGGTCCGTGCCAGTTGGCGGTCCAAAACTCCTGCAGGTGCGGCGAGTCTGTGACGAGGCGCACGCGCACGCCGTGGATGACGGCGTCGCGGATCCAGACCGGCCCCGTCCGGGCGCGCTCCACGATGTGCTCCACGGCCGCGCCCACCAGCTCATCACGGCGGCCCTCGACGCGGTCGAGGGCGTAGTCGCGCGCGGCTGCCCCGCCCCTGGCCCTGGTGATGACGTTACCCGTCCCAATGGGCGTGCCCGGCCACTCCATCGCGCTTGGCCGCGGCGGGGCAGGAAAGCCAAAAGACTCCACCACGAGGATCTCTCCCCGGCTATGTTCGGACCACGCTACCACGCCCCCTGCCGGCGGCCGTCCAGCGCGTTACGCGTCCGTGACCCAGCTGTGACGATCGGCGCACACTGCCCCGCCATTGTGAAGCGAGGCCGTGGAGGGCTCCCACGCACCATGCAGAAGCCTAGCGGCGCTGGAGGTTGGGTCGTGATGGAGACGCACGCCAGGGAGAGGTCCGGGACGTTTGCCGGAAAGGCGGAGCGGCAGGCCGCCGGGCGCATCCTCGTGGTCGACGACGAACCCCACATCGTCGAACTCGTGCGCTACAACCTCGTCCACGAGGGCTACGAGGTGGTGACTGCCTACGACGGGCATGAAGCGCTGGAAAAAGCCCGCACCACCTCGCCCAGTCTCGTGGTGCTCGATCTCATGCTGCCGTATGTCGACGGCTTGGAGGTCTGCCGGGCGCTGCGGCGGGAGTCCAGCGTGCCGATTCTCATGCTGACGGCAAAAGACACCGAGCAGGACCGGGTGCTCGGGCTGGAACTCGGCGCGGACGACTACGTGACCAAACCGTTCAGCCCGCGTGAGCTGGTGGCCCGGGTGCGCGCCATCCTGCGACGCACCACCCACGACGGCGCGCCTTCCGAAGCGCCGGTCGCGATCGGCGGGCTCCTCCTCGATCCCCGAACGCACGAGGTCCGTCTGCGCGACCGCCTGATCGATCTCACGACGAAGGAGTTCGATCTCCTGCGCCTTCTCATGAGCCATCCGAACCAGGTGTTCACGCGGGATTTCCTGCTCGAACACATTTGGGGCTACGAGTACTTCGGCAGCACCCGCACAGTGGACATGCACATCAGCCGGCTCCGGGAAAAGATCGAGGACGACCCGGTCGCGCCGACCTACATCATGACGGTGCGCGGCGTCGGGTACAAATTCAAAAAGGACGCCGGATGAGGTCAGGGCTTCGATGGAAGCTCACCAGCAGCTACCTGCTGGTCGTGCTCTTTTCGCTGGTCGTCACGGCCGCGGTGCTGATTCCCGCGATCACGCAATTCTACCTAAAGTCGTATCAGCGCGACGTGCTCAACCAGGCCCGGATGGTCGCGCGCATGTTCGAAGCGCCCCAGGCGCAACGCACCGACCTGTCGCGTCTCGACCACATCGCGGCTCGGTTTGCCTGGCGTCCGGGAGTGTACATCGGGGTGCGGGCGGCGGATGGCCGGCCGCTACCCACGAGCGAATGGGATTCGCCGAGCCGGGGGCCGGTCGAGCCGGAGGTGGCGGCTGCGGCGCGGGGCCGGCTGGCAACGTCGGTGCGCTACGATGCTCCCCGGCACGAGACCCGCGTCTTTGCCGCCGCGCCGTTCCTGAGCCAGGGCCGCGTGCGCGGAATCGTCCAGGTCAGCGTGCCTCGGGTCTGGGTCGACCGCGCGCTCCGGCCCGCGTGGCTGGCGCTCGGCATCGCGCTCGTCGCCGGGACGATCGTCGCATGGCTCCTCGGCGCGTGGCGGGCGCGAGCGCTGTCGTGGCCCGTGCTCGAGCTCGCGCACGCGGCGGAGGGAATCTCGGCCGGCGATCTGAGCCGGCGGGTGAACGTCAAAGGGCGCGACGAGATCGGCCGGCTGGCCGGCTCGTTCAATAGCATGGCGGCCGAGTTGCGGCAGAAGCTCGCCGCGGTCAGCGAGGAGCGCAGCAAGGTTGAAACGATCATCTCCAGCATGAACGATGCGGTGGTGGCCGTGGACGCCGAAGGCGCGGTGCTTCTCGTCAACCAGACCGCCCACGATCTGCTGGGGCTGGATCGACAGGCCCTGGGGCGCCCGCTGCGGACGATCCTCGGCGATCACCCCCTCGCCCGCTGCATCGACGCGACCGCGGCGCGCGGCGAGGAGATCGAGGAAGAAGTCGGGCTCGGCCCGCGCGACGAGCGGCTGCTCGAGGTGCACGCCGCGCCGTTGCGGCGCGCCCAGGGCGTGGCGGCGGGCGTCGTCGCCGTGGTGCGCGACGTGACGGTGCTGCGGCAGACAGAGCGGCTTCGCCGGGAGCTCACCGCCAACGTCTCGCATGAGCTGCGCACCCCGCTCACGTCCATCAAGGGGTTCGCCGAGACGCTACTCGCCGGCGCTATGGCGGACGAGGAGACGTGCCGCCGGTTCTTGACGATCATCGACAACGAAGCCTCCAGGCTGATGAAGCTGGTCGACGATCTGATGGACCTCTCCCGCTTGGAGTCACACGCCGTCGCCATGGAGCCCGCGCCGGTGCGCCTCGATGATCTCGTCGCCGAAGCGATCGGCCGCATGCGCCCCCAGGCAGAGCGTCACCGCATCGCGCTGCGCTCCACGAGCCTGGACGCGGAAACGGTGATGGCCGACCGCGACCGCATCCTGCAGGTGATGACGAACCTGCTCGACAACGCCATCAAATTTACGCCGGACGGCGGCGCCGTCGAGGTGGCGGTGCGCCGCGAGGACGGCGGCGCCGCGATCACGGTCGCCGACTCCGGCCGCGGCATCAGCGAGGAACAACTGCCGCGTATCTTCGACCGATTCTACCGCGTGGAGCGGTCGCGCAGCCGCGAGGAAGGCGGCACCGGCCTCGGGCTGGCGATCGCCAAGCATATCGTCGAGGCACACGGCGGGCGCATCAGCGCCGAGAGCCGGCCCGGCCGCGGCAGCGTGTTTACCGTGGTGCTGCCGGCGGGCATGATGACGCGGATCTCCTCGTAGCGACGCCCCTCGCTCTCCCCGACCGCACTCATCCAGACGAGCTGATATGTCACGTCTCGCTCGATGCGCCGCAGGGTCACGCCCTCCGCGTTGACGTTTCGGACGCTACGGGTAGATGCCGCGCGTCACGAGGGCTTCCGCCACGCGCCCCACGGCGCGCGCCAGCGCGCCCGTCCGCAGGTCGACTTGCTTGTCCTGGGACACCGCGAGCACCTCGCGGAAGCTGCGCACCATGATGCGCTCCAGGCGCTCGTTGATCTCTTCCTCCGACCAGAAGAACGACTGCAGATCCTGCACCCACTCGAAGTACGACACGATGACGCCGCCGGCGTTCGCCAGGATGTCCGGGACCACAAAGACCCGGCGCTCTCGGAGGACGGCATCGGCGTCGGGCAGCGTGGGCGCGTTGGCGCCTTCGACGACGATCCGGGCCTTGATGCGCGGTGCATTGTCCCCCGTGATCTGGGCCTCCACGGCGGCGGGGACCAGGATGTCGCACGGCAACTCGAGGAGCTCCTCGTTGGTGACGGCGTCGGCCCCGGGATAGCCGGCGACGCTCCCGGTCTGCTGCTTGTGCTGCAGCACCTCCTCCGGGTCGAGCCCCCGGTCGTCGTGGATGCCGCCGCGGCTGTCGCTCACGGCGACGATCCGGCAGCCTTCCGCCCGGAGCGTTTGCGCGGCGGTGCTGCCGACGTTCCCAAACCCCTGCACGGCCACGCGCGCGCCGGCCAGCTGTATCCCGAGGTGCCGCGCGGTCTCCCGCGCGACGATCGCGACGCCGCGGCCGGTCGCCTCCATGCGCCCGGCGGAACCGCCGATCGAGATGGGCTTCCCCGTGACGACCGCCGGCACGGAGTACCCGTGGTGCATGCTGTACGTGTCCATGATCCACGCCATGACCTGCGGCGTGGTGCCCATGTCGGGCGCGGGGATGTCGCTCTCCGGCCCAATGAGGATCCCGATCTCGGTCGCATAGCGCCGCGTGAGATGCTCGAGTTCCGTGGGCGACATCAGCTTGGGGTCGCACACCACCCCGCCCTTGGCGCCGCCGTACGGCAGCCCCACCACCGCGCACTTCCAGGTCATGAGCATGGCAAACGCGCGGATCTCCTCGAGCGTCACGGTGGGATGGTAGCGGATCCCCCCCTTGGTGGGCCCAAGCACGGTGCTGTGGTGGACGCGGTATCCGGTGAAGACCTCCACGGAGCCGTCGTCGCGCTGCACAGGGAAGTGCACCGTCAGCTCACGCTTCGGGTGCATGAGAAACTCGCGCACCCCCCGCTTCAGGGACAGCAGGTCCGCGGCCTGCGCGAACTGTGTGAGCGCCGCCTGCCACGGATCGTTCCGGACCGTGTTCACCGCCTTGACCCCCATGTGCATCTCCCTCCCGGATCAGACGCGCCGACGAGGCACGGCGTCCGAAGTCGATACACCGGTCACGCGCGGAGATACCGCCGGACCGCCAGCAGGCTGCCCACCACGCCAATCACTATGCCCCACGTCAACAGCTTCCAGGACAGGCTGAGCGCGACCTGCCCCGGCCCCGGGAGCGGCAGGAACGGCAGCGAATCCCGCGCGCCGTGCACCACGAGCGCGTACAATCCGGCCACGGCGGCAAACGCGAGGGCCGCCCCGCAGGCTCCCGTGATGGCGCCCTCGACGACAAACGGCCATCGGATGAACCACGCCGTGGCGCCGACGAGCCGCATCACCTCGATCTCGGCGCGGCGCGCGAACACCGTCAGGCGGATGGTGCTCGCGATGATAACAAGCGCCACGAGCGCCAGCGCGGCGCCCACCGCGGCCCCGCCGAGCCGCACCATCCGCGTCAGCTGGAACAACCGGACCGCCGTGGTGCCGCCGTAGCTCGCCATCTCGACCCCCGGCAGGCGGCGCGCCGCGGCGGCGATCCCGTCGAGCCGGTCCGGCTGCTCCGCGTCCAGGACGAACGACGCCGGGAGCGGGTTCCGTGCCAGCAGGTCGCGCATGTGCGCGTCGCGCCCGAGCGTCTTGCGCAGGCGGTCGAGGGCCTCGCCCTTCGACACGTAGGTCACGCCCGTCACACCGGGCAGGGACACGAGCCGTGCGCGCAAAGCGACGACCGCGGCGGCGGACAGCCCGTCCTTGACGTAGACGACGGCCTGGACCTGCGATTCCAGTTGGTGCGCAATGTATTCGAGCGTGCTCGCCACGAGCAGGGCCCCGCCGAGGGCGACGAGCGTGACGACCGTGGTCGTGACGGCCGCCAGGCTCATGAGGCCGTTACGGCGAAACGCCTGCACCCCCTCCGAGAGGAAGTAGCGGACGCTGCGCGGCGACGCCCGCTTTGAGCCCATCAGCCGCCGTACCGGCCGCGGCGCTGGTCGCGTACGACGGCGCCGGCCTCGAGCCCGATCACGCGGCGGCGCAGCACGTCCACGACCATCTTGTCGTGGGTGGTGACCACCACGGTCGTCGAGCGCAGGTTGATCTGCGACAGGAGCTGCATGATCTCCCAGGACGTGTCCGGATCGAGATTGCCGGTCGGCTCGTCCGCAAGCAGGAGCGGCGGCCGGTGCACGAGCGCACGGGCGATGCTCACGCGCTGCTGCTCCCCGGCGGACATCTCGCCGGGCAAGGCGTTGGCGCGGCCGGCCAGGCCCACGACCTCCAGCACCTCGGCGACGCGCCGGGGCACCTCGCGCGACGGGACGCCCGTGACCTCGAGCGCGAACGCCACGTTCTCGTGCGCCGTCCTGCGCGGCAGGAGCTTGAAATCTTGAAACACGACGCCCACCCGGCGCCGCAGGAACGGCACGTGACGCGCCCCGAGACGCGTCACGTCACGGCCGTCGACGAGCACGCGCCCGCTCGTCGGCAACTCTTCGCGGTAGACCATCTTCATGAGCGTGGACTTGCCGGTGCCCGTGGGCCCCACGACGAACACGAACTCCCCGGGCGCGATGGCGAGGGACACGTCGCGGACCGCGACAACGCCGTTTGGGTACGTCTTGGAGACGCGATCGAACTCGATCGCCGCGGGGCCCGGCGCGGGGACGGGCTCCAGCACGTCCGCCGGTAGCGGCTCCACCGCCATGCCCCCCCGGGCACCCGCGCCGTCCACACGTGTGCGCGCCGCGGCCTCACCATCCTCGGGGACCACGCCCGGCGCGCCCGACGGAACCGTCGCCGGGGCGGTCACATCGCGGGAACGGTCAAGTTCCACGACCGAAGCTCCGCATCGAGCCTGTCATGCGTCATGTCCAACCGCAGCGGCGTCACGGAGATCCACCCCTCCGCGACGGCGCACACGTCCGTCCCCTCCCCGCCGGGCTCATCATCCGCCGAGCCGGTGAGCCAGTAGTAGTCACGCCCGCGTGGATCCGAGCGCTTCTCCAAACGATTCACGTACCGCCGCGTTCCCTGCCGCGTGATCTCCACGCCCCGCAGCCGGCCCGCGGCGACGTTGGGGACGTTGACGTTGAGAAAGGTGTCGCGGGGCAGCCCGCGCCGGACGAGCTCCTGCGCGAGCGACGCGGCGAACGACGCGGCCGGCTCCCAGTGGATCTCGCGGAAGCCCGCGACCGAGACCGCGATCGCGGGGATCCCGAACAACGCGGCCTCCACCGCACCCGAGACCGTTCCCGAGTAGATCAGGTCCATCCCGAGGTTCGCGCCGGTGTTGATGCCGGAGACCACGACATCCGGCGACGCTCCCATGAGATCGAGCACCGCGAGCACGACGCAGTCCGCCGGCGTGCCGTTCGTCGCCCACGCGGGGGCGTCTGTCCCCGACACACGCACACGCGTGGCCCGAAGCGGCTTGTGGAGGGTGATGGCGTGGCTGGCGGCGCTCCGCTCGTGCTCCGGCGCCACCACATATGTCTCCGCGACCCGGCCCACGGCGCGCGCGAGCGCGGCCAAGCCGGGCGAGGTCACACCATCGTCATTGGTCAACAACGCCCGCATCGATACCTGAGCCCGCTGGCGGCGGCCGCAGCCGCCGGGCCGGGACTCCGCCTACGCGAAGGCGTCGAGCGCAGCCAGGAATGCATCATAGGTTCCTGCATCGTAGAGTGCAAACACCACCTCGTCGAGCCCGCTGCCGGCGCGCAGGTACGTTGCGGTCTCTCGCAGCATCACCTCCGCGGCGCGCGCGGCCGGAAATCCTCCCACCCCGGTACCGAGCGCGGGAAGGGCGACGGAGCGCGCGCGCAGCGAATCGGCCACCCGGAGCGCGCTCCGGGTGGCCCGTCGGATAATCTCCTCGCCTGTCTGGAGGTCCTGCCCCATCGTGACGGCATGGATGACGTGACGGACGCCAAGCTGGCCGGCTCCCGTTGCCACGGCCTCACCGAGCAGGACCGGCCCGAGGGCCGTGGCCTCACGCTCGATCTCCTCACCGCCCCGCCGTTTGATCGCGCCCGCGACGCCGCCCCCCATCCACAGCCGGTCGTTCGCCGCATTCACGATCGCGTCCACCGCAAGACGCGTCAGGTCCTCCTGCACCACGCGCACCGTAGCGGCGCCGATGCGCCGCTCGGGCGCCCCTGACGCCGCCGTCACACCGGCGCCCAGGGGCCCGCCGCGAACCACCGGCCGGAACGCGCGGCGCTCAGTCCTGATCCCGCCACCAGTCCGGCGACACGTCCTTCTTCTTGTACGTCTTCACCACGGGGCGGGTCCCCGCCTTTTCACGAGCGACCCGTTTCCGGAGTTCTTCGTACTCGTGCAGGTTCGTGAGCATCTTGAGCGCGTCCCAGATGGCTTCCTCGACCTGCCCGCCGTCCCGCAGTAGCAGATCGACCAGCGGCTCGATGACGCGCTTGTCCCGCAGCTTGCTCAGCAGGCGAATCGACAGGCGCTTGACGTCCGGGTCGTCGTCGGCGAAGTAGCGCAGCAGAGGCTCAAAGGCTGCATCGCCGAGCAGGCCGTACAACGCCTTGAGCGCAAACCGGCGCACCTTACCGCTCGGATTCTCCATCGCGCCGTGCAACGCGGCGAGCACGGCCTCCCGGTCGCCTTGCGCAAACGCCTGCACGACTTCCGCCGGCAGGAGGGCGTCGCGGTCTCCGACGGGCATGGCGATGACGCCGCGCTCCTCGAGGCGCCCGATCGTGCCGACCACCGTTTCCTGCAGGCGCGGATCGGCCAGGAACGTCTGCACCATCGGGGTCACGACGCGGCGGTCTCCGACGCGGCCGAGGATCGTCAGCGAGGTCAGCCGGACATAGTAGTTCTCGTCGCCGAGCACGGCAAGCAGCGGCTCGACGATGCGCGGGCCCATTTCAGTCAGGATCCGCCACACCTGCGGGCCGATCCGCCGCCGCAGGTACCGGTCCTTGAACGCCTCCATCAGCGCCGGCACGGCCTCCGGGCCGATTCGCGACAGCGCCTCGGTCGCGGCGGCCACGAGCGACCGCTCCCGCCGCGCCAGCACCTTGACGAGCGCGTCCACGGCTCCGGCATCGCGCAACTCGCCGAGGCCCTTGACCGCCTGCACGCACACCTGCTCGGACCGGTCCGCGAGCGCGGTGCGCATCGCCTCCATCGCCGGCGGGCCGCCGACGCGCCGGAGAGCCATGACGGCGCTCTTGCGGACATACTCGTCCGGGTCGTGCAGCGCCTCGGCCAGGGCAGGCACCGCACGCTCGTCCCCCAGCTTGCCGAGCGCGTGCGCGGCGTCGCTACGAAGCGTCACGTCCGTGCTGCGTAGTTGCTGCACGAACCGCTCCAGCTCATGATCGGACCCGGATGGTGCCGCCCGGGCCGGGCTCGGTGTGGTGGTCATAGATACACGCCTCCTTGCACCACCCAGACGTTCGCCGCTTGGGAGAACCTCTCCTTGATTACCTGTAGTTTCGCCTTCCCATGCGTGTATGCTCGGGGCTGCGTGCCTTGATTTACTTGATTCTTCATACACTCGCGCCTATACTAACTTCCAGAATACCACTGCGGAGGAACCGCCCGCATAGTGAAGGAGTCTGGGAGCCCGCCGCCCCGCCCGGTCACGTTCGCCCACAAGAGCGAGGCCGAGTTCGCCAGAATCCTCGATTTTTACGGGATTCGATGGGAATACGAGCCCCGGACGTTTCCGCTCCGGTGGAACGATCAGGGCCGGATTCTCGAGAGTTTCAGCCCCGACTTCTACCTGCCGGATCTCGACCTGTTCATCGAGCTGACGACGCTCAAGCAGAGCCTCGTCACGAAAAAGAACCGCAAGGTCCGCCTCCTACGAGAGCTATACCCATGGATCCACATCAAAATCTTCTACGGCCGTGACTTCCGACAGTTGGCGTTGAAATACGGTCTCGAGCCGCTCACGGCCGCACGGTGAGCGCGGCGGCCGCGGACGTCGCCGAGATCCTGTTCGACCGCGACCGAATCGCGGCGCGGGTGCAGGACCTCGGCCGGGAGATTTCCCGCGACTACCGTGGTCGCACGCCGCTCCTGGTCTCCGTGCTCAAGGGAGCGGTCTACTTCCTGACCGACCTGAGCCGCGCCGTCGCGATCCCGGCGGAGATCGACTTCATGGCGATTACCAGCTACGGCGCGGGACGCGCGCAGAGCGGCGTCGTACGGCTCATCAAGGATCTCGACGTCGAGATCACCGGCCGCCATGTCCTGCTGGTCGAGGACGTCATCGACACGGGCCTGACGGCGGGGTACCTGATGCGCCTGCTGCAGGCGCGATCGCCGGCGTCACTGCGGATCTGCACGTTGCTCGACCGGCCGTACCGTCGCATCCTGGAGAGCCTGGACATCGCCTACCGCGGGTTCGAGATCCCGGATCGGTTCGTGGTCGGGTACGGGCTGGACTACCGGGAGCGGTACCGGCACCTGCCGTTCATCGGCACGCTCCGGGACGAGATCTTGGGGAACGCAGGACCACCGCTCTAACCGGAGTCCCGATCTCGGTCGTCCGGATCGACCACGCTGGCGTGGCGCAGGGTGCCGTCGCCGAACCTGGTGTTGACCTGGTCCAGGATCCGATCCACGCCTTCGTGCCGGTCCCCGCCGAACAACAAGAGCTGCTTCGCCGCCGACCGCGTCAGGCGCGAAGCGGTCACGCCCAACAACCGGACCGGGCGCTCGAGCGGGAGCAGCCGCTGCCACATGAGTCCGATCGCCTCGCGCAACTCCGCCCCGGCGTCCGTCGGCCAGGGCAGCGTCGCCGCACGGGTGATCGTGCGGAAATCGGCGTAGCGCACCTTGAGCGTGACGGTGGCCGCGAGCGCGCCGTCGGCACGCAGGTGCGCCGCGACATCCTCGGTGAGCTCGGTGAGCACGCGGTCCAGGACGTCGGGAATGCCCGTGTCGTGGGCGAACGTGGTCTCGCGGCCGATCGACTTGGCCTCGGCGGCCCCGACGACCGGGCGGTCGTCGAGACCGCGGCTGAGCTGAGCGAGCCGCTCGGCTACAAACCCAACGGCGGCGCGCAACGCCGAGGTGGGCGTGCGCCGGAGTGCGCCGACGGTGGAGATCCCTAGGGCGGCCAGCCGCTGCTGGGTTTCCTTTCCGACGCCCCACAGCATCGTGACGGGCAGCGGGTCGAGCGTGGCCTGCGCGTCGTCCCGATGAATGCGACGCAGGCCGTCCGGCTTCGCGAGCTCGCTTGCGAGTTTGGCGAGAAACTTGTTCGGCGCGACCCCGAGCGAGGCGGGGAGCCTCAGCGTGTCCCGGATGCGCGCCTTGACCGCGCGGCTGACGGCCAAGCCCGGGTCCGACCGCGCCTCGGCGTCCGCGGGTGCCGGGCAGCCCGTAAGATCCAAAAACGCTTCATCGATGGACAGGGGCTCGACGTGCGGCGTGAATGTCTCGAGCACCTCGAACAGCGTCGCCGAAACCGCCCGATACTTCTCCATGTTGGCCGGGAGAAACACCGCGTGCGGACACCGCGCCGCTGCCTCGCGGGATGGCATCGCCGACCGGACGCCATATGCGCGCGCCTCGTAGGAGCAGGCGGCCACGACCCCGCGGGCGTTTGGCGGCGCGCCCACGATGACGGGTTGCCCGCGGTAGTCCGGATTGTCCCGGACCTCGATGGAGGCGTAAAACGCGTCCATGTCGACATGGAGGATGACCCGATCGTCCGCCATCGCGCCCCTCCACGAGCCGGACAGAGAGATGTCATGCGAACATATGTTCGCAGTCGAGCATAACCTTCGTCCGCTACACGGTCAAGCGGGGAACGTCCTGCGATTATAGCACTTTCATCCGGGGATCCAGGGCGTCCCGCATCCCGTCTCCGAGCAGGTTGAACGCCATCACGGCCAGGAAGATGGCGAGCCCCGGGAACGCGGCGATGAACCACGACGACAACAAATAGTTGACGGCGTCGCCAAGCATGGTGCCCCACTCGGGCGTCGGCGGCTTGACGCCGAGGCCGAGGAAGCCGAGCCCGGCCGCGGTCAGGATGGCGATGCCGATTTGGATGGTAGACTGCACGATCAGGGGCGCCGCGGTGTTCGGCAGCACATGGCGAAGCATGATGCGCCAGTCGCGCATCCCGACGGACCGCGCAGACTCCACGTAGGTCAGCTCGCGTGCGGCAAGCGTCACCCCCCGGATCAACCGCACATACACGGGCATCGTCGAGATGGCGACGCTCAGGATCACGTTCGGCAGGCCCACGCCGAGCAGGCTGATCAGGGTCAGGGCGAGCAGGAACCCAGGGAAGGCCAGCACCACGTCCATGACGCGCTGGATGACGAGGTCGGCGATACCGCCGTAGTATCCGGACACCAGGCCAAGCGGCACGCCCATAGCGAGGGCGCACGCGACCGCGATCACGCCGATCGCGAGGGAGAAGCGGCCACCGTACACCACGCGCGTCAGCAGGTCGCGCCCGAGCTGATCCGTGCCGAACGGGTGCGCCAGCGTGGGCCCCTGCAGGACCGCGTTGAAGTCGGCGGTATCGGGATTGTACGGCAGGACGACGCCGGCCAGCACCGCCGATCCGGCGAGCACCAGCAGGATCGCCAGGCCCGCCACGGCGGTCTTGTTGCGCCGGAGGCGGCGGAGGACGGCGAGCGGGTGGTGAAACTCCCGCTCGGTCCGCGCTTCAACCGTACCGAATACGCGGGTCGATGTAGCCATAGAGGATGTCGACCACGAGGTTGACCACGAGAAACGTGACCGCGAAGAGCAGCACCACGCCCTGGATGATCGGGTAGTCCCGCGCCTGGATCGCGTTCACGAGCAGCGTCCCGATGCCCGGCCAGGAAAACGTGCGCTCGGTCAGGATCGCGCCCCCGAGCAGCGTGGCCGACTGCAAGCCCGCCACGGTGATCACCGGGATCAGCGCGTTCCGGAGCGCGTGCCGGTAGACGACGACGCGGCCGCCGAGCCCTTTCGCGCGCGCCGTGCGGATATAGTCCTGATGAAGCGTTTCCAGCATGCTGCTCCGCGTCTGGCGCTCGATCGTCGCCAGCGCGAACGCGGAGAGCGCGACGGACGGGAGGATCAAGCTCGACGGCGCGTTGTCGCCGCCCGCGGGCAGCAGGTGGAGGCCCACGGAAAACACAACCATGAGCATCAAGCCGCCCCAGAAGACCGGGATGCTGATCCCGGCGAGGGCGAGCACCGTGACGAGGTAGTCCGTCGCCGTGTATTGCCGCGTGCTGACGACGATTCCGGAGGCGACCCCCACCGCCACGGAAATGACCGTCGCCGTGGCGGCCAGCAGCGCGGTCGCCGGCAACCGCGTGCCGATCTCGTAGGAGACCGGGGCCTGCGTGACCACGGACTGCCCGAGATTGCCGTGCACCAGGTTTGCGATGAAGATCTCGTACTGCACGGGCACGGGCCGCGTCAGGCCCAGCTGCACGCGGATGCGGCTGACTTCGTCCTCCGTCGCGTTCAACCCGGCGAGGAGGCGGGCGGGATCGCCCGGCAGCATACGGACCATGAAAAATACGATCAGCGTGACGCCGAACAGCGTTGGGACCGCCGCGAGAATGCGGCGCACCGCGAAGCCGACAAAGCCTCCGGTCACCGATCGCCTCCTTCTGAACTCACAATATGCCGCGAGGCGTCCGGCTCCTGCCGTGCGCGCGCCAGCCCACCCACCCCGACGGCGCAGACCGCCAGGATCGCCGACGCCATGCCAAAAATTGGCCGGATGCCGAACGCGGCCGCGCCCACGCCGCCGACGATCGGACCGATCAGGTTGCCGACCATGATCGTGCTGCTGGTGACGCCCATGATCGCGCCGAGGCGTTCCGCCGGCGTGAACCGCGCCACGATCGCGTACAGCGGCGGCAGCACGCCGGCGACGAAGAAGCCCAGGAGGGCGCGAAACACGAACAGGGTGTACACTGAATGCACGCCCGCCTGCAGCGCGTACGCGAAACACGCGCCCCACAGCACGATCACGAGCACGCGCGCCTCCCCGTACCGGTCCGAGGCGCGTCCCCACACCGGGGCCCCGAAGATCGCGGCGATGCCGGTGACCGAGAACAGGAACCCCGCCACGGTCGCCACGTGGGCCGTCGGCACGCCCAACGTCTGTACGTAGACCGGGAAGATCGGCTCGATGACCATGACCGCCATCTGGCTCGCGCACAGGAACAGGCCCGTGGTGCGCAGCGCGGGCGACGCGAGGAAATACGCGAGGTTTTCGCGAACGCCGGGCCGCGCGATCGCCTGCTCTGCCACCGGGGCTTCCCGCACGCCGCGCAGCACCACCGCCGCCCCAACCCAGCACAGGAACCCGTTCACCAGAAAGACGTACCGGTAGCCGACGAGGTCGGCGAGCGCGCCGCCGATCAGCGGCCCGACCACGCTCCCGGCCGTCATCGACGTCTGCAGCAGGCCCATGGCGGCCCCGAGGCGATCACGCGGCATCGCCGCCGAGACCAGCGCGTTCGTCGCGGCCACAAACCCGCTCACGCCCCCCTGCACCGCTCTCAGCACGAGCAGCTGCCACACGTTCAGGACGAGCGCGGCCAAGATGTTCGTAAACCCGATCCCGCCGAGCGCCCGGATGACCATCAGCTTGCGGCCGTACCGATCGCCCAACACACCCCACAGCGGTGCGGCGATGGTCTGCATGAGAAACGGCGCCGCAAACAGGGTACCGCTCCACCGCTCGACGGCCGCGAGCGGCGCCACGCCGAGGGTGCCGATGTACAGCGGCATAAACGGCACCACGAGCGACAGCCCGACCATCGCCAGGAACTGTGCCGCCCACAACGTGTAGAGATTGCGCTGCCACTGCGGCATCAGCGCGGCGCGCGTGTGCGCTCCTCGGGCAGGTGTCCCCTCGCCGCCGCGAGAATGTGTCGCGACGGCATCTCATGCGTTGCGGAGGATTGCATGTCTACCCCGCTGTCTCCCGACGTGCTCGAGCGGCTCCGCGCGATTCCCACGCCGGCCGTGGCCAACGGCGTGGAAGTGTTCAACGTGCGCCCGCGCACCGCCGGTTTCATGTCGAGCGGAATCCGCTGCCTGTTCCCGGAGCTCGGTGCCATGGTCGGGTACGCGTTTACCGCGACGTGCCGGGCCACCGAACCTCCTCCGGCGGACGCGGACGAACGCCGCTTTGCGATGTGGCGGGCGCTCGAGCGCCTCCCGGCGCCCCGCATCGTGGTGCTGCAGGACGTGGACGACCCGCCGGGGATCGGCGCGTACTGGGGCGAGGTCCAGAGCACCATCCACCGCGCCCTCGGCTGCATCGGCACGGTCACGAACGGGAGTGTGCGCGACCTCGACGAGGTGCGGGCCCTCGGTTTTCACTTCTTCGCCGGGAGCGTCGCCGTCTCCCATGCGTACGTTCACCTGGTCGAGTTCGGAACACCCGTCGAAGTCGGCGGCTTGACGGTCCGGCCGGGCGATCTCCTGCACGCCGACCAGCACGGAGTCCTGGCGATCCCGCCCGCCATCGCGGGGGACCTCGCCGAGGGCGTCGCGCAGGTCGAGCGGCGTGAGCGTGAGATCATCGCGTACTGCCGGTCCAACGAGTTCTCGCGCGACGGGCTCGAGGCGCTCTACCGCCGGCCGCGCGGCGGCGGCCGCGACGGAGATCGCCGCTGATGCTCGCAAAGACCGCGCTGTTCGAGATGCTTCGCGAGGCGAACGTGTGGCATGTCTTCGGCAATCCGGGAACGACGGAGCTCAGCTTCATGGACATGTTCGCGGACTACCCGGACATCAGGTATGTCTTGGGCCTGCAGGACGCGATCCCGGTCGGTATGGCGTACGGGTACGCGGTCGCCACCGGCCTGCCGGCCTTCGTCAACCTGCACATCACCCCCGGACTGGCGAACGGCCTCGCCAACATGTTCAACGCGTACCGGGCCAAAGTGCCGCTCGTCGTCACTGCCGGGCAGGTCGACCGACGGATGATCTTGCAGGAGCCGAGTCTCTGGAGCGATCTGGCCCGGGTCGCGTCGCCGTTCACCAAATGGTCGTACGAGGTGCGCGCCGGAAGCGACGTGCCGATCGCGCTCGCGCGGGCGTTCAAAATGGCGGCCGCGCCGCCTGCGGGCCCGGTGTTCCTCTCCCTCCCCATGGATTGCCTGGACGAGGAGGTCACGGGACCCGCCCCGTGGACCACGCTCGCGGGCGGCAGCCGGCCGGAGGCGGCCGTGCTCGACCGCATCGCGGCGGCCCTGGCCGGCGCCCGCCGGCCGGTCCTCATCGTGGGCGCGGGCGCGGCGACGCCCGCGGCGCGCACGGCGCTCGTACGCATCGCCGAAGCCGTCGGGGCACGCGTGTACGGCGAGCGCCTCCCGGTCCGGTCCGTTTTCCCGACCACACACCCGCAGTACCTCGGCATGATCGGGCTCTCGCTCAGCCAGATGCAGAAGGAACTCGGGGATGCCGACGTGGTCGTGCTCGCCGGGGCGCGCAAGTTCGCATCGCTCCTCTACAGTCCGCCCGTGACGCTCCCGAGCGGCACCACCGTCGTCCACGTCGACACGGATCCCTGGGAAATCGGCAAGAACGTGCCGACAACCCTGGGCGTGGTCGGCGACGCCGCCGCGGTGTTCTCCGAACTGGCGGATCGGCTCCCGGGTTGGCTCGACGCCGGGGGCCGGCGCGCCGCCGAGGCTCGCGCGGCCGAGGTGCGACGCGAACGGGCGCGGCGCGAGGAAACGTGGAAGCAAGCGGCCGAACTGCCGGCGCCGTCGGAGCGGATGACCGTGCCGGCGGCCTATCGGATCCTCGGCGAGGCCATGGACGAGCAGGTGACGATCGTCGACGAGGCGATCACGGCCGCGCGGCTGATCGATCGCTACGTGCCGTTCCACAGCGAGCGGTCATACTTCGGCGTCGCGGCGGGGTCGCTCGGGCTGGGCCTACCCGCCGCCCTCGGCGTCCAGATGGCGTGGCCCGACCGGCGGGTCATCTGCACCATCGGCGACGGCTCGATCATGTACACGATTCAGGCTCTGTGGACGGCGGCGCGCTATCGCATCCCGGCCACGATCATGATTGTCGACAACCGCGGATACCAGGTGCTCAAGGACGGGATGGCGGAGTACAAGGGCGGCCCCGTACCCGCGTGGCGGCTCGTCGGCATGGACATCGCGGAGCCGGCCGTGGACCTTCCCGCCGTCGCGCGCGGGTTTGGCGTCCAGGCCCGGCATGTCACGGAGCCCGCAGACCTGCGGGAGGCTTTGGCCGAGCGCGCCGAGGTCCCCCGGCTCATCGACGTGCTCGTGCGCTGAAAGAGCTGCGGCGGTAAAGCGGCCGGGGCGTCGCCGGCGCGTCAAGACTATTCGCGGCCGGACGGCGCTGGAACGTTTTCGCCACTGGGTGCGCTCCTGAAGGCAGGAGCGCCATCAAGCCTCGTGCCCGCGATCCGGGCTCCCTCTATTGGATGGGACGCGTTGGCGACGCACGCGCCGCCGCTTGTAACGTTGAGGACAGTGTGCAACGGGGGGTTCTCGTGAAGGCGAAGACGCGCAACGTGCAATATTCCACCCTGCCGGCGGCCTCCGTGTTGCGTCGATTTTTCTCGCTGGTCGTCTGCGGCTTGTCCGTTTTCGCGATGCACAAGAGCGAGGCCCGCGCCGAGCCGGCTTCGGATCACACGCCTATCCATATCCCGATGGTGATCCAGCAAAATCCCAAGTTCGGGACATCTAAGGTCTCGGTCAGGGTCGGGATCGGCAATCTGCCGCCGCTGCCCGTCATCTTCGATACCGGTTCGTCAGGATTGCACGTGTATGCCGATGCCAATCTGGATGCGCCGGGCAGCGGGGTGCGGTGCACGCAAACGCCAACCAAGGTGACTTATGGGAATCCGCCGAGAATCATCCTCAGCGGCGTTGTCTGCTACGCTGACCAATGTCAGCGTTCAGGCTTTTCTCAATCACGACGTGACGTATGACGATGCCGGCGGCATCATTGCCTTTGCGCCGTTGACGTGCGCACGCGGGCGGGCCGGTGCTAACGGTAGCCGGTCGCGGTGAGCTCCGCCCGCGCGCGCGTCCAGTAGAGCGGGTTCACAGGCACGCCGTTCACGTACAATCCCCAATGGAGGCCCGGGCCCGTGACGAGTCCCGTGGCGCCGATCCGCCCGAGGATGGCGCCGCGGTCCACGCGGCCGCCCTCGGCGACGGCAAACGCGGACAAGTGCAGATATTCGCTCAACACGCCCTGTCCGTGGTCCACGACGACCGTGTTGCCGCCGAGCGGGAGTGCCCGGGCCAGCGCGACGATGCCGGCGTTGGCCGACGTGACCGGTGCGCCCGCCGGCGCGGCAAAATCCACGCCCATGTGCCACCATTCCCGGTGGCCGTTGTACCAACCTTGTTCTCCGTAGGGTGAGTCGATCGGCCCGTCGGACGGCAGCGCAAAGACGCCGTGCCACCACGCGACGGGGGTGCGGCGGCTGAGCACGGGGCCAAGCGCCCGACGCTCGGTCTCCAGGTTTTGGGTCGTGATCAAGCCAAACGTCGACGGCGGCAGCACAAGGCGCCGCACACCAAAGTGAGCCGCGGCAAGACGGATCGTCCGCGTCATGCGGTGCACGGTCCCGTTCGCCCCGCGCAGCACGAGATCGATCCGGTGCGCCCCCGCGGCGACGTCCGGATCGGTCCCGATGAGCGCGCGCCGCTCCGTTCCGTCCTGAAACGTCCCGATCGGGTTCCCATCAAACGTCGCCGCCGCCGCGACACCGGGCGGGGTCGAGATCATGACGACGATGGTGTCCCCTTGGACCGGCGCCTCCGGGAACAGGCGCACCTGCCCCGACGCCGGTGCGGCGCCACCGGGGCCCTGCGCCGGCGTCGAGTCGGCCCCCGCCGTCCCGAGCGATGCGGTGCCGAGTGCCGCGCAGAGACACCCAAGCGCGACAACGGTCCGCGCCCGGCCCACCCGCGTCAGGTCTCGGTGATTTGGAGCGCGCTCGGATTGCCACATCACAGCGCCTGGTTCGCTACGGCAGCGCGGTGAGCCCTTCAATGCGGGCGACCTGCGCCAACCGAGTGTCCACGACGACCATCTCCCCGGCCTCCGGCAGCTTCATCCAGCTGAGCGCCGCCGCGAGCTGCAACGCCTCGGGAGTTCGGAGCGCGTGCGACCGGACGAGCCTGCCCGCGATGGCCCGCACTTCGTCGCTTGGTTGGATCTCGATCCACGTGCGCTCCATCTCGCGGAGCAGTTCGCGGGCGGTATCCGCGCGGCCATCGCGGCGATCCGGCCCCGTCGACACCCGGGCCAGACGGGCCAAGGCCGACCCGCACTCCAGCGCTGTTCCCCACCACACGACGATCCCGGGGTCCGACCGCCACAGGGCGCGGAGCGGCGCGGTCTCGGCGCCGTTCACGCACAGGAGGATGATCGCCGACGCGTCCCAGAATCTCACCGGCTGTCCCGCCTCATCGCGAGGAGCGCCCCGAGGGCCCGGCCGGCGACGTCGCGTGGCCGCGGGCGCCGCCAGAAGTCAGCGGAAAGCCTCCGCACCGGCAGGCGCACCAGGCCCTGTCGCGCCATCACCGCAAGACGCGTCTCGAGGCGCTGCGCGGCGGCGATCGGCACCAGCCGTGCCACCGGTTTGTTGTGATCGGTCACCAAGATCTCTTCGCCGGCGCCGGCCGCCTCGACGTATTTGCTGAGCTGTGCCCGGAGCGCGGCGATCGATGCGCGCTTCATCCCCTCGTCCCTCCAGAAACGACAATCGATCGTGACTCGGTGTTGTGAGATCGTGATTCGTATTGATGAGAGTTCGTGACTATTATGTACATATTAAAAATACCCTTATAGTCGTTTTGCGTCAAGTCTCCGTCAAGCTCCGCGCGGCCCATGCCCTCGATCTCGGTGCGGGCGTCCGGCGCAAGGACCAGACCGGGGCTGGGGGCATCGACGGGGCGGCACGGGGCATTGACAGCATCGGCGCCGGCGGGCTTAGGGACAGCGGGCGCAAAATCCGACGTGACAGGAATGAAAACTATGTCGCCTACGAGGCGGGATTTCGCGGCCCACGTCGAAGTCGATGTGCAGGGGCCGGCCCGCCGCCTTACCACCTTACTGATTATCCGGAGGCCCGCGGTTGCGAGCATCGCGTCTATTCGCGCGGCGGGTGGATTCCAACACGACACGGAGGCTGTAACGATGGAGTACGCGCTCGTCTATGATGCGCTGACGCAGGGTCGTCGCCGCTCTTCGACTGGGTTCGCCCGCTGAGCGAGAAACAGTACACGCAGCCGTTTTCGTTCGGCATGGGTTCGTTGCGCGCAACGCTGCTCGAGATCGCAAAGGTCGAGTTGCTCTACGCCAAACGGCTCCGGGGTGAGGCTACGCCTCCGCCGCCGATCCCCGAATCCTTCCCGATCAGCGCAACTAATCAACCGGCGTTCGCCGACCTCGAGCGCGCGTGGACCGCCCAGGCGGCGGAGACCCGCTCCACGCTGGCCGGGATCACCGACTGGAGCACGAGCATCACCCGCCGCCTCGAGCAGGACGACAAGATGGTCGTGTTCACCGCAACCAAAGCGCAGATCGCCACCCAGATGCTGCTGCACGAGGTGCACCACCGCGCCCAGGCGATGGCGATGCTCCGGCAGCTCGGCGTGCCGGCGCAGAACCTAGACTACATCGGATTCGTCATCCGGCGCGAGGAGTTTCCGAAGGACAAGACCGCCAGCACCTAGGTCGGTGCCGTCGCTGCTCGGCGACGGCTAGTGCGGACCAGGCGGGCCGGTCTGCCTTGCTGCGTCGTGCCGACACGAGCTTGGTTCACTACTGGAGGTCGGGGCTCAGCCTGTCGCGCAGCCAGTCTCCGACGAGATTATAGCCCATCACGGTCAGCATGATCGCGAGCCCGGGAAACGTCGAGTCCCACCACGCCGTTTGAATGTAGTTCCGAGCGTCGGCGAGCATCCCGCCCCACGACGGCACGGCCGGGTCCACCCCGAGACCGAGAAACGTGAGCGCGGCTTCGAGCAGGATGTTGTTGGCGATGCTGAGCGTTGCCAGTACCATGACCGCCCCGAGCGCGTTGGGCAGCACGTGCCGCCAGATGATGCGCCCGTCGCGCACGCCGAGGGCGCGTGCCGCTTGGATGTAGTCCGCCTCCTTGACCGCAATCGCCTCGCTGCGCACCAATCGGGCGTACGACGCCCATTGGGTGACGGCGAGCACGAAAATGATGCGGCCGAGCCCGGGGCCCAGCACCGCGATCACGACGAGCGCAAAGAGAATGAAGGGAAAGCTGAGCTGCAGATCGGCGAACCGCATCATCGCCTCGTCCCACCAGCCGCCGTAATACCCCGCGGCGAGGCCGAGCGCCGTGCCCACCACGCTGCTGAGCGCCACGGAAACGAGGCCTACCGTGAGCGAGATCCGCGCGCCGTAGATGATGCGGCTCAAGATGTCGCGACCGATCGCGTCGGTGCCGAGCGCGTACGGGGACCCGCCGACGAACCAAGCCGGCGGCGTCAGCCGGGCGCGCAGGTCCGCGGCTTCGGGGTTGCGTGGCGCCAGCACCGGCGCGGCGACCGCGGCGGCCAGCGACAGCCCGACGAGCCCGAGCCCCAGCGCCAGCGTCAGGCGCAGGCCGATCGGCGGGCCGCGACGCACCGGGACCGGCAGCGCGACCGCCGGTGGCGTCGCCTCCATCAGCCGACCCGAACCCGCGGGTTGAGCAGGCCGTAGCTGAGGTCTACCAGCAGGTTGACCGCCACGACGCCGAGCGCCAGCACCACCACGACGCCCTGGACGACCGGGTAATCCCGGTAGCTGACGGCTTCCAGCGCCAACTGCCCCAGCCCCGGCCAGGCGAAGACGTTCTCGAGAATGACCACGCCGCCGAGCAGCCCACCGAACTGGAGGCCGATGAACGTGACGACAGGAAGGAGCGCGTTCCGGAGCCCGTGGCGCACGATGACGAGGCGCTCGGGCATGCCCTTCGCGCGGGCTGTGCGAATGTAGGGTTGGCCGAGGGTGTCCAGCAGGCTGGCGCGCACCAGGCGCACGAGCGTGCTCGCCAGGATGACGCCGAGCGTAAGGCACGGCAGCACGAGCGACGCCGGGCCGCTGTACCCGGACGGTGGGAACCAGCGCACCCGCACGGCGAGGAGCAGAATCAGCATGATCGCCAGCCAGAAGTTCGGGAAGGACAGCCCGAGGAGGCTCCCCACCCGGATCAGGAAGTCGGCCAGCGCGTCGCGATGCATCGCCGCATACGTGCCGAGCGGGAACGCCACGGCCAAGGCCACGACCATACCGCCCACCGCGAGCGCCAGCGTCGCGCCCGCCCGCGCCGCGATCAGCGCGGACACCGGCTCGCCACTCCGAAACGACGTGCCCAGGTTGCCGCGCAGCGCCGCGCCGGCGAACGCGCCGTACTGCACGACGAACGGCCGGTCCGTGCCAAACGCTTGATGCATGCGCTGCACGTCCTGGACGCTCGGCGCCCCGGCGCCTTCGAACATGGCCACCGCGGGGTCGCCGGTCAGCCGGATCCCGAACGCCACGAACAGCGAAATCGCCGCCAGGACGGCGGCGGCCCCGCCGGCCCTGGCGGCGACGAACCGGGTCACCGGCCGGCTACTTCACCGAGACGGCGAGGAGTCGCACGCGGTCGTCCGGGGGCGCCGTGAATCCCTGCACCCGCTTGTTCACGCCCCAGAGGTTGATCTGCTGCCACAACGGGAAGTCGATGGCCAGGTCGTAGAGCCGGTGGTCGAGCTGCGCAAACGCGGCGAGGCGCGTCTTTTGCACGTTCGTGCTCCGCTCTGCGGTCAGGTACTTTTCCACGTCCGCGTCGCTGAAGACCGGGTTCCAGTATTCGCCCTTGTGGTAGAGGAGGTAAGCCGTGTTGTCGAAATCGAGCGTCCACCCGCCCCATCCGAACTCGTAGAGCTGTCCCGTCTTGGCGTGCGGGATGGTGTCGCTGAAGTATGTCACCTGCTCCACCGGCTGCAACGTCAGCTTCAGGCCCACGGCCTGCAGGTAACTGACCATCGCCTGCGCCGCCTCGCGGAAATCGGCGTTGTTGCTCGGGAAGCTCAGCGTCACCTCGGTGCCGGACTTGACCCCCGCCTCCGCGAGGAGCTGCTTCGCCTGTCCGGAGTCGTACGGATACGGCTTGAGCGACGGGTCGTTGCCGAACGACAGCGGGCTCTGGAACGTCGACACACGGTGCCCGTAGCCCGCGAGAATCGACTGGATAATGGCCTGCACGTCGATCGCGCTGATCACCGCCTTGCGAAACCGCACGTCCCCCGCCGGTGCCTTGGACGGATCGAACCGGATCTCGCTGACGGTGGGACTCCCCACGGGCATCAGCGTGAGGTTGGCGTCGTTCTTGACGACGTTGGCCTGCGACACCGGCACCGCCTGCGCGATGTCGGCGCGGCCGGCCTGCAATTCGGCGACGCGCGTCGCCGCCTCGGGCACGAAGCGGTACGTGACGACGGACAGCTTGGGCGCCCCGCCCCAGTACGTCGGGTTGGCGGCGAGCGTCAGGTGGTCGTCCTTTCGGTATTCAACGAACTTGAACGGACCCGTTCCAACCGGGTTCGCGCCGAAGTACGCGCTTCCGTGTTCCTGGACGTACTTCGGCGGCACGATCATGGCGCCGTACCCGGCAAGCTTGGTGATGATCACCGGGTCCTCTTCCTTCATGATGAGGTTCACAGTGTACGGATCGACGACCTGAACGTGATCGATCGACTTGTAGTTGCCCTGCTGGGGTCCCTTCGCGCCTTCGGGCCCGAGGAGTCGATCAAATGTGAACTTGACCGCGTCGGCGTTGAACGGCTCGCCGTCGTGGAACGTCACGCCGCGCCGCAGCTTGAACTGGAGCGTGTTGGCGGCGATCCACTTCCAGCTCGTCGCCAGGCCCGGCCGGATCACGAGGTCGGGTCCGCGATCGACGAGCCCGTCGAACACGTTGCTCCCCACCATGCCCCACGACAGCAGAAACGTCGCAATCGGGTCCCAGTTCTGCGGATCCTGCGACTGGACAATGATGAGGGAATGCCCGCGGCTCTGGACCGTGGATTGAGCACGTGCGGAACCGCCCCACGCAAGCGTACTGAGCGCCGCGCAGAGCGCGAAAACAACTGCGGTGCGGATGCACCGTCCTTGCCGCCACGCCATGTCGTCGCCTCCAGGTCTTGGCCGGTGTCGTCTAGGGAGTGCCCGCGTGCACCCCTGACGTTTGACCCGAAGGAGACCGGTCCCTTCCCGAAGGACCGGCGCGCGCGCGGCGGACGCCTATCCGATTATTCGATGCCGGCAGCGTCCAGCGCGACGATCTCGCCGACGTCGCTGCGCACGTAGCACACGATGCGGACGCCGAGCACCCGGTCGTCGGTCAGCTCCGGGTCCTCGAGCGCCCCCACGCCGAGGAGCGCCATCCCGTCGCCGTGCCAGTCCTCCGGGTTGCTCACGTACCGGCACGGCTTCTCCAGCAAGGCGCCCCGATCTTTCTCCAGATCGACGACGTATTGAAACAGCTCCGCGGTGTCGCCGTCGCGCGCGAGCGGAATGCGTTCACCGCTCTGCGGCCGATAGGCTTCCACGGTGCGCTCGTCGCTCATCATGATGAGATCCCGCGGACCGATCTCCACGATTCTGCCGCGCTGATCGATCTCAAAAATCGTCTGGGGCATCACATCACTCCCGCAATGCGGCGCGCCCTGTTCCTTCATTTCGTACTATCCAGTGGAGCGCGAAGCGGATGGCGCTGCGCCGGCGCATCCCGCAGCCGAGCGTTCATACCGCCTCGTCCCGGTGCTCCCGGTCGTCGTCGTCGTCATCGTCCTTGCGCTTGGTCTTGCCTTCGAGAATGACCGCCTGCGCGGTCGTGCCGACCACCTTGAAGCCGCCGCGGGCGGCCTGACTCAGCGCCTCTTCCGCGGCGCCTCGATCGTCCATCCAGATCACCTTGTACTCCCGCTTGCTTGCCATACCGACCTCCTCGCCGCCGTCCCGGCCGGGAATGATGCGCACGCGAACGCATCGATCGACGGGGTCTGGTGGCCCCAGGGGAATTCGAATCCCCGTTTCGGCCTTGAGAGGGCCGCGTCCTAGGCCTCTAGACGATGGGGCCGCAGCGTAAGCCAAGCGCAGTATAACAAGCCGCGCCCCCGCGGGCAACGACGGCCGGCGACCCCGCGAGGGCTCGCTACGGATACGCGGGCGAGTCGCCTCGCCGTGCGGCCGTGACGCGCTCCACCGGCACCGCGTGTCCCGTCGCTTCGTCGAACAAGTGTACCGCGGCGGGTTCGAATGCGATCGCGATCGACTGCCCGGGCGCCGCCGTCCCCGCGCGGTCGAGCACGGACAACAGCGGTCCGTGCTCCACGCGCGCCAGCACATAGGACTCCTCCCCCACGATGTCGATGTCCTCGACAACGGCCGGAATCCAGGGCACCCCATCGTCCGAGGGGCGCGCCGCCCAACGGGCGTGCTGCGGCCGCACGCCAAGCACCGCCGCGGCGTCCGCCGGCGGGGTGCCGTCGAGGCGTACACGCACGGCGCGCTGCCCGCCGGGGAACAGGCACTCCACGGCATCTTCCACTCGATGCAGGCGCACGCGCGCCAAGTTCATGGGGACCGCGCCGACAAACCCCGCCACGAACACATGGGAGGGCCGATGATAGATCTCCGCCGGCGGGCCGACCTGCACGAGGACCCCCCGGTTCATCACCGCAACGCGATCGGACAGCGCCATCGCCTCCGCCTGATCGTGGGTGACGTAGATCGTCGTAATCGGAAACTGGCGGTGCAGGCGCTTGATCTCGCCGCGCATCTGAGCGCGCAACTTGGCATCGAGGTTGGACAGCGGCTCGTCCATGAGAAAGACGCGGGGGCGCCGGATCAACGCCCGGCCGAGCGCGACACGCTGCTGCTGGCCCCCCGACAACTGCCGGGGCAACCGGTCCAGCAGCGGCGTCAGGCCGAGCACGTGCGCCATCTCCTCGACGCGGCGCGCGCGCTCCCGACGCGGCACGCCCCGCATTCGGAGCGGGAACTCCAGGTTGCCGCGCACGGTCTTCGCAGGGTACAACGCGTAATTCTGAAACACCATCGCCATGTCGCGGTCGCGGGGATCGAGATCGGTGATGTCCGTGCCGTCGAGCCAGACCGACCCGGTGCTCGGCGGCACCAGCCCGGCGATGACGTGCAGCATCGTGGTCTTGCCGCAGCCGCTCGGCCCGAGAATCGTGATGAACTCGCCGTCGCGCACCGCGAGGTCAACGGGCTCGAGCGCGACGACCTCGCCGCGGCCTCCGTAGCGCTTGCCGACCCCCTCCAGGCGCAGTTCCGCCATAGGGCCTCCGCTCAGTACTTCAAGGCGCCCTTCGTCAGCGCCGAGACGAAGTAGCGTTGCAGCACCAGGAACACGATCACCACCGGAATGCTCATCCCGATGGCGGTCGCGGTGAGCCCGCCCCAGTCCGGCACGCCCTCGGAGAAGTACGCGAACAAGCCGAGCGGCAGCGTGCGCATGTCGGCCGACGAGATCATGGTCAGCGCGTACAGGTACTCGTCCCACGCCAGGATGAACGTGTAGATCGCGGTGGCCACGAGACCGGGAACCGCCGCCGGCAGCGCCACCTCTACGAAGGCGCGCACCACGCCGGCGCCGTCCAGGCGCGCGGCGACCTCCATCTCCGGCGGGATCCCGTCGAAGAATCCCCGCAACAGCCAGATGTTGAGCGGCAGGCTGAACGTGAGATATCCGATGATCAAGGCCCCGTAGGTATCCCGCAGGCCGAGGACCGTCATCAGGATGAACAGCGGTACGAGGAAGTTCACGCCCGGGAAAAGGTTCTGGGCGAGGAACCCGTACATGAGCATGCCCTTGCCCCGGAACGTGAACCGCGAAAACGCGTAGGCCGCGGGCGTGGCGACCAGCAGCGCGAGCGCGACGGTGGAGAACGCGACGACGACGCTGTTGAGGAAGTACCGCGGAAAGTAGACGCCTTGCTCGCGCGGGGACAGCAGGCTCGCGTAGTTGGCCAGGGTGACCGGACGCGGCACCAGGTGCGGGGCGGCCGTGTACAGGGCCTGCGGGGGTTCCAGCGACGCGGTCAGCATCCAGGCGAACGGTAGCAGCGAAAACGCGACCAGCCCGAGGAGCACCGCGCTCCGCGGTGTGCGTCGCAGCGCCTCGCGGGCAGCGCGCATTAGCGGGCGCTCGCGCCGCGGCCGAGGACGCGCACGTACACCACGGCAAACGCCAGCAACAGCGCGGAGATGATGCACGACGTCGCGGCGGCGAGCCCGAAGTCGAGCTGCGTGAACGCCTGGTTGTAGATGTAGTTGGCGATGATCTCCGACCGATGCAGGGGGCCGCCCCCGGTCATGATCCACGGGATCGTGAAGCTGTGGAAGTTTTGCAGCGCCAGCAGCATCGCGGTGACCACGAGCACCGGCCACAGCGCCGGCACGGTGATCTCCCAGAAGGTCCGCCACGACGACGCGCGGTCCAGGCGCGCCGCCATCACGAGTTGCTCCGGCACGGTTTGGAGTCCGGCCAGCAGCATCAGCATCGCGAACGGAAACGTTTTCCACACGTTCGTGAGGATGAGCGCTGGGAGCGCCAGCGCGAGGCTGCTGAGAAACGGGATGGGCGCGGCGATGACGTGCCAGGCCGTGAGCGTGCCGTCGATCAGCCCGTAGTCTCCCTGGTAGAGCCACAGCCACGCGTAGCTCGCCACCACATATCCGACGACGTACGGCAAGAGGAGCGCGGCACGCACCGGGCCGCGACAGACCCTGAGGTTGTTGACCGCGAGCGCCGCGATCATGCCGAGGACCAGGTCGGCGAGCGTGCTCGCCGCCGTCCACACCACGGTGTTGTTGACGACGCGGTAGAAGACGGGATCGGCGAACACCGCTCGGTAATTGGCGAGTCCGGTGAACGTCCACCGCATGGACTCGCTCGGCGTGCGGAAGAAGCTCAGGTAGACGGAGTAGGCAAAGGGATACGCCGTGACGACGAGCAGCAGCGCCAGCGCCGGACACACGAACACATACGGCACGACGCGGGAGAGCAGCGGCGCGCGGCGGGCGTGGATCCCGTCGTACGCCGCCGTCCGCACCGCGCCCACGGCACGCTACCTCCCTCGGACCCGTGCCCGCGTCCGCGGCCCGGTCCTGCGCGTCAGGCGCGCATCACCTGGCGGACGTCGGCCGCGGCCTCGGCGGCCGCCTGCTGTGGGCTCGTCTGCTTGAGCAGCACCTTTTGGATCATCGTCGGGATCGTCTCGTTCCAGATGTGCGCCCCCTGCGCGACGAGCGGCACATTGACCCCGTACTGGATCATCTCGAACGTGACGTCGTTGAACAGCAACAACTTGTCGCGCTCCTTCTGTGCCGGCGCATGCTCCGCCACCCGATTTGCCGGGTTCGAGCCGAGGCCGGCCAGGCGCGCGTTCCAGTTTGGGGACTCGTACGCCCGCAGAAACTCGTCGACCTGGTCCATGTTCGACGCGCCCTTGCGCACGTGGATATTGGAGCCCCCAAAGACGACCGCCCGCCGCGCGGGGCCGCGGGGCAGCAGGCCGGCGGCCAGCTCGATCGAGGGGTTGAGGCTGTGCGCCTGCGCCGCGTCCGACGGATGCGCGATCATCATCGCCACCTTGCCGCCGAGAAACAGCGTGGCCACGTCGGCCTGGGCGTCGTTGAGCGCGGACGGCTCGACGCTCTTGTCCACGTTGAACAGGCGATTGTAGAGATCGAGCGCGGCCACCGTGCCCGGCCCGTCGATCCCCACCTTCTTCCAGGTCGTGGGCGTCGCCAGCTCGTCGAAGATGCTGCCGCCGTAGGCCCACATCACCGGCGCGAACCGAAACGGGGTGTTGCCGTTGTTGAGCTTGGCGACCAGGCCGAATCCCGCTTGGCCGGTCTTGTCGTGGATGCGCTTGGAATACGAGGCCAGGTCGTCCCAGGTGTCCGGCGTCTTGGCGGGATCGAGCCCGGCCGCGCGGAACAGCGCCTTGTTCCACACCAGCATCATCGCCTCGTTGTTGGACGGGATGCCGTACAAGGTGCCCGACGGATCCCCGGGCTTCTGCACCGTCTGCAGCGCCTGAGGCCAAAAGTTCTTCGCGCTCAACCCGAGCCGTGCCAGATCGATGGGCTGAAACACGTCGGCGGCGATGAACCGGCTCGACCACGCGATCGCGGTGCGTGCGACGTCGGGCCCGCCCCCGCCGCGATACGAGACCTCGAGCTTGGGTAGCATGTCCGTGTAGCCGTACATCGTCATCCGGAATCGGAGCTTGGGATGCTGCTCGGGGAACCAGTGATAGAACGCCTGCTGCTGGGCGACGCCGTACGTGTCCGGGGCGGCGGACCAGTCCCACACCGTCAACTCGCCGGTGAGATCCCTGCGCGGCGCGTAGTCGCCCGCCGCCGCCCAACCGCGCACGGGCATGGTGCCGACCGCCGCCAGCGCCGCCCCTGCCGCCTCGACGAACGCTCTTCGGGTCATCGTCATCGCCGTCCCCTCCTTGTCGCGCGCTTATGATACCGGCCGGCTGTTGGCCGCGAGACGCTCCACGTGGTCCCAGCGAACGTCGATGCCCAATCCCGGGCGGTCGGACAGCACGAGGTGGCCGTCCTCTACCGGCAGCGGCGCGGTCAAGATCTCGTCCCGCCACGGCGCGTCCACTGCCAGGAACTCCAAGCGCGCGAAATTCGGAATCGCCGCGCATAACTGCGCGCTCGCCAGGCTGGCGACGGGCGAGTTGGGATTGTGGGGCGCGATCGGCACGTAATACATCTCCGCCAGTTGCGCGATGGCCTTGGCTTCGGAGAGGCCGCCGGTTCGCACGACGTCGGGCATCAAGATATCGGCGGCGTGGGTTTCCAGGACGCGGCGGAATCCGTGGCGGGTAAACAACCGCTCGCCCGTGCAGATAGGCACTCGGACCCGGCGGCGGATGTCGGCCATGGCCTCCGGGGTCTCCGGGCCCACGGGTTCCTCGAGGAACCAGATCCGGTACGGCTCCAGCATCTCGGCGAGACGGATCACCGACGGCGTGTTCAGTCGGGCATGGGTGTCGATCGCGACCTCGACCTGGGACCCCACGGCCTCGCGCACCGCCGCGACCAGAGCGGCGGCGCCCGCGAGGTCGGCGCCCGATGCCTCGCGACTATCAGGATCCACCGACGTCAGCGGATCAAACTTGATCGCGCGGTAGCCCTGGCCGGCGATCCGCCGCGCCGCCTCCGCGTAGGCGTCCGGGGTGCGGGCGGCCCCGGCAAACCAGTTGTTGGCATAGAGTGGTACTCGTGTGCGATACGCGCCGCCGAGGAGTTGATAGATCGGCTGGCGAGTCCACTTGCCGACAATGTCCCACAGGGCGATGTCGACCCCGCTGATGGCACCCACGGACGCGCCTGCCGATCCGATGTACGTCAGATGGCGGGCCATCTTGGTCCACAGCGGCCCGATGCGGCGCGGGTCCTCTCCCCGCAGGAGCGTGTCCAATTCGGCGAGCGCGCCCTCCACGGTGCGGCCGCCCGGGAAGTTGGTCGCATCCCCGACGCCCGTGATGCCGGCGTCGGTCTCCACGGACACCAAGATCCACGGCCATTCCAGCGCGCTGGGGATGCGATGGCTGCGGACGGCCGTAATCTTCATGGCGCGAACCAGGCGGTCCCAGGCTTGAGGTGCGCACGGGCCACATCCTCCCGCAGGGACACGCCGAGTCCAGGTGCATCCGGCACGCCGATGTATCCCTCCCGGATCACGCCCTCCCCCTCCACGAGGTCGTCCCACCAGGGGATCGTCCGGGCATGGTACTCCAGCACGAGGCAGTTTGGCACCGCGGCCATCACGTGACACGCGGCGATCGTCCCCAGCGGGCTGCTGACGTTGTGGGGGGCCACCGCCTTGGAATAGGTATCCGCAAGATCCGCCACTTTTTTCGCCTCCGCGAGGCCGCCCATCTTCGGCACGTCGGGCGCGATGATGTCGGCGCCGTGGCCGGCGATGAGATCGCGAAACTCCTCCTTGAGGTACCGGTTCTCACCGCTGCAGATTGGAATCGGGCTTCGGGCCGTGACGAACCGGTGCGCCTCCGTGTCGCCCGGCGGCACCGGATCCTCGAGCCACCGCGGTCGAAACGGCGCCAGGACGTCCGCGAGGACCAAAGCATCGCGCGCGTTGTACTTCCAGTGACAGTCCACCAGCAGGTCGGTGCCCGGACCCACCTCCTCGCGGATCGCCGCGACCAGGCCGGCGATCCGGTCCAGCTCCCGATTGGAGAGCGTCCGGTTCCACGGGTCGAGCTCGTCCGGTGATGGCCGGTCGATGTCGAACTTGAGCGCCGTGAAGCCGCGATCCAGCATGGCACGGGCGACCTGCCGCGCCGGCTCGAACGAGTCCCAGCCATGAAATCCGCAGTCCGCGTAGATCCGGATGCGGTCGCGAAAGCGGCCGCCGAGCAGCCGGCACACCGGCAGACCGGCCGCCTTGCCGGCAAGATCCCATAGCGCGATTTCGATGCCGCTCAACGCCGTCACCATGGTGCCGGAGACCGATCCCGCGCCCACGAGCCGGCGCTTCAATCGACAGAACAACGGCTCCACGTCGGCCGGATCGCACCCGATCACGAGATCCGTGACCGCCGCGTTCCGGAGGATGTCGTGAACGCCGGCGCCCCAGTAGGCTTCCCCGAACCCGCTCAGGCCTTCGTCCGTGTCGATGCGCACGAGAATCCAGTCGAAGTTGCCTTGCACGACGGCGGTCCGGATGGCGGTGATCTTCATGCCGCCCCCTTTTCCGTTTCCGTTTTTGAACTCCTTTTTGTGAGGAGCACGGCAGCCGTAACCGGAGGTGCCCGGCGCGCGAAGGCGGAAGTAGGACGCGGATTCGGCCGCGTCCACGAGGAGGTCGCATGCGGGTCTTCGCGAGCCCCGACACCGTGGCAGCGCTCACGCCGCTCTGCCGATTCGATCGGCTGCCCGACGGGCGGCCCAGGGTCCCCGACGACCTGCTCGAACGCATCAGCCACGCCACGATCGAGCAGGCCTGGAAGACGCTCGCGGACCACGGCTATCATCACCAGTTCGAAGGCGGATGGTTTCAGACGCATCCCGGACGGACCCTGGTGGGCCGCGCCGTGACCGCCGCGTTCGTCCCCGTGCGGCCCGACCTGGACGATGTGGTGGTCCTAGCGTCGGGCCGGCCGGCAGGGGATGCCCGCCAGGCCGTACGTGGTCAGAACTCGTGGGTGATCGACAGCCTGCTGCCGGGCGACGTCATGGTGGTCGATCTCTTCGGCAAGATCCGGGACGGCACCATGGTCGGCGACAACCTTGCCACCACGCTCAGCCGCAGAACCGGGGCCGGCGCCGTGATCAACGGCGGCATCCGCGACTATCCGGGCGTCGCGCAGATCGCGCCGCTCGCCATCTTCTGCCGCGGCGTCGATCCGTCGGCGATCGCGGAGTGCACGCTCGTCGGCGTGAACACCCCGGTCCGGATCGGCGGCGCCACGGTGCTGCCGGGCGATGTGGTCCTCGGCACCGACGCAGGCGTGATCTTCATCCCCCCGCAGCTGGCGGAGGACGTCGCGGTGCGCGCCGAGGAGGTGCGGCTGCGGGATCGGTTCAGCAAGCAGCGGCTCGCGGAGGGACGATACAGCGCGCTCATGATCGATCGGGCCGCGTGGGCGCCCGAGATCGAGGAAGATTTCCAGCGCTGGCGCGCGGAACCGGCGCACGCGCCGTCGGGACGCACCGGCAAGGGACGCGCCGACGGGTGAGCCTTCGCCCGCCGAGCGGTTACCGCACCGCGGATGGTGCCGTTACGCCGATTTCGAAGACCTGGTCGTAGTACGCATACCGCGGGTCGGTCTGGATGACGATCCACAGTCCGAGCCCTGGGTAGACCAGCGTGCGCAGGCCGTGCTGCTGGTCCGTCGCGACTTGGGCCGGCTTGCCCAAGGCTGCGAGCGCGTCGGCCTCCGTCGTCCCAACGTGCACCCGGTCCTGGATCGCGTAGGCGGGGTCGTTCACGATCCACGCGCGAAAGATCACCCCGGCCGGTGTCGCCCGGACGCCGACGCCGCTGTTGTTCGGCGGCGCGAACCACTGATACAGGATGTTCCCGTCCGCCAGCGTCCGGCTCCCGAGCGGCTGACCGAGCGCATCGATCACATCCTGCACGCGCATGCCCAACCGCACAGCCCCGAGGGCTTTGCCGGGTACGATGCTCTGGAGCCGCCTCGCGGGCGCCGGCGACGGTGGCGACACCCGCGGCTGGTTGCCCAGCGGCTGCGCGCGGAGTGTCCCCGGTTGGTCTGACGGCGGCGCGAGCGCGGACGACTTGAACGGAATCGTGATCGGCTGCGGCGGTGTGGGCGGCACGTAGGCGGCCGCAACCGGGGCCGATGCCGGGCTCTCGGCGCGCACCTCCTGCTCCCCGATGCCCAGGATCAACCCCGCCCGGTCGGGCAACGGCGTGACCTGAAACGGCTCCGCCTGGGCCATCTGCACCACGATGCGGACGACTCCGGACTGAAACTGCCCCACGCGAACCCGGGTGACCGCGCGGCCGGCAACCGGCACCGCGCCCGGCCGCATCGCAAGCTGTGCCGGCGAGACATCCACCACGATCCAGTTCGGCCGGACGTCGCGAAGCTGATATTGCACCGGCGCGGACGCCAAGACGACGACGCGGACGCCCTGCTCCGCCTCGCTGACCGTCACCTGCGTCACCGCGGCCGGCGACGCATGCGCCGGAACCGCCCCGACTCCAACGCCGCTGGTCAGCAAGGCACACACCAACACGACCGCAGACCGACGGTGCAGCGCGCGCATCACCACACCTCCGTGCCGCTCTCCATACCGGGCGCCGAGCGATGTCTCGCGATTCCCTCGACAACGCAGGACGCCGGCCATAACGACGGCCACATTGTAATCAAGGATCCTGTCGCGCGCTACTGGTCAGGACGCGACGCCCGGCAAGACCTCTTCGATGACCCGACGCAGCTGGCCAAACTGATCCCAGGCCGTGCAGCGCAGCCCGATCGTGTCGATGCCCATACGGGCGTACGCGTTGAGGTGCTCGATGCACTCCGCCGGCGAGCCCGCCGCCGTCCAGCTCTCCACGCGGTCCATGGGAAAGTCCATCATGTAATAGGTGTCGAGAAACCGTTTCGACTCCGCCAACGCGGCGTCGCGGTCTTCGTTGACGTTGATGTTGTGGTAGAGACTGGTCTCCAGATCTTCGGGGTTCCGCCCCAACTCGCGCGCCTTCTCGCGGACGTCGGCCAGCCGCCACCCCACATCATCCAGGTCGGACAGGGACGTCTGCCAGCCGTCGGCATGGCGCGCGACGCGGCGATGGGTGCGCTCGATCCGGTCACGCGCCCCGGTGGCGTTGTTGGCGATCCAAATCGGCGGCCGGGGTTTGGCTGCGGGCTTGGGCTCGATCGTGATCCCGTCGAGACGGTAGTGCCGCCCCGTGAAGGTGACCTCATCCTCCGTCCACAGCCGCTTGAGGATCGTGATCCATTCCACCGTGCGCTCGACCCTCGCCTTGTTGTCGAGGCCGTAGTGCGCCGCCTCCTGGGCGCCGCCGGCCTGCGGAACGATCCCGGTACAGGCGATGAGCAGCGTCCGGCCCCCGGCGAGGAGATCCAGGCTCGCCCACTGGTACGCGAGCAGAACGGGATCGCGGAGCGGAAAACTCGCCATGCACGCGGGGGCGATGCGCACCCGTCGCGTGCGGGCGGCGATGCCGGCCAGCAGCGTCAGCGACTCCATCCTCGGCTTGCCCAGCAGGCTGTCGCCGACCCACACGTCGTCGAAGAGTCCCGACCGGTCGGCTGTTTCCGCCATCTGGAGCATTTGTTCGGGCGTGGTGGCCCCGAACAACACGCCGCGGTTCGGCAGCGTCAAGGCAAACTTCATGCGACCGTCACGACCCCCTGTGTGGTCTCAACCTCCACCGCCTGTACACCGCTCTCCGCCGCGCGCTCCACGGACACGGGGAGATCTCCGAGGAGCGCGCGGAGGCGCGCCGACGCGGCGGCCGGATCGGGGTCCCCGAGCCGGACCGAGCGAATGGCGCGGGCCCCGGAGGCGTGCGCTACCGGCGCGGCACCCGGGTGCTCTCCCGGCGGCACCTGCCACTCGATGACGAACGGCAGGATGCCCGGCGTCTCCGGAGCGCCGAGCAGCTGCGCGCGCCATCGCAGCGTGACACCGTCGGGCCGCTCGCGCGCGCCGGCGAGCGGCGGCGCGAGGTCGAGCCCCGCCGCGCGGAGATGCTCCCGCAGCCCGTCGAGGTCGTCCGTGCGGACCGCCCAGGTCGCGAAGGTCCGGCCCTCCTCCACGGCGCGCATGATCCGCCGGCCCGTGGGCGCCCGGCGTGCTTGTTCCAGATCGACGACCGCGATCAGCTCGAGGTAGGCGGTGCCGAGCGGCACGATCATGTTCGCCGTGCCGACGCCCGGGTGACGTCCGCCCTCCAACGCCCGCAGCCCGTACGCCGTCTCGAATCGCCGGGCGGCATCCGCGAGGTCGCGGACGGCGACGAGCACGTGATCCGTGGAGACCTGTGGATGCGCGCGCACGCGTCACGCGTTCGCTGCGCGGCGGCGGGAGTCCTCCGAGGAGGGATCCGCGCGAGGACGTCGGTATTCCGACGGCGTGGACACATCGGTCGTGACGACTCGGGCACGGTGTGTGACCGGCCCGATACGGAGGCCTCCTACGATCGCAATAGGTCGGCCGCAAAGGGAGGTTGCCATGCGTGTCGCGCTGCTGTTGGCCGTGCTGGCCACCGTACCGGCGGCTCCGATCGCCGGTGTCGCGGTGCCCAGCCTTCTCCCTACCGGGACGTTCCAGATCGTTCCCGGTGAGTCTTCGGCGGTGTTTTTCGTCCCGGACAACCGGGGCGGCTTTTCCGGAAAGACCACGCGCGTGACCGGCCGGGTCATGGTCACCGCGCAGGGCGACCTCTATGCCGCGCAGATCGAGGCCGCCATCGAGGCCGGCAGCCTCGAGACCGGCGTCGGAGTCCGCGACGCTGCGATGCGCTCGACATATCTGCGAACGGCCCAGTTTCGTTCGATCACGTTTACCGGGACGGCATCGGCCCGGCCGGGCCTTGGCGTCAGACCGTTCCCGACGGATGTCCGGGGGCGGCTGACGGTTCGCGACGCCACTCGGGACCAGCAGTTTTCGGCCACGGTCCTCGCGCTCTCCCGTGAATACCGGGCCGATGTCACGACCGTGATCAAGATGGCCGACTACGGCATACCCTACCCGCGCATGTTCATCTTCCAGGCCCGCGACCCGGTGACGATCACGCTCCACATCGTCGCCCGCCAACCGTGACGTCCATCCCGCGCACTCACACGGGGGGCGCCCGGCCGCTGAACGAGGAATCAGCCTGACACCTTGATCCAACGCCGCGTGCGGCACCGCCCCGCGGTGCAACCGCGCTAGCCCGCCCGCGGCCTCGCAGTGCGGGTGCGCTCAGCGAACCCAGCGACCCCGAAGATGCCGACTCCGGCCGCCCACGCGAGGCCGGCCCACGCCTGCCACCACGCAATCCGGTCGGTGAACGCCGCGGCGACCGTCATCTGCATCGGGTAAAAGGTCGGGAAGTACTCCACGATCCGCGCGTTCGCCGCGGGACTGCCAATGGGATCCTGCAGAAATGTATCGACCAGGCTGAGCATGATGATCAGAAAGAATCCTTCGAGGTCGCCTCGTGTGAGCACGCCCACCAAGACGCCGATCGACGCGTACGTTAGGACCGCTCCGCAGACTCCGACCCACGCGACGGCCGGGTGCCGCAACGGCGTGAGGCCATGGAGGAGGATGACCGCGTAGGCGGCCACGACCGTTGCCGCGATCGCAAGGGCTGTCAGGCGGCCGACGATCAGCATGGCGCGTGAATGCCCGCACAATACGAGCCGCCGGTCCACCGGCGCCGATGCGCGGACGGCGCGCAGCGCCACGAAGCCCATGATCAGCGTCGTCGCATTCAGCATGCCGGTGATCAACCCGAGCCGCTGCTGACCCACGGTGACGAACACGTCGAGGGCGCGGAGCTTGAATCCGACCGAGCCGGTGCCGGACAAGGAATAGATGATGGCGTACCACGCGGGCAGATAGAGGCCGAGGAGCAGCATCGCGAATCGATTGTGCCGCTGCTCGACCAGGCTGAGGCGGAGCGCCGTCACATACTGAGCGATCACGCTCCGGCCTCCTGGTGCAGCGTGCCGCTGCGCAGGCTGAGCACCCGGTCGAACCGGCCGCGGCGCGCTTTTCAACCCGTAAACGCAGCGCCCGCGCGTTGCGCGCGCCAGAAATCCCCGTCCGGAAACTCGTACGCGGCGCATGACTCGGGACGCATCGTAATGCTGAATCCGGCGCGTTGCGGCGCGGCGTACCGCCCGCGGCGGACGACGACCGGATCGAGGAAGTGTTCGTGCAGGTGGGCGACGTACTCGAGGACGCGGCCTTCCAGGGATGCCGAGACCGCGATATAGTCGAAGATCGACATGTGCTGCTCGTACTCGCAAAGCCCGACGCCGCCCGCGTGCGGGCACACGGGAATGCCGAACTTGGCGGCGAGCAACAGCACGGCCAGCATCTCGTTGACGCCGCCGAGGCGCGCCACGTCGGGCTGGCACACGCCGATGGCGTTGGCCTGGCACAACTGCTTGAACATTACCCGGTTGTGCACGTGCTCGCCCGTCGCCACTGCCACGGGTACCACGGCGCGGGCGATCGCGGCGTGGCCGAGGATGTCGTCCGGGCTCGTGGGCTCCTCGATCCACCGCGGCCGGAAGCGGGCGAGCGCGCGCACGCGGTCGATCGCCGTCCCAACGTCCCAGCATTGGTTGGCGTCCATCATCAGCACCCGATCAGGCCCGATCTCCTCGCGGATCAAGGCCGCGCGGCGCTCGTCGGCCGCGGCATCGACGCCCACCTTCATCTTGACGTACGTCCAGCCGTCCGCCACCGCCTCGCGGCACCGATGGCGCACCTTGTTGTCCGGGTAGCCGAGCCACCCGGCGGACGTCGTGTACGCCGGGAAGCCGTCCCGCCGGATCTCCGCCTCCCGGTCCGCCCGCGTCGCCACGCGGCGTCGGAGCATATCCAGGGCCTCCTCCGGCGTGAGCGCGTCGGTTATGTACCGGAAGTCGATCGCGTCGACGAGCACTTCAACCGGCAGATCGACGAGCAGCTTCCAGAGCGGCTTCCCCTCCGCCTTGGCGTAGAGATCCCAGACCGCGTTCACGATGGCGGCGGTCGCGAGATGCACGACGCCCTTCTCCGGGCCGATCCATCGGAACTGGCTGTCCCCGGCGACCATCCGCCAGAACGCGCCCATGTCGCCGGTGAGCGACTCCAGCGTCCGCCCGCGCACCAGCGGCGCCAAAGCGCGGATTGCCGCGACGCAGACCTCGTTCCCGCGGCCGATCGTGAACGTCAGCCCGTGGCCCTCGAGCCCCGCGGGATGATCCGTCCTGAGAACGACGTAGGCGGCCGAGTAATCGGGGTCCGGGTTCATCGCGTCCGACCCGTCGCGGGCCGAGGACGTCGGAAACCGGATGTCGCGGGCCACCACGTCGGTAATGGTCGTGGGCATGCCCTCACTCCGGAACACGACGTGGTTACACGGCGGGCCGTGCCTGCCGCGCGACGCCGCGCCGGCGCGCGGCGTCGCCCGACGCCCTACTTCTTGAGTCTCGTGATCTTTGCGCCCTGGAGCGAGACGTCGAACATCAATCCCTTCTGACCCACCACAAAGGCGACGATCGGCTGGTTGATCTGCATCGTGCTCACGTCGGCGCCGGCACCGACGTTAATCACGGTAATCGCGCCATTGACCCCCACCTGCCACCCGGAGGACTGCTCGAAGCTTCTCAGCGCCGCCTGGTCCTCGAACACGATGATCAGGTCTTTCTTTTGGACGCCGATCGACGCTCCCCACGAGCCGCCGGCGATACTGTAGTAGCCAAAAGTGCGACCATGCTCCCGCAGCGCGCCCTCGCCGTACTGCCCCCCGAACACGAACGCGGCTTTGACGACGTCCGGGAGCACGAGCACGCCCCGGGATCGCGCGAGAAGCTTGGCGCCTCCCTTGACCTGCTCATTGAATCGAGCCAAGGCCGCATCGACGCTCGCGTTGATCTGCGCCGCCGTCGCCGCCTGCGATGGAACGGGGCTCGCCAGGCTCCCTACCAGAAGCAGGGAGATACCCGCAGCCGCAAGTGCGAAGAACGGTCGCCTCTTCATCGATGCACGCTCCTTGGTGTCGACATTGTGCTGGGTCCTGCGCCACGCACACGTGCGCCCCGCCGTCGAACATTCGCCGCGCATGCCTGTCTGGACCTCGTCTGGCGTTCGATGAGTGTCCCCCGGCGACCTGCCCCGTGTGTGATGCGCACCGCGCCGCGATCGCCACCGGCCCGCTCAGCGCGGCGGCGGCATTGACAAGTAATCTTTCGAAAGATATCTTTCTAAGCATGAGGCGATCCGCCACGATTCGGCTCACCGACCCGCGCGCGTTGCGCGCGTATGCGCATCCACTCCGGCTCGCGCTCATCGGCGCCCTACGCGGCCGGGGGCCGCTCACGGCGACAACCGCAGCCAACCTGCTCGGCGTGAGCCCTGCCAGCTGTTCCTTCCATTTGCGGCAGCTCGCGAAGTACGGCCTCGTCGAGGAAACCGGGGACGGTACGGGTCGTGAACGGCCCTGGCGGGCCACCGCCCTCTACACCCGCCTGCCGAAGGTCGCCGCCACCCCGGAGCACGCCGAGGCATCACGTCAGGTGTATCGCGTGCTCGCGGAACGCTACTTCCATAAGGTCCTGCACTGGCTGGCCACGCGCACTGCCGAGCCGAGACGATGGCAGCACGCCGCGCACTTCGGCGACGAGTGGCTCTACCTCACGGCGGAGGAACTGGCGGACCTCCGACACAGGATCAACGGCATCCTGCGGCCGTATCGTGTGCGGACAATCCAACCCAAACGACGTCCTTTGGGAGCGCGACCGGTGACGTTCCTCCATTTGGCCTTTCCGGAAGACGAGATCGGCGGCGACGCCGCCACGGGCCGTGCGGTCCGGCGCCGCACGCGACACCGACAATGAGCCGGCCGTCGTGCGTCCCCGTCCTCCTGCGAGTGAACCGGGATTTTCGCGCGTTTTGGACCGGCCAGATCGTCTCGCTGTTCGGGGATCAAATCACGCTGCTTGCGCTCCCCCTCTTGGCCGTCCTCGTGCTGCGCGCCGGGCCGCAGGACATGGGGTACCTCCAGGCCGCCGGGCTCGTGCCCACGTTGCTCTTCGCCTTCCACGCGGGCGCGTGGGTGGACCGGCATGGCCGGCGCCGGCAGGTGATGATCGCCACGGACGTCGGGCGCGCGGCCTTGCTCCTCACGATCCCGATGGCGTATGTTCTGGGGCGGCTCACGATGCTCCACTTGTACGCCGTCGCGTTCGCGGTCGGCACCCTGAGCGTGCTCTTCATGGTCTCGTACAGCGCCCTCTTTGTCTCGATGGTCCCGCGGGAGCACTACGTGGAAGGCAACGCGATCTTGCAGGGAAGCCGCGCCCTGTCGTTGATGGGCGGTCCCAGCGCAGCCGGCCTCTTGGTGCAACTCCTTGCGGCGCCGTTCGCGCTCGTCGCCGATGCCGTCTCGTTTCTTGTATCCGCGTTGTTTCTCGGCCGCATCAGACCGGTGGAGCCTCCGCCGGAGCGCGGTGGTCGCGATCACACGGTCGCCGGAGCGCGGTTCATCGCCCGCTCGCCGATCATACGGGCCGCGCTCGGGGCCGGCGCAACCTTCAACTTCTTCAACTACATGTTCAGCGCGTTGTTCGTGCTCTACGCCACGCGCGCGCTCAACGTCCGGCCGGCCATGCTCGGCGCGGTGCTGGGAGCGGGGGCGGCCGGAGCGGTGCTCGGGTCGATGATCACCGGATCCGTGACGCGGCGCCTCGGCGTCGGCCCGGCATACATCCTCGGGTGCGTGCTGTTTCCGCTGCCGCTCGTGCTCGTCGCGGCCGCGGCAGGCCCGATGGTGATGATGCTCGGGCTCTTGTTCGTCGCACGGTTTGGGTCGGGGCTGGGCGTCATGATCCTGGACATCACGTTCGGCGCGATCAGCGCCGCGATCGTCCCGCCCCAGCTCCGGTCCCGTGTGTCGGGGGCGTTCACCGTGGTGAACTACGGCGTGCGTCCGATCGGGTCGGTCGTGGGTGGGCTACTGGGGGGCGCGATCGGACTCCAGCCGACGCTCTGGATCGCGACGGTCGGAGCCATCGCCGGCTTCCTGTGGCTGCTACCCTCGCCGCTCCCGCGGCTGCGCACCCTCGACGACGCGCACCACGCGGACCAGCGACCGTCACAGATCGCGTAGTCCTCGGGCCGGCTAGTCCGCCTCCGCGAAGCGCCGCACGACATCGGCGATCAGTAGCACCGTCTCGCGATAGTCCCCTTCATGCCCAGCACGAGGTGCATCCGCTCCTGGTGGTCCCGCTCGCCATACTCCCAGATACACGCGTCCGCGCGCAGGAGGTCCGCGTGGGCCCGCGTGGCGGCGCCGAAGTGCACGCTCCCGATCTCCTCCTCGCCTTCCACGACGACCTTGATCCGGCACGGGTCGTGGAGGTCTTGTGGGGGAAGAAGTGAATTTCGGCGGCGCGTCACCGCCGAACAACCGGGGGCATCGGCTGGCCACGGTCGCCGGGGGGACGTCTCGGAGGCGTCGGCGAAGCAAACGTCAGATGGCAACGCAGATGTTACTCCGGCACGCGACCGTGATTTCGATGACGGGATCGGATCCGTCTACCGCCGACGTGCTGGTCGAGGACGGGACGATCACGCGTGTCGCGGCGGAGATCCGGGCGCCCGGCGATGCGCGGGTTGTCGAGCTCGAGGGCAAGTACCTGCTGCCCGGTCTCATCGACGCCCACTGCCACATCACGATCAGCGGCGGGCTGATCGCAGACGAACTGAGCCTGGACCCCCGCACCAGGATCCTCCGCGCGGCCCACAACGCCGCCATGACCCTGCGCGCCGGGATCACCACGATCCGGGACACCTGCGGGCTCGACGACAGCGACATCCTGCTCCGTGACGCAATTCACGCCGGGATCCTCACCGGGCCCCGCATCATCGCGTGCGGTCGAATGATCACCATGACCGGGGGACACGGGTGGTTCTACGGGCAGGAGGTCGACGGAGCGGACGCCGTCCGCCGAGCCGTTCGGGAGCGCGTCAAGGCGCGCGCCGACTGGGTGAAGTTCATGGCCAGCGGCGGCTTTGGCGAGGAAGGCGAGCAACCCGCGGCCAGCCAGCTGGACCTCGACGAGCTGACCGCGGGCGTCCGCGAGGCACGAAAGGCCGGGCGCAGGACGTGCGCCCATGCCCACGGCGCCGCCTCGATCAAGCACGCGCTGCAGGCCGGCATCGACACCATCGAGCACGCCTCCTTCCTCGATCAGGAGGCCATCGATCTGCTGCGCAACCGCGGCGCGTTCATCGTGCCCACGTTTTCGATCTATCACAAGATGCGCGAGGCCGGCCCCGGATTGCATCTGTTGCCGTACCTGGTCGAGCTGGTGAACCGATCGTGGGACGCCAAAGTGGCATCCTTCATCGAGGCCTATCGAGCCGGCATCCCGATCGCGGCGGGTTCTGACAACGGGTCTCCGGTCGCGCCGCACCCGGACATCGCCACCGAACTGGAGCTGTTCGTGGGCTTCGGGCTCAGCCCGTACGAGGCGCTCCGGACGGCCACGACCAACGCCGCTCGCTTGCTCGATCTAGGTGACACCATCGGGACGATCGAGCCGGGGAAGCGCGCCGACATGGTCGCGCTCTCACAGGATCCGCTGCGTGACATCGCGGCGGTCCGGATGGTGAGCACGGTTGTACAAAACGGGCGCTGTTACGAGCCCGGCATGACAGGCGCCGCGCAAGACGCCTCCTCCGTCGCCGTTTAGGGCTCGAGATTCAGCACCGCCCTACCGTTCTCGAAATCGAGAGGCACCGAGGCGTGGTCGTGCGCGACGAGCCATTTGCCGATCGCTCCCTCCATGTGATCGCGCCCAACGGCACCGCGCGCCGGCCGGGAGCACGGCTTGTGATTCCTCCGGACGAGAAGACGAGTGCCGCTGGGATCGCGGCCCCGAACAGCTGCACGGGGCGACGCGGCACTGAAGGACAGAGTTCATTTCGCAGACCTCAGTAACGACCTCAGGTCGGCAACTGGCCCGCTGTGAACCCCTGCCGCCAGCTCCGGTGCGCCGGGTGCCACCCGAGCTCGCGCTTGGCCTTGGCATTGGAGGCACCGCGTAACTCGGTCATCATCACCACGCCGGCCTCCCCGGCGAACAGCCGCCCGATGAACCGCGGCACGCGCATCGGCTTCTTGGCGCCGAGCTCCTGCGCCAGCGCCGGCAACCACTCGGCGACCGGGGCGGGATCGTCGTCGACCACGTTGTAGACACCGCGGCTGCCGCGCTCGACCGCCGCCACCGTGGCTTCGGCGGCGTCGGTGATGTGGATGAAGGACCACACGCCGCCGCCGTCGCCGACCAGCGGGAACTTGCGCTGGCGGATCATCTCTGACTGCTCCCCGCCCGGCGCGATCGAGGTGCCCGGCCCGTAGAACCCGCCGTAGCGAAGTACGATCCCCTCCGTCCAGCGCGCACCGAGGACCGCTTCCTCCAGGTGACGGATCGCCGCCAGGCTCTCGCGCATCTCCCGGGCGGGCGCGCGGTCGATGGGGTCCTCCTCGCTCTTGACGGCTGCGCCGGTGCGCGCGTAGAAGCCGAAGTAGCTCTGCGCCACGAACCGCCGCACTCCCATCGCCTGCCCGGCCGACAGCAGGTGGTCAGTCCCCTCGGTCCGCAGGCGGTTGGTCAGTGCGAAAGCGCGATCGAAGCGACGTATGTCCAACGTTCCAATCGCGGTCAGCTCATGGACAATCACGTCCGGCCTCGCCCTGCCCACAGCCTCCGCGACCTGATCGGGATCAAGCGCGTCCGCGACCACCGGCACAGCGCCCAGCTCGGAAAGCATCGCCTGCTTTGACTCGGTGCGCGTCATGGCATGAACCTCATGACCCGCCGCAACCAGACGCGGCACCAGCTGCTTTCCAATCGCTCCCGTCGCTCCCGCCACAAATACTCTCATCGTCAGCTCCTCGATCGAGATACCTGCACCCCACAGACAAGACGGCAGCCCCGGCTGTGACACCTCCGAGCGCCTACATGCAGCCATGACCGCATCGACATCCGTTGTTGTCAAAGGCTGTCGCGACTGTCCTCTGGAGCATACCCAACCGCGGTAGGTCGTCGTTCATTGGTTTCCTCCTTGCGCACCCGGTCCGCGTGGTGCCGCCCGTCTCAGCCGGCCAAAGGTGGACGAAGGACCCCGGCGTGTACCGATGGAACCTTCCCACTGGTGGTTCACAGGCAGTGAAACTGGCACTGCCGCCGCCCGCGAGGGTGGCGGTATTTTTCATGTTGGAGCGGCGGTGGCAGAGCGAGCTCAACTCCACCTCATCACGGACCGCAGGCGCTGTCGGGGCGATCTCGGGGCCGTGGTGCGCCATGCGCTGGCGGGCGTCGACTGGGTGCAAGTCCGGGAGAAGGCGGCGCCGGCGGCCGAGCTCTACCGCCTCGTTACGGCCCTGGCGCCGGCGTGTCGCGCGGCGCACGTCGGCCTTCTCGTCAACGACCGGGTCGACGTCGCGCTGGTCGCAGGCGCGGACGGCGTGCACTTGGCGACGAAGAGCCTTCCGGTCGCAGCCGCCCGCCGGCTCCTCGGCCGCGGACGGCTCGTGGGATGCTCGGTCCACTCGCTTCAAGAAGCCGTGGATGCCGCCCGCGCGGGGGCGGACTACGTCACGTTCGGCAATGTCTTCACGACGGCGTCTCACCCGGGCTTCCCGCCGAAAGGACTCGACATGCTCCGGGCCGTGGTGCAAGGCGTCGATGTGCCGGTCGTCGCGGTCGGAGGCATCACCCCGGACAACCTGGCGGACGTGCTGGCCACCGGGTGCGCCGGGATCGCGGTGATCGGCGCCATTCTCGAGGCTCCGGATCCCGCCGCGGCCGCCCTGGCGTTCCGGCAGGTGCTGGAGCGCGCCCCCCGCCCTGTCGTCCGCCGCATCGCGGCACCGCGCGTTCGTGGGAAGCCCATGGACGCCGATGTGGAGGCCGCCCGGTGACGCATCCGGAGTCGCCCGAGTCGACACCTATCATCGTCGTCGGCGCCGGCGTGATCGGCTTGACCGTGGCGTTCGAGCTGGCCCGCCGCCGGATCCCGGTGCTCGTCCTGGAACGGGACCACGTCGGCGCCGGCGCGGCCGGCGTGGCGGCGGGCATGTTAGCCGTGGTCGGAGAGGCGGAGCACGAGACGGCCGAGCTCGCCGACCTGCTGGTCACGAGCCAACGGGCGTATCCGGCATTTGTCCGCGAACTGCAGCATGCGAGCGGGCGCGACGTGGGGTTCGTGACCGAAGGAACGCTCATCGTGGGGCTCGGCCGCGACGGTGAGCAGGAACTCCGGCACTCGCAGCGGGCGCAGGACCGGCTTGGGCTCCGATCGTCTTGGCTGACGGGCGACGAAGCGCGGGCCCTAGAACCTCACCTGGGTCCGCGGATCTCCGCCGCCCTCCTGGCGCGCGAGGATCACCAAGTAGATCCTCGCGCCCTTCTCCCCGCGCTCGCAGCGGCCACCGAGGCGCTCGGCGGGCGGGTCCTGACAGGAACGCGGGTTACGGGATTCGACACGACCGCAGGCCGGCTCACGGCGGTGGTCGGAGTCCACCAGGGCGATGACCGGCCGTTTGCGATCCGGTGCGAGGCGGCGGTGCTGGCGGCAGGCGCGTGGTGCGCCGTGGGGCTTGCCTGGCCCGCCGCGCCTGTTCTCGTTCGACCGGTCAAAGGCCAGGTGGTCCGCCTGCGGGGTCCCGCCATCCTACGGCGCGTGGTGCGCGACACACAAGTGTACCTGGTGCCCCGGCGGAACGGCGAGCTGGTGGTGGGGGCCACCATGGAAGACGTGGGGTTCGACGCGGCACCCACGGCCGGTGCGGTCACGGACCTCCTTTGGCAGGCGCGGCTTCTCGCCCCCGCAGTGTACGATCTCGAGATCGTCGAGGTCGGCGTGGGGTTCAGGCCCGCGGCGCGCGATCACCTGCCCACGATCGGTCCAACCGATGTCCCAGGTCTCTACGTTGCGACCGGCCACTTCCGGCACGGGATCCTGCTCGCGCCGACCACGGCCGTTCTGCTCGCCGATCTGCTTGTGGACGACCGCATGTCGCCGCTCCTCGATCGGTTCCGGCCCGGGCGGTTCGAAGCCGCGAGCCGGACGGCGCCTTCGGTGGATAGCCGGTGAACGGCCGGTCGGATCCGTCCAGGGGCGAGCTGCGCGCCGCCTGGGTTGTCCTCAACGGCGAGCGACGGCCGGCGCCGGCCACGGGCCTGCTCACGGACTTGCTCGCGACGGTCGGGGTCACGTCCGACACTCCCGCCGTCGCCATCGCGCTCAACGGGCGGGTCGTCCCTCGCGCCGGGTGGGCCGCGTCGCGGGTCGCCCAGGGTGACGTCATCGACGTGCTCCGGCCGATTCAAGGGGGAACATAGGCCCGCGGAGGAGGAGAAACGACGTGGAATCGCGCGACGACTTGTGGATGCTTGCCGGGTTGCCCCTGCGGTCCCGCCTGATCGTCGGCACCGCCCGCTATCCCAGCGTCTCGGTGATGCTGGACGCGCTCGAAGCGTCGGGGACCGAGCTGACCACGGTGGCCCTCCGCCGGGTCAGCCCGGGATCCAGTCAGGAAAACCTCTACGACCTGCTGACCGCTCGCGGGTTCCGGATCCTGCCGAACACCGCGGGCTGCTACACGGCCAAGGACGCCGTGCTCACGGCTCACCTGGCGCGCGAGGCCCTCGGGACACCGCTCATCAAGCTGGAGGTCATCGCGGACGACGAGACGCTGCTACCGGACATCGTGCAGCTCCTCGACGCCACGCGCAGCCTCGTCCGGGAAGGCTTCACGGTCCTCCCTTATACCAACGACGACCCGGTGACGGCGAAACGGTTGGAGGACCTGGGCGCGGCCGCGGTGATGCCGCTTGCCGCGCCGATCGGCTCAGGCCTCGGCATCCGCAACCCGCACAATCTCACCCTGATCCGAAGCCGGGTCCGGATCCCGGTCATCGTGGACGCCGGTGTCGGCACCGCCTCGGACGTGGCGATCGCGTTCGAACTGGGGTGCGACGCCGTCCTGCTAAACTCCGCCATCGCGCGGGCCCAGGAGCCTGTCCGTATGGCCCGCGCGATCCGCCACGCGGCCGTGGCCGGCCGGCAGGCGTTCCTCGCGGGCCGCATGCCGCAGCGACTTCTCGCCGACCCCACGAGCCCCATGGCCGGACGGATCGATCCGAACGCGGCGCCGATTTCGTAGACCACGCCCGAAAGCTATCAAACCAACGCCGCGACCCGTATTGGATGACGCGCGGCGCTACGCGGCGCCCACGCAGTTCCCCCCGGCGCGCTTCGCCTCGTACATCCGTTGATCCGCGGCCTCAATGAGGGCCTCTCCTGTCGCGCCGTCTTGTGGCATCGTGGCGAGCCCGATACTCACCGTCATCTGCGCGGCCCGCGCGAAAATGAGCTCGGCGACCCGGGCGCGCACCCGCTCCGCAATCTGGCACGCTGTCGCCGCGTCCGTGTCCGCTAAGAGGATGACGAACTCGTCGCCGCCGAACCGCGCCACCATGTCCATCGCGCGGCTGTTCGCCCGGAGTGTGTCCGCGATCACTCGAAGAATTCGGTCCCCCTCGAGGTGGCCCAGGACGTCGTTGCAGTATTTGAAGTGATCGACCTCGATCACGAGCACGGTCACGGGACGATGCTCGCGTTCGCCGCGCGCGATCTCCCGCTCCAGCGCCTCCCACAGCGCGCGGCGGTTCGCCAGGCCCGTCAGCCCGTCTGTGAGGGCGAGGCGGGTGAGATCGTCGTCACGCTGCGCCCGTAGAATCGCGAGGCCCGCCAGGATGGCGAAAGCCTCCAGCACCTCCCGGTTCTCCTTGGGGAAGGCGTCGACCGCCGGGCTTTCCACGTTCAGCACGCCGATGATCCGATCGTCGACGATCAGCGGGAAGGCGGCGTCGGACCGGGTGTCGGGAGAGGCGGCCACATAGTATGGATCCAGGACCACGTCCGGCGCGTAGTAGGCTCGTTTATGGCGGGCGACCCAGCCGACGATGCCGCGCTCGCCGATCGGAAACCGCCACGGCGCGACACTTGTGGCGAACCCGCGCTGGGCCATCACGTGGAGCTCCCGCGTTTCCTCGTCGATGAAAAACACGTCGCACAGCGGATAGCCAAAGACCTCTTGAATCTGGCGCAGGATCTCGTCCAGCACCATAGGCAAATCGAGCGGCCGCAACAGGCGCTTGGCCAAATCGGTCAGCGCGGGGAGCGCCCGCCTGACACGCGGCACGTAGGCGGGAGACCCCGTGGTCCGAGGCGCCGGGGCCGGCGTCTCCGCGCCGGAGTCGGGCTTGGCCGCATCCGCCGTCGCCGCTTCCGCATCGTCTCGCGTGAGCATGCGGCAGAATGCGTCGACGATGGCGGGGTCGAATTGGGTCCCGCCGCACCGCCGGAGTTCCTCCAGGGCCTCGCCGGCCGTGCGGGCGCGCGCGTATGCTCGATCCTCGAGGATGGCGCTGTAGGCGTCCACGACGGCCAGAATGCGCGCGCCCAGGGGAATGTTGTCCCCCCGCAGCCCATCCGGATACCCGGTGCCGTCCCACCGCTCTTGATGTGAGCGTACGAGACCGGCGACGTGCGCCATGCGCTCCACCGGCACCAGAATCTCGGACCCGACAACGGGATGCTGTCGCATGATCTCCCACTCGGCCTCGCTCAACGGTCCGGGCTTCTGCAAGATGCTGTCGGGCACGCTGAGCTTCCCGATATCGTGCAGCCGCGCCGCCCACTCGATGTCGCGTACCTCTTCGTCGGCGCAGCCGAACGCCCGCGCCAGCCGCACGGCCCGACGCGCGATCACCTCACTGTGATTGCTCGTGTGACGGTCCCGCGCGTCGACGGTCCTGGCCAGCGTCAGCACCATATCCAGGTAGGCGCGCTCGAGGTCGCTGTGCAGCCGGGCGCGGCGAATCGCGGTTCCCGCGATTTCAGCACACCCTTCCACGAAGCGTACCTCGTCGTCGGTAAAGGGCAGCGCGCCGGGGCGGTTCCACCGTGCCATGCGGAGCGTGCCGATCACCTGCTCCTCAGGAGCGAACCGGCACGATGACGAGGGGACCGGCGAGGTGGTAGAGCGGGCCGTCGGACCACGGCGCTGCGACTTCGGCGCTGAAATTGGGCGTGACAAACGTGGTCCCCGTGCGCAGCGCGAGGCCGGAGTGAACGGGTTGCGCCCCGAACACCCAGCCCGGCATCTCCTTCTCGATGCCAACCGTGTAGGCGACCGTGAAGGTCTCCTTCTCCGGCGATGCGAACGCGAGCGCGCCTTGATCGGCTTTGACCAGCTGGCGCGCATGCTCCACGACAATCGGATACATCTCCTGTTCGCCACGCGCCTCGCGCAACCGCCGGCTGAGATCGCAGAACGCCTCGAGTTCGGCCGTGCGCCGCGTGACCTCGGCAAGCTGCAGCCGGTGCACCGCGGCACCGATCTGCTTGCCGATCGCTTCGACCAGCTGCAGCTCGTCCGGCGCCCATACTCTGGGGCTGACCGAGAAGACGACAACGCCGCCGATCACCCGATCCTCGGCCAGGATCGGAGCGCGCATCGAGGCGGAAAACCCGGTCATGGCGATCGCCGCCGCCAGTTGCTCGGAGTCCGCCGGCGGGTGCGCGGTCCAATCGTTGACGGCCCGTGCGCCATACGGATCTGCGCCCGTGGCCAGCCTCGCCTCCCGCAGCGATGCCCCGGCCTCCCGCGACATGCCGCGCAGGACCGACGTGGTCATGGTCCACATGTTGCCGGCATCGGCCCCCAGCGTCTTGAGCGCACGATCAATCGCGAACTCGAACAACGACTCGAGATCGGTGGCGGCCACCGCCGACGAGGTGATGGCATTGAGGGTCTCAAACCGCGCCGCGCGCCAGCGTGCCTCCTCCTCGGCCCGAACACGGTCCGTGATATCAACGAGCGCCCCTTCGAGGTACGGGGGCACACCGTCCGGTGGACGCACCAGGCGCGCGATCAACCGCGCCCAGACGACGTCTCCGTCGTGCCGGCGGATGGCGCACTCGACGTTGGTCGCCATGCCATCGCGTTCGAGCGCATCGAGCAAGGATGGTCCAACGGTGGGGTCGACGTACCACCCGCGGGCGTCTATCTCTTGCAGGGCGTCCAGACCGGGAAAGCCCAGCATGTCGAGCAGCGCCGCGTTCGCGTCCAGAACCCGTCCATCAAGGGAGGCCCGGTAGAGCCCCACGAACGCGTCGGCAAGGCTGTCCGCATGTGTGACGGCATCCCGCCGGTCTGCCGTGATGCGATGGGATTGCGTTGGACGAGCCGTGCGAGGTTCGCGGTGCTGTCGAGGCACGCTGCCCCCCTACTTGGGTCCATCGGGTTCCGTCGCCTTGGATGACGATGGTATCGTGCCCCGCTGCACGCCACTCGAGACTTCCCGAGTGTCGGTCAGATGTCGTAGCGTCGCAGCGGCCTGGACGCCCTCGCATGTCGCACCGCGGATCACGCGCCGGTCGCTTGCGGCGCACGGGAACCGAGTGCGTGACCGCGGGCGCTCTTCAAAGTTGTTGACCCAGTCAGGCCTCATCAGGCAATCGGATCGATCAGGATCGCCGGGCGCCCCAACCCGCGCGTCGCCTATCTGGACTACGGGATCAACATGCCGGAGGGTGGGGACGAAGATCGATTCTCCAACATCTCCACCATGTACGCGACCTCGGCGATCATTGCCGGAAGCGGGACCAACCAGATGTATCAGAGTACATTCGACAACGTGTTTGCGCACAACTGTCCGTGACGGCCGCCGACGAGGCCATCGGCCGGCCGGGGGCCGGCGCGACGGTTATTGCGGTGGTGTGTGTGGCCGCAGCGTCTCGCGCAGCCGCCGGGCGACGACGTCTTCCTCACCGGGGTGCAGCGTCGATGCAACCACGCCGATCGCCCGCTCCCGAAGAAACTGCTGCGAGACCCCGATGGGCGGCTCTCCCTCCAGCAACTCGCGCACGATAGTCTCGGCCGGCCGTCCCACCACCGCTTCATCGATGCGCACGACAAGGACCGGATAGCCGCAATGGTCGTCCGCGCGCGGAGCGAAGCCGGCCCGCACCCCGGGAGTGTCACGCAGCGCATCGAGAATTGTCTCGAGTTGGGCACGCTGCCGCGCGCCCGCCGCGCGGTGATCGTCCCCGACAAACCGCCGGAGCGCGACGAGCAGCCCCACGATCTCCTCGCGGCCCACCTTCATGCCCCGGCCGATCCCGTGATGCGGCGGGCCGGCCAGGACCCCGGTGGCCAGATACCGGTCCCGCCACGGCCACGTCTCCGGGTGCACGTCCATGTCTTGGTGCTGCAGCGACACGGAGTCGATGAGGTCGCGCCGACCCACGAGGATGCCGCTCGCCTGCGGGCCGCCGATCGCCTTGCCGCCGCTGAAGGCGACGAGATCGGCGCCGTCGGCCACGAACCGGCGCAGGTTCTCCGCGGGCGGCAGCGCCGCGGCCGCGTCGACGATCACGGGAAGCCCGTGACGGTGCGCGAGCCGCGCAACCTCCGGCAGCGGCACGCTGCCCGGCGCATCACCCACGGAGTACGCGACCGCCGCCGTGCGCTGGGTGATCGCCGCTTCGATCTGCCAGGGCCACGTCGCGCCCTGGCCCGGATATCCCAGGTAGCCCACCTCGATGAGGCGGGCGCCGGCGACGCGCAGCGCGTGGGTATACGCGGTCAGGTGCGGACGTTGCACGATGATCTCGTGTCTCAGCCCCGCGGCATCGGGGAGACGGTCCATCGCCGCCACGTCGAGTCCGGCCATGCATGCCGCCGCCGCAAGCGTGAGCCCCGCGGCGGCCCCGGCGGTCACGTAGCCGGCTTCGGCGCCGGTCACCTCGGCCAGATAGCGGCCCGCCGCCTCCTGCAGCTCGTCAATGCGGGCGCACGTCCCCGCCGCCTCGGCCATGGCTGCGGCGACCTCGGGCGCAAGCGGCATTCCTCCGAGGCGCGTCAAAGGCCCCGCGGCGTTGACGATCGCGCGAACGCCGAACCTCGCATAGATGCTCGAAGACATGGCGCCGTTCCCTCCACGCCAGGACCGGGCGATGTGACGCGCGCGAGCCCGTTGCGAGACAGGTCTGCGCGCGCGCGAACCTAATGTACTATGGCACGGGACACCTTTCTTGTAAACAGATCGGAGGAGACATGCTCATCATCGACAGCCATCTGGATCTGTCCCTCAACGCGCTGCAGGGCAACCGCGACCTGCTCGCATCGGCGTACACGGTCCGCGCGCTCGAGCAGGCGAGACCCGGCAAGGGAGGCGCCCAGGGCACGGTCGGGTTCCCTGAGATGCGCCGGGGGAGAGTTGCGCTCTGCTTCGCCACCGTGCTCGCGCGGTCGACCGGACGCCCCGTGCCCCACCTGGATTACGCGACGCCGGCGCAGGCGTACGGCATCGCGAAAGGCCAACTGGCCTACTACCACGCGCTGGAGCGCCAAGGCCACATTCGGATCATCCGCGACGCGGCCCAACTCGACGCGCACATGGCGGCATGGTCCAGGTGGGACGCCCAGCACGCCGGCGAGGAGACCACGCCGCCGCCGCTCGGCTTCGTGATGACGATGGAGAGCGCCGATGCCGTTCTCGAGCCCGTGGCGCTTCAGGAATGGTGGGACGGCGGTCTTCGCCTGCTCGGCCCGGCGCACTTCGGGCCTGGACGCTACGCCGGCGGCACGGGTTGCGAGGCCGGCCTCACCGAGCTCGGCCCCGCCCTGCTCTCCGAGATGCGGCGTACGGGCATCGCCCTCGACCTCACCCACTGCTCGGATCAGGCGTTCTGGGAGGCGCTCTCCCGGTACGACGGTCCGGTGCATGCGAGCCACACCAATTGCCGTACGCTGAATCCTCATCAGCGGCAGTTCGACGATGCGCAGATCCGCGCCATCATCGATCGCGACGGCGTGATCGGCGTCGTGCCCGGCTGCTGGCAGCTCAGGCCCGGCTGGCGGGACGGCGACACGAACGAAACCGTGAGCCTTGCCGACGTCGTGGCGCACATTGATCACGTTTGCGACATCGCCGGCTCCAGCCGGCACGTAGGGATCGGCAGCGACCTCGACGGCGGGGTCGGACGCGAAGGCTTCGCGCACGACCTGGACACCATCGCCGACCTTCAAAAGATCGGCGCGCTGCTGGCCGGCCGCGGATACCGCCCCGCCGATGTGGCGGCGATCATGCATGGCAACTGGCAGCGGTACCTGCGGCGCATCTGGATGCACTAGACCACGCGCCTCCGCAGGCGCGGATCCAGCACGTCGCGCAGCGCGTCGCCGAGCAGGTTCACGCCCAATACGACGAGCGCGATAGCCAGCCCGGGGTAGACGACGAGCCAGGGCGCCAGTTCCATGTATTGCCGGCCGGCGGACAACACGGGGCCGTCCAGCCGGTTTTCGGTGCGGCGGGCCATCAGTCTGGCTCCTAAGACCAAGGAAATCGCGCAGCGCGCGGCGCGAGCGCTGGCGCGCTAGGGAGGGACCCGCGGGATGTTCAAAGTGTCGTACGACGGCGGCGGAAAGAAGGTGCTCTGGCAGGAACTGTGGCGCCACGAATTCGAGGAGGCGTTGGCGCGTGACCCGGTCGTGATCGTGCCCACGGGCTCGGTCGAGCAGCACGGGCCGCACTGCCCGATGGACGTGGACATCACCGGCCCATTCTACATGGCCGTGGCTGCCGCGCAGCGCGTGGACGAGTTTCCCGTGCTGGTCTCCCCGCCGGTGTGGAGCGGATTCACGCACTACAATATGGGATTCCCGGGGACGATCAGCCTCAAGCTGGAGACATACCAGGCGTTGCTGGCCGATGTGCTCAGGAGCATCTACGCCAATGGGTTTCCGCGCATCGTAGTCATCAACGGCCACGGCGGCAACACCGCGCCGAACTGGGCCGTGACCACGCAGCTTGGCGAACAAAATATCTTCCCCATCACGTTCAGTTACTGGCAGGCCGTCCGCGACGAGATGGCTGCTTGGTCCGAGGCGGACAACGGCCAGGTGGGCCACGGCGGCGAGTGGGAGACGTCGCTCCAACTGTACCTGCGCCCACATCTGATCGATCGCGGCCGGATGGTCGCGGACGTGTTTCCCAACCCCTACAGCGACACCCTACGATCCTTCGCCGAATACGCCGAACGTCGCCGCGATACCGCTCGGCACACGGGCGTGATGGGCAACCCGCTCGTCGCCAGCGCGGACAAGGGGGAGCGACTCTTCAACGCGGTCGTCGACAAACTGGTCCGGCTCGTCACGGAGATGCACCGCGCGCCCGTGCGGCAGTACAAGGAGTTCGGAAGCCACTGCCCGTGACCGCCTACGACGAGGCGGCCACCGCGTGCACGGAGCGCGGTGAACGCAGGCCGTGGGCACCGCGCCCGCTAACATGATCATGCACGAGAACTGGCGCCGGCATGTGCGGCGCATCTGGACCGGGGTCGGGCCGCCGATGAGCGCGACAGGCACGCGCCCCGTCAGGACCACGCGACCGCGCCGGCGCGACGAGGGTCCGCAACGCCGAGCATTGTCTTCGGACTTGGCCCGAAGAAGATTGCTTGCAGAGATCCGAACGCCGGACGGATCTCTGCCCGGTGCCCCAGCGTCCGCAGCCCTTCGGCGAGGCGTTCCGCATCAGGGTGTCGTCGAGCTCGTCCTGATCGGTGACCGGGACGACGTCGGGATCGCCGTAGCGCAGCAGACGCTCGCGCCAGCACGGCTTTGCTACCTCGATCAGATGGTGCGCGAACCGGAGCTGCGCGTCAAAAGACCCGCCGGCCAGCCGGTCCGTTCCCGGCACCGGCAATTCACCGAGCACGCGGAGCATTTGCAAAACGCTCTCCGCGTGTGGTCCGGACCGCGCCGGAGGCAGGGGCTGCGAGCATCTACGGCCGCCAGCCCAGCAGGACCGCGAGGGCCGGCAACGACAGCGAGATCGTCAGCAGCACGAGCGCCACGAATGACGGCACCGTCATCCGTGTTCCCCGGCGGTCGAGCGCCTCGAGCAGCATCAGTCTCAGGCCGTCGAAGGCGTGGTAGACGACGGCCGCGACGAGGCCGACCTCCATGGGAATGAGGTACGGCATGGCGTAGGCCGCGACCGTGCGATCGTACAGATCGGGGGCGAACGGGGACAGCGCGACATCGAGCACGTGCACCAGGAGAAAGCCGAGGACACCGGCGCCGGCGGTGCGGTTGAGCGCAAACGCCCACTGCCCGGGGTAGTTCCAGCGGCCGATCGGCACGCGCCGCGCCAGCCGCACGCCCAAGGCCGCCCCGGCGGCGAGCACGCCGAGGTACGCCGCCGTCGCGATCACAACCAGGCCGGCGGTGAGGACCGGCGGAATCCAGGTGTACGACGACAGCGGACCGCGATCGCCGGTCGGCGTGGCGGTCAGAATCACCGCGGTGCCGAGGCCGACGAAGGCGGCGGTCACCGCGCCGGCGCCGACATCCAGCGCCGCCCGGCTGACAGGCCGGCCGACAACATCCCGCACCATGGCGTGCACGCCGACGACCCCATGCGTCAACGCAAGCAGCAGGAGCGTCCAGTCGAACGCGCGCCAGCCGGCGGCCGCCCACCGTGCGTCCACGAACGCCGCGGTCGCCGCCGACGGGAGCGACGCGTAATGCGTGACAAACAGGTGCGTGAAGACCAGCACGACCATGAGCACGCCACTGACGCGCAGGTAGTACCAGGCGAAGGCCTGCCGCCCGCCGGCCGTCCGGACCCGGATCGGGGACGTCGTCCTATCGATGGACGGCGCCCTTTCTCAGCAACTGGATCGACAGCAGAGGGTTCACGCCGACCGGACAGACGGTGACGCAGTTACCGACGCTGTGACACGCGAAGACCCCGCCGTCGGCCGTCACCCGGCGGAGGCGCTCGAGCCCAGCCGTGTCCCGGGCATCGGCGGCGACGGCGTACGCCCGGTTGAGCGCCGCCGGCCCCAGAAACTCGGGGACGATGGACACGACCGGACACGCGGAGTAGCAGGCGCCGCATGCGATGCAGTCGATCTGCCGGTCCACGATCTCGCGCGTCGCATCGCCGCGCGGCACCACGGCCGGCTCGGAGGCCGGGTCGAGCACCGCGGCCGCGTGGCCGACGTAGAACGGATCGACGGCGCGGTATTTGTCGAAGAACGGCCGCAGGTCGACGAGCAGGTCCTTGATCACCGGCAGCGATCGCAGGGGCTCCACACTCACGGGGGCGCGCAGGTGCTCGAGGCGCTGCGCACAGGCCAAGCCTTCGCGGCCGTTGATGACCATGGCACAGGAGCCGCACATGCCGGCCCGGCACGAATACCGGAAGGCGAGCGTCGGGTCTTGGTGCTCGAGGATCCAGAAGAGCGCATCCAGCACGCTCATCATCGGGCCGGCGTCGACATCGTAGGCCGCCCAGGAGCGACGGCCGCCGGCCGCCGGGTCGAAACGCCGGACGCGGATGGACACCTTCCGGCCGGCGGGCATCGGCTCGATCACGCCGGCGCGGCGCGCTGCGGGCTCCCGACGGCTCCGGGCGCGAGACGAGACAGGCGGACCGGCTCGGTCCACGGCCCGCGGCCCGCCGCCTGATAGATGTTGACGAGCCAGCGGGCGTCATCGCGCGCCGGACAATCGCTACGGGCGTGTGACCCGCGGGTCTCCGTGCGGTACCGTGCCGCCGTCGCCGTGAGGCGCGCCGCCACGAGCAGATTCTGCACGTCGAGGACTTGCTGCCATGTCAGATTGGCCCGGGGATCGGCCGGTGCGCCGGCACGGGAGATCCGCTCCTCGAGCGTGCCGATCGTGTCCAGCGCACGACGCAGGCCCGCGTCGTCTCGCACCAGCCCGACGTTTTCCCACATCGCCCGCTGCAGCGCGTCCCGGATCGCAAACGGGTTCTCGCCGTGCTCCCGGGATGCCACCCGGCGGCCGAGCGGGGTCGTGGCCGCACGATACGCCGCCTCCGCCTCGGTGGTGTCCGGAGCGGCCTCGCCCGCCGAGGCGCACAACTCCGCCGCGGTGAACCCCGCCCGCATCCCGAACACGCAGGATTCGGCCACTCCGTTGCCGCCCAGGCGATTGGCGCCGTGGACGCCGCCGGCGTCCTCGCCGGCGACGAGCAGCCCCGGCATCGCGGTGCGGCAGCCAGGATCGATCCGGACGCCTCCCATGTGGAAGTGCGCGGTGGGCGTGACCGGAACAGGCGCCCGCGCCAAATCGTAGCCGACCTCGGCGCAGCGGCGGGCCATGCCCGGAAAATTACCGAGGACAAAATCGGCCCCGAGGTGGGAGGCGTCGAGCAGAACGCCGCCCGCGGAGGTTCCGCGCCCGGCCATGATCTCGAGGTAACTCGCACGGGCGACGAGATCGCGCGTGGCGCGCTCCATGCGCTCCGGGTCGTAGCGCGCCATGAACCGCTCGCCCTGCGCGTTCAGGAGGTGCGCGCCGGCTCCGCGCAGCCCTTCTTCGAGGACCATCCCCGACAGCCGCGACGCGCCGGCGAGCAGGCCGGTGGGGTGGAACTGCATCATCTCCATGTCGATGAGGTCGCAGCCGGCGCGATAGGCCATGGCGTACCCGTCGCCGGTCTTTTCCAGCGAAGGAGCGGAGAACGTATACATCCTCGGCCCGCCGCCGGTCGCGAGCACGACGATCCGCGCCTGCGCCAGGATGAACTCGCCCGTCGCATGGCGCAGCAGCAGGGCCCCGGCTACCCGCCCGCCCGGGCGGTCGTGAATCAGGGCCACGGCCCGGGTCTCGTCCAGCCGGCGGATGTCACGGGCAAAGAGTTGATCGTGCAGCCGGCTGACGATCTCGATGCCCGTGAGGTCGCCCCGGTGGACCGTACGGTCGAAGGACTGGCCGGCGAACGCCTTCTGATGGATCCGGCCGTCCGGCCGCCGGTCGAAGAACACGCCGATCCTGGTTTCCAGCCGGCGGATGATTTCGGGCGCGTCGGAGACGAGCGCCCACGCGAGCTCCTGGTCGTTCAGGAACTGACCGCCGAGGATCGTGTCCCGGAAATGCCGTTCGGGGGAGTCGTCCGGGTCGAGCGCCGCGTTGAACCCGCCCTGCACGAGACGGGTACAGCCGCTCTTGCCGATCAGGCCCTTGCTGGTTACCACGATGCGCAGCCGCGGTTCCGCGTCATACGCGTGCAGCGCGGCCATCAGCCCGGCGCCGCCGCTGCCGAGGATCAACACATCACAGCGCAGCGTCTCCCGGGGCGAGGTCACGGGCACCGGCCGATCAAGCGCGCCGCTCGGTCACGAGACGGTCGAGTAACGGACCCGCCCCGCTCGGGAGCGCCGCGCGATCACGACTTGAGTCCCATCTTCGCGTAGATCTCCGCGAGCCGCTCTCGCGCGGTGCGGGCGACGTCCCGGTACACGCTTGCGCCCTGTGCATCCATCGCCACGGTGAGCGGCCCGAACGCACGCACCCGGAACTGCCAGAGACACTCCGGCATCAGGTCTTCCCAGTAGACGTGCTCGATCGCCTCGACCTGCTCGGTTTCGACGGAGGCCGCACCGCCCACGATCGCCAGGTAGGCGCCGCCGTACTCGGCGAACGCCGCGCTACTGTCGTCCAGCAGGCCGCCCTTTCCGATGATCGCCCGCACGCCGTAGTCCCGCAGCAGCCCGCGCGTGAACCGCTCCATCCGCGTGCTCGTCGTCGTGCCGACCGTCATCGGCTCGTACCCGCTCGGGGCGGCCGCGGACGGCCGCACGCTGGGGGCGACATGCAGCAAGACGCCGCCGCGGAGGTCCACGGGCGGCGCCTGCCCGTGGTCGAAGATCCGGATCAACGTGGCGTCGCGAAGGCCCCAGACGGTCCCGTCGAGCAGCACGGCGTCGCCCACGCGCAGACGTCGCACATCGTCATCGGACAGCGGCGCGCGCAGGCGGTGCTCCATCCCTACGTCGCGGCCGCCCGCTCAGTAGCCAATGTCTACCCGGCCGTCGGCATAGACGCGGGCGCGCCGGCGCTCTCCCCGCCAGCACTGCATGTTGACCGCCACCGGGTTGAGAGTGATGTGAGTCCACGCCGTCTCGATGTGCACGTCCAGCACCGTCGTGTCGCCGCCCAGCCCCATCGGGCCGATCCCGGTGCCGTTGATCGCGTCCCGCAACTCCACTTCGAGGGCGGCGATCTCGGCCTGCGGGTGGCGCTGTCCCACGGGGCGCAACGTCGCCTTCTTCGCCAGCGTCATGCAGAGGTCCGAGGAACCGCCGATCCCCACGCCGATGATCGTCGGCGGGCACGGACGCCCGCCCGCCTCCACGGCCGTGTCCAACACGAACTTCTTGACGCCGGCCAACCCGTCGGCCGGCAGGAGCATCTTCAAAAACGACATGCTCTCCGAGCCCGACCCCTTGGGCATCATCACAACGTCGATGTAGTCGATGTCGGCCGAGAACTCCACGTGAAACACCGGGACGCCGTCGCCGGTGCTCGTGTGCCGGTTCTCACGCCGGATCGCCGAGACGATGCTCGAGCGGAGCGGCGTCTCCTCGGTTGCGCGTTCGACGCCCCGGCGCAGCGCCTCCAACATGGCCGCGCCGTCAATCGCGATCCCACGGCCGATCGTGATCCAGAAGATGGGAATCCCGGTGTCCTGACAGACCAGCGTCTGCTTGCGGTCAGACACGTCCATCGCGCGCAGCATCGTGGTCAGCATGCCGCGCGCGCCGCGGTTCGACTCTCGGGCGGCCGCCTCGCGCAGGGCCTCGCGCACATCGGGCGGAATGTCGATCTGCGCGTCCACGTAGAGACGGCGGCCGAGATCCTCGAACAGGGCCTCGGCGTTCGGCAATGTCGAGACGGACGTCATGGCATGCACATCGCGTCGTCTTGAGCCCGCAGTCGATCACCGTGCGGGCCTGAAGACCTTACACGCGGGGTGGCTGAGGTCCTCCGCCCGGGAGGCATCGGTGGCACGCGATCGATGCCACCACGTTTGCGTCGGCGCTCATGCGGGGCGCTCCCGAGCGAGTCGCGAATAGGATCTGCCCATGACGGCCGTGAGATCCGTGGCAGCCGGGGTCGTGCACGCCGCGCGGACCGCTCGCCTGCACGACCCTGGACGTGTCGCACTACGCAGAGCGGCGCGCGCCGCGATCGCGATGCCGTTGCTGTTGACGCTCAGCCTCGAGAAGTGGCACAGTCCACAGACGGCGACGTTTGCCGCGTTCGGCACGTTCTCGATGCTGGTCTTTGCCGACTTCGGCGGGCCCCCGGGAGCACGCGCCGCCGCATACGTGGCCCTGGCTGGAGGCGGCGCGCTGCTCATCGCCGCCGGCACCCTCCTGAGCGGTGCGACGTGGCTTGCGGCTGCGGGGATGGCCGCCGTGGGATTCGTCGTCGTGTTCGCGGGCGTGCTCGGTGGGTACGTGGCGGCCGGGGGATTCGCCGCCCTGCTGGCGTTTGTCCTGGCCGTCATCAGCCCCGCCACACTTGCCGACCTACCCGCCCGAGTCCTCGGCTGGGTCGCCGCGGGCGCGGTCTCCGTGATCGCGGCCCTTGTGCTATGGCCTGCCCATCAACGGCAGACGCTGCGGCGGCTCGCAGCGGCAGCCGGGACGGCCATCGCCGATCTCATTGCGGCACCCAGCGGCTCCGGTGCGCACCTAACGACTGTCCGAGAGCGGCGGGCGCGCGCCGCCGCTGCGGCCACGTCCCTCGAACGGTTTTACGCGGCTGCGCCCTACAGGCCCGCGGGACCGACGACGCGCGACCAGGCGTTTGCGTATCTGGTCAGAGAGCTCAGATGGGTCCAGCAGTCCGCGGATGAACTTGCGGCCGCGCCGGCGCCGCCTGACACCTCATCGGCGGACGACCAGAGGCTCGCTGCCGCGGCCGCGGCCGCGCTGCGCGACGCGGCCGCGACGCTCGTGGACCCCCGCCGACCCGTTGACCTCACGCCGCTGGAACAGGCGCGGCGCGGCCACATGACGGCGCTCAGGGCCTCCCTCGGCGCGACCTTGCACGGCCGCAACGTCGCGCGCTCCGGCGAGTCGCGACTCTACGACGCGTCGCGCGTGCGGATCGTCGCGTTTGCGGCGCTCTCCGCCGCGGCAAACGCGGCCCTCACCGCGGGGGCGCCGCTGGTGTCGGGCGACGCCGACGGGTCACCGCTCGTCCCCCACGACAGGCCGGTGCGGCGGTTGGCGACCGAGCTGCTGAGTCACCTCCGAATCGCGTCAGTGTGGTCCCAGGCCGGGATTCGCGCCGCGATCGCGCTGGCCGCCGCCGTGGTGATCGCGCGGGTTGGCAACTTCGAGCATGGGTTCTGGGTCGTGCTCGCGGCGCTGTCCGTGCTGAAATCGCGCGCCGTCGACACGCGTCACACGGCGTGGCAGGCGCTCGCCGGCACCGTGGCCGGGTTTGCCGTGGCGAGCGCATTGTCGGCGGTTGTCGGCGGCCCTCGTCCGGCGTCGTGGATTGCGCTGCCCATCTGCGTGTTCCTCGCAGCGTATACGCCGACGGCCGTTCACTTCGTGATCGGCCAGTCGATGTTTACCGTTCTGGTCGTGTTGCTCCTCAACCTCACCCAACCGCAGGGCTGGCGCACCGGGCTGGTGCGCCTTGAGGACATCGTGGTCGGTATCGGCACCGCGGTGATCGTCGGCGCTCTGTTCTGGCCGCGCGGGGCGCGCGGGCAACTCCGCGCGTCCCTGCGGTCGCTGTTCGAGACGGGCGCCGCCTATGTCGCCGCCTCCGCCCGCAGCGTGCTCGGGCGCGGCTCGGACGACGCGGTGGCCGCCGCGCAAACAGCGTGCCTCGCCGCCAACCTCCGGGCCGACGACGCGTTCGCCACGTTTCTGAACGAGCGTGGTCCCAAGCAGCTGCCGATCTCGACCTGGAGCGACCTCCTGGTCGGCGGCGGCCAGCTCCGCGTCGTGGGGGAAGCGTTGGCGGGGCTCCGACACGAGCGACCACCTCTCCCGGCGCTGTCCGACGTGACGAGGGAAATGAGCGAGGTCGTCGGCGACCTGGAGCAGGCGATCGTCGCCGCCGGCCACTCGATCGCTCCGGACGCGCGCCGGCCCCCCTCCGCCCCGCCGCCCAACGCGAGCACGCGCGACCCCATGGAACTGGTGGTCGAGGCTGGACGCGCGACGCCGGCCGGCGCGTCGGACGCGGGGATGCGAGACATCCTCCAGGTGGCGTGGGTCGCGGTGTGGATCGTATACCTGCACCGAACGCTCGACCGGCTTAAGCAGGCACTGGCGCAGGTACGGATGGTTCACGGCGACTGAACAGAGGTCCCGCCCCTCACGCGGAATGATCAAGCCCGCCCGCGGATGGTGGGGAGGCCGCGAGAAACGGCCGTTCCCGCGTGTGCAGCGGGACCTCGCAGAAGTTGTTGGCGTCCACGCGCAACGGCCGGCCCGACTTGGCGTTGTAGTTCTCGTGCGCGATGTGCGCCGTCAGTTCGACGATCTCTCGCTCCGAGAACAGCGCCTGCAGCCGCGCGAAGAACTCGTCCGGCACGTCCACGGGCGTTGCGCTCACGCGGTCCGCGTACTCCAGCGCGACGCGCTCCCGCTCGGACAGCGCGGCGGCCTCCCGGATTCCGAGCGCGGCCTCGATCTTCTCCTGCGATAGACCGGCCTTGCCGCCCCCGGCGGCATTGGAGTCCATTCAGAAAGGACAGCCGTTACGCGCCGCCACCCGCATGCGCACCAGGAAGGCAAGCGGCGCGCCGATCGCCCACCGCCCCGTTGTGAAGATCATGTTGGGCAGGAAAGACGCCAGCATCGCCCGGCGTGAATGCGCGTACACTTTGATCGGGTTCAACGGCTTACCGAGAAACATGCGGAACATCGCCTGAATGATCCCTGCGAGGAGGCCCGCCTCGCGCCCTTCAAGCGATCGGACCCTGGCCATCGCGATCACCGTCCTTTCGGAGAGGTTCGGTGCGATGTCTACCTTCTACGTGGCCCCGGTTCCGGGCCGACCGGCAAGAACGCTTCCCGGCCGGGTTTTGACCGTACACTACCCGCTCGTCCTTTCAGGGCAGGGGGATCCGGGGCCGAAGGTGCGTCTGCCGTGACGTCCACACCCGACGTTGACATCTTGCCTGAGGGGCGATCGCCCGGCGCAGACCTTGCTCCGGTGGCAATTCAGGCACGCGCACGACCTCCTCGACGCGGCGATCGAGCCGTTCCCGCACCAGGCCGCTTTGCCGCGGCGGTCCGGCACGATATCACCGGCCGCAGCGTTCTACGCACACGCCGCAGTGATCATCGCGCCCGCAACGATGCGCGGGTCAGCGCGGGCCATGGCAAGGATTCGATCACGGATGTGATCACGCTCTTGGACGGTAAACATCAACGAGTGATTTCGACCTGCAGGGGGCGTGGCCCCGTATTCCGCGCGCCGGCGCCGTCGATCTTACGGTTTGCCTCTACGCTCAATGAACACGTGTGTTGCCTTTTCCCCGGCGACGGTCTTGACGGGGATGAGCCCAAGCTCTGAGAGATTGAGCCCGTGAAAGAGGTGTTCCCCTTCGCCGAGCAGGACCGGCGACAGCGCCAGGTGCATTTCATCGACGTGGCCCGCCGTCAAATATTGACGAATGACCGACACGCCGCCGCCGATTCGCACATCCTTGCCTTCGGCCGCTTCCCTTGCCTTCTTCAACGCAGACTCCGGTCCGTCGGTGACGAAGTAGAATGTCGTGCCCCCGTCCAGCGCAAGGGAAGGTCGCGAGTGGTGCGTGAGGACGAAGACAGGTGTGTGATACGGTGGGTTGTCACCCCACCACCCTTTCCAGGAGTCATCCTTCCAAGGACCCCGCACCGGCCCGAACATATTCCGGCCAAGAATCCAGGCCCCGACATTCTCGAAAGATTGAGCGGCGATCCGATTGTCGACGCCGCGGGTCCCGCCGTGTTGACTGTGCATTTTCCTGAACACTTCGGTGTCTTGGAACCACGCGTGCAGCTCGAAGCCGCGCACCCCGAGCGGATTGTTTAGATCCTGCCGTGGTCCGGCGCCGAACCCGTCGATCGAAATTGAAAACGCACCAACCTTCACTTTGCCCACCGTCTGCCTCCTTCGCGCGGTACCGCTCGATTCGATTCTTCCGCGAGTAGTCGAACACAGCCTGTGGGAATCGACAGCCGCACGGATCATCACGAAGCGTTGGCTCGGGTCGTCGTCAGACGCCACTAATCACATGGCGGCAAGTCTATCGCGATTGCGGCACCATAGTCAGAGAAATCGAAGATCGAAGTGACGCGTTGACTCGCAGACCCCGCGGAGATCGTGTACTCTGCGACTATGCGAACTGGCAGGTGATTCCCAGCATCAACGTAGACCGCGGTACCCGGAAGGTACGTCAGCGCGCGATCGGAACGCATCGGGTCCGGAGCCGTGCCGGTGACCAAGTATGTGTGGACAGGCGTTCCGTGGATTTCCGAATCCTCACCGCGCGAGACGTTGCGCGTTCCGAGGCCGCTGATGAGGATGTTGACCGGAAGGGTGGGAGAAGCTGCCGATGGATCGCGTCGAATCGGATTGCACTGCCACGGCCCAGGGCCACCGGATCCGGGTACAGCACGAAATCTCGAGTCGTCTCCCACGATTACAATTTCCAACTCACCCTGCGGGGTCTGCAGTGTCATGTGAAGCTTGTCGGGCGGGACGATCTCGAAGGAAAGATCGGTAACTTGTACCGGGGCGTCCCCGACGACACGCACCGTGACACGTGCACGATACGAAGATGCGTTCAACAACTGAACAGCCGCCACCAGTTCCTGCCACGCGGCTTGGTCTCCCGACACGGCAAGATCGGCATGTGCGACGGTGGCAAGCAACGATGGGACAACCAGTGCAGCCGTCACGACAAACCACCGAGTTACGCGCGCAGTACGCACTGAAGTCCCCCCGGGCGACGCCATCGCCATTGTACACGCTGAAGGAGGACTTACGCTGGGGCCCACGCACGGTCCGGACCCAGGACGCCGGACCCTAGACGTAGTCCGGGCGGCCGGCGCCGATGCCTACTGCGGCCATGCCCAGCGCAGTCACGAGGAGCATGAGCACGGGCGCGTCCCAGCTTCCGGTCAGATCGTACAGGTAGCCGAAGACGATCGGGCCCGTGGCGGCGAACAAGTAGCCGATCGACTGCGCCATCGCGGACAGCGCGGCGGTGTGGCCCGGATGTCGTGCGCGCAGCGCAAGGAATGAAAGTGCCAGCACGAAGCACGAGCCTGCGCCGACGCCAGCAATCAAAACCCAGACCGTGGCGAGCCCGGGCGCGGCGCCGAGACCGATGTAGGCGATTGCGCAGCAGATCGCGCTCGCACAGGCGAGTCGTCCCTGATGAACCTGACGATTGATTAACAGGGGTAGCGTGAGACTTACGAGCAGGGATGCAATCTGAAACCCAAGCAGCTCGTATCCGGCGTCATGTGCGCTGATCCCGTGAGCCCTCAGGAAGACGGGAAGCCAGCCGATGATCACGTAGAATCCGAACGATTGCAGCCCGAAGAACGCGGTGACCTGCCAGGCAAGCAACGAGCGCCACGGCATCACTGTCTCCGGGCCGCGTGGGGCCGCGCGCCGTTCGCCAGCGTGCTTGGTTTGCGGGAGCCACAGCACCGCGGCGGTCAGCGCGAGCACGGCCCAAGAACCGAACGCGGTCCGCCAGCCGCCCGGGGCGACGGCGGCGAGCGGGACGGCGACTCCCGACGCGATCGCGCCCGTGAGACCCATCATCGTCACATATACACCGGTCATCACGCTTTGGTGCGCCGGGTAGCGTTGCTTGACCACGACAGGCAGCAGCACGTTCGCGACGGCGATCGCGATACCGAGCACGATTGTCCCGCCGTATAATGCAGCCACGAAGGGCAACGAGCGCGCCGCGATCCCGCAGGTCAGGAGGAGCATCGCCGCGAGCAGCGTCCGCTCGATGCCGATCCGTTGTGAGATGCGCAGCGCGAGCGTAGAGAACGCGGCAAATGCCAGTAGGGGCAGCGTGTTGAGCAAGCCGGCCTCTGTGCCGGATAGCCCGAAGCGATGGCTGATTGTGCCCAGCAGCGGACCAACCACTGTCAAAGACGCACGAAGGTTGGCGGCGATCAGCAGAACACCCGTCAAGAGTATTACGTTGCGGGCGGTTCGCGGGCGTGCTTGCAGCGCGCGATCGCGCTCCACCGTGGCGCCTCGTGTCATCCTGCTCACCCATAGCGCGGCTGTTGGTCGATGTCACGTGCCGCCCCACATTTTACTCGGGCCATCGTCGAATCGGTGCTCATCGAGACTACCTTGTCCTCTAGGCTGTCGATTTACCGTGCCCGGCTCGCCTCGAACTGCGGCCCGACATCGAACAAGCGCTCTCGAACATATGCTTGACACTCACGCGCGTTCGTGCCTATACTCAGTCCACAATTGAATAGGTCGCCGTGAACGGGTGCCTCCAACTTTTGTTGGAGGGTAAAAGGGAAGTCCGGTGCGGCCGCGCGTGCGACAGCCTGTACGCGGCCCAAGACCGGCGCGGTCCCGCCACTGTAACGGGGAGTTGCTTCCTGCGTGCGCCACTGGGATGACCGGGAAGGCATGGAGCAGCGAGGATCCGGAGCCAGGAAACCTGCCCGTTCACGTGCGCGTACGGGGCCTTCGGTAGAGAGGTAGTACGCATCGTGTGAAGGTATGCCTATCGGTCCCGCGTGCGTTTAGCGGGGCCGTTTTTTCTTGCCCGCTATGCCACACACAAGGGGGCTTCTTGATGAGCACGGAAGCGCGTACCGGTCTCGTGCATGAGCTGACCCGCGGCCTGCGCGGGGAGGACGCGATACGACGCCTGCTCCTCGACGACCTCGCCTCCCCGCTCGGCGGTAGCGCCGCCGACGACGCCGATACGCTCGTCAAAGCCGCGCTACAGAACGTCCATCTCGAACCCGACCTCGACCACGTCGCGGTCAGGGCGTTTCTCCGGACCCTGTACCGCGAAGCGCTCGGAACCCCCGATCCCTCGTCCGCGGAGTATCGCAGGCGCTTTGCCGCCTACGTCCAGGAGGGAATCGCCCGTGGTGCGCTGGACGCGCGGTTACTGCGCTTCGATTTAGACACACTGGCGGATGCGCTCCAGCCGAGCCGGGACGCCGCGCTTCGCTTTATTGCCGTGTCCACGCTCGCGGACCGGTATCTCGTCCGCGACCCCGACACACGGCGTGTGCTCGAGACACCCCAGTTCATGTTCATGCGCGTCGCCATGGGACTGGCCGTAGCGGAGCAAGATCTCACGGGGTGGGCGCGGACATTCTACGAGGCCATGAGCTCGATGTGGTACCTCCCCAGCACTCCCACCCTGTTCAACGCGGGCACGCCGCACCATCAACTGGCGTCATGCTACCTGTCCGACGTTCTGGATTCGATGGACCACATCCTGGAGTCCGCGGGCGACTTCGGCCGGCTGGCCAAGCTTGCCGGCGGGCTCGGGGCGTCCGTGAGCAAGCTCCGCGCGGCCGGGTCGCCCGTCCGGGGCATCAACGGCACATCGTCCGGCATCGTGCCGTTCGTGCACGTGTATGATGCCCTGCTCCACGCCGTGAGCCAGGGCGGACGGCGGCGCGGCACGCTCGCCGTATACCTCGAGCCATGGCATCTCGAGATCCGGGCAGTCCTCGACCTCAAGCGGAACTCTGGGGACCCGTATCGCCGGGCGCCCAGCCTTAACACGGCCCTCTGGATTCCCGATGAGTTTCTCCGACGCGTGGAAGCGGACGACGAATGGTATCTCTTTGACCCCTCGTACACTCCTGAACTCACGGAGGCCTGGGGCGCCGGCTTCCGCCGCGCATACACGGAGCGCATCCATCAGGCGCTCGGGGGCGAGCTTCCGGCGCATGCGTTCCGGGTGCTGCGGGCCCGCGAGCTGTACCGCGAGATCCTGGCCACGTTGCAAGAAACGAGCCACCCCTGGCTCGTGTTCAAGGACGCCGGCAATCTTCGCAGCATGCTCGCCGGGACCATCCACAGCAGCAACCTGTGCACGGAGATCTTCCTCCCGACTTCGCCCGATGAGATCGCGGTGTGCAATCTCGCGAGCGTCAATCTCGCGCGCCATCTCGGACCGACCGGCGTGGAATGGGATCGCCTGCGGCGGACGGTCGAGATCGCCATCCGGGGCCTCGACAACGTAATCGACTTGAACTTGTACCCTGTCGAGAAGACGCGGGCCTCAAACCTCAAGAACCGCCCGATCGGCCTGGGCGTCATGGGAGTCGCGGAGACGTTTGCCCGGTTCGGCCTTGCGTACGGCGAACCGGCCGCGCTCGACCTCGTGGACCGCGTCGTCGAGTTCATCAGCTACCACGCGATCCTGGCGTCGCACCGGCTGGCGGAGGCGCGCGGCAGCTTCCCGGCATTCGCCGACAGCCGCTGGGCGCAGGGACACGTCCCGATCGACACGCTCGGCGACCTCGACCGGGATCGAGGTACCCCGGTCGCGGTGGAGCGTGGCACGCGCCTTGACTGGGAGGGCGTACGCGGCCGGATCCGCCGCGGCATGCGCAACGGAACGGTCATGGCGATCGCGCCGACCGCGACGATCGGGCTCATCGCGGGGACCACTCCGAGTCTCGACCCATACTACGCCAACGTCTTCTCCCGGCAAACGCTCTCGGGCAAGTTCATCGAGCTCAATCCCGTCTTGGTAGAGGAGCTTCGCGCCGGTGGGCTGTGGGAAGATGTGCGCGCGCGGTTGATTGAAGCGCGGGGGGACATCGCCGGAATCGAGGAAATCCCCGAAGTCCTCCGACGCCGGCACCTCACGGCCTACCAGATCCCGCCGGACGCGTACATCGACGTGGCGGCACGAGCGCAAAAGTGGGTCGACATGGGGATCAGCCGCAATCTCTACCTGACAGAGCGGGATCTCACCGCGATGGAAGAAGTGTACCGGCGCGCGTGGCGAGCCGGCCTGAAATCGACGTACTATCTCTTCATGTCCCCACGCATGTACGCGGAGCAGACGAGCGTGTGGGTGAACAAGGCGCTCAAGCGGCCTCGCTGGCACCTCGACGACGGGATTCCAGAGGTCAAGGCGTGTGACGTGTCCTGCGAGTCGTGCCAGTGAGAGGAGGCATACCGAGATGGCGGGGCAACTGATCTGCAACGATTCCCTGGAACCGATCCAACTGTTTCCGCTGCGCTATCCGTGGGCGTACGCGCACGCGCAACAGGGCAAGCGGAACACCTGGTTCCCGGAAGAAGTCCCGCTCGGCGACGACGTGCAAGATTGGGAGCTGCGGTTGACACCGCGGGAGCGCCATGGGGTCGAGATGTTGCTCGGATTCTTCAACCCCATGGAATCCTTGGTCACACACAACCTGGCTCTGGTGATCTATCAGCACGTCACCGCGCCGGAGGCGCGCCTGTACCTGGCCCGGCAGATCTGGGAAGAGGCAAACCACACGATGGCATTCGAGTACGTGCTCAAGACCCTGCCCGTCGATCGCGCGCGCGTGTTCGCAGCCCATCACGAGGAACCGGCCATCCGAGCGAAGGAATCATTTCTGCAACACATCTCCCGCGCGATGCTTGAGCCCCTGGACCTACGCAGGACGGAGGGGAAGCAACGGTTTCTCCGGGACCTCGTCGGTTACTATATCGTCCTCGAGGGCGTGTTCTTCTACGGGGGGTTTCTGTTCGCGTACGCATTTCGCCGGCGCAACCTGCTGCGCGGCCTCGCGACCATCGTGGATTGGGTTCTGAAGGACGAGAGCCTGCACCTCTCCTTCGGCGTGCACCTGGTGACGCAGTTGCTCAACGAACATCCCGACGTCATGACGCCGGCCGTCGGCCAAGAGATCAAAGTGCTCATCCTGCAGGCGGTGGACCTGGAACGGCGCTACAACCGCGCCATCCTCCCTGAGCCGGTCCTGGGGGTGAGCGCGGAGGTGCTCACGGCATATACCGAGTATGTCACCGACCGGCGGCTCGAGGAGTTGGGGCTGGGTGCACACTTCGGCACACCGAATCCGGCCAAGTGGATGGCCACGGAAGTCGATGCGCCGGAGATCGTCAACTTCTTCGAAGCCACAAACGTGCACTACGAAGTAGGCGCGGACCGGAATCGGTAGGACAAACACCCATGCCCATCCATCTCCCCAGGCCTCTTCTCACGACGGTCGTGGCGAAGACGGGGACGTCCATCTGATAACGTGAGGCATGAGGACCGGCACGCAACGAACGAGGAGGAATCGCGATGGTAGGATCGCACGCGGAGATGCACTTTGGGAGCCGTCTCGCGCCGGCAGACCCCGTTGATCTTCCGGGGTTTGTGCGAGAGGTACTCGATAATGAGACCGAGCGGTTCGGCGCGCCGCTCAACACCACGAGGGTCTTGGCCCATCATCCCTCCCTCCTGATGGCGTACAAGGCGTGGAGCAAGGCCATGAGCGAGACGACGCTCATCCCGAACACCCTTAAGTATCTCGTTTATGTCCGGGTCGCCGGGCTCAACGGATGCCCGTTCTGAGTAGATATCAACACCGCCTCGGGTCAGGCGGCCGGCATATCAGACGAGAAGTTCGCGCACCTCGACGAGTACGCGACACATCCGCTGTTCACGTCGCTCGAGCGGCAGGTGCTCGCCTACGCCGACGGGATGACGATCTCCGGTCGGGACACCGACGACGAAGCCTTTGCCGCTCTTCGCAAACACTTCTCACCGCAGGCCCTCGTGGAGCTAACCGCGCACATTGCGTTTGAGAACTTCCGTAGCCGCTTCAACCACGCATTTCGGATCGAAGCGCAGGGCTTCTGTCGACTTCCGCGCCGATAACGCCATGGACTCGGGGAAGGACGCCTTGCCGTCATGGGGGTGGCCTCTCTATCGCTTCAGCCTAACGCCAGAAGCGGCCGGCGACGAATGCCAGCTCGAGCGCGATCAGAATGTGCCCCGAGGCACGGGCCGTTGGTGCAGTTTGCCAGCGCCCGCCCCGGAACCGCGGCTACGCCACTGGGGCGCCGCCGCTGACGAGGATGAGATGACCCGTGGACGCACGCTGACGAAACCCGAGGATCGCCTGATACTCAGGCGAGCCATGCCACTTTTTTGACGTGTTCGACGGTGGGGAACTCTTCAACGGAGTTGACGTCGCACTAAGCAGGGTGAGTTTAACGCCGGATTAGCCGAAAGCCAAACTCTCGTCCAAGGTCGCCCCTCGAAGCGAGGCTGATCCATAGCCGTGCTTGCGCCTCCATCAGCCCGGCGTTGGAGAGCGGGCCCAAATCCCAAGGATCAAACCCAACGTCCCGAATGAGGCTTTCAACCGAACGTTTGGCCTCGTCGTGATCGCCGCAGTAGAACATCGCCAGGCGTCCTTCATCATAGATCGGATTGTCCATGTTGTTAGCGCCGGTGGTGTTAAATGCCTTGACCATCCTGGCCCGCGGGGCGCGGGCTTGAAGCGCCTCGGCACCGGAAGCGAAAGAGCCCTGTAAGACGGCAGCCGCTCGAGGCGGCGGATTGGTACAATCGACCACCGTCTTGTCCTGCAGGTCGAGCAGGGGCACGAGTTCGTACGCCGCCTGCCAGGGCAGCGCGATCACAACGATCTCGGCAAACCCGGCGGCCTCCTCCATCGCCCCGAACCGCGCGGTCTTCTCGCCCGACCGGCCGTTCCTCACGCCAAACATGATATCGTGGCTGCGACGCTGCCAAGCGCGACCAAGCGCGCCGCCGACGTTCCCGGCACCGAGGATTCCAATCTTCATACGGTCCCCCTGTCTTTGCCGTCACGGTGAGGATCCCACAAGGCGCGGGAAGTTTCTAGGCACCGGGCGGTGCGATGCTTACCTGGGGGGTACGTGTGGACCGTCCGCCGGGGCGCCCGGCAGCCAGGTCAAACCTCGCTCGTGCGGCGTCGCGCTCGGCGACGTGCGCCCGCGCCCAGTGGCATAGCTCCTGAACGGGCTTGATGACGCTGCGGCCCATGTCCGTCAGTTCGTACTCGACGCGCGACGGTGCCGTGGGATAGGCGGTGCGTGTGATGAGTCCGTCGCGCTCCATGCCGCGGAGCGTCTGCGTCAGCACCTTCGCCGAAATGCCCTCGATGGCCTCTTGAAGCTCGTGCGTACGGAGGACGCCGTTACGAAGCAGGTGAAGGACCACAATGCGCCACTTATCCGCGAGTAACTCGATCGCATCGCGCGACTGTAGGGCCAGTGATCGGAGACCCGGACCTCGCGCCATCGTGGTCATCTTAGCGTACCGGAGCCGGCGTCGGCCAGATCTGCCCGGCGTCCACAGCATCCCCCAAGACTCCGCCGCCCCGACCGGGAGGCCTCGCCGCGCGTAACGTGTGCTTTGTGCGTCCGTCCGATGCACCTACCCCCGGGTAAGTATGGTACTCGCGACTGCCCTTGAGAGACACGCGGCGCGTCTGTTAGTCTCCTCCCACAGGCATCCCCCGCCGCGCATCAATCGCTGTTGCTCAAAACCCGGCTGTCAGACGGCCGGCTCCTCGTCGAGGGAAAAACCTGGACCGGCTTCGCCAACTCCGAAGAAAAATATGCGGCTGCGATCACCTCCGCGGCAATCGCGCGTGCGACCGTGGACCGAGCGATTCTGACTCGCCTGCCGGAGGTACAATGACGGCATGCACGCTTGCTTTACAGAATGGGGGCGTCGTTGACTGTGTCATCCACGCGCGCAGCGAGAAGAGCACGCAGACGTTCGAGTTGACGCAGCAACAGCGCCTCGTCTCCCTGATACTCCAGCGTGAGGACGGCCGGACTGGTTTGCCGGAGCACGCTGACGAGCAGGGCGTATTGATCCTCCAACAGCTCTTCGTGGGCGTCGAAAATCATGCCGTTCCTCGGGCGGGTACCGCTGATGTGCACTTCCCGTACGCGCTCGAGCGGCAGGCGCCCAACGTACTGCTCGAACGAGAGCCCGAGCCGTTCGGCACTCACCTGGGCGTGTGCGATGTCGAGCAGGAGCGACGCGCCCGTTTCTTCGAGAGTCCGCGCGATGAAGTCCGGCGCACAGACGTATTCGTAGGCGCCGCCGGGACAATAGTTGAGGTTCTCGAGTAGCAGCGGGACGGGAAGGACCGCCGCGAGTGCTCGGATCGTCGCCGGAATGGTCCGCGCGACCTCCTCTCTCGGCAGCGTCGGCGACATTGTGTGCATGAACTCCTCGCCGTGCTTCACGTGGGCGGCGCTGAACCCCAGGTGAACGCTCAGCCAGGGTGCGCCGGTCCTGGTCAGCACGGCCTGTGTCCGGGCGACGGCGTCCTGTTGCTCCAGCGCTCGTGGATGCGCGAGCGACCAGTCGTACAGAGCATTGTGCACGAGCAAACGGCACTGTGGAGCCTCTGCCACGACAGCGTCGAGGTGCGGTCCGCCTAGCTCCAGATAGTCGATATCCAAACCCTTCGTTCGCAGCAACCGCCGCGTGACGGGGCCGTCGGAAACGGCCAGGGCAACCGTGTGACCCTGCCGTTCGCGCGTTTTTACGCGGCGCCACACAATCGTGGAATGAGGGACGTCACAGGACACTCGGCGCATCCCTGCTGAGAGTGGACCCTGGTGACGGCCGGTTCACAGTCCGTGGGTGCGAGGCCCCGGAGGTATGTGAGACTCGCGACCGCAGCGCCGGCGGTCACGGGCCAGCCCGCGGCGGCGCTGATGGCGACGAACGAGGCAAGCGGAAGGTGGATCAGTGCGACATACAAGCCGCCGGCTCTCGCCAGAAACAATAATCCCCACAGTACAGTCAGCCCCCGGAGCGCTCCGTCCGTCACGGCCGGCAAGAGCGTGGTGCCATACACGCGGCGCAGCGGTCGCATCAGCATGGCGAGGAGGGGACGCCCTGCCGCGGCAGAGGCGACGAATCCTACACCATCGAGCAGGTTCTCAATTATGCCGCCCGCTGCAAAAACAGTCGGATCCCGCACGATCAGGGCCACAGCCCCCTGGGCGACCGTCGCACCGGCACCGTACAGGGCGAAGGGGTCCACAGACGACCGGCGCCAATCATACGCCGCGACGGGTCACCGCCGAGATGACTACGGCAACGATCCCGATCGCTCCGACGCCCAGCCTTACGCCAAGGTAGTACAGAAGTTGCGGCAGCACAACGCCCACCGCGATTCGGTGGGCGGCCACTCCTCGAACGTCGGGCTGCGAGCATGGCGCCCGGGCTCGGGTCGGTTTGGCTGTGCGCGGTCGGGATGAGGAGGCGTCGGGCGATAACGGCCAAACCGCTTGCGCTACTCCACGATGTCAAGAGCGTGCCGGAGCGTCTCGTCGACGCGCGAGAGATCCTGCGGTGATGCCATCCCCAGCGTTCGCCGGACGATCCGCTTGTCGATCGCAAGCAACTTAGAGATCCGGACCGTGCTGGGATGCCGGAGCCCAACGGCACGCCACTCCTGCAACGGACAATCGCCCGGTCCCGGTCGGCGGTAGTATCGGGGTTGACTGCTGATCGGGCACACAATGACATCGGGCAGGTCACGATGGAACGCGTTGGCGCTTATGATTATGGCCGGTCGAGGTTTGGTCCCCGAGTGATCTGAGAAGGGCACATCCACGACAACAACCCGCCCCCGCCTAAAGGTAATCGTAGAGGGCATCGTCCTCCCCTTCCCAGGCTTCGCGCAAACGAGTCTCGCCCAGCTGTTGCCATCCCAGGCTCTCCAGGTCGCGTTCCGTCAGCGGCTGGATAAGAGCGTAGGGTCTCCCGTAGTGGGTTACAACGATCGGTTCTTTCCGCCTTCTCGCCTGGGCGAGGTACGTCGACAGCCGATTTTTCACCTCGGCCACGCTCGCGTAGCGCATCATCGTTCCTCCACGCAATTGTATGGCCATAAGTGTAGCCAACATTTTCGAACGCGTCAAACATGCGCTCAATCGGACGATACCGCTCTCAGGAGATGCGTGCGCTCAGAACCGTTGTACGGTTCTCGTCGCAGCCTTGGGGGCCGGTGGCGCCGAAGATATTGTGGCGAGAAGAATCAGACATCAATCAATACTTCTAACATACGTGGCTGGGGAGGGGTTAATAGCGCAAGAGGAGATCGAATGAGACACAACGCGATGCGGGCCGCGCGGTTCGCGGCGGTGGTCCTCGCGCTTCTGGCGGCAACCCCGGGTGCCTTCGTGCCGGGCGATGCCGCGGCGGCGCCGGGCGCGCTCGATGCGGTTCGCCAGCGCGGCGTGCTCGTCGCCGGCGTGAAGGCGGATTTCCCGCCGTTTGGCTACATCGACAAGCGCGGGCAGCAGGTCGGGTTCGACATCGATCTCGCGCACGAACTGGCCGGCGCGATCCTCGGTGATCCGAGCAAACTCCGGTTGGTCACCGTCACGTCCTACGCCACCAAAAGAACAAGTAACTCGTCGAGCCCCGGAGCGCGCCGCTGAGCGGCAGCTGGCACTGCACCTCTTCAGGTAGCTCCAAGGTCCTGGAGCAGCCTCAGGAGAGGGTCTTGTAGTGAATCTCAAGCTCCGGGTGCCAACCCTCGCGCTCGTAGAGTTCCTTGGCCCGGTGATTCGTGGCAAAGACCGTGAGTGTTAGGCGCCGAAAGCCCTGTCCTCGTCCCCACTCCTCGGCCGCCTTGACCAGAGCTCGACCTATGCCCTGTCCCTCGGCTTCGCGCGCCACGGCAAGGATTGACACATGCCCGTGAGTTTCATCGGTGAAATAGTCACGGCGAACCTCCAAAAGCAAGATGCCTGCGACATCGAGGTCCGGGCGTGACGCGACCAAGAGCGTGGAACCGGGCGACGGATTGTCGAGCACCTCGGCCAGGGCTCGCCGCTCGCGCTGCGCGATTTCGGTCGCCGACCGCGTCCTCGGGCCGAAAGCCGGCAAACGATCCGCGAGATTGAGGATCGCCACCCGATCAGCGGCGACGGCGGGGCGAATGACCAGGTCGGTCATGCGCGTAGGCGTGGTGAAGGCGGCATTCCAGCTAGAACGGCAGGAGGCTCATTCGTAGCGCGACGGAGGGCTTCGCGCCGCCTGCTAGAACACCGGGTTGTCTTCACCGCAATTGTTGCAGCACCCAGCCGTTGCCATCCGGATCGCTGAACGTCGCCTCCTGTCCGTAGGGTTGACTCTTGATGCTCGAGATCTCCAATCCCCGCTTCCGGAGTTCCGAATGGGTGTCTGCGATGTTCTTTGTCGTTAACACCAGCCCTTGGACAGAGCCGGGTTTCATCTGAGGGAACCAGGTCGCGAGCACGATGTCGGTATCCACTCCCGGCAAGGCCAGCCGGATCCACAGAGTGTCGGGTGTTCCGAAGGGCATCTCCTCCTTCACCGTACAGCCGAGCTTTTCAGTGTAGAATGACTTTGCGGCTTTCTGATTCTTCACCGGGATCGAGATCAGAGCAATTCTGTCGAACATGTTGACGCCATCCCCCTTTTTCTTGGTCGCGACTGCTCCACAGTGAGGGGGCGGAGCTTGAACGCCCCTCAGTCCGATGTATTCAAGGCCACTGCGGAGCGAACGAGAGCCTTGAAGGCGCTCTCGTCAATCTCGTCTCCCGGATGGATGACTATGGCGCGCAAGACGTTGCCTTCGAGGCTGGCGTTGAAGAGGCGCTTCGGGTCCTTGAGGGAAGCCCCCTTGGCGAAGGTCAGCCGCACGTGGGTCTTGTAGGTCTCGCCCGTGCAAATGATCCCGCCGTGAGACCACACTGGAACGCCGGCGGGGTTCGATGGCTTCCTCCACTTCACTTCCTCGACCACCTCAGGATCGGCTTGCTTGATGAGCGCACGGATCCGGGAGAGCGTCCTCCCCCGCCAGTCGCCCAACTCCCTGATCCGCGCGTCTATCAACCTCGTTGGTGACTCGGTCCGCTGGGAAGCGTCGTTCCTTCTCTTCCTCATGATCGTCACTTGAGTTGAGACAACCGGATCAGATTACCACAGGTGTCGCCCAACGTGGCGATCGTGGAGCCGGGCACCGCGCTTAGCGGCCTGGTGAATTCGGCGCCGCGCGCGTTGATACAGTCGTAGTCGCCCCTGACGTCATCGGAGTACTCGCACGATGCCATGCGGCCGCGTAGAAGCCTCATACCTCGCTCACTGCATGAGGCCGACGAGCAGAAAGTCGATGCTCTGGTTCATGACGCATCCTCCTTGTGCGTTCACACGGCCTCATTTGTCTCATGATGACGAACCTCGACCCAGAAATGTGAGCATCGGTTTCACGGGCGTGACCAGAATGGATCGGCAAGCACTGGCGCGAGGCGGCTCACGATGGCCACCTCCAACGGGCACGACACGTCGTTGATCGTATCGCGGAGGCGTGCGTTGGGCTATCAGATTCTTTCGATCACCTAGGGAGGAGCGTCACCGTGTCATGGCGGCGGAACTGCAAGGTTCAACGTACCTATTGCGCGCGGGCGGCGTCCACCGCTCCATTGCTGCGGATGGTTGTCGGTGGGAGCGGGCTCTCAACCGGAATTCGGATGGCGTGCAGCCAAATGCACGTCGAAACGCCGCCGAAAAGTGGCTATGGCTCGAGAACCCGATCTCAAGCGCAAGTGCTGCTAAATCCTCTGTGTGGGGAAGCGCGTGGAGAGCTCGCGCGAGGCGCAGTTGCGTAAGGTACCGGTGCAGCGATACGCCCTCGACATGGCGAAAGGTATCGGTAAGATATGCCGGTGACGCTCCAACGGCGCGCCCCACATCGGTGAGCCGAATGGGATTTGCAAGCTCGGCCTCCAGAAATTCCTTGGTCCGCCGGATCAGTCGTCTCGTCGAGGCCGTTGGCTGTGCCCGAGGGGCGTCGTCTTCAAGGGCCACACGAAGGCACAACAGCACCAGTTCCGTTCCGGCAAGGTCGTCTACGACCGGCGCACCGCTCGTCCAGTGCAAAAACCGCGCGCAAAGAGCCTGCAGATAATGATTCGCTCGACGGCCGCGTCTGCGAAACAATGGATGGGTCGACAAGCGATTCTCGGGCACGTGCGCTATCTCGGCAAGAACACTGCGTTCCGGCGTGATAATGAATTCGGCATAGCCGCCCGACGGAGGGACGATCATTCGATAGGCCTCGCCACCCGCGACGTAAAGCACCTGGTTCGCATCGCCGAAGACATCGTCGCGTCCAACGTGCCAAACAAACGACCCACGATACGGGAACGCAACCTGAAACTGCGGTGAGAAGCCTTCCATAGAGTCTTCGTGGTGACGAGCTTGCCACGACACATCCTCGACCAGCCCAACTTCGGCCCGCAGTAAGGTTCGACGCGACACCCCCGGGCTAAGAGCGTTCGCTGGAGGATATGAGTAACGCCTCCGCCTGAGTCTCAGACCAGTCGACTCTGCAGGGTCACAAGCCATCTGACGCAGGGCAACTTGGCTGGGGGGGCCGCGCTGTCCTCCCGAAGCGCCACGCTGCGGCCCGCGAATGGAACCGATGGAGTGGATTCTTGCGTGAGGGGCATTCGGGTGTTGCGGCGTGCAGTCCGTTGGTCGGATCCGCAGCGGCTAGAACCCGTACGGGGTGCAGCTTTTCGCCGTGTCGTGCGGTGTCGTGTCCTGCGGTGCCGTCGGGCCACATGGCTGGGGGAGGAGGATTCGAACCCCCGCTAACGGGTCCAGAGCCCGTCGTCCTACCGCTAGACGATCCCCCAACGGAATTCCGTGCGGCGACCTCATTATACTGAGGGCCCGAGAACAGTGTCAACGCAATCCGCGGCCTGTGAAGCACGTGAACGGCGCGCTTATGCGGGCGGCGCGCTCGACGCGCGCAGCGACTGCACGCGCGAGATCGCGTCGAGGACCCTCGCGAGAACGCGCTCGCGGCCCAACACCTCGATCAGCTCGAAGAGCCCGGGGCCGATGTGCTGCGCGGTGATCGCGTACCGAAGCGGCCGAGCAGCGGCCTTGAACGTGAGGGGCGGCACCGCCGCATAGATGGCCTGCTCGACGGCTTCCCTCGTGAACTGAGGTACGCGCGTGAGGGCCTCCGCGACGCGGCCGAGAAGCCCCAGCACCTCATCGTTATCGAGGTACTTGCGCAGATCCGCGTCCGCGTACGTCAGGTCATCGGTGAAGAAGAACGCGCCGTAGGTCTGCACGTCCTCGGGGAGCCGCAGCCGGTCGCCCATGATGCCGACCACACGGGCGACGTACGCCCGCTGCGCCGGACCGGACGCACCGTCCAGCACGCCGTGTTTCGTCAGATACGCAGCGACCAGGTCGACGACGCGATCGGGTTCGCGCCGGTATACCTCCTGCATGTATACACCGTTCATCCAGCGGAGCTTCTGAACGTCAAAGACCGCCCCGCTCTTTCCCATCTCCTCGATGCGAAACCGATCCACGAGCTCGGCGACCGTGAACAGCTCGCGCCCGTCCTCCGGATACCATCCCATCAGCGCAAAGAAGTTTATTAACGCCTCCGGCAGGTAGCCCTGCGCCGCATACTCCCGCACCGACGTGTCGCCGTGGCGTTTGCTCAGCTTCTTCCGGTCCACGCCGAGGAGCACCGGGAGGTGCGCGACCTGGGGCTGCTCCCACGCAAATGCCTCATACATGAGAAACTGCCGCGGTGTGTTGGACAGATGCTCCGACCCTCGGACGATATGCGTGATCCGCATGCCGTGGTCGTCGACGACGTTGGCGAAGTTGTAGAGCGGCGTCCCGTCCGAGCGTACAATGATGAAGTCGTCGAGATCGGCGGGATGAAACTCGACGCGGCCGAGGACGAGGTCCTCGACGACGATCACCGGACGCTCCGCCGGCACGCGGAAGCGCAGCGCCGGCCGGCGTCCCTCTCCCTCCATGCGCGCGCGGTCTGCCGCCGAGAAGTTGCGGCACCGCCCGGAGTATCGGTACGGCCGCCGCTCCGCCGCAGCGCGCGCGCGCTCCGCGTCCAACTCCTCCTGCGTGCAGTAGCAGGGATACGCGGCGGCGCGGTCGACGAGCGCCTGCGCGTGCTGCCGGTACAGCTCGCCCCGCTCGGTCTGCCGGTACGGGCGGTACGGCCCGCCGACGTCCGGCCCTTCGTCCCAGTCCAAGTTGAGCCAGCGGAGATCCTCGAGGATCGACGTCTCGTAGGCCTCGGTGGAGCGACTGCGGTCGGTGTCCTCGATGCGGAGGACGAACTCACCGCGGTAGTGACGCGCAAAGAGCCAGTTGAAAAACGCCATCCAGGCGCCGCCGACGTGGAGGAACCCCGAGGGACTGGGAGCGTAACGCGTGCGAGTGGCCATAGCGGCAGCGTAACATACGGCTTCGCGGCGGGGCAAACAAGAGGCGCCGCCATCACTCCGCGCCGCGCATCCCGCTCCTGTTCAGCGCGAGCCGGACCCGCGGGCGCCGGCGCGGCGGGGTGGCTTAGCTCATGAGCGTGCTGATCGACGCGTTGAGGTGGACGCTGCGCATCGCACGCGCCAGGAGCGGCGCGCTCGAGAGGACGCGCACTTTGTCGAGCCGCTTCTGCGGCGGGATCGGCACGCTGTTGGTGAGCACGATCTCGCGCACGTCGTCCCGGCACACGGCATCGATCGCCCCTTCGACGAGCACGCCGTGCGTCGCGCAGACATACGCTTCCGGACGAGCGCCCTGCTCGCGGATCGCGTCCAGGGCCGCGCACATGCGGTCCGGCGTGTCCACGATGCGATCGACGAGCACCGGCACCCGCCCCGCCACGTCGCCCACGACCTGCGTGTGCAGGTCGGTGCCGTGGAGCTGGCCGCGCTGGAATACGACCGCGAGCGGCAGATGCAGCCGCTCGGCCAGCCGGTACGCGGTCTTGACCGCGCTGTCGTCGGGCGCCACCACCACGGCGTCCGAGAGGTCGTGCGCGCCGAGGTAATTCGCGAACAGCGGCAGCGCACGCAGGTGGTCCACGGGAATCTTAAAAAAGCCTTCGATCTGATCGGCGTCCAGGTCCAGCGCCAGGACCCGATCGACGCCCGCGCTCTGCAGCAGGTCGGCCACCAACCTGCCGGTGATCGGCGAGCGGGGGGCGGTCCGCTTGTCCTGCCGCGCATATCCGTAGTACGGGAGCACCGCCGTGATCCGGCCGGCGGACGCGCGGCTCAGGGCGTCCACCATGACGAGGAGTTCCATGAGGTTCTCGTTGACCGGGGGGCACGTCGGCTGAATCACGAACGCGTCGACCCCGCGCACGCTCTCCTCGTACCGGGCGTAGATCTCCCCGTCCTCGAACCGCCGAATCGTGACGCGCCCGAGCGGCAGCTCCAACTCGGCCGCCACTTCTTCGCCGAGCGACCGGTTGGCGGTCCCGCAGAACACCTTGATCTCGGCGTCCGCGAGGTGGTGGCGCGACGGCCGATCGTTCTCGAGGCCGCGCTCGGGATCAGCGCGCCTGGACCAGGAAACGAATGGCGGTCCGCTCTTCACCTTCGATCTCCACCTTGGTGAATGCCGGGATCGCGACGAGATCGATGCCGTTCGGGGCGACAAACCCGCGCGTAATGGCGATGGCCTTGATAGCCTGGTTCACCGCACCGGCGCCGACGGCCTGCAGCTCGACCGATCCCTTTTCTCGCAGCACCGCAGCCAGCGCGCCCGCGACGGCCTTGGGCTTTGAGCCGGCCGAGACCTTCAGAACCTCCCCCATGCGGTCTGGCTCCTTCGCTCGCGGCCAACGACCGTTCGCGCGCCCCTATTCCATCATACGCCGAGGAACTCCTTCAGGTGCCCGCGCGGCACGCGTCAACGCGGGGCCGCACGGAGCAGCGTCCGCAGGCGGATCCCATATACAATCGCCATGAAGTGGGGGATCGCGAGCTGGCGGCCGAAGCGCCGCGGCTCGCGCACCAGGCGGTAACACCACTCGAGCCCCAACGTCTGCCAGATGCGCGGCGCACGCCGGGCCCGCCCCGTCCACACGTCGAGCGCACCGCCGATCCCCATGGCGATCGGCACGCCCAGCGCGTCGAGATGACGGGCGAGCCACCGCTCCTGCCGCGGGGCGCCCAACCCCGCGAGGAGCAATGTCGGCCCGGCCTCGCGAATCGCGCTCACCGCCAGGCGCTCGGCGTCCGCCCCAAAGTATCCGTCGCGCGTGCCCACGACCTCGATGCCCGGATACCAGGCACGGAGCCGATCGGCCGCGCCCGCGGCGACGCCGGGCCGGCCGCCGAGCAGGAACACCCGCCACCGCCGGCGGACCGCTTCGCGGCAGAGCCGCGCCGCCAGGTCGATGCCGGGGACGCGCGCTGGGAGCGGCCGGCCGAGTTGCCGCGCACCCCAGACCACGCCCACCCCGTCCGCGACCACGAGGGCGGCGCGCTCGAGCACGTCGCGCACGTCGGCATCATGCCGCGCGCGCATGACCATCTCCACGTTGGCCGTGACGATCAGGTGCGGCCCGCCGCCGGCGGCCAGCTCGACGGCCCGTGCGACCGCGCCGTCCAGATCGACCGGGTCGAAGCCCACGCCGAGCACATCCGTGCGGCTCATGCCAGGAGCGCGACCTCGGCGGCCGGTGCGAGCCGAGCGCGCTCTCGGAGCCGTTCCGCCGCAGTGCGGAGCCGCACGCGGGCGGCCTCGCGGTCGTTGAACACCGCCTCGATCGCCGCCGCCAACCCGTCGGCGCGCACCGATTCGGCGTCGGGCGGTGCGGGTTGGCCCAGCTCGTCGGCCAACGCCGTGACCTTGCGATCATAGGCGACCGGCACGATCGGGACTCCCTGCGCCGCCGCGAACACCAGGGCGTGCAGCCGCATGCCGACCATGAGATCGAGCGTGCCGACGAGCGCCAGCATCTCCCGGGGTCCGAGGGGTTCCTCCACGATCACCGCGCCGTCGCGCAGTTCCTCCGCGGCCCCCACGGCCACCGCGGCGTCGTACGGCCGGTGCATCGGTAGCAGCACCCATTGCGCCCCAAGGCGCGCGCCCACGGTCTTAGCCGCGGCCACCGCCGCCCGGATCGCCGCCCCCGATCCCCAGGCGCGGAGGGCGAGGCCAAACGTAGGGCGCGACCCCCACCGCGAGCGCGCCGCGGCCGCCGCGGGCGACCACTCCGGTTCGAGGAGCCACGACGGATCGGCGCTCACCACGATCGGGGGCCGGCGTACGCCGATCGCTGTGAGGACCGCCTTCGATGTACGGTCCCGCAGCGTGACGAGGTCGACGCGGTTTAGGACGTGCGCGACGCCGGTGCGCACCGCCCGGCGGAACGGGATCTCGACTCCCTGGGCGTGGACCGCCGTCCGGCGCGCGAGACGCCGGCCGAGGCCAAGCACGCCGAGATAGTACCAGGGGCTCCGCCAGCTCGTGGCGTCCTGGAACAGGCTGCCGCCGCCGCAGAGCAGCAGATCGGCGCCGCGGAGCGCGGAAGCGACCGCGGCGGGGGCCCCGCGCGCCACGGCGCGGACCCCGTGGGCGCGCGCCGTGACGTCGGGATTCGCCGAGAGCACGGTGATCTCGGCATCGGGGCGCCGGTGCCGCAGGTCCTGCACGGTCGCCGCGAGCACGGCCTCGTCCCCCAGGTTGTCGTATCCGTAGTAGCCGGCGATGACGATCCGGCTCATGCCATGCGCGACGCCTCGGGAGACGCGCGCGGGACGCCGCCGTTGACGACCGGGCCCCACCACCTGCGGGCCCACCACAGGAGCGCGACGAGGATGCCGCCGAGCGCAGAACCGATCGCCAGCGCGTACAGCGTGCGCATGAACGCGTAGACCAGGGGCGTGTGAATGTGCGAAAACGAGTTGACGAGTCCGACCTGCCCGATCGCGCCCACCATCGCGGCGGGCAGCACCCAGCGGTGCAGGCCGGCGGCCGCCAGCGCGAAGGCCAGCACCATGAACGGATCGCCCACGAGATACTCCTTGGTCCGCGGCCGGGCGATCAGCACGCGTTGCAGCACGACGCGGCTCTTGAGCTCGAGGCCGCCGAGGGCGGGCAGCCCGGCATTGCCGGTCCGCCCCAGCGCGAAGACCACACCGGTGCCGATCAGGATGAGCGCGATGCCGTACCCCAACAGGAGGGGCCGGCGCAGCCACGCGCGGAGCCGGGGCCACAGGGCCCCCTCGGGCGCGTCGCCCGCGGCGAGCAGCAGTCCGAGCACGACCACGGGGACGATGTGCGCCAGCTTGACCCCGAGAAACTCGCGCACTTCCATCATAAAGTCCCACTGGCTCAGGAGCGCGCCCATCACCAGCGCCCCGAGTACGCTCACGAGGGACACGGTCCACAGCCCGGCGACGCCGCGCGCGAACGCCCTCAGGCCCGACCGCACCGGCGCCGCCCCCGCGGCGGGCGCGTGCGACCGGCGCGTGCCGGGCACGATCCACATCATCCCCAGCGTCGGGAACGCGAGCGCGGCGAGAAACGCGAGCAGTTCGCGCCACAGCGTCACGTGATGCAGCGCGAGGACGGCGACCGTCACGAGCACGCCGGCGGCCACCGCGAGATTGAGCCGCACCGGCGGGATCGGACGCACGAGGGCGCCCCACACCTCGGCCGTGGCGATCGCCGTGACCGAGAGCGTACCGAGCGCCGCGAGGCCAAACAGCGGCGCGGGCGTGGCCAGCACCGGCAGCGGCACGGCCTTGCCGAGCTTAAAGCCGGCCTGCGTCAGCTCGTCGGCAATCGATTGCACATAGTCCAGGTTCGTCTGCATCTCGTCAACGCCGGCCGCCGTGGAGAGAAACGGCCGGACGTACAGGATCCGCACGTTGCGCTCCCGGGCCGCGAGCACATACTTGTCGCGCGCGTCCGCCGGCGTCGACGTCGCCAGTTCCTGCGGCGTCATGCTGAACACCCGAATCATCTTGGGCGCGACCAGCTGCGTCAGGCCGTCCTCGCCCTTTTGTTTACGGGTCGCCGTGAACGCTTCGATGCGCCCGAACGCGAAGCCGGATTGCTTGATCTCCGCGGCCACATCGGGGATCAGCGCGTCGTAACCGAGCACCTGGTCGCGGTCGAAGATCAGCGTAAAGGCTTGCCCCGCGTCCCGGAGATCGGAGAAAAACGCGTCGAGCCCGCCTGGGGCCACGTAATGGAAGTTGAGCACGCGGAGTTCCGCGGCCAGCTCGTGCTCGTGCAGCGCCTGAATCGCCCCGGGCGGCACCCCGAGCGAGGCGTCCTCAACCTCCTGGCCTCGCGCGCCGATCTCGAGCACGGGCCCGCTACCCTCGCGCAGGACGGCGTGATCGGCGCCAAGCTGATCGGCGAACCCATGTTGGACCAAGCGCAGGACGGCCGGATCGCCGAGGACGTACGTGCTGTTGGGATGGATCCGCCCCTGGCGCGCCAGGTCCAGCAACGGTCCCCCGAGTGCGCCGGTGCGGACCGCGTTGAGCACGTCGGTCCCGGTCATGTATGAGATCATCCCGCGATCGGACAGACGCCGGAGCGACGCGGCGTACAGCGCGACGCCGCGCACCCCGCGCTCGTGCAACGCGCCGTAGAGCGTGCCGAGGTCCATGCCATCGCGTCGCGCCAATGTCGCCCAGTCGTCGCCGTCGGCGGTGATCTCCACGGTATGGTAGGCCCGCTCGACCTGGTACCGCAGCGCCAGGATCACAAAGGACGCGCCGATGCCGAGCACCGCGCAGATGGCGAGCGCGGTGTACCGCCGGAACATCGCCCGGACAAACGCGATCACGGTGCCACACGCGGCGGCGCCGCGCAACCCCGCCCCGGCGCCCCGATCGTCTCTCCCGTTCCGGTCAGCACGACTTCATCCTCCCAGACCGTCCTAGGAATCACCGGCCGCCGCGTTCACAATCAGCTCGCCGTCGGCCACGGTCACACCGGTGAGATGCAGCCCGAACGGCAGCACGCCCACGTCCAGGACAGGGTTGACGGCCCTGAGTAGCCTCCGGACCATCGGCCCCGTAACCGGCATGCCGGCCACGGTCACGTGATCGAGCGCAAGGTCGACGGTCCGCGAACCACGGAGGACGAGCCGCCCGTCGCCCGCGATGTGCAGGGACAGCCCGAGGACGGGGATCGTGCCGGCGACGTGCAGGCGCCCGGGGTCAAGGCTCACGCGTGCGTCCCGGAGCTGCGGCTGCGCGTCCAGCATCTCCTGGAGCGCGTCCTCGGACACGACGATGCGCGCGACGGCGGAGCCCAGCCTACGGATCGCGATCTCGCGCCCCCCGTACAGCGCCGCCGCGTCGATCTGGACCCGGTCCAGGGTCGCATCGAGCGAGCGGACGCGCAGCGTCCCCACACGGAGGTTCTGCGCGGCCACGGTCAGCGCGTCCATGCGCCCGGCCCAGAGCGCGGCGGGCGGCCACGCCGTGACGTGGACCCGAACGTGCTCCGCGCCGAGCGTGCGAGCGAGGGCCATGTCCAGCGCCGCTGCCGCGATGACGGGGCCGCCCACGCTCGCGCCGACGGCAAGGGTCAGCGCCGCAACGAGCGCCCACCACACGAGGGAGACACGGGCGTCTCTTCGGAGATGCGCTGGGGCCGCGGGCGCTTCCACCTGCGGCATCCCGGCGTTCGAGGCGTCCCCCGCGGGCACCGGTCGCCCTAGGGCCGCGCCGGAGGCGCGTCCGCGCCGCGCTCGGACGGGGCGGCCCCCAGCTCGTCCGTGCCGGCGGAGCGGCGCGTGCGCAGATACGCGTCGATGAACGGGTCCAGGGCGCCGTCGAGCACGGCCTGCGTGTTCCCGGTCTCCACGCCTGTCCGGTGATCTTTGACCAGCGTGTACGGGTGCAGCACGTACGACCGCAGCTGGTTCCCCCACGCCGCGTCGCGGTGCTCGCCCCGGATCGCGGACAGCCGCTGCTGCTGCTCCTCCCGGCTGCGTTCGAACAGCCGGGCCTGGAGCAGCTTCATGGCGGTGAGCTTGTTCGCGTGCTGGGAGCGCTCGTTCTGGCACTGCACCACGATGCCCGTGGGCAGGTGCGTGATCCGTACCGCGGTCTCGACCTTGTTCACGTTTTGCCCGCCGGCGCCGCCCGAGCGGTATGTGTCCACGCGCAACTCGTCGTCCCGGATCTGCACCTCGGTGGGCTCGACCTCCGGGATCACGTCCACGAGTGCAAACGATGTGTGGCGCCGGTGCGCCGCGTCGAACGGCGACAGCCTTACGAGGCGGTGGACGCCGCGCTCCCCTCGCAAGTAGCCGTAGGCGTTGGGCCCGGAAATGATGGCCGTGGCGCTCTTGAGCCCGGCTTCCTCGCCCGGCGACATGTCGACGATCTCCGTTCGGTACCCGTGGGTCTCGGCCCACCGCAGGTACATGCGCAGCAGCATCTCGGACCAGTCCTGGGACTCGGTGCCGCCCGCTCCCGCGTGGACGGAGAGAATCGCGTTGCTCGCATCGTGCTCGCCGGAGAGCAGGGTCGCCAGCTCGACCCGATCGAGCCGGCCGGCCACGGTCTCCAGCTCCCGTTCCACATCGGCGAGGATCGCGGGGTCGGCGGCGGCGGTCAAGTCGACGAGCTCGCGCAGATCGCGAACCTCGCGATCGAGCCCGTTCAGCTCGTCGATGCGTGCGCGGAGCGCGGCAACGTCCTGGGCAACGCGCCGCGCTGCGTCCTGATCGTCCCAGAAGCCTGGTTGCTGCATCTGCCGCTCGAGCGCGGCGAGGCGGGTGCGCTGACGGGGAAGGTCAAAGATGCCTCCCGATACCTGCGAGGCGCTCCTGATAGGTCTCCAGCGTGTGCTTGATTTCCTCGACCGTCACTACCAAAACCCCCACGTGGTCACGTTCCGTGGCACGGGCCGCCCGAGGCGTGCGCCGCGTAGTTCGGCGTACGAGTAACGACTCATTATAGCACTCACCACGGCGAAAGCAAAAAACCGAGGGCGACGACGCCGACGCCGTGCGCCAGGGCAAGCGCGGGGACCTGCGCCCACCTCGTTCGAATAGCGCCGAACGCGAGCCCGGCGCAGCCGCTCCAGATCATGGCCTCCGCGCCGCGCGGGGACGCGGCGAGCACGCCCAGCACCGCCGACCAAGCAACCGCAAGCGGCCAATTTCGCCAGGCGACGGCGGCCTCGTAGACGAGGCCGCGGAGCCACCACTCAAAGGTCACGCCGACGACGAGAATTTGCACCGCGCCGCCGGCCCACCAGCCCCCGGGGGGCGCAACGAGCGAGACCTGCAGCCCCTGCGCCGCAAACGCCTCGACCACGATGCCCACGAGGCAACCCACCACGGCCAGTGCGAGGCCCACCGCCGGGGCAAACCCGGCCGGTTGCAGCCCCACGCTGCGCGCCGAGCGGCCTGCGGTGAGCAGGGCCGTCGCGGCCAGCGCGGCCAACACGGGAACGGGCAACGGGACGCCCCACACGGCGACGTCGGATGTCCGCGCTTCTCCGAACGCCCACGCCGCGGCGGCAAGGGCTCCGAGCGGAACCGCGGACACAAGGAGCAGACGGGCGAATCCCGCGTCGGCCGCCGCCGACACCGCGGGACGCAGCCGGCGCACGAGCACCAGCCCGAGCGCAACCAGCGCACCCCACGGCAGGTAGTCCCCGTACCGGCCGTACGGGGTCAACAGGGCCTCCGGCGTGACGGGCCAGGCGATCACGCCGCGCGCGCCGAGCGGTAGCCGGGCGACGACGCGTCCGCGGGGATCGACAATCTCGCTGATGCCGCTGTTGGCGGCGCGGAGCAGGTAGCGCCCCTGCTCGATCGCTCGAAACACCGCGGCGGCGGCGTGCTGTTCCGGCGCAGCGGGGCCGGAGAACCATGCGTCGTTCGTGACCACCGCGAGCAGCCGGGCCCCGTCGAGCACCGCGCGGCGCGTGAGCTCCGGAAAGACGCTCTCGAAGCAGATCGCCATCCCGACCGGGCCGTACGGCGTCCAGAGCGGCGCAACGCCGTGGCCCGCGCGCTCGCCGAACTCGGCAAACGGCACCAGGTGCACCTTGTCGTACCGGCCAACGAGCGCGCCGGATGGCGAGAACGCAAACGCGGAGTCGGTGAGGCCGCCCTCGAGGCTCGTGGCGATGAGCGCGATCGCGTGGCCCCGTGCGAGACCGCCGATCTCGGCACGCGCCCTCGGATCGCCCGCGATGTCGCCGGGGAACGCGGTCTCGGGCCACACGACGAGCCGCGCCCCGCGCGACGCGGCCGCCGACACGAGCGACCGCAACACGCCCCACGCCGCGCTGCTGTCGCGTCCCTGCCCGGCCCATCGTACGGGCTGGTCAGGCTGGACGACGGCCGCCACGAGCGCCTGACCGGTTCCCGCCGCGGGCGTGCGCAGCACCGTCCAGCCCCAGCCGACCGTCGCGGCGATGAGGCCGGCGGCCACGAGCGGCCCGATCCTGGCGCCGCGCGCGCCGAGCGCCTCCGCGATCGCCGCGTTGCCGAGTACGACGATGAAGCTCACGCCCCAGACCCCCGCCACCGACGCGATCTGCGCCACGGCGAGGAGGCGGTGCTGCGACTCGCCCGCGAGCGCCCAGGGGAACCCGAGCGCGCCCTGGCTCCGCACAAACTCGACGGCCACCCAGGCGAGCGGGAGCCACAACGGGCCAAGGGCGCCCCCGCACGCGCGCCGCGCCCACGCCGCCAGGCCGACGGCCGCGGCCGGAAACACTGCGAGGAACGCGGCCGCCAGCAGCCACACCGCGACGCCAAACGCCGCAAGCCACCACAGCACGCCCCCGAACGCGACCAGGCCCCACGCGTAGCCAACGCGCACCCCCGCCGCCGGGTCTTCGGCCGTGACGGCCATGCCGAGCGGAACGAGCGCCACCCACGCCAGCCACCCGACATCGAAGGGAGGAAACGCCGCGGCGTAAGCCGCCCCGGAGACGAGCGCGGCAAGAAGCCAGGGGACGGACACACCCAGGCGAGCGGCGCCGGCGCCGCCTAACCTTTGCCTGCGAGTTCGGTGGGATGGATCCGAGGTGAGGGGGGTGGGGACCGCCGGGTTACTCGCCCCGGCCATGGCACTTCTTGTATTTCTTTCCGCTGCCGCATGGGCACGGATCGTTGCGGCCGACCTTCGGTGCACGTACCTGCGTCGCCGTGCCGCCGCCGCCGGCCGCCATCGCCGCCGGGCGCCTGCCGTCCCCGGTGTCCGGGCCACTCTCGTGGGTCACGCGATATCCGGTCCGCCCGGCGGCCCCGCGCACGGCCGGCGCAACCGTTTCGGCCGGCGCCGCCTGCTGGACCTGCACCATATAGAGGAAGCGGACCGTCTCCTCCTGCACGTCCGACTTGAGCTGCTCGAACAACGCGTAGCCTTCCTTTTGGTACTCGATGAGGGGATTCGCCTGACCGTACGCCCGCAGGCCGATGCCCTCGCGGAGCGCATCCATGACGTACAGGTGGTCGATCCACTTCCGGTCAAGGGTCTGCAGCAGGATGATTCGCTCGAGCTCGCGCATCGTCTCGGGTCCAATGAGCCGCTCCTTCGCCTCGTACGCGGCGAGGGCCGCAGCCAGCAAACGCTCCTCGACGGCGCCGGCGTCCGCGCCGCGTAACTGTTCCACGCTCAGGTCGGCGGGCAACGGGATGACGTGACCGAGCTCCTGCATGAGCCCGTCGAGGTCCCACTCCTCCGGCCGAGCCTCGCTCGAGCAGAAGCTGCCCACGACGCCGGCCACGAGCTGCTCGATGAAGTCGATGATGTTGTCGCGCAGGTTCTCGCCCAGCAGCACCTTGCGCCGTTCCCCGTAGATGACCCGGCGCTGGACGTTCATGACGTCGTCGTACTCCAACACGTGCTTCCGCACGTCGAAGTGGTACGACTCCACCTTCTTCTGCGCGTTCTCGATCTGCCGGGTGACGAGCCCGTGCTCGATCGGCACGTCGTCCTCAATCCCCAGCCGCTCCATGATGCCGGCGATCCGCTCGCCGGCGAACAGACGCATCAGCTCGTCGTCGAGGGCGACGTAGAATCGCGACGAACCGGGATCGCCCTGCCGCCCCGCACGACCGCGCAACTGGTTGTCGATGCGCCGCGCCTCGTGGCGTTCCGTGCCGATGATGTGCAGGCCTCCGAGCGCCCGCACCCGTTCGGTGTCCCCGGGGTCCGACGGATTGCCGCCCAACAGGATATCGACGCCGCGGCCGGCCATGTTGGTCGCGATGGTCACGGTGCCCGGCCGGCCCGCCTGGGCGATGATCTCGGCCTCCCGCTCATGGTACTTGGCGTTGAGCACCTGGTGTGGCACGCCGCGCCGCCGGAGCTGCGCGGAGAGCGCTTCGCTCTTCTCGATCGAACGCGTGCCCACCAACACCGGCCGGCCCTTCTCATGCCACTCCGCGATCTCGTCCGCGACCGCCTTGTACTTGGCCTTCTCGTGCTTGTACACCAGGTCGGGCGTGTCATTTCGGATCATCGGCCGGTGCGTGGGGATCACCATCACCGGAAGGTTGTAGATCTGCGTGAGCTCGGCTTCCTCCGTCTTCGCCGTGCCGGTCATCCCGGCCAGCTTGTCGTACATGCGGAAGTAGTTCTGGAACGTAATCGTGGCGAGGGTCTGCGTCTCCTTTTCGATCTTGACGCCTTCCTTCGCCTCGATCGCCTGGTGCAGCCCGTCGCTGTACCGCCGCCCAAACATCAGCCGGCCCGTGAACTCGTCGACGATGATCACCTGGCCGTCCTTGACCACGTACTCGACGTCCCGGTGGTACAGCGTGTGAGCCCGCAGGGCCTGCTGCGCATGGTGCATCAGCTCGATGTGCTGCGGATCCGTGAGGTTGTCGACGCCGAGCGCCCGCTCGAGCTTCGTCACCCCCTCTTCTGTGAGCGTCGCGGTTTTCAGCTTCTCGTCGACGTGGTAGTCCTGCTCGGCCGCCAGGCGCGGCAACAGCCGTGAGAACTGGTAATAGAGCTCCGTGGACTGCTCCACCTGGCCGGAAATGATGAGCGGCGTCCGCGCCTCGTCGATGAGGATGAAATCGACCTCGTCCACGATCGCATAGCGGAGCTCGCGCTGCACGAGATCCTCGCGGCGGATGACCATGTTGTCGCGCAGGTAGTCGAACCCGAATTCGTTGTTCGTTCCGTAGGTGACGTCGGCCAGGTACGCCTCGCGGCGATGCACGGGCCGGAAGTGCACGAGCCTCTCGTCGCCGTGCGGCGCGGGGTCGCGATAGGCGGGATCGTAAATGCCCGCAAATTCGTGGGTGATTACCCCGACGCTGATCCCCAGGAGGTGATAGATCGGTCCCATCCACCCTGCCCCGACCCGGGACAGATAATCGTTCGGGGTGACCAGATGCCCACCGCGTCCTTCGAGCGCGTTGAGGGCGAGCGGCAGCGTGGCGACGAGCGTCTTGCCCTCGCCGGTCTTCATCTCCGCGATCTTACCGCTGAAGAGCACCGCGCCGCCGATCAATTGCACGTCGTGGTGGCGCTGCCCGAGCGTCCGCTTCGCGGCCTCGCGGACCAACGCGAAGGTCTCCGGCATCACGTCGTCCAGCGATTCGCCCGCGCGTGCGCGCTCCCGAAGCTCGTCCATCTTGCCGCGCAGCGCCTCGGTGGACAGCTCCGCGATCTCGGGCTCGAGCTCGTTCACCTGCCGGACAAGGGTCTCCCGCAGGTGCTTCACCGTACGCTCGCTGCTGTCGCCCAGCAGCTGTTGGAACAGCTTCAGCATGCGTCAGTCGCTCCTGAGGTGGCCCGCGGCGGTTTTCATCGGGACGGGCCGGTCCCTGCCGGCGCGGTCGCGTCGGGTTCCTCTCATTTCCCGACGCCGGAATGTTTGGGCGCGCGCCACGGCCCGGCCGCTACGCGAGAGGTATACACAACTCCGACACCGGTTAGTCTAACGCGATCCACTCCTGTTTTAGGGTAACGCGACCCGCGTTTATTATAGTCCACCATGTCCACAACCGGGAAAGCGCGGCCGCGAGGTGGCCCGCGGAAAGCCCGGGTCTTGCGACGCCGCGGATCGGGCGGGTCAGGGTTACCCCGCGCCGCTTACGGCGCGCCGAGCGCGAGCACCGTCCGGTTGACGGCGTCGAGCGCGGCGTGGACCATCGCTTCGCGCGGCTCGCCGCGTACGACCGCGGACCCGCTGAGCGTCTGCTCCTCGGGGCCAAGCCACGACACGACGAGCAGCGCAACCTGATGCGACGCCGCCTGGACGACGGTCGCCGCCTGGACCAGAAACAGTTGGTCGGCCCGCAGGTACGTCTCAACGGCGCGCAGGGTAGCCTGTCCGACCAGTTCCAACAGCCGCGATGCCGCGCTCGGCCCGGCCGCCGCGCCTTCGTAGACGAGCCCGTCGTGTTCGAGTTGCACCCGGACCTCCGCGGAGGACCGCAACCGGGACACCGTAAGCCCCACAAACTTCAGGCGGGCGCGCGGTGGCGAAGCGGGCGCCGACTCGGGCTGACCCGGCCTGAGCCCGGCCACGCGAACCTGGGTGGGTTCGAGGCTGATGCCGAACTGCGACGCGAGCGTAGCCACCACGTCGGCCACGATGACCTTTGGGCTGCGCTCCGCGGACGCCAACACGTGCACACGGGCGACGGTCCCGTCCTCCCCGAGGTCGATGCGCGCGGCCGATACACCCTTGAGGCGACGGACCGCCGCTTCGGTCTCGTGCGCCAGTGATCGCCCCGGCTGGTCCATCGCCGCCCCCCGCTCGCTCATCGTCCCCTGGCCCTACAATTTCCGTTCCCGGCACGACCCTTCCTGTCCAACGACCTGCTACAGGTGCCAGCGCGCCCGCAGCGTCGCGAGCCCGCCGTCCCTATCCAGCTCGTGGAGCGCCGCGGCCACGAACGCGGCAAGATCCGACGCGTTTGCGGGCACGTCGATGACGAGCGGTACCCGCTCGCCCACGCCGCCCGTCACATGCAGGCCGGGGTGGATCGCCGCAAAATCGAGCGCCAGCGGCGCATCGGTAACGGCCGCCTGGGCACGACCCGCCGCCACCGCCGCCAGCGCTTGTGCGGGCAGGGCCGTCACGTCCACGTTCGCTCCCGCCCTCCGCGCGATGTCGACGCCGCCGCCCGCCACGGGCACGGCCACGCGAAGGCCGCGCAGCCGGCCGGCGGCCGTGATCGCGCCGCGGGCCGGCGACAGGATTGCCTGCGACGACACATAGTACGGGATGGAGGCGACCTTGGGGATCAGGCCCGGGCCGATCGCCCCGGCGGCCGCGTCCGCGTCCGGGGGGATCCCTCCGCTCTTGAGGACGGCAATCGGTGTGTCGATGACGCGCAGCCGCGCGCCCAACGACTCCGCGAGGAGCGTTGCCAGCTCCACGTCGAACCCGGTGGGGGTGCCGTTCTGCCGGTACGCCATCGGCGGGTACGACAGGTCCGCCGCGATGCGAAGCAGCCGTGTGCGCCGGATCCGGTCGACCGCCGGCCCGCGTGCGGCAACGTGGGGCGGCGCCGGCATGGCAGGGATCTGCGCCGTCCGCGCCGCGCATCCGCTCAGCGTGAGCACGGCGGCGACAACGACCGCATACCGGATCGCACCGCTTCCCCGCATCCGTCCGCTCAACCGCCTCCACGCTCGCCGAGCGAGCGCGCCCGCATGCGCGCTCCTCCATTGTATCGCATCCCTCTTGGTCTCTACCCTTCTCCACCGCCGGGCGGACCATCGTGTGTCGGCGGACCGCCCCCGGAGGGACCGCCGTTCCGGCCGACGAAAGTCACGGCGGAGGTGAGTTGGCTTCATGACTCGGACCCATTCGGCACCGTGGCGCGGAGCGATGCGGATCGTCATGGTCGCCTGTGCCGTCGCCGCGCTCGCGCGCGCAGGCGCCGCCGCGCAGCCATCGTACCCGTTGTACTACGATTTTCAGATTCCGCTCGTCCTGCCCGGGCTCGCGGTGACCGACACGGGCGAGCAGACGCCGCTCCTGGGAGGTGTGATCCCACCGTCGGGCACGACGAACTCGAACGAGAAGGTCCAGACATTCTACGCCGGGACCTTCAGCGGCGGCACGCTCGGCGGCCTCACCGTGAGGGGCGGTCAGTTTCGATATGGCGCGGGCGCAAGCAAGTCCGCGGGCGGCGGCAAGTTTTCCCTGACCACCGACGCGGGCCCCGTGACCGGCGACATCCTGATGACGACGGACGGAAACCGCACCACGCTGCTCTTCTTTGGCACGTACCTCGGCACCCGAATCGAGTTCGCGCTCGCGGCCGAGGGCGGTATGGAAGTCGGCGGGCCCGGATATGCGGCGAGGGGCCTTGCCCAGACAGGCTTTGCCTCCCATGAGGCCTACATGGCCGCCGTGCAAAAGGCGATGGCCTCGAGCGCCGCGACATCCCGGCAGCAAGTCATCGCCGCGGCCGACACGAACGCACGCCTCGTCAAGAGCTACCAGGATCGCGGGCACTAGTGTGTTATCGCATTAGTTCGTCGCACATACGAGACTGCACAAGCGCGTCGGTTCCGATGGCGCTCTGGACGGCCTAGACGCCGAGTTGCCGGAGGATTTGGCCGAGCACGCGGTCGGCGTCGAAGTATTCTTCCGCCAGCGCGCGCGCGGCCCGCGCGTGCACCCCGTAGTCCGCGGTGATCCGCCCGACGCTCTCGACAATGTCGTCCATGGTCCGGAAGGCAAACAACCCGCGCCCGACCGGCACCGCGGCGCCAAACCCGGTGTCCTGGGTCACGACCGGGCGCCCGGCCGCCAGGTAACACGCGCTGCGGTCGCTGAACCACCCGCTTCGGAGCCGGATATTCTGATCCTTGGCAACCGTAAACTCGCCCTGGGATAGGCGCACGTACGCGCGATACGGGTCCAGATCGTTCGACAATGCCAGCGCGTCGCGCAGCCGCCAGCCGCTCGCCTCGAGCAGGCGTACGGCGTCCGGGTCGCCGCAGGCCAGCGTGAGCTCCAGCGGAACCGGCACCCGGCGCGGAAGGTCGATGAACTTCAAGAACTCGACGTGCTTGCTCCACCGGTAGACCTCGCCCCGCCACTCGATGTCGTTGGACTGGCGCCAGCTGGCCACCGTGGTAAACGGCGCGTCGTCCGGGGGCGGCCCGGCGGTGGTCCACCAGTCGAGGATGACCGGCGGCCGCGTCGGAATCCACGAGAACCGCTCTACGGGCACCCCGCAGTCGGGCGCGCCGAGGTTTTCGGCGTAGGTGAAATGGTGGGTGTGCGCGTCGAGGAACGCGATCGCCGCGGCGTCGCCCTTGGCCACCTCGATCTGGCTGCGCACCGGGTCGGTCTCGAGGTAGACCCGCACAGGCACGCGCAGGTACTCCTCGCCGAGCAGGGTCGCCCCCGACAGGTTGAGGAGCACGTCGGCGCGGTCCAAGATCCGGTGGAGTTGACGCTCGTCGAGCCCGTAGGCCCGCCGCCCCTGGGACGCCGCGCGAAATACCCACTGGTCTCCGAGATCGCACCGCGCCATCAGACGGCTGAGATAGGCAACGGTGTAGCTCGGGTCGTCCGTCACCGTGTTACGCTCCGCATCGTACGGCCAGGCGCCGGTATCTTCCACGTAAGTGACGTCGCAGCCGCGCCGCTGGAAGCCGTGGAGGTACTGGAGGGTCTGCCAGGCGACGCCGGCGAACGGCAGCCGGCCCGCGATGCCGAGAACGACCAGCTTGGGACGGCCGGTCATGAATCGCCGGCCCCGTCGGGCGTCCCAGAGCCCGCGAGCGCCGGCAACGGCCCCACGAACACGGACTGCTGCCGGCACAACCGCGCGTACAAACCGTTTTGCGCCAGCAGTTCCGCATGCTTGCCCTGTTCCACGATCCGCCCGCCGTTGACTACCAGAATGCGGTCGGCCCGCTGGACCGTGGACAGCCGGTGGGCCAGCACGAACGTCGTCCGGCCGTGCGCCAGCCGCTCCAGCGCCGCGAGCAGCGCCGCTTCCGTCAACGCGTCCACCTGGGAGGTCGGCTCGTCCAGGATCAGGATCGGCGCATCCTTTAAAAATGCGCGGGCGATCGAAAGGCGTTGCTTCTCGCCCCCGGAGAGCGTCGCTCCCTTCTCGCCGGCGATGGTGTCGTACCCCTCAGGCAGGCGGCGAATGAACCCGTCCGCGCTGGCCGCCTCGGCCGCGGCGACGATCTCCTCACGCGCCGCATCGGGCCGGCCGTACGCGATGTTCTCCCACACCGCGATGGGAAAGATGAACGGCTCCTGCAGCACGAGCGCAATTTGCTGCCGCAGCGCGCGAACCCGTAGCTGCGTTAACTCGTGGCCGTCGATCGTGACACGGCCGGACCACGGGTCGTGGAAGCGCACGAGCAGGTTGGCGAGCGTGGTCTTGCCGGCGCCGGTCGGTCCGACGATCGCAATCATCTCGCCCGGCTGCGCCTCAAACGACACCTCATGCAAGACGGGCCGGCCCGGCTGATAACCGAACGTCACGTTCTCATACCGGACGTGGCCGCGGACCCGTCCGGAAAGCGAGTCGGGGCCATCCCGCACCTCGGGCGTGGTGTCCAGCAGCTCCAGGACGCGCTCCGCGGCCGCGGTCGCGGACTGGACGGTCGATGTCGTGGACGTGCTGGCCTGCAGCGGGACGTAGAGGGCCGCGAGATAGGACAGAAATACGAGCAGCGTCCCCACCGTGGCCCGGCCATGGAGCACGTCCATCCCGCCGACCCACATGATGCCGGCGGTGCCCATCGCCGTCACCAGCCCGACGAGCAGGCTGAACCGGGCATCGGCCTGAGTCGCGCGCACGTACGCGGACGCGGTGTCCCGCGCGTAGGCGCGAAATCGCGCGTACTCCATTTCCTCGCGTGTAAAGGCCTGCACCGCCGCAATCGCGCTCAGCGTTTGCTCGACGACGGACATCATCCGCCCCTCCAGGTCGCGCCGCCGCCGGTGCCGGCTACGCATCGACTCGCCGCACACCCGGATCGTGAGCGCGAGGAGCGGGGCCACGACGAGCGACAGCGCGGTCATGCGGGGTTCGAGCTGCCACATGACGGCGAACATCGCGACGAGCGTGGCGCCGGAGCGAAGCAGAGGATGCAGCGCGCCGTTGAGCAGCGCCTGCACGCAGTACGAGTCCACCGTGACACGCGATATGGAGTCCCCAACCGGGCGCCGGCGATGGAACGTGAGCGACAATCGCTGCAGGTGCAGGAATAGATCCGCACCGAGGTCGTAGACCATACGTTGTCCGAGGCGCACCGCGGCGGTTGTCTCGATCATCGAGGCCACCGCGCCGGCCGCAACGATGAGCACCGTCGCGGCGCAAACCCACACGAGCAGCCCACCCTCCCCCGACGTCCCCGGGAGCGCCGCGGCCGCGCCGTGCAGCCATCCCGGCAACGGGCGGCGCTCGAGCACTTGATCCACCAAGAGCTTCGTCGGCCAGGGCCGCAACACGTCCGTGGCGACGGTGACGACCATCACGCCGAGCACGCCGAGGGCTTCGCGCCAGTGGGGCCGGAGGTAGCGAAAGAGGCGAAACTGTGTTCTCATGATACACTATCGCGACGCATACTACGCATATTTACCCAGAGCATGCGGGCATCCTGGGATACATGGACATCCCGCGGGAACAATCCGAGCGTACCGTGCGGGCGGGACACGCGCCCGCAATCTCCCGGAAAGGCGCCGTGAGGATTTGAACGAGAACGTCGTGGGTATGACACAAATAGATCGTGCGTTTCCGACGCCGTGTGGTGCGGCGCGCGTCGTTGCGCGTCGCCACGAAACGGATGCCACGACTTCGAATGTCCCGTGGATCCAGAGCGGCCATTGCCGGCCGTTTCACGTACTCGGACGCGCACGCCGCATCCACGCGATGATTTGGACACATGAACGAGATTAACACGCCAGCAGCGCTGCACGGCGGCGTCGGGCGACCTCTCCCCGAGCTCACGCCGCGCCCCCGGGTCGCGGGGAAGTTTGTCTACGTTGGCGATCGACCACTCTGGATCCGAGGCGTCACCTACGGACCATTTCGGCCGCGGGAGGACGGCATCGAGTATCCCGCCCCACACGTCGTCGACGCGGACTTCGACCGGATGGCGGCCTACGGGTTCAACGTTGTCCGGACGTATACGGTGCCCCCGTTGTGGCTCCTCGACGCCGCGCAGCAGCGCGGCCTCAGGGTGATGATCGGCTTGCCGTGGGAGCAACACATCGCGTTCCTGGACGATGATGCCCGCGCCCATAACATCATCACGGCCGTACGGGCCGGCGTGCGTCGGTGCGCCGGACATCCGGCCGTGCTGTGCTACGCGGCGGGGAACGAAATTCCCGCCTCCATCGTGCGCTGGCACGGCGCGCCCGCGATCCAGCGCTTCATCGGGCGCCTCTATGACGCGATCAAAGACGAAGATCCGGGCAGCCTCGTGACGTACGTGAACTACCCCACCACGGAGTACCTCGATCTCCCGTTTCTCGACCTCGCCTGCCTCAACGTATACCTGGAGTCGCAGACCCAGTTCGAGGCGTACGTGGCCCGGCTGCAGAGCATTGCGGGCGACCGCCCGCTCGTCTTGACCGAGCTCGGGTGCGACACGGGAACGCACGGCCCGGCGGGGTACACCATGACGGCGGAACAGGTCCGCGCGGCGTTCGCGGCCGGCTGCGCGGGCGTCTGCGTGTTTGCGTGGACGGACGAGTGGCATCGCGGCGGGTATGACATCGAGGATTGGACATTCGGCCTCACCGACCGCGACCGGGCGCCCAAGCCGGGGATGACGGCGGTCTGCAACGCCGTTGCAGCGGCGCCGTTTCCGATCGACGCGCGCTGGCCGCGCATCTCCGTGATCGTGTGTAGCCGCAACGGCGCGCGGACGATCCGCGACTGCCTGGAGGGCATCCTGCGCCTCGACTATCCGGACTACGAGGCCATCGTCGTCAACGACGGGTCGATCGATGGGACCGGGGCCATCGCCCGGAGCTACGGGATCAGGACGATCAACAGCGGCGGCGCCGGGCTCAGCGCCGCGCGCAACGCGGGGCTGGCCGAGGCCACCGGCGATATCGTCGCGTACCTCGACGACGATGCCAGTCCCGAGCCGCATTGGCTCCGCTATCTCGCGATGGCGTTCGCCAGGACGCCTCACGCGGCAATGGGCGGACCGAACCGTCCGCCCGTCGGTCCCGATCAGGCTCGGGACAGGATCGCCGAGTGCTTGGCGCACGCGCCGGGGACGCCCACGCACGTGATGCTCACCGACGACGAAGCGGAGCACGTCCCCGGGTGCAACATGGCGTTCCGGCGGACCGCGCTGGAGGCGATCCGCGGCTTCGACCCACAGTTCCGGGTCGCCGGCGACGACGTGGACGTCGGCTGGCGCATCCAGGCGGCGGGCAGTACCATCGGTTTCTGCCCCACCGCGCTGGTCTGGCACCGCCGTCGGAACACGCTGGCAGCCTACTGGAAGCAGCAGGTTGGCTACGGCCGCTCTGAGGCGCTTCTGGAGCAGAAGTGGCCGGAAAAATACAACTCGGCGGGCCACCTGACGTGGCGCGGCCGGGTGTACGAAGCCGGAGCGGCCTGGCACCGGGGGCGCATCTACCACGGCACCTGGGGGCTGGCGCCGTATCAGTCGCTTTACGCGACGTCGTTTCACCCACTGTGGTCGCTCCCCTCGATCCCCGAGTGGTATCTCGTCGTCGCGGTGCTCGCCGGGCTGGCGTTGCTCGGCGCCTGGTGGGCGCCGCTTCGCCCGGCCATTCCCCTGCTCGGATTGTCGGTCGGGGCGCTCGTCTACCACGCTGCCATGGGCGCCGGCCAGTCACCCGCCTGCCAGCAGATACGAGACCCCTGGGAGCGCCTGCGGCGGTATGCGGTCATGATCATGATCCACCTGCTCCACCCGGCGGCGCGGCTCTACGGCCGGCTGCAGAACGGCCTGACGCCCTGGCGGGCGCACAAGGTGGCAGGGATCAGCGCGCCGTGGCCTCGCCGGTCCACAGTCTGGAGCGAGACCTGGAAGTCCACGGCGACGTGGCTGGAGACGATGGAGCACGACCTCCGGACCGAAGGCGCGGTGGTCTTCCGGGGCGGCGACTACGACGACTGGGATCTCGAGGTCCGCGGCGGAGCGCTCGGCGGGATGCGTCTCCGGCTGGCCATCGAAGAGCACGGCGGCGGCCGGCAGCGCGTGCTGCTCCGCTCCTGGCCACGCTTCTCGGCGTGGGGACTCCTCGCCTTCGCGGCCTCCTCGACATTGGCCATGGGCGCGTGGGGAGACTACGCGTGGGGCACGGCCCTGGTGCTCGGCGCGGTCGCGGCCGCCCTGGGGGTACGGATCGCGCGCGACATGAGCGCGGCGAGCGCGGCGTTCCTCCGGGTCGTCACGCAGCTGCGGGGAGCGACCGTGCTCGGCATGGAGCTGCTGCCGTGGACATCGGTGCGGACCGCCGAGTGGTAGCGCGCTCCCCCGCGCGTTGCCCAGACTCGCCCGGCTACTGAGCGCAATCTGTTCGCAAGCCGTTACGCGAAGAACCCTCCTCCACCCCCGGGGTCTGTGGTATGATACGCGCGGAGGGCGGTCGCCACAGCGCCCGGGCGCGGTGTGTGTACCGGCTCCGTGAGGACAGAACATGAACCAGCGCGGCATCTTGTTAATGGTCGTCTGCGGCATTCTCGCCGCGATCGGGCCCGCGTCCTTGTCGTCGGCATCTCCTCTCACGATCGCCGTCACGATGCCGGTCGGGGGTGTTGTCGACGTCCCGGTTTCGGGCATCACGCTGGCCGAGGTGGCCCCTGCAGACGTGGCAGGCGCGTGGGCGGACGGCGATCACGTCACAGTCTGGGGCATGCAGCAGGGCACAGCTACCCTTCTGCTCACATCGCCCGATGGCATCGAGGCGCGCCCTGTCCAGGTGACGCCGCCCGGCTCGGCGCAGGGGCTGTTCGACCAGAGCTCGTGCGCCGTGCCGCTCGGAGCCATGGCGACGAGCGCGGCCGCCGCCAACGCGACGGCTACGGAAGCGTATGGGACGCCGAAAAACACCATCACGTGGTCGCCCGGGGAATGGCGGGCCTTTTGGGACTTCGCCGGTAGTGGAACGGCCAGCCTGACCGCTGCCAACCGCCTCAACACACCGCTCGCGATGCTGGGGGTCCCGAACCGTCCCGGGGTTGCCGTGAGCTGGGACCGATGGAGTCTGACGGCAAACCAGAGTGTGGGCGCGCTCGCGTATCAGATGCCGCTCGGATCCGGCATGATGATGGAGGTCGGCGATACCACGCTCGGACCGATCGGCGAGGCCACCGTGGCGGCGGGCGACGTCTCGGCATCCAGCGTGGCCCTGCTCTCGCCGACGGGCCAGGTAGTGACCGCGGCGCAAACCAGTCTGGCCCTCGGGCCGTTTGGCATCGGCTACACCCTAGGACCGACCGGCGGCGCGCCGTCGCTCCAGTATCGCGCGGGGCCCCTTACTCTATCCGCCGCAAATTGGCCCGGCGAGGGACCGAGCTTCGGCCTGGGCTTCTGGTTCCGAAACGGCACGACCGTGCAAGGTAATTGGGGCCAGCAGACCGGGTGGAATGCGCAGGTCCAGATGCCGCTCGGACCAGGCCCCACCCCGCGCCCGTCGAACAATGCGGCGGCGTTGACTGGAGTGGTGCTCCCCGATTGGAGTGTCTGCGGAGGCGGCGGCGGGCCCGTCCTGACCTCGAGTCCGCAATAACCGCGCCGCACCTCTCCGGTCGCGGACTTGCGTATCCTCACTGGACCTCGCCAATAGCGAGGCGCTTGATTCTCCCCGCGGCGGAGAGCCTGACGTTGAAGTAGGTCTGGAAGTCATCCCACAAACAGCTGTTTCGGCATTGACATCGGCACCGATATTATTGTATATACAATAATAAAGGTTGTATATGCATACAATCATCGGGGGGGCTCGGCGGCACCGTGGACGAGCGTGAGAGGGATCGGCGGCAGTTGAAACGCGTCGCGGCGGAGTGCGCGGTTGTCAACCTGCGAAAGACCGCCCGCGCAGTCACACAGTTCTTCGACGAGGCGCTCGGACCGAGCGGACTGCGAGCCACCCAGTTTGCGGTGCTCGTCGCCGTCGCGCTCACCGACCCGCCGACCATGACCCGAATCGCGCGGGCCTTGGTGATGGATCCATCCACCGTAACACGGGACCTGCGGCTACTCGAGCGGGCCGGCATGGTGGCCACGGCGGACGGCAAGGACCGCCGCACACGATTCGTCGGAGTGACCCCTGAGGGCCGCGACCGACTGACGGCGGCGCTGCCGCTCTGGGAGCAGGCGCAGCATCGAGTCGTGCGGCGCGTCGGCGGGTCCCGGTGGCGCGAGATTCTGCACGAACTCTCGGCGGTTCGGACGCTGGCGCGAGATTCGCACGAGGCGTTATAGAAACGCAAGAAAAAGGAGGAGATCCATGCTAGAGGTCATTGGTGCGATTGTTTATGCGGCGCTCTACGCAACGCTCGTCGGCGTTCTCGTGGGGTTTTCACCGGCGCGCCCGTCTACGAAGCTCGCCCTGACGGCGGCCGCGGCGCTGTGGGGTGTGCTCATCGTCACCATTGCCGGCCTCGGGCTCGGTGTTACGGGCGCCGTCGGGCGGCTTCCGATTCCCGTGGTGGCGTTCGCCGTGTTCCTCGCGCTGCTGTTCGGCGCGTGGGGTGCACGCCGGCAATTTCGGGATGCGCTGCTTTCCGTGCCGCTTCCGGTGCTCGTCGCGCTGAACGCCGGCCGCGTAGCAGGCATCCTCATGGCGATTTCGGCCGCACAGGGGCGCCTATCCGCGCCGTTCGGGCCGGCCGCAGGGTGGGGCGACGCGTTGACGGGCGCCCTGGCGATTCCGGTGGCGGCGATCGCTGCCGCGGGGGGCAAGAACCGGGGTTGGGTGTTTGCCTGGAATCTTCTCGGTGCCGCGGATCTCATCAACGCGGTTACGCTCGGCGCGCTCTCCGCACCCGGCACACCGTTTCGGGTCTTTACCGAAGGGCCGGGCACGGCGGTCATGGGCCGCCCTTCCGTGGATCATCGTCCCGACGATGCTCGTCCCGATCTATGGCCTGATCCACTTTGCGGTCGCCGCGAAGATCATATCTGATGCGCGGGCGCGACAGGCGGTGTTGCCGGCGCGCTCCTGGGCCTGAGCATTATCGTGCTAATCGTACTTGATGCGCGGGTCGGCCCATCCGTACAGGACGTCCGCCAGCAGGTTGCCGAGAACGGTCAGCACGCCGACGATGACGACGATGCCCAGCAGGACTGGATAGTCGCGGCTGCCCGCCGCGTCCCAGAACAGCAGGCCCATGCCGGGGTAGTTGAAAACCGTCTCGATGATCACGGCGCCGCTGAAGAGGAACGGCAGCGACAGCCCGACCAGCGTGATGAGCGGCAGCAGAGCATTCTTGAAGGCGTGCCGGACGAGCAGCCGCCCGCGGGAGACGCCTTTCGCTTCCGCGGTACGGATGTAGTCCTGGACCAGCGCCTCGATCATGGAGGACCGCACGTACCGACTCCAGCCGGCCACCGTGAGGAGCACGAGGGTGGCCGGCGGCAGCACCAGGTGGACCGCGAGCGTCTCGAGGCCTGGATGGGCGTCCGTGGGATTGGTGATCCCGCCCGCCGGCAGCCATCCCATCTTGTAGGCGAAAATCGAGACCAGGATGATTCCAAGCCAGAAGCTCGGCATCGAGTACAGGAAGTACACGACGCCGGTCAGCACGTGATCCACCCACGAGTTGCGGTGCGTCGCCTGATAGATGCCCACGGCGATCGCGATCAGGTGCGAGATCGCGATCGCTGTGACGACCAACATCAGTGTGTGCGGCAGGTTCGTCGTAATGAGCCGCAAGACGGTCTCATGGTACGTGTAGGCGTAGCCGAAGTCGCCTCGCAGGAGGTGCCCCAACCAGATCAGGTACTGAACGCCGAGCGGCCTGTCTAACCCGAGCGCGTGGTTGATTTGGGCGACGAGCTCGGGAGTCGCCTGATCCCCAAGCATGGCCGTCGCGGGCCCGCCGGGCACGATGTGGATCAGGACGAAGCTGAGGAACGTCAAGAGCAGCAACGTCGGGGTCGCCTCGGCGGCGCGCCGGAGAATCAGCCGCGTCACGGGATCGGCAGCTCCCCCGGGTTCCCGCCGGGCGAGTTCGGAAGCGATTCGCGGAGACGGTCCGGGCCGGCAGGCATGCCTCGGCAATCCACCTACAGATCCCGGCGCAGGCGCGTGTCGAACGCCTCCCGCAGCGCATCGCCAAGAAAATTGACCGAGACGATCGCGATAAGCAGCGCCAGCCCCGGCGGATACACGAGCCACCACGCGTTCCGCGGGAGGTACGACATCGACGTGGCGAGCATGGCGCCCCAGTTGGGCGCCGGCGGCGGCAGCCCCAGACCCAGGAAGCTCAGGGCCGCCACCAGGAGCACGGCGTCCGCGATGCCAAACGTCGCGGTGACGACGATCGTGCCGACGGCGTTGGGCAACAGGTGCAGGAGCACGACCCGGAGCCGCGAGGCGCCGGCCGCGACCGACGCCTCCACGTACGTGCGCTCCCGGAGCGACAGCACTTCGGCGCGCACGAGACGGCTGACGGGGTGCCAGGCGACGAACCCGATCAAGAAGACGAGCAGCCCCGCGCTCGGCTTGAACACGGAGTTGACGAACAGCAGCAGGAACAGCCCGGGGACGGCACGGAGGAGGTCCACCACCCGCATCATGACCGTGTCGGTCCACCGGCCGCCGTACCCCGCCGCGAGCCCGTACGCGATACCGATCACCAGTGAGGTCATGGCCGCGGCGAACCCGACTTCCAACGAGAGCTGCCCGCCCACCATGAGGCGGCTCAGCACGTCGCGCCCGAGTTCGTCGGTCCCGAGCGGATGGGCGGCCGACGGCGGCCGCAGCGTGTGCAGGATGTCGACGGCAGTCGGAACGGTCTGGTACACGGGCGGGCCGAGGAAGCAGAGGCCGACGATGAACACCATCCCCGCCGCCCCGGCCCACGTGAGCGGATGGCGGCGGAGGGTTTTCCAGTTGCGGGCGTAGCGGCCTTCGGTCGGCGCCGCCCTGAGCGCCGCGCGTCCGGCCGCCGCGCGCTCCACGCTCACCGCGCGCGCGTCAGCGGCTGCGCCACCAGTACTGGGGCAGGATCTGCCCCGTGAAGTCGTTGCGCGTCTCGATCACGCCGTGCACGTCCTTTTCCGCCTCGTAGAGGCCGAACTGCCGCGGCATCCAGATCTGCGGCAGCACCTTCGCCACGTACTCCTCGTAGGCGTTCATCGCGGCCTGCGCGGCGGCCGGCGTCGGATGCGGGGCCAGCGTGGCGTCGATCAGGTTGTCCAGCTTTGGGTCGGAGAACTCGTAGAAATTGTACGCGGCGCCGGTCTTGTAGATGCCGTCGCCCGTCGGATAGCTCGCGCCCCAGACCCAGCAGATCCCGCCCTGGATCTGCCACTGGTCGGCGTCGCTTCGCAGGTGCATCCCGACCATTTGAGCGAACGTCCTCGGCTGCAACTGGACGGCGATGCCTTCCTTGGCCCAGTCGCTCTGAATGAGCTGCACCATCGCCTCGATCGTCGTGTTCCCGCTGATGTACTGCATCGTGAACCTCAACTGCTGTCCCTGCGCGTTCGTCATGACCCCGTTGTTCATAGACCAGCCGTGCTCCGAGAGCGCGCGCCTGCCGCCCGCGGGATCGAACGGATACGGCGGGGTCCGGAGCTTGGGATCGAGGAAGGTCGGCGGAATCAGCGGCACCGGCCCGCTGCCAATGACGCCCTGACCATGGTACAGGGTGTCGATGATGTCGCGCTGGTCGATGCCCATCGCCATCGCCTGCCGCACGGGCAGCTGCCTGAGGAGTGGCCCGACTTGCGGGTTGATGAAGTTGAGATACAGCCGGCAGTACCCATAGCTCGTGCTCGTGAAGAATGTGTAGTTCGACAGCTGATTCCGGGTGTCGTAGTCCGTCGGCGGCAGATAGCCGACCTGAACGGCGCCGGTTCTGAGGGCTCCCACTTCCGCGGCGTCGGACGTCTGGTAGGCATAGATGAACCTGTCGAGATACGGCTTGTGGCCGCTGTACGCCGGGTTGGGCACGAAGGACCATGATTGCTTGTCGACGGCCGATTCCATCTTCCACGGCCCGTCGACAACCGTGAAGAACGAGACGTTGTTCCCGTTTTTGGTGATGTAGGCCAGCTCCGCGGCGGGATCGTTGGGATACTTGTTCCAGTCGTGCGCCGGAAGCGGCCTGAGCTGCGACAGCCCGTCGTACTCGAACCAGAGCTGATTGACCGGGTGCGTGAGGGTGACGGTGAACTCGGTCGGACCGACCACCGTCACGGCCTTGACGAACGCGGGGATGCCTCCGAAGCCGGATTGGGCGTACGGCCACGGCCGCGGCGCAGACTTGGCGCTCGCGGTCTGGATCAGGTGCCAGGTGAAGAGCACGTCGTCTGCCGTGACCGGCTTGCCGTCCGACCAGTGCCACTTGGGGTTCATGCGCACGGTGTAAACCGTGCCGTCCCGGTTCCAGGAAACCGCGCTCGCAACGCTGTGGCTGAAGTCGATCTTGCCGTCCGGGCCGACCCAGAACAACGGCTTGTACATCATGGTATTGGCCAGGCTGTCCACCACGGTGTTGTACGCGGCCGGCCTGAGCGGCATATACCAGTTGATGTCCTGCGGGCCCACCGCGTACACCACGGTACCGCCCGTCTGCGGGGCCCCCGCGGCCCCGGCGCCGCCTGCGACCGGTAGGACTGCCGTAAGCGCCGCGACGACATACCATAGCAACCCGCGCAAAGCGGGCACTCCCTTCACGCGACCTCGCACGGTGGTCCTACTCATCCCTTCACCTCCATGCGCGCCAACGTCTTGTGGCTCCTATGGTTCCCTGTGAGCCGCCGCTGCCCCTCGCCCGGCGTATCCACCCCCGTCCCCCCGCTCCTTACGCGCCGTTGCCCCGGCGCCGCGTGACGGATCTATTCACGACACGCGACACTGTTCGATGAACTCCCAGTTGATGTCCAGGATCTCCAGGCGGGCCAACCTCCTCGGGGTTAGCGCAGCAAGAAGCCCTCGCCGAGCGGATCGTCGGCGTCGAGCACAAAGGTATGAAACCCGGTGAGAAACGCCTGGCCCGTCACCTCTGGGACGACCGCGGGCACGGTTGCCACCGTGGTCGCCTCGACAAGGCGCCCGGTGAATCGCGTCCGGGCCAGGCTCTCATTCACAAACGGCCGGCCGAGCGCAAGGCGCCCCGACGCCCAGTGCGAGGCCATGAGCGCCGACGTGCACGTGCCGCACGGCGACCGGTCCACTTCGCGATCGGCGAACACGGTTAGGCTCGTTTGATCCGCGCCGGGGTGCGCGGGGGGCCAGTAGGTGACCACCCCGTAGAGCCCCCGGATGTCCGGCTCAGCCGGATGCGCCACATCGGCCGCCGCCTCGGTCGCGGATCGGATGGCGGTGCTCGCCTCCACTAAGCCGCGCAGAGGACCGGGCGAGTCGCCGAGGCCGGCGGCCTGCGCATCAACGAGCGCGTAAAATGCGCCACCCCACGCCACCGTCACCGGCACCGGGCCGAGGTCGGTCACCGGGACGGAGACCGGAGGGAGCGCGAAACTCGGAACGTTCCGCATCGTGACGTCACGGACCCGCCCGCCGGCGACGCGCGCCCGCGCCCGGACGAGGCCCGCCGGGGTATCGAATGCGAGGTGCGTCTCCGGCGCTTCCGCCGGGACGTGTCCCGTCTCGATCAAGACCGTCGTCAGTCCGATGATGCCGTGCCCGCACATGGTACTGTAGCCCTCGTTGTGCATGAACAGGACGCCGTAGTTCGCCTCGGACGTGACCGGCGGCGTCAGGATGCAGCCGTACATGTCGTGATGACCTCGGGGCTCCCACATGAGGAGCCGGCGCACGGCATCGAGCCGCTCGCTCATGTACCGGCGCCGCTCGAGCATCGTCGTGCCGGGAATGGTCGGGATGCCGCCCATGACGACGCGAAGCGGCTCGCCGGCGGCGTGGCAATCGATGGTCTGCACAAGACGCGCGTACCCCATGACGCTGGAGTTCGCCGGGCCCAGCCCCTCTCCCCGCGGGCAGGGAGACGCGCGTCGGACCGCCAACACAGCAGGCCATGAACCGGAAGTTCCTGACGCCCGATGAGGTGGCAACACACCTGCGCGTGTCGGCCGAGGTGATCCGTCGCCTGCTCCGTCGACGCGAGCTGCCGGCGATCCGCGTCGGCCGCGCGTGGCGCGTCGAGGAAGACGAGTTGCGCCGGTGGATCAGCCGCCGTCTCATCGCGGTGCCGCGCGCCAACGCGGGCGGCCCGTGCCTGTGCGGGTGCGGGAACGCGACGGCGACGCAGCGTGCGCGTTTTCTCCCCGGGCACGACGGGAAATTGATTCACCGGCTGATGACGGAACGCGGGCTCACGTTCGACGCGGCGCGCGAGGCGGTGCGCCGCATGCACCGGCCCCGCGTGCAGGAGCGGCTCTTTTAACCGCGGCGAATTGCACTTTCGGGACGAGCGGGGTATCCTCTGGATAGGCACGGCGGCCGCGTCGAAGCGGCCGCTGCGGGGGATCCCGGGAAGGAGGGTGTCGCGATGGCTTCGCGGCACTGAACGAATGGAGAAGCGGTACGTCGTCGACCTACGGCGGGCTTTCGGGAGGCGTGTGCAGGAAGCCCGGCACGCTACGCGGATGAGCCAGGCCCTACTGGCGCGGCAGCTCGGCCTGCGCAGCGGCGTCGCGGTCGGGGACTGGGAACGCGGCAAGGCCCTCCCGAAGTTCGAGACGTTCCTCAGACTGTGCGAGGCGCTCAACCAGCCCCCGGCGTTTTTCATCGAGGGCTATCGGGACCGTCCGCAAAAGGATCCCGCCCAGATGCTCCAGCAGAGTCTGGAGGCGATCGAGCAACGCGGCGCGCAGCGCCACCTGGAATTGCTGCACCGCCTGGAACACCTGCCCGTCGAGGTCGGCCGCAGCATCGCGCCGGAGGAGCTCCGTGCGGCGCTCGAGCGGATGCGGTTCGAGGACGCCGCACCGGTCGCGGAGGCGCGGCTTCGCGCCGCCTTGAGCCACCGCCGCGGCGGTGGCGACGAGGACGCGGAACGCGCGGTCGCGCGCGAGGCGCTGCGGCAGGGGTGGGACGCGGCGCGCGAGGCGCTGCGGGAGTGGCTGCAACAACGCGGCAAGATCGTGTGACCCCACCGCGGTTGTTTGTATACGGCACGCTCCAGGACGAGACGCTGGTCGAGCGTCTGATCGAGCACCGGCTCCCGTGGCGGCCCGCGGTCCTGCCGGATCACGAACGCCTCGAGGACGCGACGATCGGGTACCCCGTGATTCACCCGCTTCCGGGGGCGTGCGTCCGCGGCCGGGTGCTGGACGGGGTAGATGCCGCCGCCCTCGCCGCGTTCGACGCCTACGAGGGCGACGAATACCGGCGCGATGTTGTGCGGGTCAGGACCGAGGACGGTGGCGAGGTGGACGCGTACGTCTACGTGCCGGTACAGGCCGGCGCGGGCGCGTCCCGCACCGGAGACACCGGCGGGCGCGGCTAGTGCACCAGGGCATTCCTTTCTACCCTCGTCGCAGATACGACACGCGGCACTAGGTCGCGCGCCGGGGATAACGCTCCAGCGCCGCGCGCATGCGCTCGAGCGCTTCGCTAATCGCTTCCACTGAATTCGCGTAACTCAGCCGCAAGAAGCCTTGACCGTGGGCGCCAAAGGCGGTGCCGGCCAGCACCGCGACCCCGGCGTCCCGGAGCAAGTAGTCCTGCAGCCGCGCGGCGTCGGCGTCCACGCCCCTCGTGCTTGGAAACGCGTAGAATGCGCCGAGCGGCTCCCGGCACGACACGCCCGGAAGAGCGTTGAGGCCCCGCACGATCACGTCGCGCCGCCGGCGGAACTCCCGCACCATGCGCTCCACGCAGTCCTGCGGCCCGCGCAGCGCGGCGATCCCGGCGATCTGCGTGAACGCCGCGGTGCACGAGTTGGAATTGACCATGAGCTGCGCGACCCGCGCGGCCAGCTCCGCCCGCATCACGCCGTATCCGAGCCGCCATCCGGTCATGGCATACGTCTTGCTGAACCCGTCGAGGATCACGGTCTGCGGCTGCATGGCGGGCAGGGACGCCGGGCTCTGAAACGCGCCCTCGTAGAGGATGCGGCCATAGATCTCGTCGGACAGCACCGTGATCGGCCGGCCGCGCACCATCTCCGCGATCGCTTCCAGGTCGTCCCGCGACAGCACCCCGGCGGTGGGGTTGTGCGGCGAGTTGAGGACGACAAGGCGCGTCCGTGGTGACAGCAGCCGGCGGAGATCCTCGGGATCCGCGCGGAACGCCCGGTCTTCCCGCAGTACCCACGGCACGGCCCGGGCGCCGGCAAACCGCGCCACCGACTCGTAGATCGGAAAACCCGGATCAGGATAGATGACCTCGTCCCCGGGATTGACCAAGGCGAGGATCGCGAAGAAGATTACCGGCTTGCCGCCCGGCGTGATGACGATGTGCTCCGGCGTCACGTCGATGCCGCGTGTGCGGGCGATGTACTCGGCGATCGCCTCGCGCGCCTCCGGTAGCCCGGCCGCGGGCGTGTAGTGCGTGAAGCCGTCGCGCATCGCCCGGATCCCCGCCTCCTTGATGTGCTCCGGGGTGTCGAAATCGGGCTCCCCGATCTCCAGATGGATGACGGACCGGCCCTGCGCCTCGAGGGCCCGGGCCCGCGCGAGCACCTCGAACGCGGTCTCCGTGCCGAGCCGGCTCATGCGATCGGCAAGGTGCGGCACCGGCGTGGCCGGACGGATGCTCACCGCCGCCTCCTGTCCGCGCGGCTCACGTCCCCTCTTCCCACGAACTGAGATACCGGAGCTGCTCCGGCGTGAGGTCGTCGATCGCCACGCCGGACGCCGCGAGTTTGAGGGTCGCCACCTGACGGTCGATCGCGGCCGGGACCGTATGGACCGCGGGCGCGAGCTGCTGGCCCTCGCGCGCGAGGTATTCCATGACGAGCGCCTGGTTGGCGAAGCTCATGTCCATGACGGCGGCGGGATGGCCCTCGGCGGCCGCCAGGTTGAGGAGACGGCCCTCGGCCAGCACGTAGATGCGGCGGCCGTCCCGGAGGCGGAACTCCTCCACGCCGGGCCGCACGGTCCGGCGCTCGTCCGCGAGGTCCGCGAGCGCCGGCAGATCGAGCTCCACATCGAAGTGCCCGGAGTTCGCGACGATCGCGCGATCCTTCATGACGTCGAAGTGTTCGCGCCGCACGACCGACGTGTTCCCGGTCACGGTCACGACCACGTCGGACACCCGGACCGCGTCCGCCATCGGCATGACACGATAGCCGTCCATGAGCGCTTCCAGCGCCCGCGTCGGATCCACCTCGGTCACGATGACGTGCGCGCCCAGGCCGTGCGCGCGCATCGCGAGGCCACGTCCGCAGTTCCCGTAGCCCGCGACCGTCACCGTCCGTCCCGCCAGGAGCAGGTTGGTCGCCCGGATCAAGCCATCGAGCGTGGACTGACCGGTGCCGTAGCGGTTGTCGAAGAGGTGCTTCGTCAGCGCATCGTTGACGGCCACGATGGGGTACCGCAGGACGCCGGCCTGGGCCATGCTGCGCAACCGGATCACGCCGGTCGTGGTCTCTTCGCTGCCCCCGCGAACGCCGCCGAGCAGTTCGGTGCGGTCGTGGTGGATGGTGGAGACGAGATCCGCGCCGTCGTCCATCGTGAGATGCGGCTTTGTGTCCAGCACTTGATGAATGTGGCGGTAGTAGGTGTCGCGATCCTCGCCGCGCCGCGCGAAGACCGGCAGGTGCCACTCCGCGACGAGCGCCGCCGCCACGTCGTCCTGCGTGGACAGCGGATTGCTGGCGCACAGCGCGACCTGCGCGCCCCCATCTCTCAGCGTACGCATCAGGTTCGCCGTTTCGGTCGTGACGTGCAGGCAGGCCGCGATCCTGACGCCCGCGAGCGGCTTCTCGCGGGTAAATCGCTCCCGGATTGCCCGCAGCACCGGCATCTCCCCGTCGGCCCAACTGATCCGATCCCAGCCGGACGAAGCGAGGCTTACATCTCGAACGTCGCCGTCCACACCACACCTCCAAGCAGCCTGTCGTTTGCCTTCGACGAGGGCCTAGCGCCCCCTGCCGTCGCGGCGTGCGCCGCGGGCGGGCGCGCGTTGAAATACGCCGTGCGGCGACGAGCGTTTGCTAGACACACATAGACGCCGGCGTGGCCGGCGGTGAAGGGATGGTCGACGGAAGACGATGGACACCGTACATCTGGTTGCGACAAACGGTCTCGGCGCGGAGCGGGCGGCCGCGGACGGCGCGCCGCGGCCCACGGCGGATGACGCCGAGCTGCTGGACGCCTACTCCCGCGCCGTCACGGGGGCGGTGGAGCGGCTCGCGCCCGCGGTGGTGAGCCTGGCTGTGGCGCGGCCCGCGCCCGAGCGGTTTCGGCGCCGGGGCCTGCGCGAGCTGCGCGGGGGCGGCAGCGGCGTCGTCATCGCGCCCGACGGGTACGTGCTGACCAACAGCCACGTCGTGCACGGGGCCACGCATGTCGACGTGCACCTGTCCGATGGACGCGCGGTGTCGTCGGAGGTCGTCGGCGACGATCCACCGACCGACCTCGCGGTCGTGCGGGTACCGGACGGCAGTCTGCCCGCCGCGACGCTCGGGGATTCATCCCGGCTCCGCGTGGGCCAGCTCGTCATCGCGATGGGAAGCCCCTTGGGCTTTCAGGCCACGGTGACCGCGGGCGTGGTGAGCGCACTCGGACGAACGCTCCGCGCCGAAAGCGGTCGCCTCATCGAGAACGTGATCCAAACCGACGCGGCGCTCAATCCCGGCAACTCCGGAGGACCGCTGGCCGACGCACGCGGCCTCGTCGTCGGCGTCAACACCGCGGTGATCGCGGGGTCTCAAGGGCTGTGCTTCGCGATCCCCGTGAACACGGCGACCTGGGTGGCCTCGCAGCTGATCCGGCAGGGCCGGGTGCAGCGTGCCTACCTCGGGGTCACGGCGCAGACGGTGACCCTCGACCGGCGTATCGCCGTCGCGTCCCGAGTCGCAGCGGCCACCGCCGTGCGGATCATGGAGGTGCAGCCCGGGAGCGCCGCCGCCGTAGCAGGCCTGCGGCCGGGGGACCTCATCGTGGGCGCCGACGGCCGTCCGGTGACGACGCTCGATGATCTCCTGGCGGCCGTGGGCGGGCACGCGGTGGGCACGAGGCTCACGCTCGACGTGCTCCGGGGCGACGGCCGGCACACGCTGCCGACGTACCCCACGGGGATGCCGGCGGAGCCCGCGATGTAGAGCTCGCGGGGTTGTTAACGAACCGTGACCGGGTTCGCACGCGGCTGTGCTACAATAGCGCGCGATCTCGATCACGGAGGTGAGCAGATGCACTGCGAAGGACCCAGCATCCGGCGCGCCGCGGGCGCTGCGGCGCTCGCCGTTGCTGTCTCTGCGCTGGCGCTCGGCACCCTGCCCGGACTCGGCCTGGCACAAGCCGCCACCACGCTCGCGGGGACGATCGCCTCCTCCACGTCCGGGACGATCGTCCTGACCACGGCGGGCGGCGACAAGACCGTCAGGACCACCACCGCCACAAACTTCATTCGCCGCAGCCCGGCGAGCCTCGCCGACGTCAAGCCGCACGACTTCATCGGCGTGGACGCAAAGAAGAACGCGAACGGGTCGCTGAGCGCCGTCTCCATCGACATCTTCCCGCCGGCCTGGGAGGGCACAATCCGCGAGGGACAGTGGCTCATGCCCTCCGGCGACACGATGACGAACGCGGTCGTGGCCACGTACGTGACCGGGGTGTCCGGTCGGATCTTGACCATGACCCACCAAGGCAGCACGTGGAAGATCATGGTGCCGCCCACGGCGTCGATCCACCGGCTCGCGCCGACAACGATCGACGCGCTGCGGCCGCAGATGCACGCGAGGGTGCGGGGCAAGGCCAACGCCGACGGCACCGTCACGGCGACCTCGGTGTTGCTGGACGCCGGCGCCATGCCCTAGCGCCTCATCGCGTATGTGCGACGAGAGCGGAAGTAATGCGATGATGCCCTAGTCCCATCGCGGAGGAGGCGCGAACGGCCGCCGAGAACCGCATAGGGTGCGCGGCCCGCTCAGGCGGGCCGTGACCCTGCTCGAGGAGGCCGTATCATGCCCCGCACGCGCACCGCCAGCGTGACCCCGGACGAAGCCAAACGCCTTCACCGCGACGCCATCGTCATCGACACACAACAACCGCCGATCACGACGGGCGCGCTCTTCACGCCCCGCATGAAGCAGGCCCTCGAGGAGGCCGTGCGCAAAGGCGCGATGGGTCGGGACGAGATCTCGCCGCGAATGGCGGCAATGACGGCGGACGAGATCATGACCTCGTCCGAGGCGAGGGCGCAGTACTTGGGACTGTGGGACCGTTCCGGGGTGACGATCGCGTGCGGCACGTTTTCGGGATCCCACCGCTACACCGGCGCGTTCGAGCGGGCCAACGAGCTGATCAGCCGCGCGTACGGGATCGTCGATGCGCTCGCCGGGAAGGTCGAGATCATCAGGAGCGCCGATGACATCGAGCGCGTGCACCGCCAGGACAAACGCGGGATCGTCATCGATTTTCAAAACACGACGCCGTTCGGGGACGAGCTCGACCGCGTCCAGCACTTCCACAATCTCGGCCTGCGGATGGTGCAGCTGACCTACAATCTTCGCAACCTCGTGGGCGACGGCTGCACCGAGACGAGCCAGGGCGGTCTGTCGTACTTCGGGCGCGAGGTCGTCCGGCGGCTGAACGAGGCGCGCATCCTCGTGGACGTGAGCCACTGCAGCGAGCAGGTGGGCTGGGACGCGCTCAAGCTCTCGACCGCGCCGGTGATCGTCTCCCATTCGTCGAGCAAGGCCGTATGCTACCACGATCGCGGGAAGACGGACGAGCTGGCCAAGGCCATCGCGGACCGCGGCGGCTATTTCGGCGTGGTGGTGATCCCGGGCTTCATCTCCGACAAATCGGAAGTGCCGCTGGACACGTTCGCGGAGCACGTGGCGCACCTTGTCGACGTCTGCGGCATCGATCACGTCGGCATCGGAACGGACAAGATGGGGCCGGGGCCGGGCACGGAGTCCCTCGTCGAGTATCCCGACGCTTTGCCGCGGCACGGCGCCGGGACGTTCGACTGGGCGGGGTTCCGGCTCAAGGAACACCGCCTGCTCGGCGATCATCTCCTGCGCGGCTACGAGAATTTCGGCGACTGGCCCAACCTGACGGTCGCGCTGGCCAAGCGCGGCTTCAATGAGGAAGAATTGCGGAAGCTCCTGGGCCTCAACTACCTGAGGGTCTTCAGGGACGTCTGCGGGTGACGCCGCGCCCCATGGTCACCGCGCGTCGCGGTGACCGTGGGGCGCGGTGAGTGATGAGGATCTGGATGAACACCCCTGGGGCGTCCGGCCCCTCGCACCGGCGAACCGATGGCTCGTGACCGGTCGAGCGTTTTCGGCGTTACTCGATGAAATCCTTGAGGCGCTTGCTGCGGCTCGGATGACGTAGCTTCCGGAGCGCCTTGGCCTCGATCTGCCGGATGCGTTCCCGCGTCACGCCAAACTCCCGCCCGACTTCCTCCAACGTGCGCGGACGCCCGTCGTCCAGCCCAAAGCGCAACCTGAGCACCTTTCGCTCCCGGGGTGTGAGCGTTTCCAGCACGCCCTCGAGCTGCTCCTTGAGCATGGTAAACGACGCCGCCTCGGCGGGGGCCAGCGCGTCCTGGTCCTCGATGAAGTCCCCGAGGTGGCTGTCCTCTTCCTCGCCGATCGGCGTCTCCAGCGAGATCGGTTCCTGGGCGATCTTGATGATCTCCCGGACCCGCTCCGTCGGCATCTTCATGATGTTGCCGATCTCCTCGGGCGTCGGCTCCCGGCCGAGCTCCTGGAGGAGCTGCCGCGACACCCGGATCAGCTTGTTGATCGTCTCCACCATGTGGACCGGAATCCGGATCGTGCGCGCCTGGTCGGCGAGCGCGCGCGTGATCGCCTGCCGGATCCACCACGTGGCGTAGGTGCTGAACTTGTAGCCTTTGCGCCAGTCGAACTTCTCGACGGCGCGAATCAACCCGAGGTTGCCTTCCTGGATCAAGTCCAGGAAGAGCATCCCGCGGCCCACGTACTTCTTCGCGATGCTGACCACGAGCCGCAGGTTCGCCTCGATCAGCCGGCGCTTGGCTTCCTCGTCCCCCCGCTCCATCCGCTTCGCGAGCTTGATCTCGTCCGCGGAGTTGAGCAACGGCACCTTGCCGATTTCCTTGAGGTACATCCGGACGGGGTCGTCGATGCTGACCCCTTCGAGCGGCTCGAGCTCGACCGGCTCCGCCTCGTCCTCCTCGTCGCTCTTTTTCTCCGCGTCCTTCGGGTCGTCCACGACCTTGATTTCGAGATCCACGAGCATCCCGTAGATGCGGTCGTACTCGTCGAGGTTGTTCTCCACCTCGGGCACGGCCTGGATCTCGTCGTAGGTGACGTACCCGCGCTGGCGCCCCTGCTCCACGAGCTGGCGCAGTTCCGCCGGCAGCGTGGCAATCGCCCGCTCCGCCTCGAGCTTCCGCTTCGAGGCGTCGGCGTCCGTTGTGACCTGTGCTCTCCGTGTCCTAGACACTTACTTTCAACTCCCTGAGTCGTTCCTTTTCAGTCCGGGCCTTGAGCAATTCAGCGGCGAGACCGTCGCGTCGCGCATCGTCGCCCGCCCGCACGGCCTCGCCGTGGGCGGCCATCAGCTGCGCAATGCGTTCTTCGAGATCGCAAAGCCTAATCTTTTGCACGCAGCCGCCGGCCACCTTGTGCATATCACCCCGAACCGGCGGTTCGGCAATCAAAAATCGGCTCAGGAGCGAGATCGCCGTCTCGTCCCGCAGCCGCTCGCGCAACGCACCCGCATCCTCCTCGGCTGCCTCCGGCCCGAGGAGCGCCGCCGCGAGGACCCGACATCCGGGATCTCGGAACATCTCGGCCGTGATCGCGCGCCGCATCGGCGCACGAAACCCCGGCTCCGCCACGAGCAGGTGCACCAGCAGCTGCTCCGCGGCGGCGCGACCGTTGTCCTGCGGAACCTGAACCGTGGCCGCCGGCCTGGCCGGCCGCCGGCCGTGATCGCGCGTTCCTAGGCGCCGCAACTCCTCCCGGATCGCGTCCTCTCGGACCCCCAGCCGCTCCGCCAGCACCCGAACACACTCGGCCTGACGGACCGGATGGGCCATCATACTGATTAACTGACTCATTTCGTCAACAATTCCAACCTTTCCTTCCACGGTCCGTGCGTCGTGGCGCTTCATGGCGATTTCGAGCCGGTACTCGAAGATCGGCAGCGCCGCGGCCAGCAGCGCTCTAAACCGCTCGGGCCCCTCGGTCCGGAGGAACGAGTCGGGATCGACCCCCGGAGGTAGAACCGCCACCCGGACCGGCAACTCCGCCTGACCGAAGAGCGACATCGGCATCGTAAACGCATCGCGAGCCGTGCCGATCTCCCGCCCGGCTTCATTAAAGACGCCGATCCCCCGGGTTGCGGCATCGGCGCCGGCGGCGTCCGCGTCATACACGAGCGTCACTCGCGACGCGAACCGCTTGAGCAACAGCACCTGGTCAAGCGTCAGCGCCGTGCCCAGGGACGCCACCGCCCCGTCGATCCCGAACTGATGGCACGTCAGCGCATCGACGTAGCCCTCGACCACCACGGCGTCGCCGGACTCCCGGATTGAAGCGCGGGCCAAATCCAGCGCATAGAGCGTTTTCCCCTTTACGAACAAGGGTGTCTCCCGCGAGTTCAGATACTTTGGGGTCGTGTCGTCGAGCGCCCGGCCGCCGAACGCCACCGGGCGCCCCTGGAGGTCGCGGATCGGGAAGACGACCCGGTCGCGGAACGTATCGTAGTAGCCGTCGCCCCCCTGCCGGCCCGTGGCCAGCCCCGCCTGCTCCAGCACCGCCGGCTCGAAACCCCGCGCCCGCAGCGCGCGGAACAGATGGTCCCATCCCGGCGGCGCGTAGCCGATCCCGAACCGCTCGACCATGTCTGGGGTGATGCCGCGCGCGGCGAGATAGTCGCGGCTCCTCCGCCCGGCCTCTCCGGCAAGCTGAGCGCGGAAAAAGGCCGCCGCCCCGGCCACGGCCCGCAGCAGCCGCTCCCGATCCCCCGCGCGCCGTTCGGGGTCGGGGCCCTCGTCCAGCCGAACACCGGCGCGCTCGGCCAGCTCTCTGCGGGCCTCCGCGAAGGGGACCCCGCCGATCCGCATGACGAAGTCGAACACGTCCCCGCCGGCATGGCACCCGAAACAGTAGAAAAAGCCCCGCTCCGGATTGACCGTAAAGGACGGCGTCTTCTCGGAGTGAAATGGGCACAGGCCTTTGTAGTTGCGGCCGGCCCGCCGCAGGGTCACGTGGACGGACACGACGTCCAGGATGCCGACCCGGCTGCGAATCTCGTCTGTGACGTCCCTGGAGTGCCCGACCATCCGCCAGCCCTTTCGCGTCCGCGAAAAAGAGCCTTATCGCAACCGATAAGGCCCCCTACCCGCCGATGCTTCTTTATTCTCCGCTACTGGACGGCGGTCCTCTCATCAGGCCGTCTTCATCTCGCCGAGGTAGGCCCGGCGGATCATCTCGTTCTCGCGGAGGCTTTGCGCCGTCCCCGAGAGGACGACCTGTCCGGTCTGCAGCACATAGCCGCGGTGCGCGATGGACAAGGCCATATTTGCGTTCTGCTCGACGACGAAGATGGTGGTGCCCTGCCGGTTGATCTGCTGGATGATATCGAAGACCTGCTCCACAAACGCCGGGCTCAGGCCCATGGACGGCTCGTCCATGCACAAGAGCGTCGGCCGCGCCATGAGCGCGCGACCCATCGCCACCATCTGCTGCTCGCCGCCGGAGAGCGTGCCGGCGAGCTGGTACCGCCGCTCCTTGACCCGAGGGAACAGGTCGTAGACGCGTTCCACATCGGCGGCGATCCCGGCGTGATCCGTGCGCGTAAACGCGCCCATCTCGAGGTTCTCGTACACGGTCATGCGGGGAAACAACCGCCGCGCCTCCGGCACGGGTGCGATCCCGCGGCGGACCCGCTCGGCCGTGGACACGCCGTTGATCACGGCGCCGCGATACCGCACCGTGCCCCGTGTCGGGCGCACGATGCCCAGCACCGTCTTCATCGTTGTGGATTTGCCCGAGGCGTTCCCCCCGAGGAGGCAGACGATCTCGCCCGCGAAGATCTCGTAGCACACCTGCTTGAGGACATGGAGGCCGCCGTAGTGCGTGTCGACGTCCCTAAATTCCAGCAGCGGCTGTCCGGCCGAGGTACGCACGGATGACCTCCGGGTTCGCCTGGACGTCGCGGGCCAGCCCCTCGGCGATCTTCTCACCGTAGTCCAGCACGAAGACGCGGTCCGTGATGTCGTTCACGACGTTGAGCTTGTGTTCGATCATCAACACGGTCAGGCCCATCTCCCGCAGGCTCCGCACCTGATCCGCGAGCTCCAGGGTCTCCGCCGGGTTCATGCCGGCCGTGGGCTCGTCGAGGAGGAGCAGCCGGGGGCGCGACGCGAGGGCGCGCGCGATCTCCAGCCGGCGGCGGTTCGCGTAGGACAGGCTGCTCGCGAGATGGTTGACCCGGGGCACGAGCCGGTTGCCGAACACCGCGAGGATCTCCATCGCGCGCTCCCGGGCCTCCCGCTCTTCGCGGCGCGTACCCGGCGCGCGCAGCACGGCACCGGCCGCGCCGGTGTGCAGCCGAGCGTGCATCCCGACGAGCACGTTCTCGAGCACCGTCATGTCGTTGAACAATCGGAGCGTCTGAAACGTCCGGGCGATCCCCCGCTCCACGATCACGTGGGACGGCAGCCCCGTAATGTCCTCGCCCATGAACCGCACTGTGCCGCCGTCCGGGCGGTCCAGCCCGGTGACGACGTTGAAGAACGTCGTCTTGCCCGAGCCATTGGGACCGATCAGCCCGATGATCTCATGGGGAGCGATCCGCACGTCCACGTCCTTGACCGCCGTGATCCCGCCGAACCGCTTGACGAGCCCGCGGGTCTCGAGCATCGCCGTTTCGGACGCGAGATCCTCCCGGCTCACGACGCTCAGCGCCGCGCCGATGCCGCCCCGCGTCGGGTGCGCCGCCTGCTCCGCCAGCGACAGCGCGGCGGTGGTCCGGGCCGCGGGCATGAGCCCCTGCCGGCGGAAGAGCATCATCAGGACGAGGATCACGCCGAAGATCAGCTCGATCGACTGCACGAGGTCGACCTGCTGGAGCCCGGGGCTGTTGACCAGCCGCCCGAGGGCATGCACCCACTGCGTCAAGTCTTCCAGGAACCACGACTGCAGGAGCTGCAGCAGCAGCGCGCCGACGACCACGCCGGTGGGGTTGCCGGTGCCGCCCAGCACGATCATGACGAGCACCATCACCGAGACGGGGAACATGAACATCTCGGGCGTTGCGGTCTGCAGCTTCGCCACGTAGTATGTGCCGGTCGCGCCGGCGAACGCCGCGCCGACCGCAAACGCCAGCAGCTTGAGGCGCGTGCGGTTGACGCCCATGGCTCCCGCCGCGATCTCGTCCTCGCGGATCGCCATCCAGGCCCGCCCGATGCGCGAGTCCTTGAGCCGGTAGCTGACGAACAGCAGCACCGCGATCATCGCGACGCCGACGTAGTAAAACGGCGTCGCGTTCACGCCGAACCGATAGCCGAAGATCTGCGGCGAGATCACGCCGTTGAGCCCCATCGCGCCGTTCGTCAACGACGGGGTGTTGCGCACGACGATGGGAACGATCTCGCCGAACCCGAGCGTCACAATCGCGAGATAGTCCCCCCGGAGCCGCAGCGTCGGCGCGCCGAACAGGATGCCGAACAACGCCGCGACGAGGGCCGCGCCGGGAAGCATCAACCAGAACGAAACATGCATCTGCACGACGTCGGGCACGCCGTCGACGTGGAAGCGGCTCACCAGCCCGAGCCACTGGAACGGCTGCCACGCGGCGTTCCACAGCGGATGGACCTGGCCCGAGGCAAAGATCCCGTACGTGTAGGCCCCGATGGCGAAGAACGCGGCGTACCCGAGGTCGAGGAGGCCGGCAAAGCCGACGACGATGTTGAGGCCGAGCGCGAGGATGGCAAACGAGCCTGCGTTGGCCGCGGCGTCGATATCCCCGCCGTTGCGGTCGATGAGCGGGAACAGCAGGACGGCCGCGGCCAGCGCGGTGAGCGCCACCGGCCGGCGTGCCGCCTCCGGGATCCAGCGCACGGACGCCGCCGCCGCGTCCGCCCACGGGCGCGCCCGAGGCGCGGACAGCGGTTCGGCGCTGGTTGCGGCGGCGGTCGTGGGCGAGATGTCGGCCATGCGCGTCAGGACTTCTGCGGCGAGGACCGGCCGAGGAGGCCCGACGGCCGCAGGACGAGCACGATGATCAGAATGGAAAAGATGATGACGTCGGTCCAGCGCACGGCGAGCACCTGCCCCCCCACCGACTCGATGAGACCGATCACGAGCCCCCCGATCATCGCGCCGGGGATGTTACCGATGCCGCCGAGCACTGCCGCGGTGAACGCGCGCAGGCCGGCCGTGTATCCGATGATGAAGCTCGTGTAATTGTAGTACAGCCCGAAGATCAGCCCGGCCGCCCCGGCGAGCGCGGAGCCGATGAAGAACGTGAGCATGACGATGTGGTCGACCTCGATGCCCATCATCCGGGCCGCTTCCTGGTCCTGCGCGGTCGCCCGCATCGCCTTGCCGAGCTTGGTCCGCCGGACGAACATGTGCAGCGTCCCCATGAGCACGAGCGACACCGCCCACAGGAGCACCTCGCGAAGCCGGAGCACGGCCCCGCCGACGCTCCATGCCACGGCGGGCATGGGGTTCGGGTAGTTGAGCGCCGCGGCGCCCATGGTCAGCAGGACGATGTTGTACAGGATGTAGGAGATGCCGATCGTGGTGATCATCGCCGCCGTCCCGCGCACGTGCCGCATCGGCCGGAGCGCGACGCGCTCGATCACGACCCCGAGCACGCCGCAGATCAGCATCGCGCTCGCGAACGCGAGCGCCAGCGCGTCGACGAGCGGCATCCCGGTCAGGATATGAGACTGTCCGGACAGCCCGATCCACTGGAGCACGAACATCGCGATGAACGAGCCGACCATGAACACGTTGAAGTGCGCGAAGTTGATCAACTCGATGATGCCGTACACCATGGTGAACCCGAGCGCGAGCAGCGAGTACATCGCCCCGAGGCTCAGGCCGTTGATGATCTGCTGGAGGAGGATGTCGCTCAGATGCACCGGCGGCGCCTCTCAAGCGGGCGGAGCGGGCGTTGTCGTGCCCGCTCCGCCCCGGAATCTCACCGTGACCTACTCCTGCGGCGCCACGCCCATGTACTTGAACTGGTGGAGGATGTCGTCGTCCTTGTATTCCGTGTTGTGGTGCACCTGGAACACGCTCACGACCCGGCTCTTGATGTCCCCGTTCTGATCGAACTCCACCACGCCCTGGAGCGTCTGCAGGCGTGTGGCCTGGATCGCGTCGCGAACGCTGTGCCGGTCGACCGTCTTGCCGCCCGCGGCGGCCCGCTTGATCGAGTCGATGATCACGAGCGCGGCGTCGTATGCCGTAATCGAGTAGTCGCCGGGGTACTTGCCGTACTTCGTGTGGAACCGCTCCACCCACGGCTTGAGCTGCGGGCTCTCCGTGAGGTGCGGCCCGGCGATCGTCGCGTACCATCCCTCCGACGCGGGGAAGCCGGCGCCCTTGAGCAGGTTCGCGCTGTACATGCCGTCGCCGCCGCCCTTGATCACCTTCGGCATGACGTCGTAGGATTGCTTCGCGAGCTTCGAGCCCGCCTGGTCCACGCCGCCGTAGTAGATCGCGTCGGGGTTCATGCCCTTGATCTTGGTCAGCACCGTCGTGTAGTCGGCTTCCTTGGGGTTGAGCTGATCGCGGCCGAGCACCTTGATGCCCTTGTCCGCGGCGCGCTTCTGGAACGAATCGGCGATCCCCACCCCGTACGCCCCGGAGTCGTCCAGCACGTACACCGACTTCACGTTCAGCTTCTCCGCGAAGTAGTTCGCCATGTTCGGACCCTGGTAGGCATCGGTCGTGACGGTCCGGAAGTAGATCGCCTTGCCGCTCGGCCGGAACTGGGACGCGTACTTCGGATCCGTGATGTCCGGGTTGGTCGAGCTGGGGGTGATCGTCGCGAGATCGCCCTCGCTCAGGATCGGCGACATCGCCTTGCCGGAACCGCTCATCTGCGGACCGACGACCGCCACCACGCCGATGTTGGCGACCAGCTGGCGGGCGTTGGTCGCGGCCTGCGCGGGATCGTACTGCCCGGCCGTCGCGGTCGCGTCGTTGAGCACGATCGCCTGGAGCTTGTAACCGGCCACGCCGCCCTTGGCGTTCTGGTCGTCGATCGCCATCATCGCGCCGTCCTTGATCAGCTCGGCATCTTCGGCATCGGCGCCGGTCAGCGGCAGGTTGATGCCGATGTAGAGCGTCTTGGCCTGCGCGAACGAACTGGGCGACTTGCCGAGCAAGCTGAGGGTGACGACGAGCGTGGCGACGAGACCGAACGCGAGAACCTTTCCGAGCACCGCGGTCTTTCGTTTATGCATAGCTCCCTCCCCTCACACTGAACTATCCACTGGACGCACGCATCCCGCGCCTGCCCCGCGCCCGGATGCCTCCATTATATTGCGCGTAAGATTCCGCGCTTTACTGAACTCTCCTTCGGTGTTATCAGCAACATCTACGACTTTCCTTCACACAGCACGAACGAACGCGCGTTCGCCCCGGTGTTCACCTCCCTTTGTCGTCGCGCGCCGGGCCAGGAGCACCGACGCCCTGTTACCCGCACTGTACGGGTGCGCGGAGCGACTTGTTCCCATCTGGCGCGGGATGACCTCTCGTAACCGGTGGAGCCGGGGCTGCGGACGCCGTCCCGGCCTGGGCCGCGTCGGCGGTGGCGGGCGCCGGGAGGGTTTACGAACCCCCGGGATGAAGAGACCGCCAGCGCTCCGCCAACGCGTGATGGGCGGCCGCGGGCCGTAGCATGGGGCGACGGTTCCGCGGCCGGGCGCTTTTGTAGGGACATGGCAAAGCCGTGGCGCCGCGGATGAGCGCGCCGGAGGTGACGACGCGACCGATGGAAGAAACAGGCCGGACCAAGGACGAACGGCGCGCGGGCCGCTGGGCATCCGTGCTGATCATGTTCACCCTCGTCGCGGGGGTGCTCTCGTTCGTTTGGTCGGCGAAGTCCTACTGGCTGCTCCCGCTGGCCTCGATTCAGGGGGCGAGCATCGACGAGTTGTTCAATATCATCTTGGTGCTCACCGCGATCGCCTTCGTCGCGGTCCACCTGTTCATCGGCATCGCGCTGTGGCGGTTTCCCGCGCGGCAAGGCACCAAGGCCGCGCACTGGCACGAGCATCTCGGCGCGGAGTTGACGTGGACGGTGGTGCCCGCGATCGGGATCATCATCCTGGGCATCGCCGGGGAAGTCGTATGGGCCAAGGTGTACAGCGCGCCGCCCGCGAACGCGCAGCAGGTCGACGTCGTCGGGCGGCAGTTCGAATGGCAGTTCCGCTACCCCGGCCCCGACGGCAAGTTCGGCCGGTCGGCGCCCAAGTTCGTCACGTCGGGGAATCCGTTTGGGATGGACCCGAGCGATCCCGAGAACAAGCAGAACGTCGTCACCATCAACGACCTGCATCTCGTCGTCAACCGGCCTGTGTTGCTGCACATCACGGCCATCGATGTCATCCACAGCCTGTCGCTGCCGAACTTCCGGATGAAGCAGGACGCCGTGCCCGGCCGGGTCGTGGACATCTGGTTCACCCCGGACAAGCCCGGCGCGTATCAGATCGTGTGCGCGCAGCTCTGCGGCGTGGGCCACTATACGATGCGCGGCAACATCACGGTCCAGTCGCAGGGCGCCTTCGACCAGTGGCTCCAGTCGCAGATCAAGTAGCATAGCGCCGGTACGCGCCGCCGTCGAGTGGCGCCGAGAACAGGAACGTCGATGATGCAATACGCATGAGGAGAGGACGACTGATGGACGCCGTCGCCGTACGCCAGCCCGAGATGGCCCCTGAGCTCCATCCCCGGGAGAGCTTCATCCGGCACTATATCTTCAGCATCGACCACAAGATGATCGGCAAGCAGTACTTCCTCACGACGATGTTCATGGCGCTCGTCGGCGGTGCCATGGCGATGCTCATGCGGACGCACCTCGCCTGGCCGGACAACGGCGTGCTCAATCCCGAGCAGTACCTGCAGGCCGTGACGATGCATGGGACGATCATGATCTTCTTCTTCCTCACGGTCATGCTGACGGGCGGGCTCGGGAATCTCCTGATCCCGCTCATGATCGGGGCGCGGGACATGGCGTTCCCGTTCCTGAACATGATCTCGTACTGGACGTTCGTTCCCGGCGTCATCACGATTCTGTTGTCGTACTTCGTCCCCGGTGGCCCCGCCGGCAACGGATGGACGGCCTACGCGCCGCTCTCCGCGATTCCCGCGGCCGAGGGAGGCGCCGGGCTCGGTCAGACGCTGTGGATCATCGCGATCTTGTTTGTCGTCATCTCCTCCCTCTTCGGGTCGCTCAACTTCCTCACGACGGTGCTCAACCTGCGGACGCAGGGCATGTCGATGGGTCGCCTGCCGCTCACGATCTGGGGCGCGTTTGTCACCGCGGTGCTCGCGCTGCTGAGCTTCCCCGTGCTGATGGCGGCGTTGGGGCTCCTGCTGCTCGACCGCCTCGCGGGCACGAGCTTCTTCGAAGCCGCAAACTTGATCGTCGGCGGGGCGGCGAGCCCCCATCAAGGGGGCGACGCCCTCCTATGGCAGCACCTCTTCTGGTTCTTCGGCCATCCCGAGGTCTACATCCTGATCCTCACGCCCATGGGGGTCGTCTCGGACATCATCTCCACGTTCTCGCGCAAGCCGATCTTCGGGTACAAGGCCATGGTGCTGTCCCTGTCCGCGATCGGGTTCCTGAGCTTCCTCGTCTGGGGCCACCACATGTTTGTGAGCGGCATGCACCCCCTGCTCGGCGCCGCGTTCATGGGCTCGACCATCATCATCGCGGTCCCCTCGGCGATCAAGACGTTCAACTGGTGCACGACGCTCTGGCACGGCCGGATCCACTTCACCACCGCGATGCTGTTTGCAATCGGCTTCGTCTCGGTCTTCGTCACGGGGGGCCTCAGCGGCATCTTCCTCGCCATCGCGCCGGTGGACCTCTACCTGCACGATACGTACTTCATCGTCGCGCACTTCCACTTCGTCATGGCGAGCGCGTCGCTGTTCGCCATCCTCGCCGGCACGTACTACTGGTTCCCGAAGTTCTTCGGGCGGACGATGAACGAGACGCTCGGCAAGATCCACTTTGCCCTCACGTTCCTCGGGATCTACGGCACGTTCTACCCGATGCACTTCATCGGGATCCACTCCAACGATCGCCGGTTGTACCAAACGACCGCCTACCCGTTCCTGTCGCACGCCGGGCCGGTGGACGTCTTTGTGTCGCTCTCCGCCTTCCTGCTGGGGTTTGCCCAGCTGTTCTTCATCGTCAACTTCCTGTGGAGCCTCAAGTACGGGCCCGTGGCCGGCGACAACCCGTGGCACGCGAACGGTCTGGAGTGGACGACGACGACGCCCCCGCCGCACGGCAACTGGGAAGGCGCGCTGCCGACCGTGTACCGGTGGCCGTACGATTACAGCGTGCCGGGCGCCCAGAACGACTACGTGCCGCAAACGGTGCAGGCCATCCCGCTGGCCGCGGCGGCGGGCGCAGCCGGGGGCGGGACGTAGCTGGCGGGTGACGCCGATGCCGACCCTGGTGTTGGAGCGGCACCGAGGCGGAAGCCTTCGCGGCGTCGGAGGCCGGGGGCGCGGACCGTCCGGAGGGGATGCCGCGCCGGGGCGGGAGCCGACGCCGGTGGGTACCGGCCTCCTCGGCGTCGCGGCGTTCCTTGCCGCGGTCACCATGCTGTTTCTTGCGTTCACGAGCGCGTATCTGGCCCGTCGTCAGGAGGCGGGCTGGTTTGCGTTCACCCCGCCCTCGGTGCTGTGGATCAACACCGCCGTGCTGCTCGTGAGCAGCGGCACCCTGGACTGGGCGCGGCGCCGCATACGCGTTGGAGACGCGGCCGGCCTTCGCCAGGGTGTCGAGTTGACGGCGGCGCTCGGCCTCCTGTTCCTGCTGGGGCAGTTGGTGGCGTGGCGGCAACTGGCGGCGCGCGGGCTGTTCCTGAGGACGAACCCGCACAGCTCGTTCTTTTATGTTCTGACCGCGGTGCACGGAGCGCACCTGCTGGGCGGCGTCGTCGCGCTGGCGATCGTGCTGCTGCACTCGTGGCAGGGCCGGTACGCCGCGCAGGCGCACGCCGGCGTCACGAACTGCGCAGCGTACTGGCATTTCATGGACCTGCTGTGGCTCTACCTGTTTGTGCTCCTGTTCTGGGTGTAGCGGCGACGCGTCGGGGAGGGCATTGATGGCGGCAGTCGGAACGCACGAAGCCGAGCAGACGGCGGCCTCGCGCTGGGCCGGAGGACGATCGCCGTTCGACGTCGGCTGGGGCAAGCTCATGATGTGGCTGTTCCTGATGTCGGACGCGATCACGTTTTCCGGCATGCTGGTCGGCCTGTGGACGCTCCGGCTCGGAAGTCCCACGTGGCCCGACCGCGCGCACATCATGAACATCCGCCTGGTCGGCGTCATGACCGCTATCCTGATCTGCAGCAGCACGACGATGGCGCTGTCGGTCTACGAGACTCGGCGGGGCGCGCGCCGGCACGCCGTGTGGTTCCTCACCGCCACAATCCTGGCGGGGTTTGCCTTCGCCGCGCTCCAGGCGACGGAGTGGACGCACTTTATCCTGGACGGCGCCCGGCTCAACACGAACCCGTGGGGTGTGCCGGCGTTCAGCTTCACCTTCTTCATCATCACCGGATACCATGGTCTGCACGTGGTCGGCGGTTGCGTCTACCTGTGGGCCATGGCCCACCGCATTGCGAAAGGCCTGTCGCGGGCCGGCGGCCTCGAGGTCGCAGGCCTGTACTGGGGGTTCGTCGATCTCGTGTGGGTCTTTATCTGGCCGTCGATCTACCTGCTGTGAGTGACGGGCCGGTGCGTGGCTATCGAGCGCCGGCGGACGCACGGCCGGTCTGCCGCTAGGGCATCGTCGCTGATGTGCGACGAGGGTAGAAGGGGCCGAAATGCCGCAACCGTACGCTAGGGCCGGGTAGCAGCGAGGAGGGCCGCATGCATCACCACGATCCGGAGATCATGGAACACGAGAACATGGCCCTGCCGAGGACATTCCTCACGGCGTGGCTGATCCTCCTCGTGCTCACGGCGGTGGAGGTCAGCGTCGTCGTCGTCTTCACGCTCCCCACCGCCCTCCGGGTCACGATCCTGTTGATTACGGCCTGCCTGAAGGCGAGCCTGATCGGCGCGTATTACATGAACCTCAAGTTCGAACGCCTCGTGATGAGCTACATTATCGTCATCCCGCTGATCGCGCTGGCGCTCGTGATGTTCTGGGGCGTGGTGCCGGACGCGGCGAGGATTCTCGGCCTGCGCTAGTGTCTCATCCCGTATGTGCGACGAGGATATTTGGGGCCGGGCAGACCTGGCCGGAGCGGGCGTTCGACGCCCGCGATGCATGCATGTGCGTGGCTCAACCGCGCATGCGCCGTGGACGAAGGGAATGCATAGTAGTAGTCCGGCGTCGGGGCGTGGAGCGGAGGACAGGTCTGCCCGCCTCTCAGCCTGGCCGAAGCAATGGGATGGGGCACTACTTGCCGTCGAGCCTAGCGTAGCCGGGAATCGTCAGGAACTCCACGAAGCGCTCGCCGAGCGCGACCTCCTCGAACAGGGCGCGCGCCCGATCCAACCCGTCCGGCGCCGCGGCGGCGCGGCCGCGCCGCACCGCGGCAATTTCCTCGTCGCACAGGCGCCGCACGAGCTCGCGGGTCACGCGCCCGCCGGACGCGAGCGCCGTCCCGTGGCGCACCCACTGCCAGACCTGGCTCCGCGAGATTTCGGCTGTCGCCGCATCCTCCATGAGGTTGTAGAGCGCCGCCGCGCCCGTACCGGCGAGCCACGCTTCGAGGTACTGGATCGCGACGGCGACGTTGTTGCGCAGGCCTGCCTCGGTGGCCGCGCCGGCCGGCACACGGGCATCCAGCAGCTCGCGGGCCGCGACGCGGACCTCCTCCCGCAGCCGATCGACTTGGTGCGGCCGCGGACCGAGCACGTCATCGAACACGCCGGCCGCGACGGGCACGAGGTCCGGGTGCGCGACCCAGGTCCCGTCGAACCCGTCGGTGGCCTCGCGGATCTTGTCCTCCCGGACCTTCGCGAGCGCCACCTCGTTCACGGCGGGATCCCGGCGGCTTGGGATGAACGCCGCCATGCCCCCGATGGCATGGGCGCCCCGGCGGTGGCAGGTGCGAACCAGCAGCTCCGTGTACGCGCGCATGAACGGTACCGTCATGGTCACCTGGGCCCGGTCCGGCAGCACAAACTCCGGCCGCTCGCGGAACTTCTTGATGATGCTGAAGATGTAGTCCCACCGGCCGGCGTTGAGACCCGCGGAGTGCTCCCGGAGCTCGTACAGGATCTCGTCCATCTCGAACGCCGCGAGCACGGTTTCGACGAGCACGGTGGCCTTGACGGCGCCCCGCGGAATGCCGAGCGCGTCCTCCGCCGCGAGAAACACATCGTTCCACAGACGCGCTTCAGCGTGGTTCTCGAGCTTCGGCAGTTAGAAGTAGGGCCCGCTACCGCGTTCCAGGAGGCGCCGCGCGTTGTGGAAGAGGTACAATCCGAAATCGAAGAACGCCGCGGCGATCGGGTGGCCGTCCACGTGCACGTGGCGCTCGACGAGGTGCCAGCCGCGCGGGCGGACGAGCAAGGTCGCGATCTTGTCCCCGAGCCGGTACGTCTTCCCCTCGGGACCCGTATACGTGATGGTGCGGGCGACGGCATCGATGAGGTTCTGCTGCCCGTCGATCACATTCCGCCACGTGGGCGAGAGCGCGTCCTCGAAGTCCGCCATGAACACATCGGCTCCCGAGTTGAGCGCATTGATCATCATCTTCCGCTCGGCCGGACCGGTGATCTCGACGTGACGGCGCTCGAGGTCCGCGGGGACCGGCGCCGTCCGCCAATCGCCCTCCCGGGCACGCCGCGTGGCGGCGAGGAAGTCCGGAAGCGCCCCGGCGTCAAATTGAGCCTGGCGGTCGGCGCGGGCGCGGAGCAGCACCTCCCGCCTGGCGTTAAACTCCCGATGCAGGCGTGCAACAAATGCCAGCGCCGCCTGGCTGACTACGTGGGAAAGCTCGGTGCCGACGGTCGCGGTGATTTCCACGCCGTCGGCGCCGGAGCGGCCGTCAGCCGTGATACGCGCTCCCGTTCGAGAACGCCGCGCTCGGCATCCTCTGCCCGTCCTCGCTGCGATGGTGCGGCGTTCGTCCCGAGAGCAGCTCGTGCATGATCATCGACACCGCGGCGGCGGCGAAGATCGCGGGGACCCCGGAGACCCTCGCGACGATCTCCTGCATGGCCCGCGTGTAGCCGAGGCAGTCCATCACCGTGAGGGAGACCCCCGCGGCGCGCACGGCCGCGGCGGCGGCGGCGAGCTCAGAGGAACCGCCGTACGGCGACGCGCAGGCAACAACGCTTGGCGCGAGGCCCCCCCATCGCGCCTCGGCCGGCTCGATCTGCGCCGCGTCCGGCACGAGCACGCCGAGCCGCGGGTCGCGCCCCGGCATCCGCATGCCCTCCAGCGCCGCCGCTGCCACGTGCGGCAGCACGCGGCGAGGATCCAGCATCGTCGCGGGAGGGACGAGCTCCGGAAAATCCCCGGTGCACAAGAGCACCAGCAGATCCGCACCCTGGGCGGCGAGGCGGTCCAGGCACGCCTGCACCCGGGGCACGACGCAGCGATGGGCAAGGCGTACGCTCCGGCCGTCGCGGAGACGGCTCACGAGCACAGAATCGTCCCCGCGCGGCGCAAACGACGCGACCTCGGCGTCGTTCAAACCGTCGAGCGCGCCCGCCTCCAGGGCGGCCGCGCCGGCGAGGCTTCGCACAAACTCCTCCATGATGTCCGATCTCGGCGACTGTCCGATGGTGACGAATCCGACCCTTGTCATCGACGCACCTCTCAGCCTCGACGCAGAGGTATTCTCGCGGACCGAGCGGATGCCCTTGTGCCACGCTGCTGGAGGAGCGCGCGTCGCCTGGGTGGAACACTCGCTCGTTGCGTCCTCGCGCACGGATGCGCCTCTATGGAGGGAACGGATGAACATCGCCGATCTGCTCCGCCATCGTGAGATACGGCGGATGCTGCACCCCGACGTCGCCGCGAGGCTGACACGCCGCGAGCTGCTCGGGCGGCTCACATCGCTCGGGATCGGGCTCGGTGCGGCGTCGACGCTGATCAGCGCGTCGAGCGATGGGTATCCGGCGTTCGCCCAGACCGGTCAGTTCAAGGGCCAGACGCTTGTCATCACGAGCTACGGCGGCACGTGGCAGGATTTTATGGAAAACGAGCACATCCCGCCGTTCGAAGCGCTCACGGGCGCGAAGGTCGAGCTCGCGGTCGGGCTCGCCAAGGATTGGTTCTCCAAGATGCAGGCGGCGGGCAAGCGCAATCCCCCCTACGATGTCTTTGTCACCAACGAGACCTATCTCGCGCAGTTGCGGATCGAGGGATTTTTCGCCCCGCTGCCTCAGGACAAGCTGCCAAACCTCGCGTTTGTGCCGCAGCCGTTGCGGCAGCCCCGCGACGTGGGCGTGCTCGGCCTCGTGGGTGCGCTCGGTATCACGTACCGATCGGACAAGGTGCAGGACGCGCCGAAGTCGTGGATGGATCTCGCCAAGTACGGCAACAAGTCGACGATCTTCACGATCGGCAACTCCGGCGAGCCGCAGCACGTGATGAAGATGGCGCAGATCCTCACCGGCAGCTACAAGAACTACAAGCCGGCGGTGGACTGGATCGGCAAGAACCTGTGCGCCGCCCGCCAGGTCGACTTCAGCGGCACCGAACAGACGATGTTGACCCAGGGGGAGACGTACGTTGGCCTGATCGACGCGCCGGACTGGGCGTTCCTCAAGGCCAAGAACCTGCCCGTGGAGTGGGTGCTCCCCAAGGAAGGGTACTGCGGCATGTTCGAACAGGACATGAACGTCACCGCCGGGAGCAAGGTCAAGGACCTCGGGTACGCATTCATCAACTACTGGCTCAGCCCGCCCGTCCAGCAAAAGTGGGCGGAGAAGTTCTACTGGACGCCCGCGAACAGCCACGTGCAGATCAGCCCCGACCTCACGAAGCTGATCCCCGTCACGCAGAGCCAGCTGACCAGGATCCCGCGGTGGGATTACGTCTGGCTCAACAACTCGGGTGCGCGGGAGGCGATGACCAACGCCTGGAACCACACGGTCACGGGCCATTGTTAAGCGCACCGGCCGGCCCGGCTCCACCCCCCAACTCCCGGCACATGCTCAGTCCAGCATTTCCGAATCGCGACAAGAGACCACTTGCCGAGCATCCGCGACGACGCTGTAGGTAGCAAGCGGCAGCCGCAATGGCGCAGATCGTCCTCGACCACCTGACCAAGCGCTTCGGGGAAACGCCGGCCGTCATCGACCTGAGCTTGGAGCTCGCGTCCGGCGAACTCGTCGCGCTGCTCGGTCCCTCGGGCTGCGGGAAGACGACGACGCTCCGGATGGTCGCGGGCTTTGAGACGCCGACGGCCGGACGGGTGTTGCTCGCGGACCGGGACCTCACGGATGCTCCGCCGGAGCGGCGCAACTGCGGCATGGTGTTTCAGAACTACGCCCTGTTCCCGCACCTCACCGTGGAGCAGAACGTCGCGTTTGGCCTGGAGATGCGTGCGGTCGAGCGCGCCGAGATCCGGCGCCGGGTCGCCGACATTCTCGGCAAGGTCGGGCTCGCGGGGCTCGGCGGACGCTATCCGCGGCAACTCTCCGGGGGCCAGCAGCAACGGACCGCGCTCGCCCGCGCCCTCGTCGTCAACCCCAGCGTCCTCCTGCTCGACGAGCCGCTCGCCAACCTCGACGCCAAGTTGCGCGAGGAGATGCGCTTCTACATCCGGTCGCTGCAACGGGAGTTCCACATCACGACGCTGTACGTGACGCATGACCAGGCGGAGGCGCTCGTGCTCGCCGATCGCGTCGCGATCTTGATGGGCGGCGTCCTCCAGCAGTACGGCCGCCCCGAGGACGTCTACCACCGCCCGCGGTCTGCCGCGGTCGCGGGATTCATCGGGCTCACCAACCTGATCCCAGGGCGTGTGCGCACGCGCGCGGCCGGCCGGGTGGTCGTCGACACCGTGCTTGGCCTCGTGACCGCGGCGGGCGACCCGGCGCTCCGGGAAGGCGCGGAGGTGCTGCTCAGCGTGCGCCCCGAGCAGTTGGACCTGGTGCGTCCGGGCGCTGCGCCCCAGGACGGGGCCAACGTGCTCCGCGGGACCGTCCGGGAACGCACGTTTCTCGGGAGCCTCGCGGACTTCCGGGTGGACGTGGACGGCGGCGTAGTGCTGCGCGTGCAGGGGCGTCCGAGCGCGATGGAGCGCGCCGGCGACGCCGTGGCCGTGGCGTTCGACGCCGAGGCGGCATGGGCGCTCCCGGGCGCGACGTCCTAGGCGTGGAACTCGTCCAGGCCGGGGCGCCGCGGGAGCGTCGCCTGCCCCGGCACGCCGGCCGGCACGTGTTGATCGTGCCGGCGCTCGCGGTCCTGGTCGTCTTCTTTGTGCTCCCCTATCTCAACCTGACGCTGATCAGCTTGATGACGCCGAGCCACCGGGCGCCGTACGTGCGCGTGCTCACGCTCGGCAACTACACGACGCTGCTCCGCGACCCGTTCACGTGGCAGGTGATCTGGCACACCCTGTGGATCGGCGTCGTGACGACCGCCGTCTGCCTCGTCATCTCCTACCCGCTGGCCTACCATCTGGCGCGGGCCCCGCGACGGCTGCGGGGTCTCTTTATGATCCTCGTGATCTCCCCCTTGCTCGTGGGCGTCCTCATCCGCACGTACGGCTGGATGATCCTGCTCCAGGACACAGGGCTCATCAATCAGACGCTGCGCGCGCTCCACCTCCCGGCCGCGCCGCTCATGTACAACAACACCGGGGTGCTGATCGGCCTCGTGCACGTCTTCGTGCCGTTCATGGTGCTGTCGATCGCGGGCACGATCCAGACGATCGACCCGGAGCTCGAGTTCGCGGCGCGATCGCTCGGGGCCGGAGCGTGGCGGACATTCCGGCGGGTCGTCTTACCGCTCAGCCTGCCGGGCGTGCTCGCCGGAACCGTTCTGGTGTTCGTCCTGACGATCAGCTCGTACGTGATCCCGTCCCTGCTCGGCGGCTTCACGGTGCTTACCGTGCCGCTCCTCGTCGTGCGTACGGTGACCGAGCTCTTCAACTGGCCCGGCGGGAGTGCGTTTGCCATCCTGTTCTTCGTGATCACGCTCGTCGTGGTGGGCCTGTACGTGCGGGCGATGGGCCGCGGCGCCGGCCAGCTGCCGGACCAGGGGGACGATCGATGATCCGCCCGTGGGAACGCTGGTGGATGGCGGCCGCCGTGGCCGTGCTGTACGCTTTTTTGCTCGCCCCGATCGTGATCGTCGTGCTCGCGGCGCTCAACTCGGGCACCTACCTCCGGTTCCCGCCCGAGGGCCTGTCCCTGCGCTGGTTTGTGGCGTTTGCGCAGAGCCGGTCGTTCACGACCTCGCTGCGGTTCAGCCTCAAGCTGGCCACGCTGGCGACCGCCGCGTCCACGGTCGTGGGCACCATGGCCAGCCTGTGGATCGTGCGGTTTTCCGGGCGGTGGCGCAACGCGCTCCGGGTGCTCTTCGTCGCGCCGCTCGCCGTGCCCGGGATCCTCACCGGCATCGCGCTCCTCATCTTCTTCTACGCGGTCGGGTGGGGCAACACCGGGTTCCTGGGGCTGGTGATCGGCCACACGCTGATCTGCACGCCGTACGTATTTCTCATCACGAGCGCCGTGCTGCTGCGGTTCGACCGCACGCTCGAAGAGGCGGCGCGCAACCTCGGCGCCGGTGCGCTGAGGACGTTCTGGCGGATCACGCTGCCGCTCATCAAGGGCGGGATCATCTCCGGCGCGGTGTTCGCGTTCGTCGCGAGCTACGATGAGTTCAACATCTCATTGCTGCTGAGCGGGGTCGGCATGACGCCGCTGCCGATTCAGCTGTTCGACTACCTGCGGTTCTCGTTCGACCCCACGGCGGCCGTCGCCGGCACGATCAGCATCGGCCTGGCGTTCGTCGTGGTGTTGGTGACGCAGAAGCTCGTGGGCCTGGACGCGCTGTATCTCGGCGGCGGCTGACGGCCTAGAAGCTCCAGGCACGCGGCACAAACAGCCGCTGCTGCGTCCGGATCGCGAATCGATCGGTCATCCCGGCCAGAAAGTCGCACACCGTCCGGTGGACGGTCGCGCGCCCCTCGTCCAGGAGCCGCCGCGCATCGGGGCCGATCTCCTCCGGATGCTCCACGTAGTAGCCGAAGAGCATCTCGAGGAGGCGGCTTACGGCGACCACCTCCGCCCGCGCCACCGAGCCAAAGTACACGGTCCCGAACAGAAACTCTTTGAGCTCGTCGAGCGCCGCGCGGACCGCGTCGCCCATCATGAGGCGCGCCGTATCGGTCGAATGCGCCACGATGTCGCGCACCGTCGTGTCGACCCAGCGCCCCCGGGTCTCACCGAGAACCTCGCGCGCCGAGACGGGAACGTCGCGCTCCCCGATGAGGCCGGCGCGGATCGCATCGTCCGTGTCGTGATGGATATAGGCCACACGATCCGCCACGCGCGCGAGCTGGCCCTCGATCGTATCCGGGATCGCCTCCGGCAGCGCGTCGTCGAGCCCCGGGAGCGCGTCGAGATCGGCGCGTCCTTTGGAGTGCCCCCTGATGCCGTCCCGGACCTCCCAGGTGAGATTCAGGCCGTCCTCGTCGGTGCCGTCGCGCGTCCGGCGCCGCTCGAGCACCTCCACGATGCGGAGGCTCTGCCGGTCGTGCCGGAATCCGCCGTGCTCCGCCATCAGGCGGTCCAACGCTTCCTCCCCGGCGTGGCCGAACGGCGGGTGGCCCAGGTCGTGGGCCAGCACGATCGCTTCGGTCAGGTCCTCGTTAATCCGGATGGCGCGGGCGATCGTGCGGGCGATTTGGGCGACCTCGAGCGTGTGCGTGAGCCGGGTGCGGTAGTGATCGCCTTCCGGGGCGATGAACACCTGGGTCTTGTGCATCAGCCGGCGAAACGCCTTCGAGTGCACGACCCGGTCGCGGTCGCGCTGGAACGCGGTGCGCAGATCGTCCGGCGCCTCCGGCCGCGCCCGGCCCTTCGATCGCGCGCTCCGGGCGCCATGCGGCGAGAGCCTGCGGTCCTCCCACGCCTCGGTGATCTCGCGCGGCGTCACGGGCGCCCATCACCCTCCCCGCGCGCCCGACGGCCCGCGGCAGTTATCGGCAGTTATCGGTCGCGTTCGGCGCGCGCCCGCTTCTCCTTGAGCACCGCCTGCGCCGCGGCCAGCCGCGCCGTCGGAACCCGGTACGGCGAACAGCTGACGTAGCTCAGCCCGGCGCGGTGGCAAAACTCGACGCTCTGCGGCTCGCCGCCGTGCTCCCCGCAGATGCCGAGCTCGATGTCCGGCCGCGCCGCGCGGCCCGCGCGCACCGCCTGCTCGATCAGCGCCCCCACGCCGCTTCGATCCAGCACCTGGAACGGATTGTCGGGGAGGATCTTCTGTTCCACGTACTGCAGCAGGAACTTGCCCTCCGCGTCGTCGCGGCTGAAGCCGAAGATGAGCTGCGTGAGATCGTTGCTGCCGAAGGAGAAAAACTCCGCCACCTGGGCGATCTCGCCGGCCACGACACAGGCCCGCGGCACCTCGATCATCGTGCCGAACTTGTAGCGGACCCGCACGCCCTGCTCCGCCATGATGCGATCGGCGAGCGGGCGCACGCGACTCTCCACGATCTTGAGCTCGTTCACATGCCCGACCAGCGGGATCATGATCTCGGGATGGGTCCGGACGCCCTCCTTCGCCAGCTGGCACGCGGCCTCCAGGATGGCCCGCACCTGCATGTCGATGATGCCGGGGAACATGATGCCGAGCCGGATGCCGCGGAGGCCGAGCATCGGGTTCTGCTCGCGCATCTTGGCGACCTCGCGCAGCAGGCGCTCCTTCTCCGCGAGCTCGGACGGGTTGTTCCCCCGCACCCGCAGCTCCGTGACCTCGACGAGCAGGTCGTCGTACCGCGGGAGAAACTCGTGCAGCGGGGGATCGATGAGCCGGATGACCACCGTCATGCCGGCCATCTCGCGCAGGATGCCGACGAAGTCCCCGCGCTGGATCGGCAACAGCTCGCTGAGCGCCCGCTCGCGCTCCTCGTCCGTCTCCGCCAGGATCATGCGGCGGACGATCGGGAGCCGGTCCTCCTCGAAGAACATGTGCTCCGTCCGGCAGAGCCCGATGCCGCCCGCGCCGAACGCCCGGGCGCGGGCCGCGTCGCGCGGATAGTCCGCGTTGGCCCAGACGCCGAGCCGCCGCGCGTGGTCTGCCCACCCGAGCAGCGTCTGCAGGTCCCGATCGCGGCTCAGGTCGGGATCGATCGTGCGGATCGCACGGCCGAACACCTCGCCGGTCGTGCCGTCGATCGAGATCGGGTCGCCGCGATGGACCACGCGGCCGTCGACGCTGAACTGCTGGCGCTGCGGGTCGACGCGAATGGCCTCGGCGCCGGCCACGCAGGGCTTCCCAAGACCGCGCGCCACCACCGCGGCGTGGCTCGTGCCGCCTCCGCGCGCCGTCAAGATCCCGCGCGCGACGAGCATGCCGTGCACATCGTCCGGGTTCGTCTCCGGCCGCACGAGGATGACCGCCGTGCCCCCTTGCCCCAACTCCACCGCGCTGTCGGGGTCGAACACGGCGACGCCCGTGGCGGCGCCCGGCGACGCGTTGAGGCCTCGGGCCAGCAGCATGCCCTCGCGTTCCGCCGCGGTCTTGTCCTCGGGATCGAAGCGCGGCAACAGCAACTGGTAGATCTGATCCGGCTCGACGCGGAGGAGCGCCTCGTCGCGGGAGATCAGCTTCTCCCGGACCATGTCGACCGCAACCTTCACCGCCGCCTGGGCGGTGCGCTTCCCGCTGCGCGTTTGCAGCATCCACAACTTGCCGCGCTCGACCGTGAACTCGAGGTCCTGCACGTCCTTGTAGTGCTGCTCCAGCATCTTCGCAACTTTCTGGAACTGCGCGTACACGCCCGGCATCTCTTTGCCCATCTCCGTGATCGGGTGGGGTGTCCGGATGCCGGCGACGACATCCTCGCCCTGAGCGTTCGGCAGGTACTCGCCGTAGAGCACCTTCTCCCCGGTGGACGGGTTGCGGGTGAACGCGACGCCGGTCGCGCTGTCCTCGCCCATGTTGCCGAAGACCATGGCCTGAACGTTGACCGCGGTGCCGAGATCGTGCGGGATCTTGTTGAAGTTGCGGTAGTCGACGGCGCGCTTGCCCATCCACGAGTCGAACACCGCACGGATCGCGAGCTCGAGTTGCCGCCACGGATCCGCCGGAAACTCGACCCCTTTCTCACGCCGGATCAGGTCGTGAAACGCGCGGGCGATCTCGCGGAGATCCTGCGGCCCGAGGTCCGTATCGACGCGCGCCCCTGCCCGGCGCTTGTGCGCCTCGATGATCTCCTCGAACCGCTCGCCCGGGATGCCGAGCACGATCTTGCCGAACATCTGCACGAAGCGGCGGTAGGCATCGTGCGCGAACCGCTCGTTCGCGGTGAGCGACGCCAAGCCCCGGAGCGTCTCCTCGTTCAGACCGAGATTCAGCACAGTGTCCATCATCCCGGGCATGGAAAAGCGGGCGCCCGAGCGGACCGAGAGGAGCAGCGGGTTTGCGGGGTCGCCGAACTTCTTGCCCATCTTGCGCTCGACGGTCGCCAGCGCGCGCTGCACTTCCGCCATGAGCCCCGCCGGGAACTCCCGCCCGCGGGCATTGTACTCGTTGCACACCGCGGTGGTGATCGTGAAGCCCGGCGGGACAGGAAGACCGACGCGGCTCATCTCCGCGAGGCCCGCTCCCTTGCCGCCGAGCAGGTCGCGCATCGTCGCGTTGCCTTCCTCGAAGAGCCAGATCCGCTTGCGGGAAGCGCGCTTCGCCGGGGAGGCGGCCGGCCGCCGCCGCGTTGCGGTCGCCCGCCGCGCCGGGGACTTCGCGCGAACGCGTACTACCATAGGTGGGTCACCTCGCCTCTTGGGTTTAGGACGGCGACGCCCGAGGGCGCGCCGGGGACTCTGCCATGCTGTTCAAGACGGCGCCGGCGCCTTTCCTTCTCCCACGACGACGCGCGACAGATCCGCGATCGGACGCACGAGCGCGACGACACGGGCGAGGAGTGCCAGGCGGTTCCGGCGGATCCCTTCGTCCGGATCCATCACGAGCACGTCCTGGAACAAGCGGTCCACCGGCGCCGCCAGCGCAGCGAGCCGCTCGAGCGCGGCGCGGTATCGCCGTGCGAGCTCGTCCGTGTCCGGCGCGGTCCCGTCCACGGCGGTCGGGTCGCCAAGCGCCGCCCACGCCCGCGCGTCCTCCTGCACGTCGCGCAGGCACTGGAGGAGCGCGCGCTCGGCCGGCGCAGCGCAGAGGTCCTCGCGCACCGTGCCTGACGCGCCGTCCGGCAGGATGCGCGCCGCCCGGTCGAACGCCGTGTAGACCCCGGCGAACGCGTCCGTGCGCCGAAACTCCCAGAGGGCTCGCGCCCGCGCCGCCGCGTCGACGAGATCGTCCACGCCGGCGTCGAGCGCCGCGTCGACGGTGTCATAGCTGATGCCCTCGTCGATCAGCATCGCGCGCAGCCGCTGGCGCAGCGCACTCCGCCACTCCTCGAGCACGCGGGCGCCGTCCGCGCCCGCGGCCGCCCCGGCCTCGCGCGCCAGCTCGGCGAGGCTCACGCGCATGCCCCGGCGGAGGATGATCGCGACGATCCCGGCCGCGGCGCGCCGAAGACCGTACGGGTCCTGCGAGCCGCTCGGGGTGATCCCGGCGGCGAGGGCGCTCAACAACGTGTCGGCCTTGTCCGCGAGGGCGAGGTACGCGCCGATCGGCGTCGACGGGAGGACGGTGCCGCGCGGCAGATACTGCTCGCGAATCGCCTCGGCCACGGCGGCCGGCTCCCCATCGAGACGCGCGTAGATGCCGCCCATCACACCTTGGAGCTCCGGGAGCTCGCGCACCACCTGGGTGACGAGGTCGGCCTTGCTCAAATGGGCCGCCCGGAGCAGCAGCTCCCCATCGGGCGGCGCCAAGCGGAGCAGCCTGGTGAGCGCCCCGGCGAGGCGCTCCAAGCGGGCCGTCTTGTCGGCCATCGTGCCCAGCCGGTCGAGGAACACAAGGTCCTCCAGACCCTGGACGCGGTCCGCGAGGCGCCGCTTGCGGTCTTCATCGAAGAAGAAGCGGCCGTCCGCCAGCCGCGCGCGCAGGACCCACTCGTTGCCCTCGCGCACGATCGCCAGCCCGCGGCGGTTGCCGTTGCGCACGGCCACAAATGCCGGCAGCAGAGCCCCCGCGGCGTTCTCCACCGCGAAGTACTTCTGGTGGTGCTGCATCACCGTGATGAGCACTTCGCGCGGCAGCGCGAGAAACTCGTCGGCAAACCGGCCGACAAACGCCTCGGGCCACTCCACGAGCTGCACGGTCTCGTCCAACAACTCGGCGTCGAGGACCACCCGCCCGCCGATTTCGCCGGCCGCCTCCCGGGCGGCGTCCGCAATCCGCCGCCGCCGCTCTTCGGGATCCAGCAGCACAAAGCTCCGCCTGAGCACGGTCTCATACGATCCGGCACGCGGCACCGACGCCGCCGCCGGATGGAGAATCCGGTGGCCGTACGTCCTGCGCCCCGCCGCGACGCCCGCAAACCCGCAGGCGATCACGCGGCTGCCGAGCAACGCCACCAACCAGCGCACCGGACGGGCAAACCGAACGGTCCCCGTTCCCCACCGCATCGCCTTCGGAAATGTCAGGCCGGCGGCGAGCTCCGGCAACAGCGCCCCGAGGACCTTTGCGACGGCCTCGCCGGGCTCGCGCCGCACCGCGTACACGTACTCTCCCTGAGGCGTGACGCGGCGTTCGAGCGCGCTCACCGGTACGTCCTGGCCTCGGGCAAATCCCTCCGCCGCGGCCGTGGGCCGGCCCTGCGCGTCGTACGCGACCCGGACGGCGGGCCCGCGCACCTCGCGGATCAGGTCGTGCTGGCGGGGCTGCACGTCCTCGGCGATCAACACCAACCGGCGGGGCGTCGAGAACGTCGACACCCGGCCCACCGCGACGCGTGCCGCTTCGAATGCGCGAGGCGCCTGCTCCGCCAGCTGGCGGGCGCCGTCCCACGCGGCCTGCGGTGGCAGCTCCTCCGTGCCGATCTCGAACACGAGACGCGCCCCGGCCCGGGAGGTCCGGCCCCGGGCGGTCGCCCGCCCCGGCCTACGCGGCATCGGGATGCCTCCGCAGCAGCGGCCAGCCGAGGTCTTCACGGCGCTTGAGGTACTGCTCGGCGCACCGCCGCGCCAGCACCCGGCACCGCGCCATGAGGCTCGCGCGCTCCGCGACACCGACGGCTCCCCGCGCATCCAGGAGGTTGAAGGTGTGGGAGCACCGCAGCACGTGCTCGTACGCCGGCACGGTCAACCCCGCGTCCAGCAGCCGGCCGGCTTCCGCCTCGGACGCGACGAAGGTATGGCGCAGCATCTCCACGTCCGCCGCCTCGAACGCGAACGTGGAGTGCTCGAACTCCTCCTCGCGCCGGATCTCGCCGTAGGTGATGCCGGGCGCCCACTCCAGGTCGAAGACGTTGTCCTTGCGCAGCACAAACTGCGCGATCCGCTCCAGTCCGTATGTCAGCTCCACGGGAATCGCCGGCAGCTCGAGGCCGCCCGCCTGCTGAAAGTACGTGAACTGGCTGATCTCCTGCCCGTCGAGGAACACCTGCCAGCCGACGCCCGACGCCCCAAGCGTCTGATCGGCCCAGTCGTCCTCGAGAAACCGGAGATCGTGGTCGCGCAGATCGATCCCCAGCGCGCGAAGACTCCGAAGGTAGGCGTCCTGGACGTCATCCGGAGACGGCTTGAGGATGACCTGGTACTGATGGTGCTGGTAGAGGCGGTTGGGGTTTTGACCGTAGCGCCCGTCCGCGGGCCGGCGGCTCGGCTGCACATACGCGACCCGCCACGGCTCCGGGCCCAGGGCCCGCAGGAACGTCGCGGGATGCATCGTCCCCGCGCCGACCTCGAGGTCGTACGGCTGCGCGATCACGCACCCCCGCGCGGCCCAGTAGCGCTCCAGGCCGAGCACGAGGTCCTGAAATGTCATGGAGATCCTCCTGAGTCTACGCCGGCGTCGGGGGAAACGCAGCAGACCCGCGGGTGGCCGCTAACCGATCCCGAGCGGTTCCTCCTCACGCTCGCGCCGCATCGGCAGCGACGTCAACATGGTGGCGAGGGCGAAGGCGGCGAGCCCGGCGGCTGCCCAGGTGATCGGCAGCTCGATGACCCGATCGTCTGTGTGGATCCGCACCGCGCCCGAGGGACCGCGCCGCACGATGCGCTGCGCCTCCTCCATCGCGGCCCCAAAGTGTGCGAGCGCCCGCTGGACCCGTTCCAGGTCGATCTCCATGAGACCACCTCCGCGCCTTATCTTATCACGCGCCCCGGAGCGGCGGTACCGTGGCCGCCCGTCCTTTCAGAACATCCCGCGAAGCGCACGGGCCGTCCCCGGCGGCGAGGCTCGGACGAGCACGCGAGGATCACGGCAACGAAGCCGACCCGTCGCTATGTTTCCCAGATCTTCCCCAAGGGAAATGCCCGGCGCGAGAGACGCCTAGACGCGGGGCCCGCGCTAGCGCGGTGCGGAGAGCTCCGTGAAGCCGACGAGAAGCGGATCAGGCGGTGGAGCCGGCATCCGACCCTGCGCCGCGCGACTTCGAGGTCGATGTGCCCGCGGCGCGCAAGCGCCCGATGACCTCCGGTGATCGTAGCTTGGCGTCGAGTTGATGCTCGAGGTGCGCCTGCACCAACCGGGCGAGATCGCGCCGTTGCGCCGGCGGCGTTCGAAGACGCGCCGCGTGCTCCGGAGCGGCGCGAAGAAGGTAGCCGCAGGTCGCGAGCACCCCGGGGACGGTACGGATCGCATCCGGGTGGCCGCCGAGGCAGGACAGGCACACGGCGCCCCCCGCGTCCGGGGCGAAGCCCCAGGCCGCGGCAGGCCCGCTGGCGGCCCGGGGCAGCGCACGCCCGCACCCCACGCACGCCTCCACCTCCGGCCGGTAGCCGAGCTCAGAAGCGAGCCCGAGACCGCACCAGAGTGCGGCCATCTCGGCCGCGTCCTCGGATGCGTCCTCCAGCACATCGAGCGTCCGCAGAACGATCGCAAACGCCTCCTCGTGGTGGTCTCGCTCCGGAAGCAGACGGTCCACGACCTCGGCTACATACCCGGCGTAGGCGCCTCTCAGGAGATCCGTGCGGATGCCGGGAAAGGTGCGGAGCACGTCCACCTGCGCGATCACGTCCAGCGAGCGGCCCCGGGCCAGTAGGAAGCGGGCGTGCGTGAACGGTTCGACGCGTCCGGCGAGACGGCTGGTGATGCGTCGCGTGCCGCGGGCCACCGCCCGAAGCCGGCCGTATTCCCGGGTCAGGAGCGTGATCGTCCGATCGGCCTCGCCGATGACCTGCCGCCGTAACACGATGCCTTCCGCCTTATAGACCGGCACGCCGCCCACCTCGCGAGGGCTCTCGCCGCGATGCCCGGCGCATCGACGATTCGGCCCCGTCGCGACGCACGGCCGCTCGCGACGTCGCGCGTCGCGGCCTCTCCGGACCCTTGCGCAATGCGAACGGATGCGGGAGCAGCTCGCGCAGCGTCCGGACGATCGGCGGTATTCCCGGCGACACCAGCAGCACGGTCTCGATGCCAAACTCGTCCATGACCTGGCGGCACGCCCCGCACGGACTGATGCCGGCCGGCCCCGCGACCACGATCGCCCGCAGCCGGCGGTGGCCGGCTGCGACTGCCGTGAACATCGCGACGCGTTCAGCGCACAGCGTCAGCCCGTAGGATCCATTCTCCACGTTCGCGCCGGTGTAGACGGCGCCGCCGGTTGTCAAGACGGCCGCCCCGACGGCAAATCCGGAGTACGGGGCGTAGGCGCGCCGCCGCGCGGTAACCGCCGCCCGCGCAACCCGCCGCGGTACGGGCGGCATCGCGTCCGCCGCCGGCTTGCGAGACCGCGGCGAGGCGAAGCCGGGGGCACGCCTACTGAGGTTGCGCATCTTGCAGCCGCAGCTGCCGCAGGATATCCCCGAGGCGGGCGTCGATCGCGTTCAGCCGGCCGTCGAGATGGTGAATGCGGTCGTCGATCGTGGTCCGCGGGACCACGCTGATCACACCCCCCGTCTCCAGCACCGCTTCCTCCACCTGTCCCAGGGTCCCCAGCCCCTGCTTTCTCACCGCCTCCATCAACTCTTCCTCGGTAATCGCTTCGTGGTTCAGGTTATCCCGCACGAGCTCACCATTCTTGATCAACGTGACGGGTTCGCCTTCCAGGAGGCGGTCGATCTGGGGACGGCGGTACAGGAAGCGGACGACCAGGGCGTTCACGAGCAGCAGCGCGCTCACCCCGATCAGGCCGCCGACCATGGAGTTGTCGTTGCCGATCGTCGCGTTCTGCACCGTGTTGGCAAGCATCATCAGCACCACGAGGTCAAACGAATTGAGTTGCGCGAGCTGCCGGCGCCCGGCGAGCCGGATCACGACCACGAGAAAGAGATAGACGAGAACGGGCCGGATCACTTTTTCGGCAATCGAGAGCTCGGGAACGAAGATATTGTGCCACACGGTCCTCTCCTCCCTCCACCGTGGCGCGGACCCCGCGTATCGGACCGAGGCAGGTTCGGTACGCGACGACGCGCCTCCCGCCATGCGCACCAGAACAAATTGGCCGAGTGAACGAGATTCGTTACGGAACGAGCGAGTCTAGCTCTGGCAGCAGGACAATGCCCTCCTGGTCGCTTGCCGCCGTGTGCGCGACGAGGGCCGTGGTCGGGGCACCGGACCGGTTCAACACAAGATGCGCGACGTTCGCCGGGATGTAGACGTAGTCGCCCGCGGCGACGTCTACGTGGTGCTCTAAGCGGGGTCCAAAGAACATCTCTGCGCGCCCGTCGATGACGTAGGCCGCCGTCTCGATACCGCGGTGCAGATGTGTCCTCGCCCGGACGCCCGGCGGCAGCACCAACACGGTCATACAGATGGCGGTCGCCCCGGCGGTCTCGCCGGTGAGGCCGCGCAGGTAGGTGAGGCCTTGTTCACCCCGGTACGCCTCGCCCGATCGGATCACGACACAGGGGCGCGTCCCGCTCTCGGATTCCAGATCGCGATCAGCCATCGCGAAGCTCCTTTGGGTGCGCGGCGTCCACGTCGCGCTGAGGGCTGGTATTCTCTGACCCCGGTCAGAGTCCCGGCGTGCCGTTGGCGCGGTCAATCTCGGAGGGCTCCTCGGCGGTCACGGCCCATCGCCCGGCCAGCGTGGGGTGCGGGAACGACCAGGGGGCGGCGCGAACCGATCGGTGGTGCACCGAGCGGGACGTGCCGGTCCCAGGCGGCCCGTCCGAAGGGACAGGCCGGGACCGACCGGGATATCGGTGTCGCGGCCTGCGGCTGCGGCGTACCCTTGGTGCCGGGGCGATGACGTGGCGACGAAGCGCGGGACGGAACGAGCGCACGCGGCGGACGATAACGCCGTCCGGCCCGCACTGCCGACGGGCCAGGTCCCCGCGGCTTTGCGCAGCCGGCATACCCGTGATCTCCGCATTCTCGCGGCGATCGCGGAGGCCCTCAACAGCGCCCCGGACGTCCAACAGGCGCTGGAGCAGACACTCGGCATGGTGGCCGAACTGCTCGGCCTGGAGACAGGGTGGGTCTGGCTGCGCGATCCAGAGACCCAGCGCTTCTACAACGCCGCGGCCCGCAACTTGCCGCCGTACCTGCAAGAGCCCGTCCGCATGACCGGCCGGTCGTGCTGGTGTCTCGACGAGTTCCGGGCAGGCGATCTCACGCCGAAGAACATCGACGTCATGGAGTGCAGCCGGCTCCGCCCGGCGGTGCGGCAGCGCGCCACAGAGATGACGCACGGGCTGGCCTACCACGCGAGCATTCCGCTCTACTTCCAGACCACGCCGCTCGGCGTCATGAACGTTACCGGACCGGCGTGGCGGCAGCTGACCGCCGATGAGCTGCGGGTGCTCGCGACGATCGCATATCAGGTCGGCATCGCCATCGAACGCGCGCGGCTTGCGGAGAGCACAACCCGGCTGGCCCGCGCGGAGGAACGCGCGCGCCTGGCCCGCGAGATCCACGACACGCTTGCGCAGGCGCTCACCGCGATCGCGCTGCATCTGGAAGCGGGGGCGCGACACCTGGCCCGCAACCCCGAGCGCGCCGGCGAGCGGATCCAGCGCGCGCTCGAGATCACGCGACAGAGCCTCGACGAAGCGCGGCGCTCCATGCTCGAGTTGCGCGGCCCGCTGCCGGCCGGGCGGCCGCTCCCGGAAGCGCTCACGGCTCTGGCGCGAGCCCTGAGCGCCGATTCCGGCGTGCGCATCCACGTCCGCGTCGTCTCGGCGCCGCCGCTTCCCGCCGGTGTGGAGTCCGAGCTGTTTCAGATCGCGCGGGAGGCGCTCACCAACGTAGGGCGACACGCCCATGCGAGCGCTGCGACCGTGACGCTGGACGCGCGCGGACGCCGCGCGCGCCTCACCGTGCGCGACAACGGCCGCGGGTTCGAGCCTGAGCGCACCGCGCCGGGACACGTCGGCTTGGTGGGCATGCGCGAGCGCGTGGGGCTGCTCCGGGGAACCCTCCGCATTCGCAGCGTGCCCGGCCGCGGAACGTCGGTCAGCGTGTCTGTCCCGCTGGAGGGCCCCCGGCCATGATCCGCGTGCTGCTCGTGGACGACCACCCGGTGGTCCGGGAGGGGATCGAGGCGATCCTGGAGGACGATCCGGACATCGAAGTTGCGGGCGACGCGGGCTCGGCGGCGGACGCGATCGCCGCGGCCGGCCGCATCCACCCGGATGTGGTGCTCTTGGACCTCGAGCTGCCGGACATGAACGGCGTCGACGCGATCCCGCGGATCGCCGCCGAGGCGCCGGAGGCCCGCGTGATCGTGTTGACCGCGTACGACACAGATGAACGCGTGCTGGGCGCCGTCCGGGCAGGCGCCCGCGGGTACCTCCTGAAGGGCGCCACCGGACAGGAAATCATGGCCGCGATCCGGGCCGTCGCGGCCGGCGGCTCACACCTGGCCCCGCGCGTCGCGGAAAAGGTCCTTGGGCAAGTGCGCGGGCCTGGGCGGCAGCTGTTGCTTACGCCGCGCGAGCGGACCGTGCTGCGCCTCGTCGCCGACGGACTGTCGAGCAAGCAGATCGCGAGGCGCTTGACGATCACCGAGCGCACGGTGAAGTTCCACGTCGGGTCGATCCTCAACAAGCTCGGCGCGGAGACCCGGGCGCAGGCGGTCGCGGAAGCGGCGCGCCGCGGGCTTCTCTAGCCGCGCGGCCTTCGCCCCACCGCAGGACCTGGCCGCCCGGCCAGGCGCCTGTCCCCGTCGGCCGGCACGCGCGGCGCCCGGCCCATCGCCGGATGCGGCGCCGCACCCGCAGGCTCATACTTCCTGGTGACACCGGCCCATGGAGGCGTCGCCGATGCAACTCAAACACTCAGTCGCGCTCATCACCGGAACGTCGCGGGGGCTCGGCTTCGAAGTCGCGCGGGCGTTTGCGCGGCGCGGAGCGCGGCTCGTCGTCACGGCGCGCGACCCCGAGGTGCTCGCTCGGGCGGCCGACGCAATTCGCCGGGACGCCGGCGGCGTCGCGGAGCCGGACGGCGTACTCGCGATCGCAGGCGACGTGGGCGACCCCAACCACGCGGAGCGGCTGGTGCGGGAGAGCCTGCGCCGCTTTGGACGGATCGACGTTCTGGTCAACAACGCGTCGGCGCTGGGACCGAGCCCGATGCCTACGCTCGCCGATCTCAGCCCCGTGGCGTTGTGGGACATCTTTCGCGTCAACGTGCTCGCCCCGCACACGCTCGCGCGGCTCGTGCTGCCGGCGATGCGGGCCCGCCGATCGGGCCTCATCGTCAACGTAACGTCGGACGCGGGCGTCGAAGCGTACCCGGGGTGGGGCGGTTACGGCGCGAGCAAGGCGGCGCTGGAGCATCTCTCCCGGGTCTTCGCCGCGGAACTCGAGGGGAGCGGCGTTCGCGTGTACGTCGTCGACCCCGGCGACATGAACACGCAGATGCACCGAGAAGCCGAGCCGGGCGTGGACCTCTCGCATCTGCCGGCACCGGCCGCCGTGGCGCCCGCGTTTGTTGCGCTCGTCGAGCGCGAGACCGCGCCGTTCGGGCGCTTCCGCGCCCAGCGCCTCGAGAACGAGATCGGACGGGCCGTCTCATGAGCGCCCGCACCGCGGCCCTCCTCGAGGCCGGCAGCGCACCCGGCGACACGCCGGCCGCGGGGGCAACGGCGCCCCCCTTGGACTTCGTCCTGCCGCCGGCCCTGGAGGCGCACGAGCCGCCGGAGGCGCGCGGCCTCCGGCGCGACGGCGTCCGGCTGCTCGTCACACGCCGCCGCGACGGCGCCGCGGCCCATGCCGGGTTCGCCGACCTGCCGCGCTACCTCGCGCCGGGCGACCTGCTCGTCGTCAACGACTCCGCGACGATCCCAGCTGCGCTCGCGGCGCGGCGGGCCAACGGCGATCCCGTCGCGCTTCACCTGTCCACGCGTCTCACGGCCGGCTTGTGGGTGGTGGAACCGCGGGCCATCCGCGCCGACTCCGGCGAGACGCTGGACCTGCCCAGCGGAGCGCAGACGCGCCTCTTGGTACCGTATCCTGGGTCCACACGACTCTGGATCGCCCGCGTGGACCTAGGGGCGCCGTGGCTCGAGTACCTGCGGCGCCACGGCCGTCCGATCGCGTACCCATACGTTTGGGGCCGGTGGCCGCTCAGGATGTACCAAACGGTCTACGCGCGGGAGCCGGGATCCGCGGAGATGCCGTCGGCCGGCCGGGCGTTCACGCGCGAGGTGCTCGCGGACGCCGCGCAGCGCGGCATCGGCCTCGCCCGCATCACGCTGCACGCCGGCGTGGCGAGTCCCGAGCGCGACGAGCCGCCGATTGAGGAATGGTACTCGGTGCCCCCGGAGACGGCGCGCGCCGTGGCGGCCGCGCGACGGCGCGGGCGCCGGGTCGTCGCCGTCGGCACTACCGTCGTCCGCGCGCTGGAGAGCGCCCTCGCCCCGTCCGGCGAGGTGATCGCGTCTGCGGGGTGGACCGATCTCGTCGTGACGCCGGCGCGTGGCATGCGGACCGTGGACGCCCTCCTGACCGGCTTTCACGAGCCGCGGGCGTCCCACCTGGCGATGCTCGAGGCCTTCGCCGGCCGCGCCCACCTCGAAGCGGCGTACCGCGCCGCGCTCGACGGCGGCTACCTCTGGCACGAGTTTGGCGACCTTCACCTGATTCTCTAGGGGGCGCCGGGCGGCCCTTACCTACCGCCGCGCCGATCGACGCCCACCCCCGCCGTGACGCCGGTGCGCGGCCGCTTGTGCTGCCGAGCGCCAGTACTTCGTCGTTCTTGTGCGACGAGGGTAGACGGGTTGGGCGGACCTGGCACCAACCCTTGCCAAACCAGTGCAATGACGCACTACGGTGCGGCGGGCTGCTGCTGCGGCGCGGGGGACGGGAGCGTGATGCGTACCTTGGTGATGCGCTGCCCGAGGGTCCGTTCGACGCGCAGCTCGGCGCCGCCGGCCGTGAGGATCTCGCCCTGCTGCGGGACCCGTCCGAGCAGCTCGTAGATCAAGCCGGCGACGGTATCGACGTCGACGTTTTCGTCCGGCAGCGACAACCCGAGCGCCTCGTTCACCTCGTGGATGTGGGTGCGTCCGCTGACGACGGCCGTGCGGTCGTCCACGACTTGGATCGGCTTCTCTTCCAGGTCGTATTCGTCCTGGATCTCGCCGACGATCTCTTCGACCAGGTCCTCCATCGTCAGCAAGCCGGCCGTCCCGCCGTATTCGTCGAGCACGATCGCCATGGAGACTTTCTGGCGCTGCATCTCCCGAAACAACTCGTCCACCTTCTTCGTCTCCGGCACGAAGAACGCCGGGCGCAGCACGTCCAGCACCGGCCGGTCGTGTTTCCCCTCCCGCAGGGGGAGGAGAAGGTCCCGGACGTACACGACGCCGCTGATATGGTCGGTATTGCCTTCGTAGACCGGAAGCCGCGAGTGTCCGTGCTCGATCATGAGCGCGAGCGCCTGATCGATCGTGGCGGACGCCGGAACGCCGACGATGTCGATCCGGGGCCGCATCACCTCGCGCACGACGGTGTCGCCGAACTCGAAGATCGAGTGGATCATCTCGCGCTCCCGTTCCTCGATCACGCCCTCCTCCTCGCCGACCTGCACGAGAAACCGCAACTGCTCCTCGGTCACGAGCGGGGGCCGGCTGGTGATCGGCGCGCCAAAGGGGCGGATCAGCACCGTCGCCGCCAGGGAGAGGACGCGGTTCAACGGGCCGAGCACGCGGCCAATGGTGCGCACCGGGTCGGCCACCCAGAGCGCCAGACGATCGGCGTGGCGCGCGGCGAGCGTCTTGGGCCCGATCTCGGACACCACCAGCACCAGCAGCGTCACGCACACAAACGCGATCCACTCGCCGTGCCGGCCCGCGAGCGAAATCGCGATCGAGGTCGCGAGCACCGACGCGCCCACGTCGGCGATCGTGTTGCCGACGAGCAACGTCGTCAACAGATCCGCCGGGGCCTCGAGCAGACGATGTGCCACGCCGGCACGCCGGTCCCCGCTGTCCCGGAGGCGTCGCAATGTCATGCGATTCGAGGCGAAGAGCGCGGTCTCGGACGCGCTGAAAAACGCGCCGAAGAAGATGAGAAAGGCAAGCACCACAAGCCACAAGGCAGACGGCGACCGCGTCACGGAAAAAGTCCTACCCTTCCCGCGTCGGGCGCGCGCCGCGCGCCGGCTCGACCAACGATACGTCTGCCATCAGCCTTCGTGTTATTTATACCATACCCACCGAGCCGAGCCCCCGGCGACGACGGGTCCCTAGACCCCAGGAACCCCTACCGCGTCCCCGGGCCGCGCGTGGCGCCGCCACTCCGCACCGCGCCGGCCGCGAGCACCATCAGGCAGCCCAAGGCGACGAGCGCGGCGATCCCGCGATCGATCGCGGCTGCCCGGATCCCCACGTGACGCCCCAGCACCAACACCCCCGCAGACGCGGCCATAGCGGCCGCGACCAAGACCGCGGCGGCAGACGCGTCTTTGATCGCCGCCGCCGCGGGGGTCGGCTCCGGCGAGACCGTGTCCACGAGCCGTTCGATCGCCGTGTTGACGAGCTCGGCCGAAAGCACTAGCCCGATGGCGAGGGCAAACACGGCCAACTCGACCCCGGTGGCTCCGGCCGCGATCCCCGCGCCGAGGGCCAGGATCGCGAACACGAGATGCGCGCGCATGTGGGGCTCCGTCCGCGCGGCCGCGCGCAGGCCGCGCAGGGCAAAGGTCACGGACGCGGCAAAGGACCGCGGCCCCCGCGCGTGCGAGCGCACGTCAGCGGGCGTCGCGTGCGGAGGTGACGAGGAGTTGCTCGAGCAGCGACTTTTGCCTGGACCACATGGCCGATGCGCCGGCCTCGGTCTCGTCCTCGTAGCCGAGCAGGTGCAGGACGCCATGGATGGCGAGGAGCGCGAGCTCGCGGCGCAGCGGATGCCGAAACTGCCGCGCCTGCTCGCGGGCGCGCTCGACGGAGATGACGACGTCCCCGAGCGCGGGCTCGGCGGACCCGTCGCGCTCCGGCTCCATGGGGAAGGCCAGCACGTCGGTCGCCTGATCGACGCCGCGGTACTCGCGGTTCAGCATGCGGATGTACGCGTTGTCGACGAGCGCCACGCTCACGTCGGGGGCATTGCGGCGTCCCTCGAGGCGCAACACCCCGCAGACGATCTCCCGAATGAAGTTCGGCTCGACGGTGATCTTGCTTTGTAGGTTCGTAACCCAGACGTCCATGGGCCGGGCGCCTCAGCGAGCGACAGCGAGGGATGATATCGCGGGGAGGTTCGGCTCACGGTTGGAGGACACCTTCCACCACCACCCGCCACGGGACGTCGCACCGCGCATCGCGGTGACGGACGCCGCCCTCGACTGTGCCGGCCTACCGCGGCATCCGCCCTTCCATGAGGTCCCGGAGACGGCGCAGCACACGATCGCGCATGGTCCGACGCCGCGGCACCACGAGAATCGTGTCGTCGCCGGCCACGGTGCCGACGACATCGTCCCACTGCATCTCGTCGATCGCTGCGGCGACCGCGTTCGCGCGGCCGGTGAGCGTGTGGATGACCACCAGTTCTTCGCCCGTGTCGGCGGACAGCACGTACTCCGTCACCGCGTGCTGGAGGCGGCGCAGCACGTCGGCGGGCGACGGTTTCTCGGGCGCAACGTAGTGCGACCGGCCGTCGGTCCACGGCACCTTCACCAGCCCCATCCGCTTGATGTCGCGGGACACCGTGGCCTGCGTGACGGCGAGTCCCTGGCGCCGCAGCAGGTCGACCAGGTCCTCCTGGGTTTCGACGGGACGTTGCGCGAGGATGTCCCGAATGCGGCGCTCGCGCTCGGCCCGCGTGGAGTCGCGTCCGCCGGCCGCCCCGGGCGCCGCTTGGGATTGCGCCATCAGCTCATCGCCCCTGCCCGGGACCGGGCTCGGCCGCCGCCGCCTCGCGCTCAACCGGCGGCGCCGGCAGGGCGGCCAGCCAGGAGAGCGTCTCGGTGACGGCCGTGCGCGCCGCGCTCAGCTGCTCCGCGACGCGGGACGGCGCGGTGCCGCCGGCGGAGCGCTTGTTCGCGACCGCGCCCGCCGGCGTGGCCAGCTCCGCGCCGTCTGCGAGCAGCGCGTTGAATTGCCGGTACTCGTCGGGTGTAAGCTCCCACAGCTCCCGCCCGCGATCCTGCGCGTACAGCACGATCTTGCCGACCAGCTCGTGCGCCTCGCGAAACGGCATGCCGCGGGTGGCGAGCGCGTCGGCCAGCTCGGTGGCGCCCATGAGACCGCCGCGCAGGTGCGCTGCGATGCGTTCGCCGTTGAACCGGATGCCGTGCAGCACGAGGCCCATGGCCTGGAGGCTGGCGTGCGCGGTATCCACGGCGTCGAACACCGCCTCCTTGTCCTCCTGCATGTCGCTGTTGTAGGCGAGCGGCAAACCGCGCAGCATCGACAGGAGGGTCACGAGATCGCCGGTGACGCGGGATGCCTTGCCGCGGATGAGCTCGACGGCATCCGGGTTCTTCTTTTGCGGCATGATCGAACTGCCGGTGCTGATGGAGTCCCCGAGCTCCACGAAGCCAAACTCCGTCGTCGACCAGAGCACGATTTCGGCGGCGAGGCGCGAGAGGTGCGCCATCAGCATTGCGGCGGCCGCGGTGAACTCGACCGCAAAGTCGCGATCGGCGACCGCGTCCAGGCTGTTGGGGATGACGCGCGCAAACCCGAGCAGGCAGGCGACGAGCTCACGATCGATGGGATACGACGTGCCGGCCAGCGCGGCCGCCCCGAGCGGCAGCGCGTCCGTGCGGGCGAATGCGTCCCGGAGGCGCCCGGCGTCGCGGTGCAGCATCCACAGGTAGGCCAGTAGGTGGTGCGCGAGGAGCACCGGCTGGGCGCGCTGCAGGTGCGTATACCCGGGGACGATGACCGACGGATGCCCTTCCGCCAGCGCCAGCAGCACCTGCTCCAGCGCCACGACGCGGCCCACGACCTTCACGATTTCCGTCTTGAGGTAATACCTGAGATCGGTGGCGACCTGGTCGTTGCGGGACCGCGCCGTGTGGAGCCGCGACGCGGCGTCGCCGATACGCCGGCGCAGCGTCGCCTCCACGAACGTGTGGATGTCCTCGGCGCTCTCGATGGTCAGCAGGCCGGCGTCGATCTCGGAGAGGATCTCGCGCAGTCCGCGGACCATCGCGTCCGCGTCCGCCTGCGGAACGATCCCGCAGCGGCCGAGCATCGTCGCGTGCGCGACGCTGCCCAGGATGTCGGCGCGATACAGCCGCCGGTCGAACGGCAGCGAGGTCGTAAAGGCGGCGATCGTGGGATCGAGGTCGCCCCGAAACCGGCCACCCCACAGGCGCGCGCTCGCGGGATCGTCCGGCTGCCGCCGCGTCGGCTCGACCACGTCGCCCCGCTAGCGCCGCGGCGCGCCGGGTCCGCGCCGGCCCGCGGGCGTCTCGATCGGCAGGGCCGGCCCGTCGCGCGTCAAGTCCGGATGGCTCGCGGCAAACACCTTGGTGGGCAGGCCGAAGAGCCGGATGAAGCTCGCGGCGTCCTTGTGATCGTACCCTTCGCCGCGGCCGAACGTCGCGAGGTCGGGGCTGTACAGCGACGGCGTGGCCGTGCGCCCCACCACGACGCACGCGCCCTTGAACAGCTTCACGCGCACCGCGCCCGTCACGGTCTCCTGCGTCACCGTGGTAAACGCATCCAGCGCACGGCGCAGCGGCGAATACCACAGCCCGTTGTAGACGAGCTCGGCGTACCGGGGGGCAACGAGCGCCTTGTAGTGCTGTGTGTCCCGGTCGAGCGTGATCGTCTCGAGGTGGTGGTGCGCCTCCATCAACACGGTCCCGCCGGGCGTCTCGTACACACCGCGGCTCTTCATCCCCACGAGGCGGTTCTCCACGAGATCGGCGCGTCCGACGCCGTGCGCTCCCGCCCGTCTGTTCAGGGCCTCGACCAGCGTCACGGGGTCGAGCGACCTGCCGTCGAGCGCGACGGGCGCCCCCCGCTCGAACCCGATCTCCACGTACTCGGGCGCGTCGGGTGCCGCGGCCGGATCGACCGTGAGGCGAAACATGTCCTGCGGCGGCTCCGCCCACGGGTCCTCGAGGATGCCGCTTTCGAAGCTGAGATGCCAGAGGTTCTGATCCATGCTGTAGGGCTTCTCCCGCGTCACGGGCACCGGCACGCCGTGGGCCCGGGCGTAGTCGATCTCCTCCTCGCGGGAGCCGAGCGTCCACTCGCGCCACGGCGCGATGACCGCGAGATGCGGCGCCAGGGCCTGGTATGCCAGCTCGAAGCGGACTTGGTCGTTGCCTTTGCCCGTGCACCCGTGCGCCAGGGCATCGCACCCCTCCGCGAGCGCCACCTCCACCTGCACCCGGGCGATCAGCGGGCGCGCGAGGGACGTCCCGAGCAGGTACCGTCCTTCGTAGACGGCGCCCGCCCGCAGCGCCGGATAGATGTAGTCGGTCACGAACTGGCGCCGGACGTCCACCACGTGCACGGCGTCGGCGCCGCTCGCCCGCGCCTTGGCCCGCACCTCGTCGAAGTCGTCCCCCTGGCCGACGTCCACGACGACCGCGGTCACGCCGCAGCCGCCGTAGTGCTCCTTCAGCCAGGGAATGATCACGGATGTGTCGAGCCCGCCGCTGTACGCGAGCGCCACGTTCCTCGGTTGCGCCATCGTCGTCACCTCCCGGCCGGGTTGCCGGCCGCCGCGCCCGCCACCCGCGTCTGCTCGGCGAGAACGCGGCCGAAGATGCCGACCGCCTCGTCGACGTCCTGTCGCGTCACGATGAGCGGGGGCACAAAGCGGACCGCCGTGGGGCGCACGGCGTTGACGAGCAGGCCGTTCGCGGCGCACGCCGCCACCACCCCATCGGAGGGGATGCCGAGCTCCGCGGCGATCATCAGGCCGCGCCCCCGGACCTCGCGAATCACGGGCTGCGTCCGGGCCAGCGCCCGCAGGCCGCCCATCAAATACTCGCCCATCGCGGCCGCGTTGGCGACGAGGTCCTCCTCCTGGATCGTCCGGATCACCGCCGCGGCCGCCGCGCACGCGAGCGGATTCCCCCCGAACGTCGTGCCGTGCGTGCCGGGCTGGAGGGCATCCGCGAGCGCCTTGCGGGCGACGATCGCGCCGATCGGCACACCGCCGCCGAGGCCCTTGGCCAGGGTGACGATGTCCGGCGTGACTCCGGCGTGCTGGTACGTGAACCATCGCCCGGTGCGGCCGAACCCGCATTGGATCTCGTCGAACACGAGCACCACCTCGCGGTCGTCGCACAACCGGCGCAGGCCGCGGAGGTAGTCGTCGTCGGCGACGTGGATGCCGCCCTCGCCCTGCACCGGCTCGATCATGATCGCCGCGGTGCGCGCGCCGACCGCCCGCTCGGCCGCCGGGAGGTCGTTGAACGGCACCTCGACGAACCCCGGCACAAGCGGCTCGAAGCCCTCGTGATACTTCGGGTTCATCGTGGCGGACAGCGCGCCCATCGTGCGCCCGTGGAATCCGTGGCCGGCCACGATGATCTCGTAGACGTCCGCGTTCCGCGCCGCGCGTGCCGCCTTGCGTGCCAGCTTGATCGCGGCCTCACACGCCTCGGCCCCGCTGTTGCAGAAGAACGCGCGCCCGCCGGGGATCCCCGTGACCTCGATCAGCAGGCGCGCGAGCTCCGCCTGCTCCGGGATCTGAAAGAGATTGGAGACGTGGATCAAGGTCGCCGCCTGCCGCTGGATCGCCGCGACGTGCTTGGGATGGCAGTGCCCCAGCACGTCCACCGCAATGCCCGCCAGGAAGTCCAGGTAGGCCTTGCCGTCGAGGTCCCACAGGCGCATCCCCCACCCCTCGCGGAACGCGATCGCGGCCCGCCGGTAGTTCGGCGTGAGGACCTGCGCGCTCAAGTCGACGACATCCGTGGTGGTCATCGCTCCCCTCCAGCTAGTGTGTCTTCGCCTTCTTTCGACGGGGGCTGGTGCCGGAGCGGACCGGTCCTCCGCTCCACTATGCCTGCGGCGCGAGCCAAAGCGCCCGACGCCTGACCAATGCCCTGCCTTCGCTTCTTCCGCAGCGCAAGTAGAGTGATGCCACGCAATATGAGCATCGCGGGCGTCGACCGGAGGCGGCCAAGCCGCCGGAGGGGTTGAGGCCCTCATTGGATTGGATTCATGAGGGCCGAGACCAACGCCCGCTGCGGCCAGGCCCGCCCCGGCCCGTCTGCCGTCGTCACACATACCAGATTAGGCACGAGGCCGGTGGTGAACGGGCCGCGGCATGCACGGGGCCGCATCATGGTACGAGCATGGTGCCGATCCCCCGCTCCGTAAAGAGCTCCACGAGCAGGGCATGGGGGACCCGGCCGTCGATGATGTGCGCGCTCGGCACCCCGCCATCGAGCGCGGCCAGGCACGCTTCCACCTTCGGGATCATCCCCCGGCTGATCGACCCGTCGCGGATCATCGCGCGGGCCTCCTCAGCGCAAAGCTCGGACACGAGGCGCCGGTCGCCGTGGTAGTCCTGGTACACGCCGGCCACATCCGTCAGCAGGATGAACTTGCTCGCCCCCACGGACACCGCGAGCGCGCCCGCGGCGGTGTCCGCGTTCAGGTTGTAGCTCGTGCCGTCTTCGCCAATGCCCAGGGACGCGACCACCGGGATGTAGCCGTCCGCACTCAGCCGCATCACCAACTCCGGGTTCACGGCCTCGACCTCCCCCACCTGCCCGAGATCGACGTCGCCCCGCCGCTTGCGCGCCAGCAGCATGCGGCCGTCCTTGCCGCTGATGCCGACGGCACGGCCCCCGGCCTGGAGAATCGCCGCGACGAGCGCCTTGTTCGCGCGCCCGCCGAGCACCATCTCCACGACGTCCATCGTCTCCGCGTCGGTCACGCGGAGCCCGCCGACAAACGCGGAGGTCTTGCCCATCCGCTCGAGCACGCGCGTGATCTCCGGCCCGCCCCCGTGCACGAGCACCGGATGCACACCGGCGTCTTTCAGCAGCGTGAGATCCTGCGCCAGCGTGCCGCCCTGCGTCCCCTCGAGCACGCTGCCGCCGAACTTGACCACCGCCATCTTGCCCTTCCACGCGCCGACGTACCGCAGCCCTTGGGCGATGACGCGGCCCTGCTCCACGACCGCCGGGTCAGGAGATATATCCGGCATTTTCCTTGACGTAGCCCTCCGTGAGATCACAGGTCCACACCGTCGCCTCACCTTTGCCCAGCCCGAGGTCGACGACGATCTGCACCTCGTCGCCGTCGAGATAGCGCACGACCTCGTCGAGCGTCTCCCGGCCGCCCGTACCGGCCCCGCGCTCGGCGACCAGCACCGGGCCGATGCGCACGGACGTCCGCTCGGGCTGCATCTCCGCGCCGGAGTACCCGACCGCGGCGAGCACGCGCCCCCAGTTCGGCGACCGCCCGTACACCGCGGTCTTCACCAGCGGCGAGACCGCCACCGCCATCGCCGCCCGATGCGCATCCTCGTCGCTCTGCGCGCCGCGCACCAGCACCTCGATCAGCTTCGTCGCCCCTTCGCCGTCGCGGGCGATCATCTTCGCCAGGGTGATGCACAGCGTCGTGAGCCCGCCCTCGAACGCCTCGAGCGCCTCGCCCGGCCCCGTGATCTCGGGCACGCCGGCGTCGCCGTTCGCGAACAGGAGCATGGTGTCGTTCGTGCTGCGGTCACCGTCGATCGTCAGCCGGTGATACGACGCGTCGGCCGCCCGCCGCAGCGCCGCCTGCAACACGGCCGGCGCCACCGCGGCGTCGGTCGTGAGCACCGCGAGCGTCGTGGCCATCTGCGGGTGAATCATGCCGGCGCCCTTCGTCATGCCGCCCAGGGTCACGATCTGCCCGCCGACCTCGATCTGCACGGCGGCGCTCTTCGGCGCGGTGTCCGTCGTCATGATCGCCTGCGCGGCCTCGCTGCCGTCCGGCCCGAGGCTCCGCGCCGCCTCGGGGATGCCGTGCCGAAGGACCTCCATCGGCAACGGGTGGCCGATCACGCCCGTGCTGCACACGTACACCAGATCTTCGGGGATCTCGAGGCTCTGCGCGGCGAGCTGCCCCATCTCCCGTGCGTCCCGGAGCCCCTGCTCGCCAGTGCAGGCGTTGGCGTTGCCGGCGTTCAGCACGACGGCCTGGCCACGCCCCGACCGAATCCGCTCCGCGTCCAGCAGCACCGGCGCCGCCTTGACCTTGTTCGTCGTGAAGATGCCGGCCGCCGCGGCCGGGGAGCGCGAGAAGACCAGGGCGAGATCCTTCTTCTGGGGCTTGAGCCCGCAGTGGACGGCGGCCGCGAGATACCCTTGCGGCGAGGTCACGCCCCCCTGGATCAGCCGTGTCACGCGCTGGCTCATGCCCGAATCCCTCCTTCGGCTCTAGGGGTACAACCCGGGGATGCGGAGCCCCGCCGTCTCCGGGAGCCCGAACATCACGTTCATGTTCTGCACGGCCTGCCCGGCGGCTCCCTTGCCCAGGTTGTCGAGGGCGGCGATCGCAATCGCCGTGCTCGTGCGCTCGTCGACACGCACGGCGAGATCGCAGTAGTTGGTCCCGGCCGTCGCCTTGGTTTGCGGCAGCGCCCCCTCCGGAAGCACCCGCACGAACGGCGCCCCGGCGTACGCGTCGCGGTAGGCGGCGTGGAGCCGCGCGGCGTCGAGCGGCCGGACGAGCCGGGCGTAGGCCGTCACCAGGATGCCGCGGGTCATCGGGACCAGGTGCGGCACAAACGTCACCCGCACGGCGCGCGCCGCCGCGGCGCTCAGCTCCTGCTCGATCTCCGCCGTGTGATTGTGGCGCGGCACGGCGTACGCCCGCACGTCTTCGTTCGTCTCCGCGTACGGGTGCCCGCCGGCGGCCCCGCCGCGGCCTGCGCCCGAGACCCCGGACTTGGCGTCGATCACCAACCCGTCCGGCGCCACGGCGTCGAAGCGCACCAGCGGCGCGAGCGCGAGCAGCGCCGCCGCCGGGTAGCATCCCGGATTGGCGACGAGCCGGGCCCGGCGGATCTCCCCGGCGCGCAACTCCGTCAGGCCGTACACCGCCTCGGCGAGGTAGCGTGGGGCGGTGTGCTCGAACCGGTACCAGTCAGGGTACAGCGACGGGTCGCGCAGCCGGAAGTCGGCGCCGACGTCGATCACGCGCGCGCCCCGCTCGAGGAGCTCCGGGATCACCGTCATGGACTTGCCGCTCGGCAGCGACACGATCACGAGATCGGACTCGCGGGCCAGCACGCCGGGGTCCAGGGGCTCGGTCACGAGATCGACGAACCCGCGGAGGTTGGGAAACAGCTCCGCGACCGGCTGCCCGGCGCGCGTCTCCGCCGTCACGCGTGACAGGCGCACGTCGGGATGCGCGGCCAGCAGGCGCACCGCCTCCGCTCCTCCGTACCCGGATGCCCCGACCACGCTGACCCGAACCGCCATCACCGCCTCCCGTAAGTGCCAGCATCCGAATAATTATACTGATTCATGAATAAAGTTGCAAGGCGGGATCCGCCGTCACCGCGCGTGCCGAGCCGCGGCGCCTCACACCGCCCGCCGGGAGGGCGGGCGGCTACCGGCCGCAGGCCGGCACGGCGAGGGGAGCCGGCGGACGGGGCGCGGCCGCCAGATCGAGCCCGTCGAGCAACGGCGCCGCCTGCCGGTCGCGGGCGGTGAGCGCGGGCAGCCCGAACACGGTCTCAATGGTCTTCGGCACGGACGCGTGCTCGGTCACCACGTGCGAGACGTAGCCGCGCCGCGCGTACGGCGAGATCACGAGCGTCGGCACGCGGAACCCGAGGCCGAACGCATCGACCTGTGGCGGCGGGACGTGATCGTACCACCCGCCCCAGTCATCCCACGTGATGATGATGAGCGACGACGCCCAATCGGCTCCGGCCATCACGGCGTTTACCTGATCCACGGTCCAGCGCATGCCGTCGCACACACTCTCCGGGGCGTGCTCGTCGCGAAGGCCAAACACCCAGGAAACCGCCGGGAGCCGCCCGGCGCGGGCGTCCCGTGCGAACTCCCCGGGTCCGCGCAGCTTCGCACGGAGCGCGTCGCTCGCGTAGATCCGCGACAACTCGTTCATGACCCAGAACCCGTAGCCCCGCCAGGTGATGCCCCGTTCGGCGAGGAGATTGGGCACGGTCGGCAGGTCGAAGCACGGCCGGGCGTTGCGTCGTGCGCCGCCGGCATCGAGCACCGTGATCTTGCCGAACGGCATCGCGCACGGCGCGAGGTACAGCGACACGCCCCGCGGGTTGCTGATCGCGCCCCCCGAGCTCGCGGCGACGAAGAACAGGTGGTTCGGCGTGCTGGGCCCCATGACCGATGTGAAGTACCGATCGTAGAGGACGAATTCGCGCGCGTACGTCCAATACGCGGAGATCTCGGCCTCGCGGTACTGGCTGAACGCGAGCGGTATGCCGTCGCGCACGGCGCCCGGGACGAGCGGGAAGCGATCCATCCGCCCCCCATCGTACGCCTCGTGGGCGGCCTCGAAAGTATTGTCGAGCCCGGGCGTGCGGTCGGCCGCGGCGGGCGGCGTCTCCGGGTGGCCGCCGACCGGCACGGTCTGCGCCCCGTCGGCCCCGGGAAACTGCCCGAAATAGTTGTCGAAGGTGTGATTTTCCTTGACGATGACGATGATGTGCTGGATCGGCGCCGCCGCCGGTCGCGCCGGCGGCGACACGACCCCCGCCACGACGCCGGCCGAGAGGGCCGAGCCCGCGAGCACCGCTCGAAGGAGACGCACGTTACGGTCTTCGCGCGGACATCCCGCCCATCCCTGGGCGCGGCCGCGCGGGCCGCGGCGCGCTACTCGTAGCGGAGCGCGACGATCGGATCGAGCGCGGCCGCCCGCTGCGCGGGATAGAATCCGAACACGACGCCGACGAGCAGCGACGAGAGAAACCCCAGCAGGATCGAAAACGGCGAGACGATCACCGGCCAGTGGCCGAGCGCGGAGCTGCCCTGCGCCGTGCCGACCCCGATCGCGATCCCGATGAGCCCCCCGAGGCAGGCCAGCGTCAACGCCTCCACGAGGAACTGCAGCAGGATGTCCCGGCCGCGGGCGCCCACGGCCATGCGCAGCCCGATCTCGCGGGTGCGCTCCGTCACGGACACGAGCATGATGTTCATGATCCCAATCCCGCCGACAACGAGCGAGACCACGGCGATGCCGGCGAGCAGCAGGGCCTGCGTCTGCGAGGTCGCGAGGCGCACCTGCTGCACATCGGCGATATTGCGGATCGTGAAGTCGTCCGGCTGCGCGACGGTGAGGTGATGCCGGAGCCGCAGGAGCCGCTCGGTGGCGTCCACGACCGCCGGCACGGCCTCGGGGGTGACGGCGGAGACGAAGAAGTTCTGCACCCACGTCTGGCCGGTCAACCGGTCCAGCAGCGTCGTGATGGGGACCATCACGGTGTCGTCCTGGTCCCGGCCGAATCCCGATTGCCCCTTGGGCGCGAGCACGCCGACGACCCTGAACGGCACATTCTTGATGATCACGATCGAGCCGACCGCGCCGCCTTCGGGAAACAGGTTTTGCTGCACCGTGTTGCCCAGCACGGCCACCTTGGCGGCCTGATCGACCTCGGCGCTGGTGAAAAACCGGCCCTGGGCGACGGACCAGCTGCGCACGCCGGTATAGGATGGGGTCGTCCCGCCGATGACGGTGTACCAGTTCATGCCGCCGGCGACGACCTGGGCGCTCGTCTGCGAGTACGGCGCCGCGCCGGCCACATCGGGCACGGTCGAGGCGATCGCGTCGACGTCCGGCAGCTTGAGCGTCGTGCGACTCCCGGTGCCGAGGCTCACGCCGCCGCTCGTGATCGCGCCGGGAATGACCACGACCAGGTTGGCGCCGAGGCTCTCGATCTGCGCCAGCACCGCGGCCTGCGCGCCGGCGCCGATGGCCATGGAGGTGATCACGGCCCCCACGCCGATGATGATCCCCAGCATCGTGAGGATCGAGCGCGTGATGTTCCGCCGCAGGGCCTGCCAGGCGATCCGCAGCAAGTTGACAATGCTCACGGGCGGGCCTCCAGCGCCGGCGCCGTCCCGAGCATGCTCTCGCGCACCCGCCTCGGGACGGCCTCGGCGGACGGCCGGTCGTCGATGATCAACCCGTCCCGAAACGTCACCACGCGGTTAGACCACGCCGCGACGCTGACGTCGTGGGTCACGAGCACCACGGTGATCCCGTCGCGCCGGTTGAGCTCGCGGAACAGCGTCATGATCTCCGCGCTGCTCGCGCTATCCAGGTTGCCGGTCGGCTCGTCCGCCATGAGCAACGGCGCCCCGTTCGCCAGCGCGCGGGCGATCGCGACCCGCTGCTGCTGGCCGCCGGACAGCTCGCTCGGCCGGTGGCCGAGCCGGTCGCCGAGCCCGACCTGCTGGAGCAGCGCCCGGGCCCGCTGCACGCGCAGATCGCGCGGCACCCCCGCGTACAGCAGCGGCAGTTCCACGTTCTCCTGGGCCGTCGTCCGCGCCAGCAGGTTGAAGCTCTGGAACACGAACCCGATCCGGCGGTTTCGGACGGCGGCGAGCTCGTCGCGGCTGAGGCGCGACACCTCCTGGCCGGCCAGCCGGTACGAGCCCGAGGTCGGGCGGTCGAGGCAGCCCAAGAGATGCATGAACGTGGACTTGCCGGACCCCGACGGGCCCATGATGGCGACGAATTCGTCCGCCTGCACCCTGAGGCTCACGCCCCGGAGCGCACGCACCGCGGTGTCCCCCTCCCCGTAGACCTTCGTCATGTCGCGCACATCGATGAGCGGCTCCCTGGTGGACGGCGCGGCTTCCGTCGCACGTCCGCGCGCGAGCGCGCCGTCCGTCACTGCGAGCCTCCCGGCGGTGATCCGCCCGGCCCCTGGCCGCCACCGCCCCCGCCTCCGGCGGGCGCCTCACCGCCGCCACTCTGCCCCCCGCGGAACTGGCCTGCGCCGGGCGCGCCGCCGCGGCGCTGCGCGATGACGACGCGATCACCCTCCCGGAGATCGCCGCTGGCGACCTCAATGTTCTGCGCGTCCGACTGGCCGATCACGATGCGGACGGGTGTCGGGCGGCTCCCGCGGAGCACCCATACCGTGACGGTCGACCCCGGGGCACCCGCGACCGGCGAGCCCGACGATTGCTGCTGTCCGGTCCCCGTCTGCGCGAGCACGAGACCGCCCGCGGTCGCGCCGCCGCCGCTTCGCGGGGCGAGCGGACGGTACAGCACGGCCGCCGTTGGGACCGCGAGCACGTGGCTACGGGTCCCGGTGTCGATCGTCACCTGCGCCGTCATCCCCGGCAGCAGGCGGCCCGACGTGTCGTGGACGGCGACCACGGCGTCGTACGTCACGACGTTGTTGCTCACGGTCGGGTTGACCCGCACCTGCCGCACGGTGCCGTTGAAGGTCACGTTCGGAAACGCGGTAACCGTGATTTGCGCGGTATCCCCGGTCTTGACGTTGCCGACGTCCGCCTCGTCCACGGACGTGTCCACTTGCATGTCCGTGAGGTTCGTCGCGATCGTAAACAAGGTCGGCGTGGAGAAGGACGCGGCGACCGTCTGGCCGATGCTGACGTTGCGCGCCATCACGATGCCGTCCACGGGGCTCTTGATGACCGTCTGCCCGAGATTGTACTGCGCCTGCCGGAGCTGGGCGGCCGTCGCCGCTGCCTGATGCTGGGCGGCCGCCGCCTGCGACTGCGACGTGGCGACCTGGTCGCGGGCGCTCTCAAGCTGCGACGTCGCCGCCCGCACCTGCGCCTGCGCGACCTGCACGGCCGCCTGCGCCGCGGCCAGGTCGGCCTCGTCGGTGGCCTGCGCCGTGCGGTCCGTGTCCATCTGGTTCTGCGGGATGTATCCCTGCTTGAGGAGATCGGCGTCTCGCTGCACGGTCACCTTGGCCAGGTTGAGCGTCTGCTGCGCCTTCGCCACGTTCGCCTGCGCGCTCCGGAGGGACGCCTGCTGTTGGGCCAGCGTGGCCCCCGCCGTCTGCACCGCGGCGAGGTTCTGCTGCACCGTTTGGGCGTCCGCGTTCGCGGTCGCCTGGCCGGCGGCGAGACTCGCGGTATCCTGCGAGACGGCGGCCTGAAAACTCGTCGGGTCGAGGGTGGCGAGCACCTGGCCCTGCCTCACGCGCGAGTTGTAGTCGACGTTCAGGGCCGCGATCGTCCCCGACACCTGGGTGCCCACTTGGATCACGTTGACCGGGTTGGCCGTGCCGGTTTCGCTCACCGTGGACGTGATGTCCGTGTAGGTGACGGGCCGCGTCACGTACTGCACCGACGTCCGCTGGGCGGCGACGCGCCGGTAACCGGCGGCGATGCCGCCCGCCACGAGCGCCGCGATCAGCACCCACACCACGACCCGCCCCACCCGTCCGCCTCTTCCTGTCATGACGTCCCCCCGCGCGACAGCGCGCTGCTCTGAATCGGCAATCCCTGTGAGTGCAGGAGCGTGGCCAGCGCGGTCTCGTAGCTGTAGACGGCGCTGACAGCGTTGACCTCGGCCTGCGCCGCGTTCGCCTCGGCCGTCGTCACGTTCACGATGGTGCCGACGCCGGCGCGGTACTGGCCCTGCGCCACGCGGAGCGCCTGATCGGCGGCGGTGGCGGCGACCTGCGTCGCCGTCACGTTCGCCGCGGCCTGCACCGCGTTGAGATACGCCGTGTAGGCGTCCTGCCGCACCGACAACTGCGCCGCGGCGAGCGACGCCTGGTTGCTTTGCAGCGTGGCCTGCGCCTGCTGGACCTCCGCCTTGCCCTTGCCCGCGTCGTACAGCGGCAGGCTGACGCTGCCGTTGAGCGCGTACCCCACGCCGTTCGTGAGATTGGGGTTCGTGCTGAGCGGGGTATAGGCGGTGCTGATGCCCAGGCTCAGCTGCGGCCCGGCGCTGACCTGCGCGAGCGTCAGGCCGGCCTGGGCCGACTGCACCTGTGCCCGGGCCTGCGCGATCTCCGGGCGGTTCGAGAGCGCGCGCTGCAGCACCGCGTCCGACGTGACGCCGACCGACGTCGGCGGCGTGGTCGGCGCCGAGACTTCGACCGGGGCCGAGACCTCGGCCCCGAGCAGGGCCTGCAGCGACGCCTTGCTCGTCGCGATCTGCGCCTGCGCGGCCAGCACGTTGACCTGCGCCTGCGCGACCTGCGACTGCTGCTGGATCACGTCGGACTGCGCCGCCACGCCGGCCTTCACTTGGGCCTGGGTTTGCGCGAGCTGATCCTGGGCCAGCTTGAGCTGGGCCTGGCGGACGTCGGTCTGCCGCTCGGCGTTCAGCACGTTGAAGAACGCGGTCGCGGTCTGGAGCGCGATGCTCTGCTGGGTCAGCGTGAGCGTCGCCTGCGCGATCGCAACCGCCGCCTCGGCCGAGGCGACTTCCGCCTGGGTCTTCCCGCCGTCGTAGAGCGGCACCGAGCCGATGACCGACACCGAGCCCGTCCCCTCCACGCTCGGGAGCACCTGCGCCACGCCGGTGGGCGTAATCGTGGTCGAGGACGTCGTGCCGTAGTTGCCGCTCCCGGACACCGACAGCGTCGGCAGCAGCCCGGTGTGCGCAACGGTCACGCCCTGCTGCGCCGCCGCGAGCGCCTGCTGGTCCGCGGTGATCTGGGGATTCTGCGCCAGCGCCTGCTGGATCGCCTGGTCGAGCGTGAGGCTGGACCCGGCTGCAGGCTGGGTGCCCGGTGTCGCGGGCTGGGGAGCCGGCGCCGCGGGTGGCGCGCTCTGGCCCTGGGCCGCGATCCCGGCCGCCAGCGCCGCCCCGCCGGGCAGCGCCGGGCCGGCGGCCACGAGCGCCCCGGCCACGATCAACGCAAGCGTGTAGTGCCTCATGCTCCCTCCCGCTGCGGCGCGGGCAGCGTCACCGTGAACGTGCTGCCCGCTCCCGGCCGGCTGTCCACGGTCACCCGGCCGTGATGCGCCTCCACGAGCGACTTCACGATGGCGAGGCCCAGGCCGGTCCCGCCGCTGCTCCGCGCGCGCGACTCGTCGGTCCGATAGAAGTGTTCAAAGATATGCGGCAGGTCGCCGGAGCCGATACCCTGCCCCGTGTCGGCGACGGCCAACCGCACGTCGCCGTTGTCCGCGCCGAGCGTGATCCGCACCGTGCCTCCCCGGGGCGTGTAGCGCAGCGCATTGTCCACCAAGTTCTGCACGACCTGGCGGAGGCGATCCGGATCCGCATCGAGACGCGGCAGCGCTTCCGGCACGGACAGCTCGACCGCGATGCCGCGGTCCTGAAACGACGGCGCGAACGCCTCGATCGCATCGGAGACGAGCGTCGCCATGTCCACCGGGCGCGGGTGCAGCTCCAGCTGGCCCGCCTGCGCCAGGGATAGGTCGCGGAGGTCCGTGATCAGCCGCCCCAGGAGCAGCGTCTGCCCATGCAGACCGGCGATCCGCTCCGGGGTCGGCTCGATGACATGGTCGAGCATGCCCTCCAGCGTGCCCTGAATCACCGCGAGCGGCGTGCGCAGCTCGTGCGTGATCCCGGCGAACAGCCGGCGCCGCTGCTGTTCGTCCGCGGCAAGCTGCGCCGCCATCCGGTTGAACGCGCGGCCCAGCTCGGCGATCTCATCGTGGCCCGAAACGGCGACGGGCGGTGCCCCGCGGCCGCCGGCGATTGCCCGCGCCGCACGCGTCAGGTCGCTGACCGGCCGCGCGATGCGCCCGGCGAGCCACAGCGCGAGCAGCACACCGATGCCCGCCGAGGCCGCCGTGCCGCCCCAGATGGCCTCGCGCACCCGCGTCTGGAAGGCGCGCTCCCGCGTGCCGAAGTGACGCGGGGGCTCTTCCGTCCCGGGGTGCGTGTGCGCCGCCTGCTGGCGTTGCTCCACGTACTGACGGAACAGCGTGCGCCACGTGTACGTCCCCAGCGTCAGGCTGAGCGCGGTCGTCAGGACCGCGATCACGACAAACGCGACGCTCAGCCGCGCGCGGAGGCTACGCACGGCGGTCGTCCCCCGCGAACTTGTACCCCACGCCGTACACCGTCAAGATATAGCGCGGCGTGCGCGGGTCGGGTTCCACCTTGCCGCGCAGGTTCTTGATGTGGGCATCCACCGTCCGCTCGTACCCCTCGAATGCATGCCCCTGGACGCGATCGATCAGCTGCATGCGCGTAAAGACCTGGTTCGGGTGGCTGGCCAGCGTCTCGAGGAGCCGAAACTCGGTGGGCGTCACGTCCACGCGGCGGCCGGCGAGCGTCACCTCGTGGGCGCGCAGGTCGATCGTCAGATCGCCCACGCGGACCACGGTGGCGCCGCCCTCCCGCGCGCCGCGGCGCAGCACCGCGCGCACACGCGCCACCACTTCGCGTGGGCTGAACGGCTTGGTCACATAGTCGTCGGCGCCCAACTCCAGCCCGAGGAGCTTGTCCGTTTCCTCGTCCCGGGCCGTCAGCATGATGATCGGCGTCGTGCTCTCTGCGCGAATCCGGCGGCACACTTCGCGGCCGTCCACGCGGGGCAGCATCAGGTCGAGGATGACCAGATCGGGACGCAGGCGCGACACCGCCGAGAGCGCCGCCTCCCCGTCCGCCGCCTGCTCGACCGTGAACCCCTCGCGCTGCAGGTACGAGCGCAGCAGGTCCGCGATCTGGGGCTCGTCGTCAACGACCAGGATCGTCGGCATGGCGGTCTCAGGCAAGCGCGGCGAGCCGCTTGCGATACTCGTCGTCGCTGATCTCGCCGCGCGCGTATCGCTCGCGGAGCAGCTGCGTCGCCGGATCTGGGCGCGTCCACACGGCGCGCGCGCCGATGACCTTCCAGGCCAGGACGATCAGGCTCACGACCAGGATCGCCCGCAGGAGCCCAAACAGTGCCGCGGCCCAGAGGAATCGGACCCCGCCGGGGCCGGGATAGATGTACGGCCCGGGGCCCGGATGCAGCGGCATCCGAACCTGCGCGAGCGCGGGCGCGGTCGCTGCCGCCACCAGGACGGCGACGCCCGCCAGCGCGTAGAGCCCGTATCCAACGCCTCTCCGCATACACGTCCCTCCCGTCGAGCTACGTGGTATTGTACCGTGATTCAGTGTATGGGGGGGCTTCGAAGAAGTTGTGAATGGCACATGAATTGGTCATGAAACGCGTGCGGGCGCCCGGCGAGACGGCGGCGCGAGCGTGGAGGCGGTGCGGGGCCGATCCCGAGCACGCCCCGCGCGGGGGGAGGTGCTACGGCGCGGGAGCGGCCGACCGACGGCGCGGCCGGCGGACGAGCTCGCCGCCGCAGTTCGGGCGCACACGCTGTATCGCGGCGGCGCACGCCGGGCAAAACGTGCACTCGTAGCTACAGATCCAGGCGCCCGCGTCGTGAGGCAGCGGCGCCGCGCAGCGCTCGCAGCGGCCGCGCATCTCCAGCGCCATCAGAGCGGTGACACCTCGATCTCGGCGTGCGGCGCCGGGATGTGCCCGTGCTCGATCGCCACGAGCACGTCCAGAAACGCCGCAGCCGTGTCCAGCGAGGTGAAGCACGGCAGGTGACGCTCGAACGCGGCGCGCCGCATCGCGAAGCCGACGCGACCCGGCGTGCGGCCGCGCGTCGGCGTGTTGATGACGAGGGCCACCGCCTGCTCCCGGATCAGGCGCAGCGCCGTCTGGGTGCCTCCGTTCTTGCTCACGTGCACCGCGTGGATGCCGCCGCCGGCCAGAAACTGCGCCGTCTCGTCCGTCGCGTATACGTCAAACCCGAGCTCGGCGAACCGGCGGAGCAGCGGCAGCGCCCGGGCTTTGTCGCGGTCCGCGATGCTGGCGAGCAGCGCCCGTTCGCGGGGCATCACGACGCCGGCCGCTACGAGCGCCCGGTACAGCGCCCCCGCCAGGGTTGCGTCCTGCCCCATGACCTCGCCGGTGGACGTCATCTCGGGGCCCAGCAGCACGTCGAGCCGGCCCAGCTTCTCGCTGCTGAACACCGGCGCCTTCACCGAGACCCGCGCCGGCGCGGGCAGCACCGTGACGCCCGGGTAGCCGAGGTCGGCGAGCGACGCGCCCAGCATCACGCGCACCGCGAGCGGGACCAGCGGCGCGCCCGCGGCCTTGCTCACGAACGGCACGGTGCGGCTGCTCCGCAGGTTCGCCTCCAGGACGTACGCCACCCCGTCTTTGACGACGAACTGGATATTGAGAAACCCGCGGACCCGGAGCGCGCGCGCGATCGCCACGGTGTGCGCAACGATCTGGTCGGCGACGTCGGGCGAGAGATCCTGCGCCGGGAACACCGCGACGCTGTCACCGGAGTGCACGCCCGCGCGCTCGACGTGCTGCATGATGCCCGGCAGGTACACGCCCTCGCCGTCGCTGATCGCATCCACCTCCACCTCGACGCCGTCGAGGTAGACGTCGATCAGCACCGGGTGGTCGTCGTTTGCGGCGAACGCGTAGGTGAGGTAGCGGGCCAGCTCGTCGCGGTCCGCGACGATCTCCATACCCCGTCCGCCGAGCACGTACGATGGTCGCACGAGGAGCGGATACCCCAGCCGGCCGGCGGCGGCGAGACCGGCATCCACCGACCGCACGGCATCCCCCGGCGGGTGCGGGATCTCGAGCCGGCGCAGGAGCCCGCCAAACTTGCCCCGGTCCTCTGAGATGTCCAGGCTCTCCACCGAGGTGCCGAGCACGCGCACCCCGGCCCGCGCCAGCGGGGCCGCGAGGTTCAACCCGGTCTGGCCCCCGACCTGCACGATCACGCCGTCCGCGCGCTCGGCCTCGACCACGTGCAGCACGTCCTCGAGGGTCAGCGGGTCCACGTACAGCCGGCTCGCAACGTCAAAGTCTGTGCTGACCGTCTCGGGATTGTTGTTGATGAGCACCGCGTCCAGCCCCTCGGCGCGCAGCGCCTTCACGGCGTGGACGCTCGAGTAGTCGAACTCGATGCCCTGGCCGATGCGGATTGGGCCGGACCCGAGCACGACGACCCGGGCGCGCGTGCTCGACGGCATCTCGCTCTCCGACGCGTACGTCGAGTAGTAGTATGGCGTCCGCGCCGGGAACTCGCCGGCGCAGGTGTCCACGACCTTGAACACCGGGCGGATCCCCGCCTGCGACCGGGCCTCGCGCACGGCGCCCTGGTCCACGCCCCAGAGCTGCGCGATCGTAGTGTCGGCAAACCCGTGTCGCTTCGCGGCGTGCAGCGTCGCGGGGTCACGGTGCTCGCGCAGGCGGTCCTCCATCTCGACGAGGTTCGCGATCTTTTGCACGAAGAACAGGTCGATCCCGGAGAGACCGGCGATCTCGTGCGGCATCATCCCCCGGCGCAGGCCTTCGGCGATGGCGAAGAGCCGTTCGTCGCACGGCTCGGCGATCCGCCGCCGAACCTCCTCCCGCGGCCACGCCGCTGCCGGCGGGTAGAGGAGGCCGTCCGCCCTGATGTCGAGGGACCGCACCGCCTTGAGCAGCGCCTCCTCCACGGTGCGGCCGATCGCCATCACCTCTCCGGTAGCCTGCATCTGGGTCCCGAGCCGGCGGTCCGCCTGGGGGAACTTGTCGAACGGCCACCGCGGGATCTTCACGACGCAATAGTCGAGCGCCGGCTCGAACGCCGCGCAGGTCTGCCCGGTGACCGCGTTGGGAATCTCGTCGAGACGCTTGCCGAGCGCGATCTTCGCGGCGACCCGCGCGATAGGGTAGCCGGTCGCCTTGCTAGCGAGCGCGCTGCTGCGGCTCACGCGCGGGTTGACCTCGATCACGTAGTACTGGTCGCCCTCGGGGTCCAAGGCAAACTGAATATTGCACCCGCCCTCGATGCCGAGCCCCCGGATGATGCGGAGGCTCGCGCTGCGGAGCCGCTGATAGTCCCGGTCGGTCAGTGTCTGGCTCGGGGCGATCACGATGCTGTCGCCGGTGTGCACGCCCATCGGATCGAGGTTCTCCATGTTGCACACGGTGATGCACGTATCCGCCCCGTCGCGCATCACCTCGTACTCGATCTCTTTCCACCCCGCGATGGACCGCTCCACCAGGACCTGGCCGATCCGGCTCACCGAGAGCCCGAGCGAGACGATCTCATCCAGCGCCCGGGGGTCGCCCGCGATCCCCCCGCCCGTGCCGCCGAGCGTATAGGCGGGGCGGACCACAAGCGGATAGCCGAAGCGAGACGCGAACGCGCGGGCTTCGCCGACCGACGTCGCCACGATGCTCTCAGGCACCGGCTCCCCGAACGCGGTCATGGCTTCCTTGAAGCGCTTGCGGTCCTCCGCCTGGCGGATCGCATCGAGCGGCGTGCCGAGAAGGCGCACGCCGTGGCGCTCCAGCGCGCCGCCCTCCGCGAGAGCGACGGCGAGATTGAGACCGGTCTGGCCGCCGAGCGTCGCCAAGAGGCCCTGGGGACGCTCCTTCTCGATGACGCGCTCGAGAAACTCCGCGGTGAGCGGCTCGATGTAGACGCGATCCGCGGTCTCGACATCCGTCATGATCGTGGCGGGGTTGCTGTTGACCAGCACGACCTCCACGCCCTCCTCCGACAGCGCGCGGCACGCTTGACTGCCGGAATAATCGAACTCGGCGGCCTGGCCGATCACGATCGGGCCCGAACCGATCACCAGGACCTTGCGGAGCGCGTCGTGGGCCACGAGCCTAGCCACGGCCCCCGAGCGTCGCCACGGAATCCTCGTGCCGCGCGGGGGGGCCGACCGTCTCCAGCCACCGGTCGAACAGGTAGCTCGAATCCAGCGGGCCCGGCCGGCCTTCGGGATGATACTGGACCGAGACGATGGGCAATCTCTGGTGCCGGAGCCCTTCGACCGTGCCGTCGTTGAGGTTCCGGTGTGTCACCACCATCTCCGAGGCCTCGAGCGACGCCTCGTCCACCGCGTACCCGTGGTTTTGCGTGGTGACACATACCCGGCCGCGCTCGAGATCCTTGACGGGATGATTGCCGCCGCGATGACCGTAGGGCAGCTTGAACGTGTCCGCGCCCGCGGCTCGGGCGATGATCTGGTGTCCGAGACAAATCCCGAACAGTGGCAGGCGCTCCCACAATGCCCGCACCTGCGCCGCCTGCGCCTCGAGCCGGCGCGGGTCGCCTGGGCCCGGCGAGAGCACCACGCCGGCCGGGTCGAGCGCCAGGACCTGCGCGGCCGTGGTCCGGTGCGGAAGCACCCAGACGTCGCAGCCCCGGCGGCGCAGCGCGTCCACGATGCCCCGCTTAACCCCGCAGTCGATGACGGCCAGCCTGGCGCCGGCCCCCGGGTAGTGGATGGGCTGTTCCGTGGACACCTGCGCGACGAGGTCGAGGCTTTCGATCGGGGGGAGCGCGCGCGCCCGCTCGATCAGCGTTTCATCGGGCACATCCTCCGTCGAGATGATGCCGCGCTTGAGCCCGTGCGCCCGGAGGTGACGGACGAGCTGCCGCGTGTCCACGTCGCCGATCCCGATGACCCCCCACTCCAGCAACGCCGCGCTGAGCGTCCGCTCCGCCTGCCAGTGATGGGGCAGATCCGCGCACTCGCCGACCACAAACCCCGCGACCTGCGGTCGGGTCGATTCCCACGCCGCGCCGCTCACCCCGTAGTTCCCAATCAAGGGGTAGCTCATGGTCACGATCTGGCCGCGGTACGAGGGGTCCGACAACACTTCTTCGTACCCGGTCATGACCGTGGTAAACACGACCTCGCCCCCGACGGAACCGTCGGCTCCGATGGCCCGGCCCCTCAGGAGCGTTCCGTCCTCCAGCGCCAACCGCGCGCGCATCCCGTCCCTCCCGCGATGACTATGCATAATTATACATATAGCATTAATAAAAATGCAACGGCTGCGGCGCCGGCGCCTCGCCGGCGCCGGCCGCGGACCAGGTGCCCGGATCGGGCGCAGGCACGTGGCATAGACCGAGGCAGCACGTGCGCGGCAACGCGAGTCGACATGAAAAAAGGAGTCCCCGCGGGACTCCGCACGCACACGATCATCAATGACCGGCGCACCATCGACCCCTCCCGGAGATCGTTAATGGTCCGCGACCCGGGATTAGTATAGGGCCAGGGGCATGCCGTGGCAAGGCCTGTTCCCCATAGCCCCATAGTCCCCACCCATGGCAACCGATCCGTGTCACGCATCCGCCCTTAGGCCATCCCCACCAGTTGGCGGAGCCGCCGCACGTACCTTTGGACGGGCGCGCGCCTGTCCATCCGGGCGACGCTTGCTTCCGCTGGATGCGCCATACTAGCCACAGCCAGAAACACGCGGGAGGCCTTGTGCTCATCGACCGCGGGCGCGGCCAGCACGAGCAGCACCTGCCCGAGCTAGAAAGAGGAGATCAAACCATGAGCCCCACGATGAGTCGACGCTCGCTCTTGTCCGGATTCGGTGCCGCTCTCGGCACAATGGCCATGGGCGCGCACCCGGCTCCGGCCCGCGCGGCAACTCCGCCGTTTCAGGCGTCATCGCCCACCCAGCAAGTCAACCTTTCCGTGCCCTTTGGCGCGGGAGGACTGATGGGCGGCGATTCAGAGGGGGGCCAGGCCTACGTCGAGCGACTGATCAAGACCGCCCTAGTGCCGCCGCTCTCCGACGTCGGCATCTACGCGCACGGCTGGCTCACCGATCAGGACGACCTGATGGTGATCTACGACACCATGACCGAGGGCTTTAATCTCGAGCTCCGCACCCTCGACAGCGGCCTCCAGGCGAGCGCGACCCGAGCGCCCATGACGGCGCCACAGCTTTCGTTACCGACCTCGATGCTGATGCTCACGACGCATTGGCCTGCCCGGCAACGCGGCGAGGGCCCGATCGGCCTCGCCGACCTCGCGACGTTTTCCAAAATGGAGGCTCGAGCCAACCTCGTGGGACGCGTGGGGATGGCCCGGTTGATCGGCCTCATCTGGGAGCGCCTGCTGGCGGAGCCGGCGCTGGCCTCGACCCGACTCACCCTGGTCGGGCACAGCTTCGGCGCCCGCGTGTTTGCCAGTGCGCTCAGCGCGCTAGCGGTCCAGGCACCGGACGCCTTTGCGGCGATCCAGCCACGCAACCCCATCGACTTGGTCATGCTTCAGCCCGCGATGCCGGCCGACGCGCTCGAGCCCAACGATCTCACCCAGGCGCACCCCTTCGCGCAGCTGGTCAATTACCGCAACCTCCGGATCCTCTCGACGATGTCGCGATGGGACATCCCGCTTCGCCGGTTCTACCCGGCGAACGAGGCGCAGCAGCCCAGCGATGCCGTCTACGCGCGTGCCGCCGCCGCGGGGCGGGAGCAGGTTCCCGCGCTCGGCGCGGCCGGCCCGAGCGAGGCAACCTGGAGGGCGTTCAACGGCGAGCTGCCCCGGGCCAATATCCCGGTCGACCGGGGGTTTCGGTACGCCGACGTGTTTCCGTACGCTGATGGGCGCCTCGTAGTCGCCGATTTGACACCACTCCATGCGGCGCATCACCGCGAAGATGCGCTACGGCCGCCCGGCCAGTTGCCCCCGTTTGGCCGGCCCGACAGGCGGTCGCTCGGCCTCTCCGGGTATCACACGGACATCTACAGCCGGGAAGTCTACCAGCTCGTCATCGGGTTCGCGCTGGCGCGTGCGGCGACATTGCGCGCGCCAACGATTCGCCTGTGAACCGCGGGGCGCTTGTGGCCGCGGTCTCCCGCCAATGACGAGCCAAACTACGACAATTGCTACCAATCTAAATGGGGTCCTCGCGGAAAGCCTTTCCCTGCGGCCGAGACTAAGTCTCGGCCGACCCCTGTTGCGGGGACACCCGCGGCGCCCGAGAGTGAGAGTGTGCAAGGGGCTTTTCGTGACGGGTCGAGGGCTGGGAGAGAGGCTCCCGGCGCTCGTCGCGGAGATCCGCGATGCCTAGAGACGCCGCTCGCACTCAGTCCGGTGCCAGCCGGACGAGACTCTACGATGAAATCACTACCATTTCAGCATTCGGGATTTAGCGGGCCGGTTCGAGCACCACGGCGCGCCACTCTCCGCTCCGCAACGTTCGCCGGCGTCGAAAGCCTCCCGCCCGGGCGGCGCGCAGCACGTCGCGCACGCGGCCCGCAACGATGCCGGACGCGATACAGGCCCCGCCCGGACGTAACCGTCGACGGGCGGCCGGCAGTAACCCGATCACGGTGTCGGCAACGATGTTCATGAGGATCACGTCCGCCTGCCCGCGCGCGGGGTCGAGTCCGTCTCCGCGTGCGACGCGAACGGCCTCCGCGACGCGGTTTCGCCGCACATTCCCGCGCGCGACCGCCACGGCGACGGGATCGTTGTCGACCGCCCAGACCCGTCCGGCGCCGAGTCGCGCCGCGGCGATGGCCAGGATGCCAGAGCCGGTTCCGACGTCGTACACTACCGTCCGAGATCGCCGTGAGGGCGGCAGCGCACGTCCCGACCGCGAAGGGTTAGCGCGCGGCGAAAGCGCCTCGGGCAGCGCGCGCAGGCACAACTGTGTTGACGGGTGCAGGCCGGTGCCGAACGCCATCCCCGGGTCGATGTCCACAACGACGCTTCCGGCCGGCGGCCGAACGCGCACCCACGAGGGACGCACAAACACGGATCCCACGCGAACGGGCGGTACCTGCCGACGCCACGCCGTGGCCCACCGCCGGCCTCTCACGCGGCGGTGGGCCACCCTGACGCTGCCCGGATCCAGGCCGAACGCGCGGAGGCCGTGCACACGCGCTCGGATGGCGCGGAGCGTGGTAGACAGCAGCCGCGATGGCGGCAGATAGCACCGGAACCGGCAGCGGCCGCGCGGACGGCGCTCCTCCACGATCCCGCCGGACCGAAGCTCGTGCAGGATCGCGCTTGCCGCTTCGGAGACCTCCGCGGATGCCTCGACCGTCACCTCGACCCAGGACGGCCGTATCTCGACGGAGCCGGACGTGCGTCCCGCCTCGCTGCGGCGCTTAGAGTCCCGACGGGTCACACGAGGTACGCGCGCATCTTCTCAAGCAGGCTTTTTCGGGCCGGCTTGATCTGCTCTCCCCGGAGCTTCGCAAACTGCGCGAGCAGCTTCACCTGCTCCTTCGTAAGGTCTGCCGGAATCACAACCGACGCGTGCACCACCAGGTCGCCGTGCCCCCCGTGCATCCCCGACATACCCTTGCCCCTCAGCACGAGGGCGGCGCCGGGCTGGGCACCCGGGGGTACGGTCAGCGTGGCGGGGCCGTCGAGCGTCGGCACGTCGATCTCCGCGCCGAGCGCCGCCTGCGCCATTGAGATCTCGATCTGGCAGTGGAGATCTCGGCCCTCACGGGTGAAGACGGGGTGTGGGAGAATGCTCAGATCCACGTAGAGGTCGCCGCGCCCTCCGCCGCGCGCGCCGGCCTCGCCCTCGCCCTGCAGCCGAAGACGCGTACCGTCGTCGACGCCCGCCGGCACCTCCACGGTGATCTCCCGCTGGACCAGTGCTCGGCCGCTCCCCCGGCAGTCGCGGCAGGGGCGCCGGATGATGCGGCCCGCGCCGTGGCACTGCGGGCAGGTCGTGATCTGCGCGAACTGGCCGAACGCCGTGCGCCGGCTGAACCGAACTTGGCCGGTGCCCTGGCACGCCGAGCACGTCTCCGGAGCGCTCCCCTTCTCCGCACCGGTGCCGAAGCACGCGGGGCACGTCTCCTCGCGCGTGATCGTCATCCGCTTCTCGGCCCCGCGCGCCGCCTCTTCGAGGGTGATCTTGAGTGTGGCGCGCAGGTCGCTCCCGCGCTCGGGGCTGGGGTCCCGGTCCCGAGGGCGCTGCTGTCCGAAGAACATGTCGAAGATATCGTCGAACGGCGTGCCTCCGAACGGCGCAAAGGCTCCACCGTTCACGCCGCGGCGATCGTACTGCGCGCGACGCTCCGCGTCGCCGAGCACCTGATACGCCTCGTTGATCAGCTTGAAGCGTTCGGCGGCCTGTGGGTCGCGGTTGACGTCGGGATGATGCTCGCGCGCCAGTTGCCGGAATGCGCGCTTGATCTCCTCCTGAGTCGCAGTACGAGGAATACCGAGAACCTCATAGTAATCGGGACGCGGCATCGGGCGGTTACAGTTGCTCCAACGTATCGCCGAGGCTCTCGGCGAGGAACCGCACGAGGCCGATCACGCGCCCGTATCGCATGCGCGTCGGCCCCACGACGCCGATCGTGCCGGCGGCCCGGCCGGCGACGTGGTACGTGGCGGTCACCACGGTGCAGTCGCGGAGTTCCCCCAGGACGTTTTCTGAGCCGATCCGAACCCGCACCTCGCGCGAGGTGCTGCCGTCCTCGCCGAGCAACGCGGTCACGGCCTCGACCTGCTCGAGCGCCGACAGCACCGGTTGGGCCCGCCGGGCGTCCTGAAACTCGGGTTGCTTGAGAATATTCGCCTGTCCCTCCGTACGGACGCGGCCGGGCAGCCTCCGAAACCGCTCGCGCAGGAGCCGGCCGATCTGATCGAGCACCCGCTGATGATGCGCGGCCTGCCCGATCACGGTGGCGAGCTCCCGGTCCGTGAGGTCGATGAGCGGCCGGCCGGCGATCCGGCGGCTGATCTCCTGGGACAACCGATCACATTCCTCCGAGGTGATCGGCTGCTCGAACTCCACGGTCTTGCCTTCCACGACCTCGGCGTCTGTCACGATTACGGCGATGGCGTGCCTCGGCCCCAGCGGGATCAGGTGGAGGTGCCTGACGACCTGCTGCGCCAACTGCGGCGTGGTCGCGACGGACGCGCACTCGGTGATGACGGCAAGCGCCCGCGCTGCCTGCTCCACCGCCTCATCGAATTCCGTCGCCGTGAGGGTGCGCCGGATCCTGAGTCGCTCCGTCGGCGGCACCTGTTCTTCCGTCACCAGGCTGTCCACATAGACTCGATACCCATGGTCGGTCGGGACCCTGCCGGCGGAGTGGTGCGGCTGCTGGAGATACCCAAGTTCTTCGAGCGCGGCCATTTCGCTCCGCACGGTCGCGGAGCTGATGTCGAGCCCATGGCGCTGCCGGGCCGCCTCGCTCCCGACCGGCTCGGCCGTCACGATGTAGTCGTCGATCACAACCCTCAGGATCTGGCGTCGCCGGCCTTCGAGCTCGACCATGCCGAAGGTCTCCTGTTAGCACTCTCATCCATCGAGTGCTAACCCCTCCAAAAAGCTCAACATGCGTTCGGTATAGAAGACAAGCGCTCCTTTGCAGGGGTCGATGGACGCAAGCGCCGCGGGCGCGCGTTCGCGCTTGTCCCGCGCCCGCATTTCGGTCCGGTGGAGCCCCCTACAGATGGGCGAACGCCGGCGGGCCGCCGGACCATGCCCGTTGCCGCACCCCACGACATGAACCCGGCGCCTCACGCGCGGCCGAAAACCCGGAGCAGCGACAACTCTTGGACGCCGAGCGCCGCGCACGCGGCGAGATATACCGCTCCCCCCGCCACCAGCGCCGCTCCGAGGTCGATCGCCGCGCCAACGAGATGCTCGGGCCCCGCCACACCGCCCAGCAGCCGGAGCGTGGCGAGCATCGCCGCGGCCAGCGCAGCGGAGGCCACCGCCGTACGGCCCGCGGTGGCGACGAGACGGCCCCCGTCCAACCCGTGAAGCCGCCGGCGCAGGATCCACACCAACGCGCTGACGTTCACCGCCGCGACGAGCGCCGTGGACAACGCGATGCCGGCAAAGCCCATCCACCGCATCAGCACGACGTCGCCGGCCGCGTTGAGCCCGATCATGAAGAGACCCACGCGCACGGGCGTCCGCGTGTCGTGCAGCGCGTAGTAGGTGCGGGTCACGATAAAGTAGGCCGCGTACGGCACCGTGCCGACGGCAAACGCCACGAGGGCGGCCGCCACGGTCTCGGTGGCGGCCGCCTGAAACATCCCGCGCTGGAACAGTACCCGGACGATCAACCGGCTGGCGACGAAGATCGCGGTCATCACCGGCATCATGGTGAAGAACACCCCCCGCAGCCCGAGCGAGGTCGTGTCCCGCAACTGGTCGTGGCCGCTGCCCGCCGCGTGCCGGGCCATCGTGGGAAAGAGCGCCGTGGCCAAGGACAGGGCAAAGATCGCGACCGGGGCCTGGATGAGCTGGAACGCGTAGTCGAGGACCGCCACGTAGTCCGCGCCCTGCGGCCCGCGCAGGAACGAGGCGAAGAATCGGTCCACGTTGGCGTTGATCTCGATCACGGCCAGCCCGAGCATCGCCGGCACGGCGATCCGCCCCATCTCGCGCACGACCGGATGCTCAAGGTCGAGCCGCGGCGTCCACCGGAGTCCCGCGGTCCGCGCGGCCGGCAACTGCACGACGAACTGCGCCAGCCAACCGGCCAGGAAGCTGACCGCAATGCCCAGCACACCGATCCGCGGGCCGAGGACCAGAACGCCGCCGATGATGACGACGTTGAACACCGTCGGCGCCAGCGCCGGCACGGTGAACTGCCGGTGCGCATTGAGATAGCCGGTCGCAAACGCGGACAGCGCCAGGAACACCATGGAGACAAACATCACGCGGGTCAACCCGATCGCCTGCGCGAGCACCGCGGGGTTGCGCGCCAGGTACCCTGGCGCCGCGATGGGCACGAGCACGGGCGCGGCGAGAATGCCCAGGGCGGCCATGACCAGCCCGATCACGATGACAAGGTTGAGCGTCGTCGTGACGACGCGCTCCGTCTCATCCGCGTCGCCGCGCATCAGCACTCTCGTGATCGTGGGGATGAAGACGATGCTGAGCGTGCCGCCGAGAAACAGGCGCTGCACGAAAAACGGGAGTGAGTACGCGATCACGAACGCGGATTTCGCGGTTGTGGCGCCGAACATCGCAGCGATGACCACATCGCGAACCAGACCGAGGACACGACTCGCGATCGTCCCGACCGCGATCAGGCTCGCCGCCCGAGCCAGCCCACCCCCTGAGGTAGCGACCGCGGGGCCGGCCGGCGTGAGGTCGGCTTCACCGCTCGACATGTCGCGCACATTATAGCACAGGCCCCCGGCCGCACCGGGCGCACGTCATCACGAAACCGGGGCGCTGACCACACAGGCACGGGAAACAGGCCCCGCGGTGGGAACGCGGCCGGCTCAAGGGAACGTGGCCGGAACGGAAAACGGCTTGGTCGCGTCGACTACGAACATCACGAAAGCGAGGAGATCCGTCGAGCCGCAGCTGGAGACCTGCGACGGAACATAGGGACCGGCGGCGGATTCGGCTCGACCAGCGGAGACGTGAATCATGCCGCGCGGAGTCCGCATGCACCACTCCCCCGTAAGCACATAGGCCGCTTCGGTTCCCGGATGAATGTGCACGATCGTCCTGCTGCCCGGAGGGCCACTCGCTTCGTTGATCCGAAGGAGATACTCCGGGGCAGTGACCGGCGGGAGAGGGCCAACCTCAACCACCTTAGTGGCGCCCGCGGAAGACCCGCCCTTAGGCCCCAGCGTAAAGAGCCAAGCCCTACCGGCGGATTCAACGGCCAATCCTGTAGAGCCGGCGGCCGCCTGCGCTTGAGCAAGACTCGGGAAGCTCTCTAGCCGCCAATAAAGCCGCGGCCTCCCCACCGGCAAAGCCGACACCTTCTTGTCCGTCAGCACTTTGATCGCAAGAGATCCTGGTGGCAGAGTCTGCTGCGCGGTCGCTGTTGACGACGCCAGGAATGCCGCCAAGGCCAAGATTGCGACGCCCAGACCGAGACGCCTTGCCATTGACGGGACCCTCCTCCCGAGGCACTGGGCTCTCTCGAAAACAGTGGAAATGCGGGCCCTCAGTTGCGCCGCCTATTCACGGTACACTCTCATTATGCGCCCCAGGCGGACCAGTGCCATCCGACAAAGGACCTAAGTACCGGCAGTCGTCGTAGCGATCCTGCTTCGGCGTGGGCACTGCCGGCAGAAACGTTGCGATGCCGCTTGCCCCCGCCCATGGCGACTTCTCCTGAATCGCGAACATGGTATGGCCGCCTGACGTGGAGAGATTTCCGCCTTTTGCTCCTGAACGCCTCTCCAATGATGCTCGATGAGCGCGGAGGCATGACGCAACTCCTCCCCCGACCAACCACCGCACCCGCCGATTGAAGAGCGCGCGCGGCGTGTGTTAGAATGGGCGTCGTTGCCGGTAGACCTGCGGCGCGCGGTCGTCCACCGCGCGGCGCGTCGCCCCCGGCGGCGCACGCGGAGGTGTGGGTGTGGCAAAGCGAACCAAGTCCGGCCTGAAGCGAATGCGTCAAGCCGTGAAGCGGACAGCCAGAAACCTGGCCGTCCGCTCCTCCCTCAAGACGCTCGGCAAGAAGGCGCGCGAGGCGGGTGCTACGAGCCCGGATGCCCTCCAGGCCGCGATTCGGGCGCTCGATTCTGCGGCGCGCAAGGGGATCATCCATCGCAACGCGGCCGCGCGCAGGAAGTCCCGCCTGATGAAGCGCGTGGCCCGCGCCGGTACCACCGCCTAGGTTTCGCTAAGGTCCGTCCCGGCGCGCCTCGGCCGCCGGCGCATCCACCGTCGCGGATCCGGGGGTGCAGAGGCGCACGATCAGCGTCTCCAGCGCGAGGCGCGGCGCCATGACGCCGGTCTTGATCGCGGCGTCCGTCTCGAGCAGGAGTGCGAGCATCCCCGCGGGGTCGAGGCTGCCAAAGGCCGCGACCTGCTCCTGGTAGCGCTCATACAACCACGCCCGGTTGCCGAGGACGTCCCGCTGCTCGGCACGGCCCGCGCGCCGGCGCACCAGCGCCGCCGTGCGGAGCAGCATTCGCAGCTGGTCCTCCAGCATGTAGAGCACCCGCACCGGCGGCTCCCCCATGGTGAGCACGGTCTGCAGCAACCGGAGCGCCCGGCCCGCGCGCCGGCGCCCGACCGCGTCCATGAGCTCGAAGACCGTGGCTTCCGCCACGTGGCTCGCGATCGCCTCGACGTCTTCCGTGGTGATCTCCCGCCGGTCGCCCGCGTACGCCGCCAGCTTCGCGATCTCCAACCCGAGCTCGCGGAGGCCGCCGCCGACGAGCAGCGCGAGGCGCCGCGCGGCCTCGGGACCGATCGTTTTGCGCTCGGCCTGCGCGCGCGCGCGAATCCACCCGGGCAGCGCCGCGGGGTCGAGCCGGCCGCACGGGATCACGCGCCCGGTTCGCTGTACCACGGCATAGAGGCGCCGCCGGCGGTCCAGCGTCTCCGCCACGAGCGCCGTGGTGGACGGGGGCGGCGCCGGCTCCAGGTAGGACGCCAGCGCGTCCTGATCGGCGGCGCGCAGCGCCTCCGCCCGGCGCACGACCACGACGCGGCGCGGCCCCAGGAACGGCAACGTCTCGCACCGCGTGATGATGTCGCGCACCGGCGTCTCGGCCGCATCCACCACGTCCACATTGAGCGCGCGCCACTCGGCCGGCACGAGGTCCTCGAGCAGCGCGCGCAGCGCCTCCTCGGCGCGGACGTCTTCCTCGCCGAGCAGCAGATAGCAGTGCGGCTCGCCCCCGCCGCCGGTCCCAGATGCCGGCGCACGGGTGGCGTCGCGGTCCCGGGGTGCCGGGCCCCGCGGGCCGGCGGATCGAGGGGGGACGCGACGCGCCACGGGCTTCCCGCCTACGGCGCCGACGGCGCGTCGTCGTGCCGGCGCGACGCCGCCTCGTCGACCACGCGTGCGACAAACGCGGCCAGCGCGTAACTGCCTTCGTCGCCACGGGACCGGCTGCGCACGGAGACGGTGCCTTCCCGCGCCTCGCGGTCCCCGACGACCAGCATGTAGGGGATCTTCATGAGCTGCGCAGCGCGGATCTTGTGCCCGGTGCGCTCGCTGCTCGCATCCACCTCCACGCGCATCCCGCGGGCCGCGAGCTCGCTCCGCACGCGGTGGGCGTAGCCGACATGGCGATCGGCGATCGGAAGCACGCGCACCTGCTCCGGCGCGAGCCACAGCGGAAACGCGCCCGCGTACTGCTCGATCAGGAACGCCATCATGCGCTCCAACGTGCTGATCACCCCGCGGTGGATCATCACGGGCCGGCGCGGTTGGCTGTCCTCTCCGATGTACTCCAAGCCGAACCGCTCCGGCAGATAGAAGTCGATCTGCACCGTGGAGATCGTCTCATCCTTGCCGAGCACGTTCGGGACCTGCACGTCCAGCTTGGGACCGTAGAACGACGCCTCGCCCGGGGCCTCCTCGTAGTCCAGCTCGAGCCGCCGCATCGCCTCGCGCAGCTGCGCCTCGGCGAGCGACCACATCGCGTCGTTCTGCACAAACTTCGTGCGATCGCGCGGGTCCCGCAGCGAGAGCCGGTACCAGAACCCGCGCAGTCCCAGATCCCGGTAGGCCTGCTGGATCAGGCGCACGACCCCCACAAACTCATCGGTCAACTGGTCGGGACGGCAGAAGATGTGCGCATCGTTCAGCGTCATCGCGCGCACCCGCGCCAGCCCCGACAACACGCCGGAGCGCTCGTAGCGGTACATCGTCCCGAGCTCGGCGATCCGCACGGGGAGCTCGCGGTAGCTGTGCTGGCGGTGCTTGTAGATCATGATGTGATGCGGGCAGTTCATGGGGCGCAGCACCAGCTCCTCACCGTCGACCCGCATCGGCGGATACATGTTGTCGCGGTAGTGGTCCCAGTGCCCGCTGATCTTGTAGAGCTCCACGCTCGCCAGGTCCGGCGTGTGCACGTGCTCGTAGCCCAGGGAGCCCTCGAGGTCCGTGATGTAGCGATCGAGCAACCGGCGCACCGTGGCGCCGCGCGGCAGCCACAGCGGCAGACCCTGGCCGACTTCCTCCACGGAGGCGAAGAGCTCGAGATCGCGGCCGACCTTGCGATGATCCCGGCGCTTCGCCTCCTCGATCCGCGCCAGGTGCGCGTCGAGCGCGGCCTGGGCCGGAAAGGAGATCCCGTAGATGCGCTGCAGCATCTCCCGCCGTTCATCGCCGCGCCAGTACGCGCCGGACGTGCTGAGCAGCTTGATCGCCCTGATCGGGCCCGTGGACGCGAGGTGCGGTCCGCGGCACATGTCCTGAAAGCCGTCCTGGCGATAAAAGCTCACCGGATCGTCCGCGATGCCCTCGAGCAGCTCGGCCTTGTAGCGCTCACCCGCCGCGGCGAACGCCCGTTGCGCCTCGGCGCGCGGAACCGCGATCCGCTCGATGCGCTCGTCGCGCGCGGCCAGTTCGAGCATCCGGGCCTCGATCCGTGCCAAATCCTCCGGTCCAAACGGCCGGCCGATGTCGAAGTCGTAGTAGAAACCGTCGTCGATGGCCGGACCGATCGCCAGCTTGGCCTGAGGAAACAGCTCCCGCACCGCCTGCGCCAGGAGATGGGCGCTGCTGTGCCAGAACACCGCGCGTCCGGCCGGGTCGGCAAACGAGAGCCACTCCACCGCGGCGTCACGCTCGAGCGGCGTCGCGAGGTCTCGCTCAACGCCGTCCACGCGGGCGGCCAGCGCATCCCCGGCACCACGATCCCGCGCGACGGCGGCGAGCTGCGTCCCCCGCGGATACGCGGCCGAGCTCCCGTCGGCAAATCGCACCGTGACCTGATCCATGCACGATCCCTCCCGAGCGCCGTAAACTGTGCGCGACCCCTGAACCGGCCGCGAAGCGGGTATAGAAAAACGCCCCCGTCCGTTGGGACGGAGGCGATTCCGCGGTTCCACCCACGCTTCTCCGAGGCGGGCGCCACGCATCGTGCGAAGTAACGCCTTCCCGGAGCTCTCGCTCGCGCGATCACGGGCGCACCCGGCGGGCTTCGCGGCCAACGCTTCGCCCGCGGCTCCGGGGAGGTGTTCCGCCCGCCCGCCGAACGGGGCTCGCAGCCCGGGGCCCCGTCTCTCTTGCGGCCGCTGCCAGGCGTACTCGTTCCCGTCATCGCCGCCCCGCCGGCCTGCGTCCGGCGGGTTTGTGCCCTGCTGCGGCCATTATACCACGGAGCGGTCGCGCGTTCCCCGCTTAACAACTTCGTCACAAACAGACGCCCACCGGCGCTACGGCGCTGGCGCGGGTTCGCCGCGCGATGGCCCGCGCATGGGGCAAAGGACTGCCGCCGGGGCCGCCGAATAAGGCTCCAGCCTAGCGTCCCGGATCTTATTAGTAGATGGTGCCAGGTTCTAACGGATCGTGCCAGGCCGACAAAGGGGGGGACCGTATGGGGAACCGGCTCGCAGGCGTGCGTAGCCCGGTCGCCGCGCTCGTTGCCGCGGCGATGCTTGTCATGGGAATCGTAGTGGTGCCCGGTTCGGTCACGGGATGGGCTGCTGGGCCGTCGACGTTCATCTGGGGCAAGTCCGGGGACGCCGACACCCTCGACAACCAGGTGAGTTCGAACGGCGAAACGTCCGAGGTCACGACCCAGATCTTCAATTTGCTCGTCCGCGCAAAGCCGGGTCAAACGGGGATCGAGCCGGACCTCGCCACGAGCTGGTCGGCGTCGCCCGACGGGTTGGTGTGGACTTTCAAGCTGCGCCGGGGCGTGACGTTCCACGACGGGACGCCGTGGAACGCAGAGGCGGCCAAGTTCAACTTCGACCGCATGGCGGATCGCAACGGTCCCTACAGGGGGCCCAAGGACGCCGATTACTCGTACTGGGACGGCTTCATGGCGGACTACGTCAAGGAGGCCAAAGCCGTCGATCCCTATACACTGCAGCTGGTGATGAAGCAGCCCAACGCCCCCCTGCTCTACAACCTTTCGATCATGGCCTTTGAGTTCAATAGTCCAGCCTCGTTCAAGAAGTACGGCGGCACCGGCGTAGGCCTCCACCCGGTGGGCACCGGTCCCTTCAAGTTCGTGGAATGGGTGCGCGACGATCACGTGACGATGGTGGCCAATCCCAGCTTCTTCCGCAAAGGGCTGCCCAAGGTGCAGCGGCTCATCATGCGCGTGATCAAGGACAACGCTGCGCGGTTCCTTGCGCTCAAGTCGGGCGAGATCAACGCCATGGAAGCGCCGAACCCGGACGACGTCCGGGTCGCGCAGAGCGATCCGAACTTGAAGACCGTGTTCCGGCCGGCCTTCAACACCGGCTACATCCGGTTCAACATGAACGACCCGCTGTTTAAGGACAAGCGGATTCGCGAGGCGACGGCGCTCGCGATCAACCGGAAGGCGATCGTCGACGCGCTTTACGGTGGTTACGGCACGGTGGCGAACCAGCACATGCCTCCGACGATGTGGGGCCGTGCCGATGTACCGCCGATCCCCTATGATCCCGCCAAGGCCAAACAACTGCTGGCCGAGGCCAACTACCCGAACGGCTTCTCCGTCGACTTCTGGTACATCCCCGTGAGCCGCCCGTACTTTCCGAACGGCAAAGAAATCGGCACGGCGGTGGCGAGCGACTTGGCCAAGGTTGGCATCCGTGCCCACCTGATGACGGAAGACTGGGCGACGTACCTCAAGGACCGCAGCACCAACAAGTTCCCGATGTACATGATCGGGTGGATCGGGGACAACGGCGATCCCGACGACTGGCTAGGCTACTTCTTCACGAAGTACGACCCGAACAATGCCTACTACTCCTACAACAATCCGGCGGTGTTCGACCTGATCAACAAGGCAAAGCTCGTAAGCGACCAGGCGACACGGGCCAAGATGTACGCGCAGGCGGAATCGATGATCATGGCTGATTACCGCGACGTGCCGCTTGCGCACGCCAGAGTGCCGCTCCTTGTCCGTAAGAACGTCGACGGGCTCATCGGTCAGCCGGACGCCAACGAGTACATGGAACTCGTATCGGTGCACTAAGGGAGATCGCGCAGGTGGGGGGCGTGTGATCGTGAGATTGCCGCCCCCCGCCGTACAGTAGGTCGCATGGCGCCCTATATTGCCCGCCGTGCCGTCGCGCTGCTTCCCATCCTGCTCGGGGTATCCGCGGCGGCATTCCTCATCATTCACCTCATTCCCGGCGATCCGGCGACCGTCTATCTCGGCGAGCACGCCACGCCCGACGCCGTGCGGCGCGTGCAGCACGAGTTTGGGCTGGACCGGCCGCTGCCCGTGCAGTACGGCATCTACCTGTGGAACGTGGTGCACGGCAACTTCGGGGATTCGCTCGACACCCACCGCCCGGTGATTGACGAATTCATCCCACGATTCCCCGCGACGATAGAACTCATGCTGGGATCGATGACGGTTGCGCTGGCCGTCGGGGTGCCGATCGGTATTGTCTCCGCCGCATTGCCGAATTCCGTGTTCGACCGGGTCGGCATGTTGCTCGCGCTGGCCGGCGTCTCCCTGCCGGTGTTTTGGCTTGGGTTGATGCTCGTCTATATCTTTAGCGTGTATCTGCACGTGCTGCCGACGGCCGGGCAGCTCAGCGTCGATTTCTCGATCGTGCCCATCACGCGGATCGACGTCTTGGACGGCCTGCTCACCGGCAATTGGCCGGCCGCGCTTGACGCCCTCCGGCACGTGGTCCTGCCGAGCATCACGCTGGGATCGATTCCGATGGCGATCATCGCGCGAATGACACGCGCGACGATGCTCGACGCGCTGCACCAGGATTACGTCCGAACCGCCTACGCGAAGGGCCTGACCGGGCGCGCCGTCGTACTGGCCCACGGTCTCAGGAATGCCCTCCTGCCCGTCGTCACCGTGGTCGGGCTCCAGGTCGGCTTTCTCCTCGGCGGTGCCACGTTGACCGAGACGATTTTCTCGTGGCCCGGCGTGGGCCGGTATATGTATGACTCGATCACGTTCCGCGACTATCCCGTCGTGCTCGCGGGCATCCTGCTGTTTTCGCTGGTTTTTGTGCTGGTTAATCTCGCCGTCGATGTCCTCTACGCCTACCTTGACCCCCGCATCCGCTACGCCTGAGCAGGCGCAGCCCCGCGCGCTGCCCGTCTCGTTCGCACCGGGGCGGCCGTCGGGACGTTCGGCGTTGCGCATGGCCGCCCGTCGATTTTGGCGCAACGGCAACGCGCGGGTGGGGCTCGGCATGATCATCTTCTTCGCGTTGATCGCGATCTTCGCAGGACAGATCGCGCCGCAGGGTCCGGATCAGGAGGATCTGCTCGACCGGCTCAAGCCGCCGTCGGCCCAGCACTGGATCGGCACGGACGAACTGGGCCGCGATGTGTTCGCCAGGGTGCTCCTCGGGGCCCGGATCTCAATGACGGTCGGGCTCGTCGCGGTCTCCGGATCGCTGGTGATCGGGGCGTTGCTGGGGATCACGGCCGGTTACGCGGGAAGCCGGGTAGAGAGCATGATCATGCGGCTGATGGATGTCATGCTGGCGTTTCCGTCCATCATCCTGGCGATCGGCATCGTGGCGATGCGCGGCCCGGGTCTCAACAACACGATTCTGGCCGTCAGCGTCGTGAACATTCCCGTCTATGCGCGCGTGGCGCGTGGATCGACGCTGGCGATCAAGGAGTTTGAGTATGTGACGGCGGCCCGAGCCATGGGCGCCAGGCCGTGGCGGGTGCTGCTACGGTCGATTCTCCCCAATGCCGCGGCCCCGCTCGTCGTGCAGGCCACGCTCGGCGTCGCAACGGCGATCCTCGACGCGGCCGGACTGGGCTTCCTCGGGCTCGGCGCGCAACCGCCGACGCCGGAGTGGGGGGCAATGCTCGCGGACGCCTACAAGTACCTCCTGACGGCGTTTTGGGCCGCGCTGGCCCCCGGCGTCGCGATCGGCGCCGTCGTCCTCAGCTTCAACCTGGCCGGCGACGGCCTCCACGACGCGCTCGACCCGCGTCTATTGGCCGGCAGGTAACCGGGGTCGCGCTCGGGCGGCTGACCGCCCTCAGGACCGCCACCCGCGCCGCGGCATTGCGCGGCATCCATCGGTGCCGGCGGGTGTACGCACGCGCCAGCACGCCCGCCACCCTGTCAACGGTGAGCGCGTTCCGGGATGACGGCTGCCAGGACCCGCTCGGCCGCGTGCTCACCCGAGTGGATGCAGTCGGGGATGCCGACACCATGATACGCGCCGCCGGCCACGGCGAAACCGGTGTGGTCGCGTGTGCGCGCCTCGATCCGCGCGACTCGGGCCCCGTGCCCGAGCAGGTACTGCGGCATCGCCTCGGGATGGCGGTGGACGCACGTGAGATGCGGCCGGCCGCTGATGCCGAGGAGCGGCCGCAGCGCCGTTTCGGTCATGGCTGCGAGCGCATCGTCGTCCCGTGCCAGATCGTCTTGCCGCAGCGCGCCGCCGGCGAACGCCCGCAGCAACACCCGCTCCTCCGGCGCGCGCCCCGCAAACTTCACGCTGGAGAACGTGCACGCGAGCAGGGGCACGCGTTCGGCGCGCGGGACGACGAAGCCGAAGGCGTCGAGCGGATGCGCGATCTGCCGCCGCTCGTACCCCAGCGCGACGACCGCCGACGACGCATACGAGATGCCCCGGAGCAGGTCGGCGAGCCCGGGGTCGAGCCCGTCGACCAACGCCGCCGCCTCCGGCGCGCGGGCCGCGACCACGACGCCGTCCGCGGGCACCGCGGGGCCACCATCGACCACGACGCGATAGCGTGCCGGAGCCCCACCACCCGGGACGATGCCTCGCACGCGGGCGCCGAGGCGTAACGCACCGGCCGGCAGGCGCGCCGCAAGCGCACGGACGAGGAGGCCCATGCCGGCGTCCGGCGCCGCGAACAGGCCCCACCGCGGACCGCTCGATCCGCCGGGACCCGCTTGCGGCCCCACGCCGGGGCCGGCGGACCGCCCGCGCCGCAGCGCGAGGATCAGACTGCGGTGGCGCTGTTCTAGATCGAGAAACCGCGGCATCGTCGCCCGGAGGCTCAACGTCGCGGCATCCGCCGTGTAGATGCCGGCCACGAGGGGCTCCGCAACCCGCTCCAGCACCTCCCGGCCGAACCGCCTCGTGACGAACGCCCCCAGGCTCTCGTCGTCCCGGTTCGGACCGCGAGGCAGCACGAGATCGAGCGCCATGCGAGCCTTGCCTCGCCACGTGAACAGATCTGAACGCCACACCGAGCCGAACCGCGTAGGCGCCACGAGCGCAAACCCCTCCGGCAGCAGGCGCAACCGCCCCCCGTGGAGCACGTAGGTCCGGCGATGGCCGGCGCGGGTTCCGATCAGGCGATCGGCGAGCCCGAGCCGCTCACAGAGCGCGACCGCCCACGGCTTCTCCGTCAGGAACGCGTCGGGCCCCACCTCGATCACATAGCCGTCCCGATGCTCGGTCGCGATGGAACCGCCGGGCCGCGACGCGGCTTCATAGAGGGTCACTTCGAGCCCGGACGGGACCCCCGATGCCAGCTCGACGAGCCGATGCGCCGCCGCCAGCCCCGCGATGCCGCCGCCGATGACGGCGATCCGCGCGCGACGTCCGACCGGCCCGGCGGCGGCCGCGTCCGGCGTGCCCGATTCCCCGGGCCGCACGGTCATCACCGCGCTCGCACGAGCTCCTCGATCCGACCCGCGAGCATCTCGATGAACGCCGGATGGTCCATCACGGTCCCGGCGCGGTGAAACCCGACGCCGGCGCTCGAGGCCCCCGCGCGCGCTTCGGTGTCGAGGTCGTACAGCACCTCGATATGGTCGGAGACAAACCCAACAGGCACCACAACAACGTCGCGGACGCCCGCCGCGGCGAGCTCGCGAATAACGCTGGTCACGTCCGGTTCGAGCCACGGCTCGCGCGGGTCCCCGCTCCGGCTCTGGTATGCGACGGACCACCGTGGGCAATTCACACGTGCGGCGACCAGGCGGGCCGACGTCGTGACCTGAGCCACGTACGGCGAGGCGTCCGCCATCCGCACCGGAATGCTGTGGGCCGTAAACACGAGGCGGGCCGCCGCCCGCCGGTCTGGCGGGATCGCGCCGAGCGCGTCCGCGACCCGCGCCGCCTGCGCCTCCACGAACCCCGGGGCGTCGAACCAGGGGGCGACGTACTCGACCTCCGGCGCGGCGGCGCCGACGTGAGCGCGCGCCTCCGCGACGTTCTCCTGATACTGCTCCCAACTCGAGTAGCTCTGCTGGGGCGCCATGATCACGCCCGCGGCGCGCCGGACGCCGCGCGTTCGCATCTCGTCGAGCGCGTCGCGCAGGTAGGGCGTCCAGTTTCGCATTCCGACAAGCACCGGCAACGCGCGCCCTCGCCGCGACAGCGCCCGTTCGAGCGCGCCCGCCTGCCGGGCCGTCAACTCCGCCAGCGGCGAGTGCCCGCCGAACAGTTCGTAGTGGTGCGCGACCTCCTCGATGCGGGACGCCGGCACGTGCCGTCCCCGCAGCACGTTTGCGAGATACGGTCGGACGTCGGCCGGGGTGTGCGGCCCGCCGTAGGCGATGAGCAAGACGGCGCCGTATGGCCGTGTCATGCGCGCGGCAGCCGGCATGCCCGGCGGCGCGCCATCACGGGACGGCACGCGCGCTCAGCTCGTGCACGGCGTCCACCATCGCGCGCACGTGCTCCCAGGGCGTCTGGGGCAGCACGCCGTGCCCGAGGTTGAAGATGTGTCCGGGCCGGCCCGCGGCCGCGTCGAGCACCGCCTGCACGCCGCGCCGGATCTCCGCGGGCGGCGCGAGCAGGAGTGCCGGGTCGAGGTTGCCCTGCACCGCGATACCGTCGCCGAGCCGGCGCCACGCCGCGTCGAGCCCCACACGCCAGTCAAGCCCGATGACGTCCCCGCCCGCCTCCCGCATCAGCTCCAGCAGACCTGCCGTGCCGGTGCCGAAGTGGATCACGGGCGTACCCGGGGACAGCGCCGCGATGACCCGCCGCGAATGAGGCAACACGAAACGCCGATAGTCGTCCGGCGCGAGGCACCCGATCCAGCTGTCGAAGAGCTGCACCGCACCCGCGCCGGCCGCGATCTGCGCGTTGAGGTACCGCGCGGTGAGCACGGCCAATCGCTCCATCAGCGCGTTCCACGTGCCTGGATCGGTATGCATCAGCCGCTTGGTCTCGAGAAACTCCCGGGACGGGGCGCCCTCGACCAGGTACGACGCCACCGTAAACGGCGCGCCGGCGAATCCGATCAGCGGCAGGCGATCCCGGAGTTCCTCGCGGGCGAGACGGATCGCTTCGAAGACGAACGGCACCGCCTCGGCGGGGTCGAGGTCCGGCAGGCGGCGCACGGCCTCCGCCGTGCGCACCGGCCGATGGATCACCGGTCCCTCGCCGCGCACAAACGAGAGTCCGACGCCGAGGGGCTCCGCGACGAGCAGGATGTCCGCGAAGATGATCGCCGCGTCGACCCCCAGGGTTTCCGCGGCCCGCACGGTGACCTCCGCCGCGGCCGACGGCGTCTTGCACAACTCGAGCAGGCTCAAGCGGGCGCGAACGCTCCGGTAGGAGGGAAGGTACCGGCCGATCTGCCGCATCGCCCACACCGGTGTATATGTAGCGGGCAACCGGCGGCACGCGCGCAGAAACGGGGAATTTGCCGGCACCGTCACATCGCCGCCGGGCGTCTCTCCGAACACGCCAGCATCGTATCACAGCGCGCGCCGGCGCTGCAGGGCTCGCCGCGCCGGCGCGCCGAAGTGCGCTCACGGGCCGGCCGCTCACCGGTCGCGCCCACGGTGGTGGATCATGCGTTTCGTCGTACACGTGGTGCCCAACGCGCGGGCGATCCGCGTGGAGCCGCAGGGTGACGGCAGCCTGCGTGTGGCCGTGACCGCGCCCGCACACGAGGGCCGGGCCAACGCGGCGCTCCTGGCCGCCCTGGCGGATCACTTCCGCGTTCCCCGCACCGGGATCCGGATCGTCCACGGCGCGGCCGGCCGCCGCAAGCTCGTGGAGATCGCGGGATTCTCGGAGGGGCGATGACCTGCCGCGCGGCACAGACCATCGCGATATGCCTTGCCTTCTTCGTGTCGTCGGCCGGCGCTGCGGCGCCGGCACGCCCCGCCGTCAGCGTGGAGCCCGCCGGGATGGCCGACCCCCACACAATCCGCCTCGCGGTGAGTACCGCGGCGCGTGCGGACGCGGGGCCGCTCACCCTGACCGTGGCCATGCCCCCGGGGACGGCCGTCGCCGAATTGCCGCTCGCACACATGCCGAACCGGTTCCCGATGCTGCTTGACCTCGCTCGCGGCGAGGTCTCTGTCGGCGGGGTTCGTATCGGCGCGTTTGCGCCGCTTCCGCCGCCGTCGGACAACATCCGGGTGGAGGTCGCGGTGACCGTGCGCGACAGGACCGGCACCGCAACGTCCCGCACCGCGGTCGACCTGCTGCTCCCTACCGTCATCGTGCCGGGCTACCGGAACGAGAGCACATATGTGCCGGACCCCATCCTCGCGGCCATGGAGCGCGCGGGCTACAAGAGCACCGGACCTGCCCCTACCGTGTTCTGGGCCGCCTACGGATCGGCAACGCTCTCGGTCGGCGACGAGGCCGAGGAGATCGGCCGATATCTCCGCCGCGTGGTCCGCCCTGCCGTGTACGCATCCCGCATCAATGTCATCGGCTACAGTGTCGGCGGCCTCGTCGCCCGCTGGGCCCTCGCCGAAGACGCGGCCGATTGGCGGGGCCTCGTCAACCGCCTGGTCCTCGTCGGTGTCCCGGACGAGGGCATCGTGATCGCCTATCTCGCGGACCGAATGCTGCCCGCAACGCCCCTGACGGGATGGGCCCACGGCCCGCTCGTCCGGGACCTCTACCCTACGTTCCCGTACTGGCGCGCTGGGCCCGGACAGCCTTGGAGCTTCCCGCCGGGCGGTGTCGGAATCACGCTAGCGCGGCTGCACCGCATCCCGCTGCCGGACTCCATTCGCGTCTACGTGATCTACGGCGACGACCCTCGGACGAACGGCACGGGCTTTGACACGGTCGAGGGGATCACAGGGGGGGTGCGGGGCGGAGTCCTCTCACGGGGGCCCGGCGACGGGTTAGTGCTCGCCGCCAGCGCACAAGGTCTGCCCATTCACGGCGGCCCAGGCGACCCCGCGCTGGCGCACAACCTCGTCTGCCGGGTCGACGTGGGGCCCGTCTACCACACGCACCTGCTCCGCGCCGCCGTGCCCCGGATCGCCGGGATGCTGCGGGATCGATGGCAGCCGTTTGGACTTGGGACATCTGCATCGTCCGAAGACGGTCGTGGACGATCGGTGGACCGAAGCGGGATCCCGGCCGGGGCGGGATGTCGCTAAGGTGTCACCCCTAACTCCCCGGCAGGCTTAGCACGAGGCACCCCTAGTACGAGTCGACGGCCGCCGCCCACCACGGTATCGCCGCAGTAGGCCGTCGCAGCCGTCGATTTCGCCCGTCCTAGAGAAGTCGCCAAGTGCCGCGCGGGATGGAGCATCCCGGCGTTCCGGCGACTCTCGATCGAGACGGTAGCTAGAATTTATGCCGCCCACGTCGTGATCGCTACCACCAAAGGCAGTTTCTTCCCGTATCAAAGGCAGGAGGCCCCCGCGGCTGTCCTGTGTGGCTATCGGGGGTGATGCTGCGAATCGGGCCGGCGGCGCCTCCGGGCGCACATCTGTCATCAAGCATCCACAGCGGCGCGCATAATAGATACTATTGCTGAATCATAATACTTGACAATATTATTGACAATGTATCGACCAGCATGGTCTACGGGTGAGGCTCGCCCGCCTTCGCGGCTGCCTGCTCGGCCGCGCGCCTGGCCGCTTCCATGGCATCCTCTTCGGAGTTCTCGATGCCCCCACAGAGCCGCCGGCTCGCCTGTGGTCCGGCGGCCGCGGGGTACGTGACGAGCTCCCACATCCACAGTCCGGGAAACAGGTGCTTGTGGACCTTGGGAACCACGAGCCACTCGCTCTCCCGGTGGACGTCGCCGCCCTGTTCCTCGCCGTCCGGATCGGGCGCCGGCACGCGCGTCTCCGCCTGCCCGTCCGCGGTTTCCTCGACCCGCACGACCACCATCGCGGGCGTCGTGTTCGTAACGCGCGTCGTGAAGTGCTGGAGCGCGGAAAAGTTCAGGTCGGCCAGGGAGCCCGCCGTGACCGTGACGTCGATCATCGCGAGCCGGGGTACGTGCCACTGCGTGGCCAAGACCGCGCGCTCCACGTTGGGCAACTGCGACAGCGCCACCACGAAGCGCGCCGTGGTTTCGTCGGACGCTCCCTCCACCGCCACCGTGCCGGTCATGTCCGTCGCGTGATCGATTGACCCGGCCTGCGTCGCGACATCTTCGGGTGCATCATGGGATTGCGCGCGGCCGTCCTGGAGGCTCGGCTCATCGTCCTCCATCCTGCCGCCCGCCTTGAGCGCCGCGAGCAGCCGCCGGAGTTTGGGGATCGCCTGGTCGCGCGCGTCGGCCTGTGCGCGGCCCACCGCTTCCACCGCAGCCGAGTACTCGTGCATCAGCCGCTCGAAGGCCCGCGCCAGCTCGTCCTGCTCCGGCAGGAGCCGTTCCAGCCGGGTAATCAGCCCGCCGACGTACTCTTCGGCCTGACCTGTGACCACATCGGCCTGCCGGCGAGCTTCCGCCAGCGCGAGCTGCGCTTCGGCGAGCGCTTCCGCAGCCTGCTCCTTGGCCGCCGCCACGTCCTCGTCGGCCTGCCGGCGCGCGGTCTCCAGTTCCGCCGCGGCCTCGTGCCGTGCCGTCGCTACGAGCGCCGTGGCTTGCCGGCGCGCATCTTCCAGTACCGCGTCCGCGCCCCGCTGCGCCTCAGCGGCCGTCTCCACGGCCTGCTCCTTGGCCGCCGCCACGTCCTCGTCGGCCTGCCGCCGCGCAGTCTCCAGTTCCGCCGCGGCCTCGTGCCGTGCCGTCGCTACGAGCGCCGTGGCTTGCCGGCGCGCATCTTCCAATACCGCCTGCGCACCCCGTTGCGCCTCATCGGCTATGTCCACGGCCTGCCGCTGCGCCGTAGCCACGGCCTCCGCGGCCTCACCGGCTTGGCGTCGAGCGCCATCGAGGATGAAGTCGGCCTCGTGGCGCACCTCGGCGAGTTTCTGCTCCGCCAACCGTTCGGCGGAGGCGACCGCGCTCTCGGCGCGCTCCTGGGCGTCCCGCAGCGTGGCGACCGCCGACGTCTTTGCATCCTCGCGCGCGCGCTCGGCCTCCGCTCGAGCCGCCGCGAGGGTCTCCTCGGCCGCGGCCCGGCCGGCGCCAAGGATCGCCCTGGCGCACGCGGTCGCGTTGGACACGAGCTGCTGCGCGGCCGCCGCCTCCGATCGATACGCCGCGAGCCATCGATCCCGGGCGGCATCAGCGTCCGCCTGCAGTGCCTCCATGGCTTCGCCCGTCTGCCGGAGGGCGTCACGAAGCGCCGGCCACTCACCGAGCCGCGCCGCGATGTCGCCGTCTATCGCGTCGAGCGCCGCCGACGTTTCGTTGAGCCATCGAACCAACGCGTCGCGATCCATGCAGATACCTCGCGGAAGGGTCTCTCGAAGGGTAGTTGTGCCCAAGATTCCGAACGACCGGACGCTGGGACACCGGGCGACCGTTGGACGGGCCAATTATCGGGATCGCTGGGGGCGCGGCGTCCATGCGTGCGCTGGCGCGGCGTCCTGGGGAACATCATGAGAGAGACGTGGCGCGGACGCTCTGGGCGCCACCGCCGGATGCGCCTTATGGAGGAGGCTCGCGTGGCCACGTGTTGCATCGCGGGTTGCGGCCCGGCGGGGGCCATCCTTGGGCTCTTGCTGGCGCGCAGCGGGGTCGACGTCGTCGTGCTGGAGAAGCACGGTGACTTTTTGCGTGATTTTCGGGGTGACACGATCCATCCATCGACCTTGGACATCTTGGACGATCTCGGTCTGGCCGAGCGTTTTCTGGCCCTGCCGCACAGTCGAGTCGAGCGGTTCACGTTGCGCACGACCGCGGGCGAGACGCTGTCGTTTGGCTTTGAGGGGTTGGCCGCAAAGTTTCCGTTCGTCGCGTTTGTCCCGCAGTGGGACTTCTTGAACTTCGTAACAGCGGAGGCACGCCGGTACCCCACGTTCGCCCTGCGCATGAACGCCGATGTCGTCGGGCTGATCGAGGAGGATGGCCGCGTCTGCGGCGTTCGCTACCGAACAGAGACGGGCGAAGGGAGCCTGCGAGCCGGCCTGACGGTGGGCGCGGACGGCCGCTCATCGAGGACCCGCGAGGCGGCCGCGCTCCCGCAAACCGCGACATCCCCGCCCATGGACGTGCTTTGGTTTCGACTCCCGCGCAACGCAAACGATCCCGGCGATGCTCAGGGCATCGTCGGCCCGGGGCATTTCGTCGCCCTGTTCGACCGTGGCAAGTATTGGCAGATCGCCTACCTCATCTCCAAAGGCGGCCTGGATGCCGTGCGTGTCGCCGGCCTTCAGGAGTTTCAGGCATCGGTCGCCAGCCTGGTGCCGATGCTCGCCGACCGGGTGGGCGAACTCACGAATTGGGACCAGATCAAGCTGCTCACCGTGCGGTCCGATCGCCTCACGCGATGGTACCGGCCCGGGTACCTCGCCATCGGCGACGCGGCACATGCGATGTCGCCCGTCGGCGGAGTGGGGATCAACGTGGCCATCCAGGACGCGGTTGCCGCCGCGAACGTGCTCTGGCGCCCGCTGCTCAATGGACCGGTCACGACCGCTGACCTTGCGGCTGTGCAGCGGCGGCGTGAGGTACCCGTACGGGTCACGCAGAGCCTGCAGGCGTTCATGCAGCGGCAGTTGCTGGTGCCGGCACTCGCCCACGGCCGGCCCCCACGCATTTCGCCGGTGGCTCGCGCGGCGCTCGCGGCGCCCGGCCTTCGGACGCTGCTGCCGAGCCTCCTCGGCTTCGGCCTGTTCCGGCCTCACGTGGAGAGCCCTGCCCGCCTGGCGGCGGCGCCCTAGCCTCCGAGGGCCGCGTTCGTCTCGGAGCCGGCGTCCGGAGTCGATCCGCGCCGCCCGGGCGGGCGCGGATGCGCAGGCCGGACGAGGGCGGACCGTGAACTCTCACCACCGATTGCGCGAGGGCGCGCCGAGCGCTGTAACGTGACTGGCGCGCGTGGACACGGTCAAGATGCCGGACGTGAGCCCAGGGCTCGGGGTGAAGACGATGGTGCGACGGGATTTTGCCAAGGCGCTCGGAAACCGCGAGGAGATCTCGATCACCGTAACGGGCCGCCGCACCGGACGCAAAGTGCGGTTCCCGGTGTGGTTTGTGGTGGAGGGCGAGACGATGTGGCTCTTGCCGTTGCACGGATCGCGGACCCAATGGTACCGCAACATCCTTGCCCAACCGGTGATCACCGTGAGCGCCGGGCGGCAGCAGTTGGCTACCAGCGCGAAGTCCAGGGAGGGAAAGCAGACGGTGCAGCGGACGGTGGACCGGTTCCGCAAGAAATACACGGCCGCGCTCGTCGCCCGCTACTATGACCACTCCGACGCTGTGGTCGAGGTCCCCATCGGATCCGATGCCCAGCAAGATGATCAGCGCCCGGCGCGCCGCAAAGGCGCGGGCGCCGCACCCCGGGGCCGCCGGACAGCGGCCCGGTCGGCTCGCCGACCGGTGCGCAAAGGGCGTGCCGCCAGTCCGAGACGATCCCGGCGAAGGGGAGCATGATCTGATGAACGGGGCTCGTGCGGGCGCCGTCGCCCTGGTGACGGGCGCGAATCGGGGCATCGGGCTCGAGGTCTGCCGGCAACTCGGCGAGCGTGGCTACGTTGTTGTCCTGAGCGCACGCGACGAGGTGAAAGCGCGGGCGGCGGCCGGGCCGCTTCAGCGACGTGGCCTGAGCATCCGCGTGCAGCGGTGTGCCCCGGATGGGTTGCAACCGATATGGGCGGGCGCGGCGGGCGGCCGGTCAGCGACGGCGCCGCGGGCATCGTCTGGGCGGCGACGCTGCCGGACGACGGTCCGACCGGCGGTTCATTCAGGGACGGCAAGCCCGTTCCGTGGTGAGCGGCTACTGCGCAACGGCGGTCCATCCCTCACCCGGCGAGCCAGGTTCGCTTGAGGAACATTCGGCGGCCGGTGAACGACTGCGCGTAGGCGCGATACTTAGACGACAGCGCCTCGATGTTGAGTTTCGCGTACCACCACCAGTTCGGCGCGTCCGCCAGCAGGGTGCGTTGGATCTCCACGTACAGGCTGCGGCGCTGGTCGTGGTTCGAGATCGAACGCGCCTGGACCATGAGGGGATCCAGCGCCGGATTGTTGTACCGCCCGATGTTGAACGATCCCGTCGGGTAGAAGAAAGGATAGATGTATCCGTCCGGTCCGGGCCGGAACGTGTAGGCGGTCGCGAAAATCTCCCCTCCCTGCTTCCCTCCGGTCTGAGCCGCCTGGGCCGTCGCCGCCGTGAACGCTCCCCACTCCATTTGGACGACGTTCACCGTCACGTTCAAGGTCTTGAGCGCCTGCTGGACGACGAGCGTGCTGGCCACGAACTCCGGATATTGGGGTGAGCACCTGATCTCAATCGAAAACCCGCCGTTGGGATACCCCGCGTCCGCCAGGAGCTTCTTGGCGCCCGCCACGTCGGGCGAGAGGTACGGCAACGAACGCGGCTCCAGCGCCCAGTCGCCGAACCCTGTCGTGATGGGTCCCGATGGCACGCCACCTCCGTATACCGATTTCTCGATCACCTCACGAGTGTCGACGGCCATCCGAAGGGCGCGGCGCACTCGCGCGTCGTCCAACGGCTTCTGGCTGACGTTGAGCTCGTGCACGGCGCCCCACGCAAACGGCGCTTTCAACACGCGCACAGCGGTTCCACTTCCCAACTCCGTGGCGCCCTGCGTGCTCAGCACGGCATACTGGATCTGACCGGATCGCAGAGCAGCGAGGCGGGCGTCCTCGTCGGTGAGGATCTTGAAGGTCATTGAGTCCAAGTACGGCAGGGGTTGGTCCCAGTAGTCCGGGTTGCGCGTGTACGAGATATGGTCCTGGGGAACGTACTCCACCAACTTGAACGGTCCGGTCCCAACCGCCTTGATCTTGATGTTTTCCCGTTCGGCGAACCCCTTCGGAACCACCGCAGAGGCCCGGAGCGCCGCAAACGCGCTCAGGAGATCGGGGTACGGGCTGCTCATGTTCATCTGCACCGTCAAGGGATCAATGACCCGGATCTCCTTGATCGAATCGAACCAACTGCGAAACGGCGCTGCGGTCTTTGGGTCGAGGACGCGTTCAATACTGTATTTGACATCCTCTGCCGTCATCGGCTGGCCATTGTGGAATTTGACGTTGGGCCGGAGATGAAACACATAGGTCTTGCCGCCGCCCGAGATCTCCCATTTCTGCGCGAGCGCTGGGACGACGTTGGTCTTTTCGTCGTACGTCGTGAGACTCTCGTACACGTGCTCATAGCCCTGCAGCGCCGAAAAGTTGGCGTTGGCATGCGGGTCCAAGGTGAAAGGATCCACCTCTTGCGCGGCGATTAGCGCGCCGCCGCGTCTCGGAGTCTCGGCGGTGGCGGCGAGTGCCGCGGGGAGACGGCGTGATGTGCCCGCACGAAGCATCTCGCCGGCCACGAGCATCCCGCCGGCCAAGAACGCACGACGACTCACCCTGCCGACAACGTGGCGCCGGAATGGCATCATCGGTACACCCCCAGGTCCGAGGATCGGATCAATGAGTACCAGCACGCGGAATGGCCTCCTAGCGCTCGACGCTCTCCGAGGACGCTTCGAGGATCTCCTTGAGCTTGGCTAGTTCGACATCGATGAGCTTGATCTGCGCGTCGAAGAAATCGTCGGTGAAGCTCGCCGGTTGAAAGAAGGTCATCATGAACTCTGCGCCGTTCCCGTTGGGAATCACCCGGGCGTACACCGTCCAACTCGCCTGCGGATCGATGTAATCGTGATCGAGGATCCCATGGCGCGGGTCGGCCCGCAGCCGCAGCCGCGCGGCGCCATGGGGCGTGACCATGTCCCACCACTCCGGGTCCGCGGTGCGGCTCGTTGACTTGACGTTGACGATGGCCCAGCGCGGCCAATTACCCAGGTCGCACAAAAAGGCGTACGCGGCGCTCGGGTCGCAATCGATCCGCACAGTCTTGGTGATCGACCGCAGGGTGCCGTGTGCCTTGCGCGTCGCCTCCGCCCCATCGTGCCCATCGATTCTCACCGGGTTGTCCATGGCTCGCTCCTTTCGAGGCTTGCGGATCGGTCGCCCCAGTCAGCGAGACGATCGTGTCGATGACGTGATCTGTGGTCTTGATCACGGGTTGTTAGCTTCCTCCAATTGGGCGAAATGTGCTCGATACCTCGTCACCCGAGATGGCCGCGTGCCTCACCGGCTGGGACTCTCTACCCAGCCGGCGAATCCTGCAGTAACCGACGCAACCACCAGGCTCGCCGTGGAGGCCATCCGCTGCGCGACACCGAGAACGTTCCCGACGCGGGACGGCACGCTCCTTTTCGCACGTCGCCGACGGTCCGAACCGGCCGAGGGCCGGACGTGGATGTGGATCGCACTCAGCGACGCGTAGCGTTACTGGTCGCCGTTATGTCGTCGTTCGTCACCCCTTACATGGCGACCGCGGTCAACGTCGCCCTGCCGGCCATCGGACACGACTTCGGATTCAACGCGTTTTCGCTGAGTTGGGTCACGACCGCGTATCTCCTTGCCGCGGCGGTCTCTCTCGTCCCCCTCGGCCGAATCGGCGACCTGCGCGGGCGGAAGCGGATGTTCGTCGGGTGCATGGCGCTGTACACGGTCGCGACGCTTCTGTGCGCGTACGCGCCCTCGGCGGCATTGCTGATCGTCTTTCGCGCTCTCCAAGGGATCGGGGGCGGCACAATCTGGGGGATGGGCGCGGCAATCGTCGTCGCCGTGTACCCTGAGGCGGAGCGCGGCCGTGCGCTGGGGATCATCATCGCGTGTGTCTACGCCTCGCAGTCCATCGGGCCGTGGCTCGGCGGTTTGCTGGCGGAACACCTCGGATGGCGTTCGATCTTCATCACAACGGTGCCGCTGGGCGCCGCGACGATCGCGCTGACCCTGTGGCGCCTCCGTGGGGAATGGGCCCTCGGCCGACCGGAACGGTTCGATCTCCCGGGCGCATGCCTCTACGGCGCAATGCTGGTGGCGTTGATGTACGGGCTCACCCTGCTCCCAGCGCGCGCCGGCGCCGTGTTGGTTGCGGTCGGATTGGCAGGATGCGCCGCCTTCGTCCGGTGGGAGAACGCGATCCCACACCCGGTCCTGAACGTCCGGCTCTTCCTGGACAACCGCGTGTTCGCGTTCTCGAATCTGGCGGCCCTGCTGAACTACAGCGCCACATACGCGACGGCGTTCCTGCTGAGCCTCTATCTCCAGTACATCCGCGGCCTACCGGCGGATCGCGCGGGTGTGATCATCGTGGCCCAAGCCGTGGTGCAAAGCGCTTCGTCGCCGTTCGCGGGGCGGCTGTCGGACAATGTTGAGCCTCGTCTCCTCGCATCGGCGGGCATGGCGCTGACGGCGGCGGGGTTGTTTCTCCTGGGAACGATGCACGAGACCACCCGCATCTCGTTCATCTTGGGCAGCCTCGCCGTTGCCGGCCTGGGATTTGGGTTGTTCTCGTCGCCCAACACCAACGCCGTGATGAGCGCCGTTCCGGCGGAGATCTACGGCATCGCGTCCAACACGCTCGCCACGATGCGGCTCCTCGGGCAGATGCTGAGCATGGGAGTCGTCACGCTCGTACTCAACGCCTATCTCGGCAGCGCGGCGATCACGCCGGCCCTCCGCGGCCCGTTCCTTGCGGCGACGCGAACATCGTTCATCGTGCTGGGTGCGCTCTGCGTGATCGGCCTCGTCGCATCGATGCTGCGCGGCGAGCGTCGCGAGGCCGGCGAGCGGTGAACCGCGACATCGCACGGCGCTGCGTACGAACCGCGACGGATCCGTCGCTTGGCCGGACAACCGAGGCCCAAACAGCGAAGGAGCAGCCCACCCGAGAGCATGGGCCGCTCGTTCGCTGCGGCATTGGTTCCACTCCGTGGTCCCCCGACGCCGCGCGAATGCCCAAGGCCAGAGGACTTTACGAATAGTGCTGGAAGGTCAGGGTCAGCCGCTCGGGTCCACCCCTGGTCTTGCCATCTATTTCTTGTGGAGGTGTTGACCATGCGCTACCTCGTGATCGGGAAAGCCACGAACTTCACACAAGGGATGCAGCCGCCGCAAGTCGCTCAGATGATCGACAAGCTCATCGTGCCGAGCTTGGAGACGCTGGTAAAGTGGGAACGCGAAGGCCGCATCCATGGGGGAACGCTGGCAGGACGACGCGGCAATTGCATGATTATCGAAGCCGCCTCCAACGATGAACTCAACGAACTGCTGCCGACGCTGCCGTTCTGGGGCCTGCTCGAATGGGAGATCACCCCACTCGCAGGTTTCGAGAACACCGTAAAGCGCACCCGAGGTATGAGCGAGCGGTTAAAGAACCTTCAGCTGTAACGCGAACGCAGGGTCGGGGAGCGGGGTGTTCGACTGCTCCCCACTTTTATGGCCTACTCGACTTCCGCGATTAGATATACGGACGTCGTATAGTCGAGCGGTCCCCGACAGTATCCGCCAACGGTTTCGCACAAAGTCATACACCAGTCGCCGGATGCCACCCCTGGGGCAGCAGTTTGGATCCTTCGGTCCGTAGAGCGGGAACATCCGATAAATCTTCCCGCCCTCGACCGAATATTGATCATGCCCCATATACCCTCTCGCCGCATCTGGGGACAACCCGGCCACCGCGTGACGACGAAGGGTTGTGCCTGTCCACTCGAGGATCAAGAGAGAACCGTACGCGCCACTGCCCCCCGACTGCGTCGCGACGATCACCTGCGGGTGAGAGCCGGCAGTCAAATCTGCTAACCAGGCGGCGACAACCCGGTTTGGCGCATCGTCGGAGACCGTGGCTCTATGCGCGCCAGACGCGCGCACAGTGACCGTGATCTTCTTCATCGGCGCGGGACCATCCCGCTGCGTCACCCGCGCCGTGATTCCAGACAACGATAGCGTCTTGTCGAAGAGTACCGTCCCCGCACTCGCAGCTACCGCCAGAAGTAGCGTGAACGCGAACGTCATCGATACCCGTCGCACTGGTCCCTCCCGCTTTCTCCTGGCTGACCCCGCGCGCGCCCGCCGTTTGCCTCGGAACCTCCGGCGGGGTGGCGCCCGCCGCCGTGCTACTGCCGCGCCATGGCCAAGTGGAGGCGGTCCTCGGGTTTGATCAGGTGGTCGTGGACATCCGTCCCGGTGTCGATCCGCACCCAGTTGATCGTGCCGGTGAAGCTGCTGGTCTTCACGGCATAGTCGTCCGTCACCGGCGTCCCGGTATCCCGTCCCACGTCGGTCGTCTCATCGGCAGAAAACGCGAACGGGACCGTCCGTTCAACGCGCCCCATCCCGACCTTCTCGCCATCGTAGTAGAGGGAGAGGAGGCCACCCTTGGCCAATCCGCCCCCATCGTAGGCGAACTCTGCCCGGACTTGGTGCTTGCCGGCCGGAATTGCGCGGTCGGTCCCGATGTGGTAGGTCTCGAAGCCGCAGAGGTTATAGGCAAATTTCGCCTTGCCGCTCTTAACGTAGAAGCTCCAGCCGGCGAAGTACCCGCCTTGGTGGATGATGACGCCCTCCGCGCCGCCTTTCGGCACCACGATCTCGGCCGTGACGGAGAACGACTTGTTCTTGACGTTGACGACGCTGTTCTCAGACAGACGTCCCATCCCGCCGAACAGCAGTTGCGAGTTGCCCTTGACCAGCTGCGGACGGCCGGCGAGGTCGGCGTTTATACGCTCCGCCATTCGGTCGTCGAGCGGGATCACGTTGTACTTGGTCGCTTCGATGAGCCAGAGGCGCTGTAGCTCCCGGAGTTTCTCTGGAAACTGTTTTGAGACGTCGTTGGCCTGGGTCCAGTCCTTCGTGCCATCGTACAGTTCCCACACGTCCTCGTCGAAGGCGGGCAGTTGCACGGCACCAATGATCCAGGGCGTGCGGTGCTTGGTGACCGCCGACCAGCCCCGGAAGTAAATCCCACGGTTGCCAACCATCTCGAAGTACTGGAGGTCGTGCCGCTCGGGGGGCCTTGGCGTCATCGAACGAGTACCGCATGCTGGTCCCCTCGAGCGGGCTCTGCAACACGCCGTTGACCATCACCGGCTGGGGCAGCCCCGCCACGTCCAAGATGGTTGGCGCCACGTCGATCACGTGGCAAAACTGCGAGCGGATCTCGCCCTTCGCCTTGATCCCCTTGGGCCAGTGCACGATCGCGCCATTCCGGGTGCCGCCCCAGTGAGAAGCCACCTGTTTGGTCCACTGGTAGGGCGTGTCCATGGCGTGCGCCCAGCCCACCGCGTAATGGTTGTACGCTTCCGGGGTGCCGAGTTTATCGACGCGGGCCAGCAGAAATTCGGGCGTCTCTACCCCGGGAACTTGCGCCAAAAACTCATTGAAGGTGCCATTCAAGGTCCCTTCGGCTGAAGCGCCGTTATCACCAATGATCACGTAGATCAGCGTGTTCTCGAGGATCTCCAGGTCCTTGAGCGTAGCCAGCAGCCGGCCGACGTGGTGATCGGTGTGCTCGAGGAATCCGGCATAGACCTCCATCTCGCGCGCCAGCACCGGCTTGAGGGCGGCAGGCATCGCCTCCCAGGCGGGGATGTCCGTGGGGCGGGCGGTCAGCCGCGCATCCTGGGGGATCACGCCGAGTTCCTTCTGCCGCTTGAACGTGCGCTCCCTCAGCGCGTCCCACCCGTCGTCGAACTTGCCCTTGTACTTGTCCGCCCACTCCTTCGGCACGTGGTGGGGAGCGTGGGTGGCGCCGGGCGCGAAGTACATGAAGAACGGCTTGTCCGGCATCAGCGCCTTCTGCTGGCGCACCCAGGCGATCGCTTTGTCGGTCATGTCCTCGGTGAAGTGGTAGCCCTCCTCCGCCGTCTTAGGCTGCTCGACCGGCGTGGTGCCCTCGTAGATCGCGGGGTCATACTGGTTCGTCTCACCGCCGATGAAGCCGTAGAAGTACTCGAACCCGCCGCCGCCGGTCGGCCATTGGTCGAACGGGCCCATCGGGCTCGTCTGCCACACCGGCACCTCGTGGCACTTCCCGAACTGGGCGGTGGAGTATCCGTTCAGTTTGAGAGTGAGCGGGAGCGGGGCTTTGGTGTTCGGGATGAGTGAGTTGTTGCCCGGGGCGGACGTCGCCATCTCGGTAATGCCGCCGAAGCCGACCGAGTGGTGGTTGCGGCCGGTGAGGAGCGCGGCGCGGGTGGGCGAGCACAGCGCCGTCGTGTGGAACCGGTTGTACCGCAGGCCGTTCGCGGCGAGCCGCTCGAAGTTCGGCGTCCGGCATGGCCCGCCGAACGCGCTCGAGGCGCCAAACCCCACATCGTCCAGGAGGACGATGAGCACGTTGGGTGCCCCCTGCGGCGGCCGCAGCGGCTCGATGGGAGGGTATTTCGTGGCCGGATCCTTCGCGTCGTACGTGGTCAGCCCGACCTGCGGCCTGTCGGGGACCGGCAGGATCTCGCGCAATTGTACGTCGGGTCGTGTCGCCATGAGTTCCTCCTACGCAGGGATAGACGTCCACCCCGTGATGTCGGTGGGAAGGCTCTGCCACTGTCGGCTCGTGCCATCTGTACGCGGCGACCATGTATCTATCCTGCCGGGATCTGGGTATGTCTCCGATGCCGTACCGTTACTGAGCTTCTCGCTCGCGATGACCGACGCGCCGGAGGAGCTCGTCGTGGAGGTCGTCCACGTCGAGATGCCGCCACTCCATCAGGTGACCCCATCGCTTGAGCGCGCACAGCCGGCCCCCGAGCCGGCGGACGTGCGCGATGTCGGGCATGGCGTTCCATCTGGGCGCCACTGACTCAGAAGCTCGCGCCGTGAAGGTGCGGGCTCTCATATACCATCCGCTACCATCCGCGCCGTGCCGAGTCCGGCTCAAACGCAGTCTCCTGGTTGCGCTGACGTCAGGATATTTCTGCGGGTGCCCGGTGCGGGAACGGATATCAGAAGTTGCGCGACCGTGACGCCGGGCGCAGGTCGACATCGTGCAACGCAATGCCGGTCTCGGATCGAAACCGTACCCCCTCCGCCTGGTACCGGGCGTGCACTCGTTTGATGAACTCGTGCTTGACTGTATCTTGGCTGCCGATGCTCTGTGCTTTGAGCACGACGGTGAAATCAATGCTCGCGTCCCCGAACGTGTGGTACCTAAGGACCGGCACGAATCCAGGCAGGCTTCCGGGCGCTGCCGCCAACGCCTCGCGCGCAACGTCGAGCGTGATACGCTCCACGGTCGCCAGGTCGCTCTCGTAGCTGACCCCCAGCCGAACGGGCACGACGACCTCGCGCTCCGGCTCGTCGTAATTCGTAACCGTCGCAGAGGCTAGCTTGGCATTGGGGACGATGATCAGGTTGTTGAGGCCTTCGCGAAGTTTGGTGCTTCGCCAAGTGATGTCGATGACCGTTCCTTCCTCGCCCGTGGCGAGCTTCACGTAGTCGCCGGGGCCGGATGTGGCGGGCGGTGATGATGTAGAGCCCGGAGAACAGATTCGAAAGCGCCTCCTGCAGGGCCAGAGCCACCGCCAACCCGCCGACCCCGAGCGCGGTCAAGATCGGTGTGACTGCGATGCCCAGCGACTGGAGGCCGATGAGCGTTCCAACTAGAAAGACGAGCAACTGGCGGTCGGGATAGGCCTCCTGCAAGAACGCGATGAGATGTTCCGGACTACACAGCACAGCGCCCACAGATCCGACGAATTGGCGGCAAACCCGACGATCACACTCACCCACGCGCGAGGTGGGGTCCAGCAACAAAGACTCGCGACGGCAAACGGGTTGCGCATGCGGAAGTCCCGCTCCGGCCGGCGCAGGCGGTGAGGATCGGTGAGGACCCGGAGGGTGGGCCGCGTGGGGGGCGGGCCCGCGGCGTGCGCGCGTCTCACCCGGGGATCGGATCAGTGCACTCGCGCGTGGCGTCCCTGGGGCACAGCGGCCACCTCCCTCCCTAACAGGCCCCGTCGTGGCCCCGGTATGTTATACTTGACATACATGTAAGACAAGGAGGGGCGTCGATGTCGGTCCTCGTGTCGTTCCGCGTCCCGGACACCACCGCCCGGGCCCTGGATCAGGTGGCGCGCGCCACCGCTCGCTCGCGCACGTATCTCCTGCTCCGTGCGCTCGACGCGTACTTGGACGAGCACGCGGACGCGCAAATCGCGCTCGACCGGCTGCGCGATCGCCAGGACCCGGTGATCGCGGCTGAGGCGGTCTGGGGACCGCGGCCAGCGCACCACCCCGCCGTGTCCCGGGCACCCCGAACCCACGTGGCGGCCCGGCGTCGCGCGCCTCGGCGGCGGTGACGATTGTCTACAAAGCGTCCGTCCGAGGCGACCTAGCCCGGATTGATCCCGTACAGCGACAGCGCATCCGGGCAGGGATCGAGCGCGGGCTGCGGTCGGACGGGCACGATGGCGAAGCGCTCCGCGGACCGTTCGCGGGTCTGTACAGGCTCCGCGTCGGGGCGTATCGGGTGATCTACGCACGGGTGAACACTGACTATCTCGTGTTGCGCATTGCGCACCGGCGGAACGTGTACCGCCGGCGCTAAGCATCTCCGGCGCACTGGTGCACGCCAATCACAAAAGGGGGACACACGATACCAGGATCACTGCGGAAGCAGGACGGGCGGTGGGTGACCGTGATCGATGTGGGGCGGGATCCGGTGACGGGCCGGCGCCGCCAACACTGGCGCGCGCACCGCAGGCGGCAGGCCGCCGTGGCGCACCTCACGGCCACGGCTGGCGCGGTGCAGGCGGGCGCGTACGTGGCGCCGACCAAGCTCCGCACGGGCGAGTTCCTCGAGCGCTGGCTGCGCGATTATGCCGCGACCTGGAGTCCCACGACGCTCGACGGCCACCGGCGGGCCATTGCGCAGCGGCTCATCCCGGCCCTCGGTTTGCCGGCGTGCCGCAGCGCGTCGCGCAGGAACGGCTCGGGCATAGCTCGGCTCGGATGACGCAGGAGGTCTATCAGCACGTCCTCGCAGGCCAGCACCGCCAAGTCGCGCTTCAGGTCGAGGAGGCGCTGTTCCAGGCCGCGGGCACGAGGAGCGCGCCGGTCTCGTAACCCCTCGCCTCGCTCCGCCTCCGCGCGGCCGCTCAGGACCATCCCTGGGCGGCCGATTCGCGTTTGCTCGACGCTCTGTATCGTCGTGCTGTGTGAGAGGTGGGGCAGCTTGTGAGGTTTCTGTGAGGTGAAGACCGTCTGGCCGGCTATTGGGAAGATAGGATCGCGCTGAAGGCCTTGATTTACTTGGTGGGCGCGCGAGGACTTGAACCTCGGACCTCTTCCGTGTCAGGGAAGCGCTCTGACCCCTGAGCTACGCGCCCGGCCCCGATGCCTCGCATAATACGGAAACGCCCGAAAGGCGTCAAGGAAACCGTTTCGTGAGACGCGCGCTGTCCTCCTCGCCGTTGAGGTCGCAGACATCTACGCCGGAGACTTTCATCTCGTCGCGTGGGAAGGCGCGATCAATGCGTTTCTCCATATGATCCGCGTGGCATTTCGGCCTACGTCCCCTACGTCTCTGCTGCGCGTATGGCAGCATATGGCGATGAGGATCAAAGGCAAGGGTGCGTACGAGACGCCACTATGCGTGAACGACCTGCCGTAGCTCGGCCGAGGCAGCGGGATCTTTCGCGTGCAATCCGACATGATGAATCCCAATCTGATCGCGAGAAAATGGGCGAGCTCGCCGGCCGTGCACGTTCCTGGTAACATGCTGAGGGAATCGGACGAAAGTCTTGCGGATGCTACGCGGGAAGCAGCCAGACGACGCAGGAGAAGGCGGGACGAATGGATCGCGCGCTATTTCTCACGCTCAACGGACTCGCGACAACCCCCTGGATCGGACGGGATGCTGCGTACGTAGCACAATACGGGATCGTGTTCTATCCGTTGCTGTTGCTGGGGCTGTGGATACGCGGTCGGGGCACTCCCGAGCCGCGACGACGGATACTCCTACGCGCGTTGTTCGCCGCGGTCTTTGCGTTGGGGGTCAACGTGCTCTTGAACGTCGCGTTCCCTCGCCCGCGCCCCTTCCTCGTGCTTCCCGCTCATGTCTTGGGCGCGCGTCCGCACGACCCCTCGTTTCCGAGCGATCATGCGGCGTTTGCGTCGGCGATCGCCATCGTGCTGCTGATGTGGGGCGACAGGACGTGGGGCACGGCAAGTGCCATCGGTGCGCTGATTATCGGAGTGTCGCGAATCATTATTGGCGTTCACTATCCGACCGACATCCTCGGCGGCTTCCTCGTCGGGATGGTCTGCGCCGCCGTCACGTTCAGCGCCGCGGCCTTGCTCCGCCCGGTGCTGGACTTCGTCATCGCCGTCGCGCGGTGGGCGCACCTCACCTAAACCGTTGGCTGGAAGTCCGCGGTCGTGCAGGGCTGGGGACCGAAGCCCTCTACCCCGCGCACATCACCGAACGGGATGGCGGGCAGATCGTCAGCCACCGGCTATGCGGCCACTCGACGCGCGGCTTCGGCGTGGAGTGAAAGCGCTGGACTCGAGAAATCGCGCCGGACGCAAGGCATCGGCTCACGCGCGGCGAAGTAACCGTGCCGTGACACGGCGGTCAAACGGCAAAACGGCCGCGCGCATCGCGGCGCTCCTCAAGGGCACGGCGGCAGTGCTTGTGGCCGTGTTCGTGGCGCCCGCCGCCGCTCCGCCTCGGTCCTACGCCGTTACCAGCACACCGCTGGTGCGGACCGGGCTCGACGTGTTCCTCGAAAATCCTCCGGAAATCGTGCGCGGCAAGCGCGTGGGCCTGATCACAAACCCCAGCGGCGTCGATGAACAACTGCGCAGCACCGCGGACCTCCTGGCCGCGGATCATGATATTCGTCTCGTCGCGCTCTTTGGCCCGGAGCACGGTGTACGCGGAGATCAGAGCGCCGGGGCACCCGTCAGGAACAGCGTTGACGCGGAGACCGGCCTCCCCGTCCTCAGCCTGTACGGAGCCACGCGCAAGCCGACGCCCGCGATGCTCAAGGGCGTCGACGTCCTGGTCTTCGACATCCAAGATGTCGGCGCACGGTTCTACACCTACATGTCGACGCTGGCCTACGCGATGCAGGCCGCGGCCGCGCAAGGCATCCCTGTGGTCGTGCTGGACCGGCCCGATCCGCTGTCCGGTGACCTGGTCGCGGGACCCGTCCTGGAGTCCAAGTGGACCTCGTTTTTCGGCCTCTATCCCATGCCGATCCTGTATGGGATGACGATCGGCGAGCTGGCGCGGTTCTTCAACGGCGAATTTGGTATCGGCGCGAAGCTAACAGTCGTGCCGATGGACGGCTGGCGCCGCTCCATGTGGTTCGATCAAACAGGCCTGCCGTGGGTCATGACGTCCCCCGGCATCCCCCATTTCCGCACGGCCGTTCTGTATCCGGTGACCGGCCCGATCGGCGACACAAATCTCTCGGTGGGCGTGCTGACCACGGAGCCGTTTGAGCTCACGGGCGGCACGTTCATTCAACCGTGGCGTCTGCGCGCCGCCCTCGAGGCGCGGAAGCCGGGCGGCGTCGCATTTCGCGCGGCGTACTGGCGGGGCGAACCATGGACGGACACCGGGGGCCCCGAGTATGGCGGCGTCGAGATCCGCGTGACGGACCGCGCGGCGTACCGGCCCGTCGACCTCATGATCCAGATTCTCTACACGGTGCACCAGCTCTATCCCGGGCAGTTCCACTGGGGTGCATCCTCAGGCGGCACGTACACGTTCGACCTCGACATGGGGACGGATCAAGTGCGACTGAGCCTCGCGGCGGGCAAGACCCCGGAGCAGATCGAGGAACAGTGGGTCCCGGGGCTGGAGCGATTCCTCAAGATCAGGGAAAAGTATCTCCTTTATCACTGACCCCTCTACACTCACGCCGGGCCCGGTCGGTCGCGGGCTCGAGATGCCACCCGCCCCAGCCGTGATCCCTCGTCAGCCATCGGAGACGCGCGTCGAGCCTCGTCACAGCCGAGGCTCGATGGCTGCGCGCACCTCTGTTGATGGCACGACGGGCACGATTTCAAACTCAATCAGGTCGCCCCACTCCAACACCCACTGCTGCAGCAGGCGGGCGTCGTCACACTCCATGATCTGAAAACACCGATCAAAGTTCGCCTCGATCCAGCTGCCCACGTAACGAAGCCCGTCCGGCATCGCCCGCCCGCGATCACGCAGGCGCCGGTAGACCGCGCGGGCGTCACGGTTTCGAAACCGCTCGATCACCATGAACTGCATCGTGCCGCTAGTGGGCCTCGACCGCTTCCTTTTGTTTGCGCGCCTCCGCGGTCACCTTGTCGGCGATGTGCGACGGCACCTCGGCGTAGTGCGAGAACTCGAGCTCAAACGTACCCCTCCCGCCCGTGAGCGAGCGGAGGTCCGACGCGTATCGCAGCATCTCCGCCATGGGAACCTGCGCCCGGACGGTCGTGGTGCCGTCGCCGGCGGATTCCATCCCCTGGATGTGCCCGCGCTTGGCGTTGAGGTCGCCGATGATGTCGCCCATCTGCTCCTCGGGCACGCTCACGGCGACGGTGGCGACCGGCTCCAGCAGCACGGGCTTGGCGTCCTGCATGGCCTTCTTGAAGGCCATCGAGCCCGCGATTTTGAACGCCATCTCGGAGGAGTCGACGTCGTGGTAAGAGCCGTCGACGAGGGTAATGCGCACGTCGACCACCTGGTATCCTGCGACCACGCCCTCGTCCATCGCCTCCTTGATGCCCTTCTCGACCGCCGGGATGTACTGCCGGGGGATGGCCCCGCCGAAGATCTTGTCCACGAACTCGTAGCCGCCGCCGCGAGGCTTGGGATCGAGCTCGATCCAACAATCGCCGTACTGCCCCCGCCCGCCGGTTTGCTTCTTGTACTTGCCCTGCACCCGCGCATGGGCCCGCACGGTCTCTCGATACGGAACGCGCGGCACGGAGAGCATGACGTCCACGCTGAACTTCCGCCGGAGTCGATCGGCCACGATCTCCAGGTGGGACTCGCCCATGCCGGCGATCACGGTCTGGTGCATCTCGTTGGCGCGCTGCACGGTGAGGGTGTGGTCCTCCTCGATCAGGCGGCCCAGCGCCGTGCCGAGCTTGTCCTCGTCCGCCTTGCTCTTCGGTTGAATCGCCATCGAAATGGCCGGCCGGGGAAATTCGATCGGCGGCAGCGTCACCGCCTTGTCCTTGTCCGTGAGCGTGTCGCCGGTCGCGGTGTCCGCCAGCTTTGCCACGGCGGCGATGTCCCCCGCCGGCACCTCGGCGACGGGCTCCTGATGCTTGCCGCGGACCAGGAGCAACTGGCCGATCCGCTCCATCTTGCCCTTGGCCGCATTCCAGACCTGCGTGTCCGAGTGCAGCGTGCCTGAGACGACCCGCAGGTACGACAGCTTCCCCACGTACGGGTCGGCCATCGTCTTCCACACCTGCGCGGCGAGCGGGCCGGCCTGATCCGGGCTGAGCGTCACTTCCGCGCCCTTCGCGTCCTTGGCCTTGACCGGTTCCCGCTCGGGCGGCGCCGGGAGGAGCCTGACCAACTCGTCCAGGAGGGCCGCCACGCCGCGCCCGCGCGTGGCGGCAACGCACAGAACCGGCACCAGCGAACCGGCGCGGACGCCCGCGTGGAGGCCCCGCAGGAGCGCCTCCTCGGGAAGCGCGCCCTGCTCCAGATACGTCTCCGTGAGTGCCTCGTCGGTCTCCGCAACCGCTTCCGTGAGGCGCTCTTGGGCGGCCTTGGCCGCGGCGAGCACGTCGGTCGGGACCTTGTCGGCCGGCATCGGCCCGGCGTCGCCGTAGGCCTGCATCGTGAGCACGTCCACGACGCCCGCGAACGATGCTTCTGCGCCGATGGGCCACTGCAGCGCGACCACGTGGCGGCCAAATTTGGCCTGCAGCGCCTCGAGGGTTCCGGCGAACGTCGCGTTCTCCCGATCCATGCGCGTGATCGCGATGAGCCGGCTCAGGTGCGCGCGGGCGGCCAGCGCCCACACCTTTTCCGTCTGCACCTCGACACCGGCCAGCGCGTCGACGGCCACGAGCACGCCTTCCACGGCCGCCAGCGCGCCCGTCACCTCGCCGATGAAGTCGGGATAGCCGGGAGTGTCTATCAGATTCAGCTTGTGATCCTGCCACTCCAGCGGGGCCACCGAGGCGCTGATCGTGATCTTGCGGCGGACTTCCTCGGGGTCGAAATCCGTCGCGGTCGTGCCGTCCTCGACCCGACCCTGGCGGTCGATGGCTTTGGCGGCGAACAGCATCGCCTCCACGAGCGATGTCTTGCCGGTACCGCCATGACCGGCCACGGCAACGTTCCGAATGCGATCGTGTGTGTACGGCTTCACGGCGCGCCCTCCCGTTGGAGCGTCTCGGTCCGGCCCGAGAGATCGCCGCACGGCGTCCGCGTGCCCCGCGGCGTCCCCCACGATCGGGAAGCCGGCGGGCGCCGGCGACACCGCGACCGGACGGCTAGTATCCCAGAGCCGTGTTCACGACATTCCTCAGCGGTTGTCCGGCCAGGTAGCGCCGGAGATTGTCGCAAAAGAGGGCGACCATGTGATCTGTATACCCAGGGAACCCGCCGGAGACGTGCGGGGACACGATCACCGTGGGGAGCGTCCACACCGGGCTCGTCGCGGGGAGCGGCTCTTCGACGAAGACATCCAGGCCGGCCCCGCCCAGGTGACCCTGCCGGAGGGCTTGGATCAACGCCGGTTCGTCGATGAGCTGGCCCCGGCCGATGTTCACCACAAACGCCCCGCGCGGGAGCAGCGCCAACTCGCGCGCCCCGAGCAATCCTCGTGTCTCCGGGGTCAGCGGCAGCGTCACGGCAAGCACGTCGGCAACGCGCAACACGTCGTCGAGCGCCTCAGGCGGGAACACGCGCTCCACCCCGTCGGGCGGCGGGCCCACGTGTCGCCGCGTGCCCCAGACGCGCATCCCGAACGCGGCCGCACGCCGTGCGACCGCACGCCCGATCGTCCCGAGGCCGAGCACTCCCATCGTCGAGCCCGCGAGCAGCCGGACGGCGCGCAACTCACCGTGGCCCCACGCGCGACGCTGCTGGTACTCAAACAGCTCGCGCAAGCGGCGGGTGTGCGCCAGCGTGAGCGCAAGCACGTGCTCGGCGATCGTCTCGCCGTGAATGTGCGTGTTGGTGACAATGATCTCGGTGCCGGCGACGTCGGCCGTCAGATTTTCCACGCCGGCGCCTCCCTGGTGCACCCACTTGAGGGCACGGGAGCGCGTGGCGCCGTCGCGCAGGGGCCGGAATCCCAAGATGACCTCTGCCTCGGGCGCCTCGTCGTGCCACGTGGCGCGGTCCCGGACCCGGAGGACCCGGACACGGGGATCCACCGCCTCGATCTCCTTGATGTACTGCGGGCCGAGGCTCTGCAGCACGGCGACCACGCACGCGCGCGCCCCGGCGGTCTCAGGCGGCATCGCGCGCCACCTCGCGAAGACGGCCGACCACGAATTGCCCGTCGAGCGCCGCCAGCAGCCACCCGGCCTGGGGCCCCGAATCCTTGCCGAGAAAGGCTTGATAGATCGCGCCAAAGGCTTCGCGGGGCGGGAGCCCTATTTCGGCTCGAAGCTCGTGGAGCCGCGCGTGCAGTTCCTCGCCGGTCCACGACACGGAGCCGCCCGCGACGCGGCGACGCTCATCTCCTGGAACGCGCGCCGTATGCCCCGCGGGCGTTCCGCCATCCGGCGCCACGGGCACGGCGGCGCCCGGCCCCGCCTCCAGCGCGTCGGCCACCCGGGCGAGATAGCGGCGTTGCCCCGCGGTCAACAGGCGCGCGCCCTGCGGCACCGTGTCCCGCACCGCGAACTTGTAGTGCTCCGGCGCATACGTGGCCAGCCAGCGTCGGGCGTCGGTCATGCGATGGGTGAGCTCCTCCCGATCCGCGTCGGTCAGCGGCGATCCTTTATCGCGCGCGACCGCCCGCGCCGTCTCAACCGCCGGCATCTGGATGAGGTAGACGACTTTAATGAATCGCGGCCGGTAACACCGCGGCGGATCGGATTCGACGCGCGCGAAGTGAAACGTCCGCACGAGGTCGGGGTTTTCGGTCTCGCCGAAGTAGGCCGCAGCGGCCCGATCGTACTCGTCATACAGATTAGGGATGGTGTCGCCCGCCGGGTCGAACTCCACCTGGCGGCGCGGTACCGGCCGCACGATCAGGAACCGCGCCAGTTCCGCGCGCAGCACCTGGAGGATCTCGGAGGCGGTGGCGCCCACGGCCTTGGACGTGCTCATCTTCTTGCCGCCGTACAGCAGAAACTCATACGCGAACGCAAACGGCGCCGGCCGTCCGAACACCTGCGCGCTCACTGCCCGGGCAACGTCGTGCGTCCCGCCCCGCGTCATATGATCCTTGCCCGCCCCTTCCACCGTCACGCCGAGGGCGGCCCACTTCGCCGGCCACTCCACGCGGTAGAGGAGCTTGGCCCCGCCGCCAAACGGCGACCGCTTGCCGCGATAGCCGCATCCCTGTGCCCATGCGACATGGTCGGGCGCACAGTAGTACTCCACCTCTCGTCCGTCCCAGGCCGTCACGGCGGTCGTCCCGATCCGGCCGCAGCGCTCGCACAGCACCTGCACGGGCCACCACTGGGCGCCGATCCGTTTGCTGTGCGTCACCTCTCGGTAGATCGTCCGGATCGCGTCCACCTGGTCCAGCGCCCGGCGGATCCCGTCGTCGAACCGTCCCGCACGATACATGTCCGACGTGCGGTAGATCGTCGGATGCGCGCCGAGGTGGTTGAACGCGTCGGCGAACTCCGCCGCGTAATAGTGGCCATAGCTCGGAGCCTGTCCGTCGGGGGACGGGATCATCGCAAACGGCATGCCCATGTACTGCGCGTAGTGCGGCAAGGCCGGAGGGAGGTCGTCCATCGGATCGTAGTCGTCGAACCCGTACAGGAACGTCGTGTCCGTCCCCGCTTCGCGCAACGCCCGCGCGACGCAGTCGTGCATGAGCACGCCGCGCAGGTGCGCGACCGGCACGTGGCCGGACGGCGTCTTGGAGTCGTTTACGACGTGCGGGCCGGATGACGACGCGAGCAGTTCCTCTGCCAGCAGATCAACCCACATCGCGTCTACCTTCTCGCCGGCGCCGCGGGCTTCCTCCGGAGCAGCTCTTCGCGCGCCTCGCCGACGAAGTAAAACGACCCCGTGATCACGAGCACGTCGTCCGGACCGGTGCGGCGCTGCGCCTCGGCGAGCGCCGGGCGCCAATCGTCGATCGCCGCCACGTCGGCCGTGTACCGCCGCACTTCGTCCGCGAGGTCCGCGGCCGGCAGCGCGTGCGGGTTGTCCGGCCGCGTCGTCACCACCGCCGCCGCGAACGGCGCGATCAATGCGGTCACCGTCCGGAAATCTTTCGTCGCGAGCATCCCAAACAACAGCACGAGCCGCCGGCCCCCGAGGAGCTCCTGCAGCGTGTCCCGGAGCGCCGTCATGGACGCGGGATTGTGCCCCGCGTCCACGATGGTGTACGGCCGTGTGCCCATGACCTCAACGCGCGCGGGCCAGCGCACGGCGCCGAGGCCGGTGCGGATCGCCTCGGCGGCCGCCGGGACGCCGACATCCGCCAGCGTTTCGATTGCCGCGACGGCGGTGGCGGCATTCTGTGCCTGATGGCGGCCGAGGAGCGGTACGCGCACCTCATACCGGCCGCGGCGGCCCTCGATCGCCGCCCGGATGCCGTGGAGCGAAGCTTCGTGCAGCGCGACGCGAACGTCGCGGCCGACGAGCACCAGGTCGGCCTGGGATGCGGCGCAGGTGTCCGCGATCACCGCGCCCGCCTCGTCGGGCTGCGGCGCCGAGACGACGCGGCCGCGGGGCCGGATGATGCCGGCCTTCTCCCGCGCGATCGCGTCCAGCGTCGTGCCGAGCAGGTCGGTGTGATCGTAACTGATCGGCGTGATCACGGATACGATCGGCTCGAGGGTATTGGTCGCGTCGAGACGGCCGCCGATCCCGACCTCCACCACCGCGACATCGACATTGCGCCGGACGAAGTGCGTAAACGCCGCGGCCACGGTGACTTCCACGTAGGTCGCCAGCCCCCACGGCCCCCGGCTTCCCGCCTCCACCGCGGGCCGGATCTCCGACAGCAACGCGGCCAGTTCGGGCTTCTCGATCATGCGGCCGTCGACCTGAATGCGCTCCCGGTAGTCCACGAGGTGCGGTTTCACGGCCAGGCCGACGCGGTAGCCCGCCTGCTTCAAGATCTCCGCCATCATCACCGCGACGGAACCCTTGCCCTTGGTGCCGGCGATGAGCACGGCGCGCAACCGCGCCTGCGGGTCCCCCAGGCGGGCGAGCAGATCGCGCATGCGGGCGAGCTTGACCTCGGTGTACGGCCGTCGGGGCCGGTCGGGCTGGATCAGCCCGTCGAGGTACCGAAGCGCGTCCTCGTAGGTCACGAGCGTTCCTCGAGTTGACGGCGCGCGGCGGCGACCGTGTTTTCAAGGAGCATGGCGCGCGTCATCGGCCCGGTGCCGCCGGGCATCGGCGTGATGGCACCGGCCACCTCGCGAACGCCGTCGAAGTCGACGTCACCGACGACGGCGCCGTTCACGCGACTCACCCCGACGTCGATGACGACGGCCCCCGGCTTGACCATCTCCCGCCGGATCAGGCGCGCCTGGCCGACCGCGCTCACGACGATGTCCGCCCGCCGGACATGGTGCGCCAGGTCGGCGGTGCGGGAGTGGCAGAGCGTCACGGTCGCGTGCCGCTGGAGCAGCAGCAGCGCCGTGGGCTTCCCGACGAGCGTACTGCGGCCGATGACGACGGCGTCGCTCCCGGCGATGTCCACGCCCGCCGCGTCGATCAGCGCGAGCACGCCGAGCGGGGTGCAGGGCACGAGCCCGGCGCGGCCGCGCAGCAGGCGCCCAAGATTCGCCGGCGTCAGGCCGTCCACGTCCTTGTCGGGATCGATCCGCTCGAACACCGCTTCCGCGTCGATCTGCGGCGGCAGCGGGACCTGCTGGAGGATGCCGTGCACGTCCGGGCGTCCGTTGAGCTCGTCGATCAACGCCAGCAGCTCCGCGGTCGGCGTGGCCGCCGCAAGGTGGAACGTTTCAGAACGGATGCCGATGCGGCCCGCGTCGCGGGCCTTGCTCCGCACGTACGAGTGGGACGCCGGGTCGTCGCCGACGAGGATCGCGGCGAGGCATGGCGCCACGCCGTGTCTCGTGGCAAACGCCTGCACCGCGGCTGCAAGCGCCGCCGTGCGGGTGCGTCTGAGCGCGTCGCCGTCGAGAATCTTGGCCGCCACAGGATCGCTCCGAGATTCCGTCGCTGAATGCGCGGGCGGGCCGTCGTGCGGCCCGCCGCTTAACATGCGATCTTCCGCGGTGTCAGTTGACCTCGGCCTTGAGGTCTTTACCCGCCGTGAACGACGCCACCTTTCTCGAAGGGATATGAATCCTGTCCCCGGTTTTGGGATTGCGGCCTTCGCGAGGCGCCCGAGCCTTCACTTGAAACGTTCCAAACCCGACCACGGTGACCTTCTCGCCTCGCCGCAAGGCGCCTGTGATACTGGCGAACACGGCGTCCACGGCGGCCATGGCCTGCTTTTTTGTCTGACCCGTGCCTAGGGCCACCTGGTCGGCCAGTTCTTCCTTGTTCATTCCCCGGACGCCCCCTGCTGCGCCCTGTGGACGGCGCCTCGGACGGGATACACCCCTACTTCGCTGGACACACCGCCTGTCCCTGGGCCCGTCGGAACGCGCGCGGCGAAGCACGAACGTGGAGCGGGAGACGGGAATCGAACCCGCATCGCCAGCTTGGAAGGCTGGCACTCTACCATTGAGCTACTCCCGCCCGTCGCGACCCGCAGGGGCGGACCGCACGTACCACAGACGCCGCCGGATGAACCGCGCGGCTCGACCCTACTATAACAGATCGCCGCGGGGAGCTCACACTGAAGCCGCGCCACCGGAACAACGACTGACTGTTCGCCGAGGAGCGCACTGACATTTCTCAATGACCTGACAGGCCCGCCAGGCCCGCGGTGCGCGGATCAGATCGCGAGATGCGTTGAGACGGTGGGCTGTCCTCTTCGGAGGAGGGATGGGACTAGGAAGCGACCGTCAGCGACGACGGACGACGCAGCGGATCGATGATCTCGCCCTCGAACAGGGGTTCCCAGCGGCCACGTTCGGCCGCCGCGAACTGCTGGTAGTGCACCGGGCATACGTGAACAATACCCTGACGCATCGTCCCGGGCAGTTTCGAGGGGTCGAGGAAGTGCCAGCCGAGGTCGCCCCGCTGACGCTCACGCGTGCACTTGAAGCAACGAACCGCTTCGGGGTCCCGGGCAGGCGTTTTCGCGACGCTGAGAACGGTGGCCACAAGCCTCCTCGCCCACGGTTTCTATTCCAGGCTTGTGCCCAGGGCGCGCGAGCGATAGACATGCGGTCACCGCCTACGCCATAGGTTTCAGAAAGCCTTGCAGGACGCCGCTTCCGGCAGCGTCCTGCAATCTGATGCCGTATGGATCGATGGTGGGGAGGGAAGGATTCGAACCTCCGAAGGCATTCCGCCAGCTGATCTACAGTCAGCCCCCTTTGGCCGCTTGGGTACCTCCCCGGACCGTTGTTCCTGCGTGATTGTAGTGGGGCATCGCCGGGCCTGTCAATCGAACGCGGCGCGTGAATGCCATTCCCACACGCGACCCGGATCTAGGCCGTCGCCGGGCCGCGCACCGCCGTGATATCCCGGAGTCGAGGAATCACTTCCTCCCCCACCATGTGGAGCGCGTCGAGGTCTGTCTGGTCAAAGAATTGCAGCATCACGCGCTCGATGCCTTCCGCGGCGAGCGTCGCGATCTGTTCTGCGATCTCCGCCGGCCCACCGACGAGCCATCCCGCGGCCCGCAGCGCGTCAGGCAGCTCCGGCGCCGGCGTGGCCGCCCGGGTCACGACGTACTCCTGAATCTTACGCGCGCGCCGCTCCAGCTCGGCGCGCGACTTCCCGATCATAAACGCGCCCATCCAAGAGTAACGGATCGCGGCCGCATCGCGACCGACCCGGCGGCATGCGGTCTCGAGCTCTGTGCGCCGCTCGCGGACCGCCGCCGGCGGCTGCGACCCGCCGCAGTTCCACTCGTCGGCGTGTCTGGCCGCGACCTCGAGCAGTCGAGGACCCTTGCCCCCGATGATCAGCGGCGGTGCCGGTCGCTGCACCGGTTTGGGCCACCCAATTCCTCCGTCGAGACTGTAGTATCGTCCGGAGAAGTGGGCGGGTCCATCGCCCCACAACCCGCGGATGACACGCACCGCCTCGTCCAACCGCCGGATCCGCTCTCCGACGCGCGGGTACGGGATGCCGAACGCTCGATGCTCGCCGTCGTGCCACCCGGCACCGATGCCGAACTCCAAGCGGCCGCCGGAGAGGACGTCTACCGCGGCGGCCTGGCGGGCCAGGACAGCAGGATGATAGAACGTAATGGGCGACACGAGCGGACCAAATCGGACGCGCCGTGTCGTCGCCGCGAGCACCGCCAGCGAGGTCCACGTTTCCAGGCCGGGGCGCGTCTCGACGCCGAACAACGAGAAGAGATGGTCCGAGCGCCACACGGACTCGAACCCCGCCGCCTCGGCCGTCTCTGCGATCCGCCGCCACCGGTCCCAGGTCAGACCCTCCTGGCCTTCGATCATGACGCCCACCCGGATCATGCGACACCTCCACGCCGGCGGCGCCGACTCCGGACCACGAACGGCCCGGCGGTCACTGAGCCGGCGTCTCCTCCAGCCGTGCGATCGTATCGATATCGCGTCCCCGCTCCGCGGTCACCAGCGCGCGCGCCTCCTCACCGGAGACTCCCCGATGCACGATCGCGGCGGCGGCCACGGCCAGCGCGCGGGGGTCTTCCTCCGGCGCGAATGAGATGTTGCGGCCGACGAGCGCGCCGCGGACCGTGGGACCGGCGGCCATGCCGGCGGCGAACTCCTCGAGCACCACCTTGGGGTCCTCCCGCACCTCGCCGCCGAGCATGAGAATCGGCAACGTCGTCGCCGCGGCGACGCGTTCGTAGCCCTGCCCGTACGGCAGCTTGAGCCACGTGTGTGCCGTGGACGTGCCGAGCCCGGCCGCCACGCCGGCCGCCCGGATCAGGCTCTCCGCATCCGTGCGCGGACGCGGCCCGGCTGGCGAACGGTCCACCAGAAACGCCTCCAGGAATACCGTTAGGCCCGCCGCGTGGCACGCGTCGATCGCATGAGCGCAGGCCTCGAGTGTGGCCACGGTGGCCGGATCCTGGGGATCGATGCGCACCATGAGCTTGGCCCCATCGCAGCGCAGGCGCACCATGCCGTCCGGCGTGAAGGCGGTCATGCGATCATCGATCTCAAACGCCGTGCCGGACAGTCCGCCCCGGTTCATGCAACCCAGGATCAGCTTGTCGTCGAGCCACCCCTGCCCCGTCCGCCGCCGGGCGAGATGGCTGAGCAGGAGCACCTCCTCGACAATATCGGGGGTGGCCATCAACCCGTCGACGCCGGGCGCCGTCAGGACGCGCAGCACGCGGCTCAGGAGCATCCACCGGTCCCCCATGGCAGTGGCGTGGGTGCCGGCGCGCGTCACCATGCGCGCGGGATGATCGGCCGCGAGCACCAGCAGCCGGCCGGCCGGGGCCACGGCGGCACGCCTGGTGCGCGCCTCCGCTTCCGCCTGCGCCGCCTCGGGCCGGCGCACCCGGAGGTCGACCAGGGCCTCGTACCACGCGCGCGGCAAAAATGCCGCAGGATCGAACGCCGCGGCGCCGCTGCCGCGCGCCGGTGCCGGCCGCCGCCCTGCGCTGCGCGCTGCGCCCTCCGGTGTCATCCGCGGCTGTAAGGGAGGAAGAAGCGCCCCGCGCCCGATCCGCCGTCCACGTCCAGCACCGCGCCCGTGACGTAGGCTGCCGCCGGCGACGACATGAACAGCACGGCCTGCGCGATCTCGGCGGGTTCCCCCATGCGTCCCCAGGGGATGTTGCGGAGCAGGGTGTCCTTATACGCCGGGTTCACGTCGCCCCGCCGGCCGACATCGATGAGCCCCGGAGAGACCACGTTCACGTGGATCCGGTGTTCGGCCAGCTCCTGGGCAAGCACCTTGGTCAGCATCACGATTCCCGCCTTGCTGGCGCAGTAATGCGATGCGCCCCGCCGAGCCGACTTGTGCGCGCCCGATGCGATGTTGACGATGTGGCCGGCGATGCCGTGCTCGATCATGTGGCGGGCAACCGCGCGGCACATGCGAAACGTGCCGCCGAGGTTCGTACCGATGACATGGTCCCATTGCTCGTCGGGCATCTCGACGACCGGACAGTTTGGGTACACGCCGGCGTTGTTGACCAACACGTCGATCCGGCCCAGGTGGCGCAGAGCCTCCCCGAGGATGAGATCGACCCCGCCGGCTGTGGCCACGTCGCCGGCGACCGCCACGACCGTGCCGGGTTCCTCCGCGAACAGCCTCGCGGTCTCCGCTGCGCCATCGCCGTTGATATCGACCGCGACCACGGTCGCACCCTGGTGAGCGAACGCCCCCGCGATGCCGCGGCCGATCCCGGCGCCGGCCCCGGTCACGATCACCCCGCGGCCCGCAAACGTTCCTTCGGCCATACCGTCACCCCTTCGTCCTATCCGGGATGCGCGCCTCACGGCGCTCTCAGTGAGGGAATTCGCCGCCGCGCGCCGAAATACCACCACGCCTGACCCTGTGTACCGGCGCAGGGAACGCGATGCGGGTACCGGCGAGGTGAAGGTGTGGAAGCGTCTGCCGTTGCGGTCTTTGCGATTATTTTATTCGGATTGCTCGTCTTTTTCGTGTGGCTTACGCAGGCGCTGTCCCATTACCAGCCGCTGCGCGTCGGCACCGCCTCACCGGCTGAATTCGTGGCGCAGGACGTCCCCGGACACCATACACCGCCGAAGCTCGGGTGGAACTGGTGGGCGTTCTTTCTCGGGCCGGTCTGGTTCGTGGCCGAGGGTATCTGGTTTCACGCGATCATCTTGATGCTGCTGATCGGCCTCTCCGGCGGCGTCCTGCTGCCGTTCGCGATGGTGTATTCGGCGATGAAGTCGCGAGAGGTCCTGGAGGATCGCCGGCTCGCGCGGCACACGTTTTACTGAGGCATCGGCGCGGGGAGATGCGCCTGCCTCTCCCTGAGGAACCCCAGGAACGAGGGCGGCGCTAGGCGACGCGGAGCGTGATCTTGCCGAACTGCGCCGCGTCCGCCATGCGCAGCAGCGCCCGCCCCGCTTCGGCCAGTGGAAATGTTTGATCGACGACGGGGCGCAGACGCCCGCCACCGAACAGCGCAAGCATGTTCCGGAAATCGTCGGTTGACCCCATCTTGGTCCCCAGGACATCCAGCTGCTTCCAAAAGACACGGCGCACGGCAAGCTCGGGTACCGCACCGAGCGTCGCACCGTAGGTGACGACCCGGCCTCCGGGCCGCAAGGCATCCAGCGTCTGATCGAGGGGCTTCCCACCCGTCCCGTCGATGACAAGATCCGCTCCCGCGCCGCCGGTGGCCGCCTTGACGGCCTTGACCCAGTCCTGCGTCCGATAGTTGAACCCCTGATCGGCGCCCAAGCCGCGCGCGCGCTCCAGCTTGGCATCGCTGCTGGACGTGACGAGGACGCGTGCCCCCGCCTGCCGCGCTATGAGCAACGCGAACGTCGCCACGCCGCCGCCGATGCCCGTCACCAATACCGTCTCGCCCGGGCGCACGCCGCCACGCGTGACGACGGACCGATACGCGGTCATTCCGGCGAGGGGAAGCGCTGCCGTCTCTTCCGCGGACAGGCCGGAGGGACGCGGCGCGACGTTGGCGGCCGGAACGGCGACCATCTCCGCGAACGTCCCGTTGTCCGGGAGTCCGAGAATGCGAAATTTATCTCCTTCCACGCGGGGATCGTCGCCCCAATCGAGGCTGGGATTGATCACCACCGCATCGCCGGGCCGGACGCCGGTCACCCCGGGCCCGACCACGGCGACTTCGCCCGCACCGTCAGACCCGAGAATGATGGGAAACCGCAGCCCCGCATACTGTCCCCGGCAGATAAAGAGATCGCGATGATTGAGCGCCGCGGCGTGGAGCCGCACGACGACCTGGCCGGCGGGCGGAACCGGGTCAGGGACCTCCTCCAGCCGAAGCGAATCGGGCTCTCCGACTGCGTGCAGGACAATGGCCTTCACGGTGGCTCCCTCCCGCGCTGCAGGCGCGACCACACACTCCCTGCATGCTCGCGGGCGAGGTAACCGGAGGCCACCCCGCCCGCGACCTACGACCGAGGCACCATGCTCCCGACGTGCGACCGTGCCGCGGCCGGCGCCTCGCCAGCCATGGCCGGCGCGCCCTGCGCGTGGCACGCTACCGTGCGGCCGCCGGCGCTGCTGCTACCGCCTCGAGGTCAAACGAGAACTGCACCTCGTCGCCGACCGCCCATCCGCCGAACTCCAGGGCCTGATTCCAGGTCAACCCCCAATCCTTGCGGTGGAGCTTGCCCTTGCCGGTCGCCGCCGCGCGCGTGCCGCCCCACGGGTCCTTCATCGCTTCGGAGACCTCGACGTCGAAGGTCACGGGATGCGTCTGGCCTCGCATCGTCAGTTCGCCCTGGACGCGGTATTGTCCCTGGCCGCGGGCGGTGACGCCAGTGCTGATGAACCGGATCTCCGGGTAGTGCTCCGCGTCGAGGAAATCGCCCGAGCGAAGATGCTGATCCCGCTGCGGCTCACTGGTGTCGATGCTCGATGCGTCTACGCTCACCACCAAGCTGCGGAGCGTCTGGTTCGACTCCTCGATCTCCGCGCGGAACTTCGTGAACCGTCCACGCACGGTGGAAATACCCAGGTGCTTCACGGCAAAATCGAGATGCGCATGTTTCGGATCGATCGTCCAGGGCATATCGTCCCTCCTAGCGCCGGCGCCGCCGGGTAATGTCTGCTGCATCACCATGCAGCATATTATATAGCACTCAATATAGTCAAGTGCTTGATCTTAGCTCCTTCCAGTGCTATGGTTACCCAGTATGAAACCAACGGACGAAGCCCTGTGCCCGGCGGTCCGGGCCATCAACCTGCTCCAGGAGAAGTGGGTGCTCCACATCGTGCGGACGCTGCTCGACGGTCCGCGCGGCTTCAACGATCTGAGCCGCGCGGTCGGCGGGTGCAATACGACGACGCTCGCCGACCGCCTCGAGGACCTGGAATCGCTTGGGATCGTGCGCCGGACGGTGCATTCGCTCATGCCGCCGCGGACGAGCTACGAGCTCACCGCGCGCGGCGTCGAGCTGGACCAGGTTGTGCAGGCGATCGACCGATGGGCGCGGCGGCATCTGCCGCTCGATCGTCCAGCCGGGGGCCGGGGTGAGGCCGCGGTTAAGGGGGCGACGTTGGGGCCGGCGGTGCTGGGCACGGAGGCCACGGCATCACCACGGGTCGCGCGTGTGTTGAGGCCGCGCGCGGACCCCACATCCCGGCGCCGCGGGTAAGGCCCGGCGCGCCGCCGAATTTCGGCGCCGCGGCGCTGTACCATCACCGCGCGGGTCTCAACTCATGTGGGGGAGCGCGCCCATGACGACCGTGGCCGGTGTGGCCGGCGTCCTCATCATCCTCGGCATCTTGTGGGAGGCGTTCGAAACGGTGGTGCTGCCGCGGCGGGTGACCCGTCGCGTGCGGCTGACAGGCCTCTTCTATCTATCCGGCTGGAAGCTGTGGCGCATGACCGCGCACGCGATTCGTCATCGCGGGCGCCGGGAGGCGTTCCTCAGCTACTTCGGCCCGCTCTCCATGCTCGTCTTATTCGCCGCGTGGGCGGTCTGCCTCATCGTCGGCTTCGCCCTCCTGCAGGCGGGGTTTGGGTCGCAGCTGGCCGGGCCCCAGCGGCGGATCGGCCTCAGCACGGACGTCTATTTGAGCGGGACGACGTTTTTTACGTTGGGCATCGGGGATGTCATCCCGCGGTCTGCCGCCGCCCGCGCGATCACGGTCGCGGAATCCGGAGTTGGGTTTGGCTTCCTCGCCATGGTCATCGCGTACCTGCCGGTGCTCTACCAGGCCTTCTCGCGCCGAGAGGTGCGCGTGTCGGTGTTGGACGCCTGGGCCGGCTCGCCGCCCGCGGCCGGCGAATTGCTGCGCAGGCTCGGCACCGACGACCGGGAGACCCTGCTCGCATCGTTCCTGGAGGAATGGGAAATCTGGTCGGCGGAACTCCTGGAGACGATGGTTTCCTACCCGGTGCTCGGGTACTTTCGATCGCAGCACGACAATCAGTCGTGGCTCGCCGCGCTGACGGCGGTCCTGGATGCGTGTGCGGTGATGATGTCAGGCATCGACGGGCCGTCGATCAAGCGAGCACCGCTGACGTTTGCGATGGCGCGCCATGCCGTAGTGGATCTCTGTCAGGTCTTCAACACGCCGCCGGTGCGCCCGAACCGGGACCGCCTGCCGGAGACCGACCAGAGGCGCTTGTGGGCCCGCCTCCGCGATGCCGGCTGGACGACGCGGGAGGACCAGACATCGATCGCGCGCCTGCGGGAGCTGCGCGACATGTACGAGCCCTACGTCAACGCGTTGGCGTCGCGCCTGCTCGCGCCGCTGCCGACGTGGCTTCCGGTGGACGGCGCGCGCGACAACTGGCAGCGGACGGCCTGGCGAACCATCGGAACGGACCACAGGGAGCCGGTCGCGCGGAGGCGATAAGTCCCCCGCCACCGCGGCCGGTGCCCGGCACCGGACGGCCCGACGGATCCATCGGGACAGGCCACACGGGACCCGGTCGCGCCGAGACGATAAGTCCTGCCGAGCGAGGCGGTCGGTGCCAATCGCCGCGCGGCAGCCGGCCGGCGCGCTTCAGCGACCGGCCTCCGGGATCGCGCTGAGCGGCGACGCGGCCGGACGCCGGTCGCGCGCCGGCGATGCCATCCACAGGAGCAGCAAAAATATCACCGCCATCTGCTTCAGCATCAGCGCGTAGTCGGCGAACGCCGTGAACTCGACGAACGTCAGCACGAAGAGCGTGTATAGCACGGCGCCCTCCGGCGAAACGCGGGACGCCCCAACCAGATACGTGTAGACAAGCCGGGCGAGCATCCCCTCGAGCCACATGCCGGCGACGACACCCGGCAACCAAAAGTCGAGATACAGCTCACCGAGGCGGGTGGGTGCCACCGATGTGAGGGTATCTCCCGGGTGGATCAGGTGGTACTGATGTGCGAACGCGACACCCCCGACGCTCGTCGCCGGCTTGCGCACGATGAACCGCGGGGGCGCCAGCGACGTCCAGAACGGCTCAAAGGTCCTGCCCCACTCGAACGGCCACTCGGATGGCGTCCGGCGCACGATCGCCGCGACGATCTGGACCATGTTGAGGCGTTCGACAAACGTGCGCACCGACAACGACGCGAACCCGCCGGCCCCGAGGCCGGCCAACGTGTGCGACGCGGCGGACGCGGCGCGCCACAGCGCCCCGATCGACGCGCGGGAGGGATGCAGCAGGTTGGTGTTGGCCTCGCCGGCAAGAGCGGTGCGGTAGACATTGAGCACCGGGAAGATGAAGAGTATCGCAAGGACGCCCGCCGCGACGACGAGCCTCCAGCGGATGCGGCCGAGCATGTAATGCGCGGCGATGAGGGGGACGAGCAACGCCGCGAGCGCGGGCTGGCGCCAGCCGCTCGGGAGCGCGTACGCCAGCTGGGCTCCGAATAGCAGCCAGAAACCGGCCTGCCAGAGGTGGGATCGCGCCTGCGCCCGGACCAGCTCGAAGTGCCGAACCGCCACGAGCACGAGGGCCACGAGCGCGAACCCGGCGAGCCAGCCGGCCGTCGTCGACCACTGGGTGGTGATCTGGGTGCGAAACGTGTGGAGGTACCCGCCTTTGAGCACAAACAGCGCCTGCGCACCCCACCCCACCACCGCCAGCGCGGCGGCGCAGGCCGCGACACGGCGACCTGCCCATTGCGCGGGCATGACCGGGAGCGCCCGCGCAAGTCCCGCGCCGGGTCCGGTGTAGTAGCCGCAGAACCAGGCACCGAGACCGACCGCCGCCACGCCGAGGGCCGCCGGGAACCAGGCCAGCGACCACGCGGGATCGAACTCGATGCCGGCGACAAGCGCCATCGCCGCGCCCACAGGGAAGCCCAGCGCGTAGAATACGGCGACCAACACCGAGGGTTCAAACGGATCGAGCCGCCCGCGGGCGGCGGCCACGCCGAACGGAAGCCAGAGGAGCGCGGTGACCGCCGCCATCCCGAGGGCAAACCACCCCCGCGCGGGGATCGCGCATCCCCACAGGAGCAACGCGATCACCGCCGCGGCTCCCAGGCCCACGACGATGACCACGGGGTGTGGCCGCGCGCTGCGGCGGACGCTCACCTGGCGCTTGGGCGCCCGAGCCCGTCCCCGATCACCACGCCCGCGACCGCGAGCACGATCCCGGCGGTCACCCCGAACCAGGCATACAAGAGACGGCTCGGAGTGACCGGAACCGCGGGCCGAGCGGCGCGCTGGACGATCGTCGCCTTCGGCGGGGAGGCTCGCCGGTTGGCTTCGAGCAGGACGATCTGCTGTTCCAAGGTTCTGACGGCGTCGAGCGCCGCTTGGCGGCGCACCTGGGCGGGCGCCGATCCGTCCGCCGCCGACGCGGCCGTCGTGCCGGGCGAGGTCGCCATCACCCGCGCGTCGGCGAGCGCCCGTTGCAGCCGCGCCAGGGTCGTGTCCTGCTCCAACGCGGCAAATTCCGCGGCGCGGTCGGCGAGGACCATCGCGGCCGCGTCGGCAACGCGCTGCGCCACGTCGGGCGAGGGGTTGCGCATGGTCACTTCGTAGAGACCGATGTCTCCCGCCGGGATAATCAGCAGGTCGCGGTGAAGCTCGGCGGGCGTCGTGCGCCCCTCCGTGCCGGCGCGCGTGGCGATGCCGTCGAGGACATCGGACTGCCCGAGCCACCGTTCCAGGACGTCGACGTTGAGGCGCGGCCGCACCGAATGCGGGGTGTCCCAGGACACGGAGCCGCCGATGTCGGCAAGTTGCTCGACCTGGAAAATCGCGGTAGCTTCATAAGCCGGCGGTATTGCCAGCCCGGCGAGGATTCCCGCGGCGGCGCACGCTACAAAAACCGCGACGCCGATCCGCCAACGGCGGCCGAGCGCGTGCCAAAATTCGTTGATCGTCATGGTCACCCCGCAGCCGGCGGCGCACCCACGGTGCCGGTCCCAGCGTATCTCCGGAGCTGCGGAACACCACCAGGGTTATTCGAAGGTGGCTACTTGGCCCGAATACCAGGGTTCTCCTGCCGGAGGAACGGGGAAACTCCCAAGGAAGATACGTCCTAGGATGCTGGTCATGCGCCTGTGGCGCCTCTGGATCTGGCCGCTTGTTCTCAGACGGAACGTATGGCTGCTGCTGCGGCCCGACGCGTGGCGGGTGGCGTTTTGGTTGTACCGCTGGGGCGTCGTGTGGTCGTTTCGGGTTTGGTACCGCGCGCTTCGCAGCCTCATCCGTAGCCGCCTCACGCGGCGGCTATAAGAACGTCAAACCGGACTCGCTGTGTTCCGACGCAGCGATCACGCTCTGGGGAGACGTGGAGGTTTGACGTTCGCGTCGTCGGCTCCACAGTACCCGATCGCATTCGTTACGGCCGCATTCGGCGGTTCCTAAGTCCGATCGCCCGCCCCCGGCACGGAGCGCAGTGTTAGCTCGGCTCGGCGCCTCACGCCCAACCGGCGTCGTCGCCCTCGACGTCGGCGGGTCGTCGGTGAAGTCGGCGCTCGTGAGCCCGTCCGGCCGCGTGGGCAGCGGATCGTTTGCGCGGACGCCGGTGGATTCATTGGGGTCCCGCACCCACATCATCCAGCGGCTCGCCGACGCCGTCGAATGCGAACTGCGGACCGCGGAACGCTTGGGGTGGATCCCCGCAGGCGTCGGCATCGCGATCCCCGGGCCGTTCGATTACGGCGCCGGGATTAGCAGGATGCGGCACAAGTTCGGCGCCATCTTCGGCCTCGACCTGCGCGCACGGCTCAGGACGCGGCTCCGGCTCGATCCGGCGGTGCCGATCCGCTTCGTGCACGACGCCGTGGCGTTCCTGTTGGGAGAAGCGTGGCGTGGCGCGGCCCGCGGATATCGCCGGGCGATGGCGATCACGCTCGGCACGGGCGTCGGGTCGGCGGTCATCGCCGATGGGCGGCCGTTGGTCACCGCGGACGGCACGCCACTGTACAGCGTGTGGGATCAACCCTACCGCGGCGGCATCGTGGAGGACGCGATCTCGCGGGCGGCGATCATCGCGCGCTATCATACCCTTGCCGGCACACGGGTCGTCGATGTGGCCGAGATCGCCTGGAGAGCATCGCACAAGCGCGAGCCGGCGGCCCGGCGGGTCTTCGCCGAGCTCGGCGAGGAGCTCGCGCTGGCACTCCGGCCGATCGTCGTGAGAGCCCGACCCGAGGTCCTGGTGTTCGGCGGCGCGATTGCGAAGTCGTTCCGGCTCTTCGCGGCGCCGCTCCGGCGGGAGTTGACCGCCGTACCGGGACTCACGAGGGTCGTGCCGGGCAAGTTCATCGACCTGAGCGCGCTCTACGGCGCGGCCCGCGCCGTGCTCGACACGACACCTCGACGCAGGGCGGACCCTCGACGACACGACACGAGGCGCTCCTGGTGGTGATCCATGTGGCCATGAGCGTCCCGTGGCTCGGCCTGCTCATCGTCGCGGCAAGGTCCGTCGGAAGGTTCTTCCGGCGACCGGCCGTCACGCGCGCGCTCGACCGCACCACCGGGGCGGTCCTCATCGGCGCGGGCCTTCGGCTCGCCTCCGAGGGTCAGCGCTGAACAGCCCGGGCGGACCTCGGCCGGACGTAGTGTCCCGTAGATCGCGCACAGCGCGCAGCAGGCCCGTGCAAAAGACCCATATTACCAGCCGCTGCCATTCTTGGAGGTATTTGAAGTGTTTGGCTTCGCCGACCCTGCGGCGAGCGGTTTGAGATACACCGACGCTACCCACTACTTACCGGCGACCCCCTGCCCGTTCGTTTGTCCGGCGGCACTATCGGCTGAGTACCGGTAGAGAAGATGGCCGCACTCACAGATAGGGATACCGTAGCCCACGCGCCCTACACCAGCCGCCCCTAATGCTGCGGTGCGGCATTCACGCCCGCGTCAACGGCGGGTAACGAAGGCGCCACGGCCCAAAGGAACGGGCCGGAGCAACCAATCCACACCACCAGCGTCCCGGAGTCGAAGCGGATCGCGCGCGGAAGAGGACCACCCCAGACCGGAGGCTCCCGACCGGACCCAAGGGAGAGAGGCGTGAATCGTGTCCCTCAGAACCGCCGGGGTCAGCCCTGGAGGCGTTTCAGGCATTGAATGTTACATTTGCATGATGTGATATCCGCAAGGTAGGCCGTCCGGGGGGACTCACGGCCCGCGTGGCGCGAGCGGTGTTAGGGAAGTGCGGTTCGACCGCGCGAACCTGCCGGCAAAGGAGGCTGAGACAATGAGACGTGTTGGTGTCGTCGTCACCCTCGCCACAGTTGTCTTGCTGGTCGTGGCGGCGGGCACCCCGCAGCCATCGGAAGGGATCATGATCACGACCTTCCTGGCTCCCGGCCAGCCATTCTGTACGACACGCTTTGTGACGACGGGTACGGTGACGATGCCGTCGGGTCGTTGCTTCTCAATCATGCTCATGCGCCCCTCGACCGCGACCTTTTTCGCGTTCGCTCCGGCGGAGGCCATCCGGATGCGGCCCGGTCAGGTTGTGCCGCTTCACGCTCCACTCGGCGCCCGTATTGTTCAGTCGGTGATCCTGGTTGTGCGGATCCCGATCACCGTCGTCGTCGTCCCCGTCAACACCATCGCGGTGGGGGCGATGCAAGTCATCGATGATGGCTCGACGCTCCGCGTGGGACTGGCTGGCGCACCGGCGACGATCGTGACGCTGCCGCCATAGCAGCGGCCGAGTACCATGGCGGCACATCGCATCGGAGACGTAACAGCGGGAACCGTGCGTACGAGCACCCAAGCCCACCCACTCGAAGTCCATCGCGTGACCTGCTCGCTCGGCCGTCGCGAGATCTTGCGAGGAGTCACCTTTGCCGCTCGGAGGGGCGAGATGATCGGTATCGTCGGCGAGAATGGCGCCGGTAAATCGACGCTCCTCAAGATCGTCGCGGGTCTCCTGCCGGCCTCGGGCGGTTCGGTCTCGGTCCGCGGCCGCCTCGGCTATTGCCCTCAAGACCCGCAGGTCCATCCCGGGTTGACGGTACTCCAGAACCTGGAGTGGTTCCGAGCCGCGTACCACCTCGCCGATCCGCATGCCGGTGACGCTCTAGTGGAGGACCTGGGCTTTGGCGCCGATCGCCACGTCCTCGTGGAGACGCTGAGCGGCGGAACGCGGCAAAAGCTGAATCTCACGATCGCCCTGATGCACGCTCCCGACGTCGTGCTCCTGGATGAGCCTTACCAGGGGTTCGATTGGGAGACGTACCTCCGATTCTGGGAGATCGCGGAGCGCATTCGGCGGGGTGGACGTACCGTCGTCGTCATCTCGCACCTATTCTTCGAACGCGGCCGGTTTGATCGCGTGCTCGGTCTGCGGGGCGGTAGGCTACAGAAGGAAACGCTACGCGAGGAAGCCCAGCCGTGATCGCCCAGGACGCGATGGCGCTGCGCCTCAGCCTGGTCGAGCAACGGCACATCGATTCGCCATACTGCTCCTCGGCCCGCGAGCGCGAGCCGGCCAGATGGGGTTCCGGGAATGGGGACGGCCGGCACTTCACCGCTCGTGGTTGTGGCCTGTTTGAACGTAGAGTAGAAGAGATGAGGGGCAGTTGGTGCCGCAGCCGCCCCTCACGGTGCTATTGGAACTTGTCCGGAAACTGCTTCGCGATCCCGTCCGCCAGCGCATCCGAGAGCGAGTAGATCTGCTTGATCATGGGCTCCCAGTCGTCTGCCTCCGCAGACCAATCCTCCTTCGCTACGGCGTCGATTTGCATGACGTGGTGCTGCACGTGGCTTACGAGGAGCCCGTATACCGCCCCCTCCGGTAGGTTGGGGTTGGCGGAGCTCACGAACATAGCGATGGCTTTGCCGTTGCGTTGTAGCTCGTCCGTGGCCGCTTTCTTCAGCGCGGAGTTGCCGCGAAAGCCGTTGGCAAATGCCGCCCTCATATAACCCTTGACGGCCTGGTAATGCCCCACAAAGAGCGTGGTGAACTTCGCCGCGGCCGCCTGCCCGTAGACCGGCGCGATGGACTGCCCGATGGCCTTGGCATTTGCGAGACCGTACTCATCGGCTTCACTTGCCGCCCCTTTGACGCCGAGCCTTGTGGCAATCACGAGGTCTCTTACCCAAAAGACGTGGTCGGCGTAAAGCGCCCGGAGGGCCATCTTCAGTTCCGCGACCTTGGCCGGATTGGCTGCCGTCGCCTGACCGCGCGCCGACGGCGGAATCCACACCACCATGCTTGTAGTCACCAAGATGCCGACCGCGAAGCGGAGGGCACGAACAACGCTGTGCCTCTTTGTCAGTCTACCTCCCATTTCGCTACTTCCATCCATGCCAGTACCACCTCCCCTCACGTCGCCGCTACGGTGTAGACGGTATCACGGCTTAGCGATAATAACAATAATACTAGATATTTTTGTTACATTTGACATACAAATACGCCGCCTTGTACGATTGCTGTGATGCAGGGCACTCGGCGGCGAATCGTGGAGTTGCTGCGCGTCCGCGGTGGCCTCACCATCTCGGAGTTGGGACGCATTCTTCGCCTGACGCGGACGGCGGTCGTCAACCATCTGCACGCGCTCCTGGCCGAGGGATTGGTTGCGCGGGGCGGAGTACGCGCGGGCCGGCGACGGCCGAGCGCGCTCTTCGTCGCGACACAGGCGGCCGACGCGATTTTTCCAAAGACGTACCGCGAGTTCGGAGCGCTGCTTATGGAGGCGCTCAAACGGGAAGACGCGACAGTCTTTGCTCGCGTGCTGGCGCGCCTCGGCAACGAATGGCTGACTCAAGATCTCCCTGCAGTGCAACACTTCCAGGGGCGGCCCCGGATCGAGGCCGTCCGGCAGATCCTCACCGATCGCGGCTTTCTTCCCTCGCTGGAGTGGGATGCCCGCGGGTACACGCTCCGGGAGCATAATTGCCCCGTGATGGCGCTCGTGGCTGCGCACCCTGAAATCTGCATGACCGTGCATCAATGGCTGGAAGCGCTTGTCGGCCAACCCCTAACGCGGATCCGGTGTTTGAGCCGGGGCGACCCTGTTTCCGAGTACGTGCCCCGGACCACGCCAATCCCGGCCCGGTAGAAGGCGGCCAAGAGGGGCGTCCGTATCACTGACTGGAGCCCTCGACCGGACTTGAACCGGTAACCCCCTCATTACAAGTGAGGTGCTCTGCCATTGAGCTACGAGGGCTCGGGTGCGCACCTCGTAGCATAACAGAGGCCGCGCAGGCGGGGCAAGACGGCGGGCCCGAGAGCACGGCGGTGGCGTCGATCAGTTATAATCGAAGGAGGAAGGGATTCGAGGCGTGCGCCGCCGTGTCGGCGGCGCGGCGGGAGTACCGATGCAGGATCAATACGGCCGCGAAATTCGGGATCTGCGCATCTCCTTGACGGACCGCTGCAATCTGCGGTGCGTGTACTGCATGCCGGAGGAGATGGTCTTCAAGCCGCGCGAGGAGCTCCTCACCGACGACGAGATCCTGACGGTGGTGCGCGCGGCCGCGGATTTGGGGGTGCGCAAGGTTCGCCTGACCGGCGGGGAGCCCACCGTGCGTCCGGGCCTCGTCGATCTCGTGTGCCGGATCGCCGCGATCCCGGGCATCCACGACATGGCGATGACGACCAACGGCATCCGGCTTGCGCGGCTCGCCCAACCGCTCGCGGAAGCAGGGCTCAATCGTGTGAACGTGAGCCTCGACAGCCTGGACGCCGAGAAGTTTCGCCGCATCACGCGCTGGGGTCGTCTGCAGGACGTCCTGGACGGACTCGACGCGGCGCGCGCGGCGGGTCTGTCGCCGATCAAGCTCAACGCCGTCGTCGTTCGGGGCTACAATGAGGGCGAGGTGGTGGACCTCGCCAGGCTCACGCTCCGCCACGAGTGGGCGATGCGGTTTATCGAGATGATGCCGTTTGGCAGCGTCGCCGGCTTTCAGCAGAGCGCGTATGTGCCGAGCTCGGAAACAATGGCGCGCATCGCGGAAGCGCTCGGGCCGCTCGAGCCCATCGACATCTCAGGCTACGACCCCGCGCGCACGTATCGGCTTGGCGGCGCGCCGGGTACTCTCGGCTTCATCAGCGCGGTGAGCCAGCCCTTCTGCGCGCAGTGCGGACGGCTCCGGCTCACGGCCGAAGGAAAGCTTCGGCTGTGCCTGCTGCGGGACGATGAGGCCGATCTGCGCACGCCGCTGCGCGCCGGTGCGTCGTTCGAGGACATCCGGGAGCGGTTTCGCGCCGCGGCCTATCGCAAGCCGTGGGGGCACGGGCTTGCGAGAAACGTCATCCCGCGGCGCCGCGTCATGTCGCAGATCGGGGGCTGACCGCCGGCGCCCATCCCGTCGAGAGCAGCGCTTCAACGAATCGGGCCCCGCGATGCGCGGGGCCCGACTCCTTTGCCAGCCGCTCAGGTACCAATCGGGACCAACAGCTCGTAGAAACCCGAGCCCTCCCGTTCTACTCCTCCTCACCCTCCAGGTTGCGCTCGAGCTTCCGCTTCACGCGCTGGAGCGCGTTGTCGATCGACTTGACGTGTCGGTGCAGCTCCGTGGCCATCTCCTGGTACGATTTGCCCTCCAGGTAGGCGGTCAAGACGCGACACTCGAGGTCGCTGAGGTTCTTGCGGATGCGTTCCCGCATCGTCTGAGAGGCTTCTTGATTGATCACGAGCTCTTCAGGATCCGAGACCTTGATGCTGCTGATGACGTCGAGCAGCGTCCGGTCGGAGTCCTCGTCGTAGATCGGCTTGTTGAGTGAGATATAAGAGTTGAGCGGGATGTGCTTTTGCCGGGTTGCAGTCTTGATCGCGGTGATGATCTGGCGGGTGATACACAACTCGGCGAACGCGCGGAACGAGGAGAGCTTCTCTCGACGAAAGTCTCGGATCGCTTTGTAGAGGCCGATCATCCCCTCCTGGATGATATCTTCGCGATCGGCCCCGATGAGGAAGTACGCTTTAGCTTTGACCCTGACGAAATTGCGGTATTTGTTGATCAAGAACTCGGCGGCGAATTCGTCTCCACTCTTTGCACAATCTACAAGCTGTTCATCGACCATTTCTTGGTATGACGGGATTGCTATCGGCCTGCGCGCAACTACCACGCTTCTCGCCTCCGCCCGGGTTGTCGCCCTCTCGCTGCCTTGCTGCCCCGCATCATGCCGGTTCAGTCAACCCGCTACGGCGACCCGAGTACGCCGGACGCCCGCTAGCACATCGTTCTTCACGAAACTCTTCGCCGCTCTTTAACGCCATGGTCATTATACGAACGCCATTACATCGCGTCAATACCAATACGATACATTCCGCCGCTGCGTCACGGCGAGGTCCCGGACATTGTCCGGCTTGTTGCATCCCTGCGGTGCGCGACCTCGTACAGCAGGAGCGCGGCGGCCACCGAAACGTTCAACGACTCGACGCGCCCCCACAAGGGGATGCGCACCACGCGGTCGCAGCGCTCCCGCACGAGCCGGTGCAGTCCACGCCCCTCGCCTCCGACGACGAGCACGATCGGAGGAACGAGCGACCCAGTATCATACAGTTCCGGGGCTCCGGCGTCCGCGCAGGCGACCCACACGCCCTCGCGCTTGAGGCGTTCCAGCGCCGCGACAAGGTTGGGCACGCCGCATACCGGCAGGTGTTCGGCTGCCCCGGCCGATGCCCGCACGACGGCCGGCCCCAGCCCCGCCGCGCGCCGGCGGGGCACGATGACCGCGTGCGCGCCGGCCGCCTCCGCGGTCCGAATGACCGCGCCCAGATTCTGCGGATCCAGGACGCCGTCGAGTGCGATCAGAAACGGCGGCTCACCGCGCTCGCGGATGCCCGCCAGGATCGCATCGAGGGAAGCCAGCGCGCGTTCCGCGGCGATCGCCGCAACGCCCTGGTGCCGAACGTCGCGGGCGAGCAGATCGAGCCGCCGCCGGTCCACAGCATCGACCGGCACGTGGCGGGCCCGCGCTTCGCGCACGATCGCGCCGAGCGGTCCCCGGCTCGCCTCGCCGGACACGAGCACCCTGGATACCGGGCGCCCGGCGCGGAGCGCCTCGAGCACGGCCCGGCGGCCGAGCACTAGGCGATCGCCGGAGGCGTCTGGCCTCAGCGCACGCGCCACTTGAAGCCGTCCGGCGTGTCCTCGAGGAGCACGCCGAGTTCGGCGAGACGCGCACGGACGCGGTCACCCGTGGCCCAGTCTTTAGCCCGCCGCGCGCGCACGCGCCCCTCAGCCACCATCTCGACGAGGGGCCGGAACACTGCATCGGCGGACGGCCCATCAGGCCCGGCATCGTCGGTCCCCGACTCGGACACCGGCTGCGGCACCGCCCGGAGCCGCGCGGGATCAAACAGGTCAGGGCGCTCCTCACACAGCTCCCGGGCCAGGCGGTACAGCGCTGCCGCCTGTGCCGGCGTCGCCGTTGCCACCAGCCGGAGACCGAGCACCGCGCCGAGTTCTCGCAGCAGGGCCACGCCGCGCGCAAGCACCTCGCGCTGCTCCTCGATGAGGCCGGCGCGGCGCCGCGCCGCCGCATCCACCGCCCGATTGACCGCGCTCGCCAGATCGAACAGCGCAGCGAGACCGCCCGGCGTGTTGAAGTCGTCGTCCATCGCGACCTCGAACCGTGTCCGGCTGGCACCTGCGCCGTCACCGGCGGCCTCCGCGAGTTCGGCGAACGGGCGCGCCATCTCCGCGGCGGCCGCCGCGGGGCGGGCCGTCGAGGCGAGCAGATCGTCGGCGTTCTCCACGGCGGTGCGGAGGCGTTCGGCGCCACGGGCCGCCGCCTCCAGCGCCTCCGCGCTCCAGAGCGTGGGGCTCCGGTAGTGCGACGAGAGCACGAAAACACGAATCGTGTCCGGGTGGAAGCGCAGGAGCGCCTCTCGAATGGAGACGATGTTCCCGAGGTGGCGCGTCATCTTCTCCTCGTCCGCGGTCAGCCTGAGCAGGCCGTTGTGGACCCAGAACCGGACAAAGGGATGGCGACCGGTGTAGCCCTCGGACTGCGCGATCTCGTTCTCGTGGTGCGGGAAGACCACGTCCTGCCCACCGCCGTGGATGTCGAGCTGCGGCCCGAGCATCGAGATGGACATGGCGGAGCACTCGATGTGCCATCCCGGGCGCCCCGGCCCCCAGGGGCTGTCCCACGCCGGTTCGCCTGGCTTCGCGGCCTTCCACAGGACGAAGTCCATGGGATGCTCTTTGCGCCGATCGACCTCGATGCGCGCGCCGGCCTGCATCTCGTCGAGGGAACGTCCGGAGAGCCGGCCGTAGCCCGGAAACGCCGTGACGCGGTAGAACACGTCGCCATCGACTGCGTACGCGAGCCCCCGGCGTTCGAGCTCCTGGATGATCTCCAGCATCTTCGGGATCGTCTCGGTCGCGCGCGGGTAGTGATCCGCCCGGCGCACGCCCAGTCCGTCCATCTCCCGGAGAAACCGGTCGATGTAGCGTGCGGCGAGCGCCTGAATGGTCGTCCCGTCCGCCTGCGCGGCCTCGATGATTCGGTCCTCCACGTCGGTGAAGTTCTGCACGTGGGTGACCTGGTAGCCCCGGTATTCGAGGTAGCGGTGGATCACGTCGAAGACGAGGTACGACATCGCGTGCCCCACGTGCGAGGGTCCGTACAGATTGGGACCGCACACGTATATCGCGACGCGCCCTGGTGCGAGCGTGACAAACTCTTCCTTGCGGCGCGTCAGCGTGTTGTAGACCCTCAGTGCCATGGCTCCCTCCACGCCGTCACGGCGAACGCCGGGGAAGCGGGATCGCGGCGAGCTCGGCGATGAGCTCCCATCGAGCTTCGGACCGCCACGTCCGCGGGTCCGCGACGGTCACCCGGCGCAGATCGTAGCATCCGCGATCGGCCAGGACGCGCACGTAGCTGGCACCGAGCTCGGCGCGGCGCTCCAGGATGCGGACGACGTTGTGAAACTTGGCACCCCGCCAAAACCCGGCCGGGGTCGGATGCCTGACCCCCGGTTCGAGCTCCACCGTCACGGGCTCACACACGGCCCGACGCTCGATCAGCACGAGCCACGCGCTGCGCGGGTACTTCTCTCGAGTGCGCCCCACCGGGCGCGGGGCGCGATCACGGGCCGGCACCCCCGGGCGCACTACTCGCTCCGGCGGGCAGCGGGCAGCGGCGCGAGCGTCGCCACGGCCTGGGCGGCGATGCCCTCTTCGCGTCCTAAGGCGCCCATCCCCTCCAGGGTCGTCGCTTTGAGGTTGACGGCGGCGCCATCCAGGCGAAGCACCCCGGCAAGCGACGCCTGCATTGCCGGCACGTAGGGGGCGAGGCGCGGGGCCTCGGCCATGATCACCACATCGACGTGCGCGGCACGCCAGCCGCGCGCGGCCAGCAGGTCGCGGACACGACCGAGAAGGTGGAGGCTGTCTGCGCCGGCGTAGGCGGGATCCCCCGGGGGGAAATGCTGTCCGATGTCACCGAGGCCCGCCGCGCCCAACAGGGCATCCATCACGGCATGGACCACGACGTCCGCGTCCGACCACCCTTCGAGGCCACGCGGCCACGGGATCTCGACCCCGCCGAGAACCAATCGCCGTCCACCGGCAAATCGGTGCGCGTCGAACCCGAGCCCGACGCGCACCGGTTGCGCCTGGCCGTCGCCGCGGCCCAGCAGCGCCTCCGCGACGGCCAGGTCTTCGGGCACCGTTACCTTGAGATTGCCGGCTTCACCGGCGACCAAGCGCACCGGGTGTCCCAGCCGTTCCACCAGGACCGCATCGTCGGTGCCGTGGAACCCGCTGCGCGCGGCCTCGCGGTGCGCCCGCTCCAGCACCGTCCGGTGGAACGCTTGCGGCGTCTGAATACGGTATAGCTGCGCCCGATCCAGGGTGGACGTGACCCATCCGTCCTCCCCGCGTTTGATGGTTTCTTCGATCGGCACGGCCGCCGTGGCCGCCCCGGCAGTGGCCGCCGCCGCCGCCACCGCCCGCACCAGTCCCGGCGTGACGCACGGACGCGCGGCGTCGTGCACGAGCACCAAGTCCGCGGAGGCAGGCAGCGCCTCGAGGCCTCGCGCCACCGAGGCCTGCCGGTCGGCACCGCCGGCGACGACCGCCGTGACCTTGTCCAGGCGCGCGCTCGCCACCAGTTCCCGCATCGCGTCGAGCGCGTGCGCCGGTCCGACCACGACGACCGCGACGACCTCGTCGACGTGGTGAACGGCTTCGAGGGCATACTGCACAAGCGGGCGGCCGCGAAGCGGCACGAACGACTTGGGCATCGCCCCGCGGAAGCGCTCGCCCCGCCCCGCCGCCGGGACGATCGCGCCAACCGTGCCCGGCAGAAGGCTCATGCCGCGCTACCGGCGATGCGCCGCGCCGTCCGCCTCATCGATACATCACGTCGCGCCAGGCGGCGTGGCGCAATCGTTTGCAGCGCATCTTCGTCGGCATTCGCCTGCACCCCCCGTCCGATCGCGCGGCCCCCATTATATCACGAGGTCCAGAGCGATCGGCGCGGGGATGCCTTCGCGCCACTCTTGCGCCGCCGCTCGTCGCTTGACACTCAGTCGACGCGGTCTCATGTTGGCTTGACACTCTGTGGACGCGGTCTCATAATGAGGCCGTTCCAGCGAGGGGGGTGGCGCGCTTGCGAGAGGCTCGGCCGGGATTCCAGGAACAAGTGGACGAGTACCTGATCCGCCACCGCAGCATCCTCGATATTCTCAGCAAGCTGCAAGAGTCCACGGCCCGGGTCAGTCGTGCGATCTCGAAAGCGGTGACCGGCTGCGGGTGCGTCACGGTCAAGGCCGGCAAGCAGCAGTTCCCGAGCGACCTCAGCCTCGCCGAAGTCCGCCCCTATATGGATACGCATCTTTCGGGCGCGCTGTGCGAGCGCTGCCGTGAGGCCCTCGAGACAGAAATCGGGTCGGTGCTTTTCTATACGGCGGCGCTGTGCAGCGTGACGAACCTCGACCTGGAGGCCGTGCAGAAAAAGGAGCACAGCCGCATCAAGAGCCTCGGGATCTTTACGCTGAAGTAGCCCCCGCTTACCCCAGCACGGCTTCCAACGCTTCACCGATGCGGTCGACGCCGATGGCGTCGATCTCCATGTCGCCGTCCGCCTCCAGGGCGCGCAGGCTGGCGCGGGGCAGGACCACCCGGCGGAAGCCGAGCTTCGCGGCCTCCGCGACCCGCCGCCCGATCTGACTGACGGCGCGAATCTCGCCTCCGAGCCCCACCTCGCCGACCACCGCGGTGGAGGGAGCCGTGGCGCGGTCGCGGTGGCTGCCTGCCACGGCGCAGGCGATCCCGAGGTCTGCCGCCGGCTCGTCGATGCGCAGGCCACCGGCGACGCTGGCGTAGACGTCGCAGGCGCCGAGAAGCAGGCCGGCGCGCTTCTCGAGCACGGCAAGAAGCAGGAGCACGCGGTTGTAGTCCACGCCCGACGCCGTGCGGCGGGGCATGCTGAACGGCGTGCGGGTGACGAGCGCCTGAACCTCGACGAGCAGCGGGCGCGTCCCCTCGAGGGCGCAGACGACGGCCGAGCCCGGCGCGTCCGCGGCGCGCTCCGCCAGAAACAGCGCGGACGGGTCGGGCACCGGTACGAGCCCGCGCCCGCTCATCGCGAACACGCCGATCTCGTTCGTCGACCCGAAGCGATTCTTCGTCGCGCGCAGCACGCGATACGCGTGATGCCGCTCGCCCTCGAAGTACAGCACCGTGTCCACCATGTGCTCCAACACGCGCGGCCCGGCAATCGCGCCCTCCTTCGTGACATGCCCGACGATTACGACGCTGGGGCCGCCGTCGGCCTTGGCCAGCCGGAGGAGGTCCGCGGTGCACTCGCGGATCTGTCCCACACTGCCGGGAGCGCTCGGGAGGTCCGGCCGGTACATCGTCTGAATCGAATCGATGACGACGAGCGCGGGCTGCGTTTCCTCGATCTGCGCCGCGATGCGCGCGAGATCGGTCTCCGCGAGCACGAGCAGGCGGGGCGAGTCCGCCTCCAGCCGGCTCGCGCGCATTTTGGTCTGCCGGGCCGACTCCTCGCCGGAGACGTACAGGACGCGTCCGTGCTCCGCGACGCGCTGCGCTATCCCGAGCGCAAGCGTCGATTTGCCGACGCCGGGGTCTCCGCCGATCAGCACGAGCGACCCGGGCACCAGACCGCCGCCCAGCACGCGATCCACCTCGCCGATGCCCAGGACCACGCGGGGAGCGTCATCCAGGGACACCTCGGTGATCGGGGTGGCGACCGTGGCGGCTGCCGCCACCGCGGCACGGCCGCCGGCGGGGCCGCCACCCCGGGACGGCACCGGCGCGAGCTCCTCAACGAACGTGTTCCAGCCGCCGCAGCCGGGACAGCGCCCCAGCCACTTCGTCGACTCGTACCCGCAGGTCTGGCATACGAAGACGGCCCGCCCGCCCGGCCCTGCCTCGCTCCCCCGCCTCGGCACGTGGCGCTCCCTTCCCCGCGAGATACGCCGCGGCCCGGGCTGGTCGCCCGGGCCGCCGTCCTCATCCCGCGCGTTCGTGATAGGCGCTACGATCCCGTGTCCGCGGACACCGGCTCCGGTTCACGCTTCTTCTCGAACACGGCCTGCCCGTCTCGGACGTCCAGCACGATCTTGTCGCCGGCGCTGAACTTCCCGCGCAGCATGTCATCGGAGAGCGGGTCCTCAACGAGCCGCTGAATCGCCCGGCGCAGCGGCCGCGCCCCGTACTGCGGGTCGAACCCCTCCTGCGCCAGCAGATCTCGCGCCGCCTCGGTCAGGATCAGCTCCATCCCCTGCCCGCGGATCTCCCGGCGCACGCGCTCCATCAGGATCTCCACGATCGACGTGATCTGGTCGCGGGTGAGCGGCCGGAAAACGATGATCTCGTCCACGCGGTTCAGGAACTCGGGCCGGAAGGTCCGCCGCAGCTCCTCCATCACGTGGGTCTTCATCCGATCGTACGTGCGCTGCATCTCCGCGGCTTCGCTCTCCACGGCGCGGAATCCAAACCCGCCCTCGCGCTGGATCTGCGGCGCGCCGACGTTGCTCGTCATGATGACGACGCAGTTCTTGAAGTCCACCGTGCGCCCCTGGGCATCCGTCAACCGCCCGTCCTCCAGAATCTGGAGCAGCACGTTGAAGATCTCCGGGTGCGCCTTTTCGATCTCATCGAGCAGCACGACACAGTACGGCCGCCGGCGTACCTGCTCGGTGAGCTGCCCGCCCTCCTCGTAGCCCACGTAGCCCGGGGGCGCGCCGACCAGCCGGGACACCGTGTGGCGCTCCGTGTACTCGGACATGTCGATGCGGATGACCGCGCCCTCGTCCCCGAACAGGAACTCCGCGAGCGCGAGCGTCAACTCCGTCTTGCCGACACCGGTCGGCCCCAGGAAGATGAAGGAGCCGATCGGCCGCCGGGCGTCCTTGAGGCCAGCCCGCGCGCGGCGCACGGCCCGCGAGACGGCGCGCACGGCCTCTTCCTGCCCCACGATCCGCTTGTGGAGCGAGTCCTCCATGCGCAGGAGCTTCTCCGTCTCCTCCTCCACGAGGCGCATCACCGGAATACCGGTCCAGCTGGACACGATATCGGCGATGTCGTCGGCGGTGACCGTGGTGATGTCGCGGCCTTTCTCGGTCTTCCACGAACTCTCGAGCTCCTCCAGCTTCTGGCGGAGCACCTTCTCCTTGTCGCGCAGCGCGGCGGCCTTTTCGAAATCCTGTCCTTTGATCGCCTCTTCCTTTTCCCGGCGCACGCGGTCGGCCTTTTCGAGCGCCTGCCGCACTTCCTGCGGCAGGAAGCTGGCCTGGAGCCGGATCTTGCTGGCCGCTTCGTCCATCAAGTCGATGGCCTTGTCCGGCAGGAACCGGTCCGAGATGTACTTGTCCGCCAGCGTCGCCGCGGCGACCAGGGCTTCGTCGCTGATCTTGACGCCGTGGTGCGCCTCATATCGCTCCCGCAGGCCCCGCAGGATCTCGATGCTTTGCTCCACCGCCGGCTCCGCGACGAGAATCGGCGCAAACCGGCGCTCCAGGGCGGCGTCCCGCTCCACGTACTTGCGGTACTCGTCGAGCGTCGTCGCGCCGATGCACTGCAGCTCGCCGCGCGCCAGCGACGGCTTGAGGATGTTGCTCGCGTCGATCGCGCCTTCTGCCGCACCGGCGCCCACCAGGGTGTGCAGCTCGTCGACGAACAGGATCACCTCGCCCTGGGCTTTGCGGATCTCTTCCATGACTTTCTTCATCCGCTCTTCGAACTCGCCCCGGTACTTGGTGCCGGCGACGAGCGCCGCCAGGTCGAGCTGCACGACCCGCTTCGTCCGGAGCACCTCGGGCACGTCGCCGCGGACGATACGCTGCGCCAGGCCTTCCGTGATCGCCGTCTTGCCCACGCCCGGCTCGCCGATCAGCGCCGGATTGTTCTTCGTGCGCCGCGAGAGCACTTGGATCACGCGCTCGATCTCGCGCTCGCGCCCGATCACCGGGTCGAGCTTGTTTTCGCGGGCCAGCTTCGTGAGATCGCGGCCAAACTCATCGAGCGTGGGCGTCTTGCTCGCCTGCTTGGTGTAGGACGCGGTCCCCTCCTCGCCCAGGAGGTATACGACCTGCGAGCGCACCCGCTCCAGATCGGCCCCCATGGCTTCCAGCACGCGGGCGGCGACCCCCTCGCCCTCGCGAATCAGGCCCAGGAGGAGATGCTCGGTCCCGATGTAGTTGTGGCCCAGCCGCCGGGCCTCGTCCAGGGCGAGCTCCAGCACCTTCTTGGCCCTGGGTGTGAACGCAACTTCCTCGTACGGCGTCCGCTCGCCGCGCCCGATGGCGCTCTCGATCTCGGCGCGCACCCGGTCGGGATTGATGTTGAGGGACTCGAGGACCTTGCTGGCCACGCCCTCGCCCTCGCGAATGATGCCGAGGAGGATGTGCTCCGTACCGACCGCGCTGTGATTGAGCCGCTTGGCCTCCTCCTGAGCGAGGATGATGACGCGGCGCGCACGCTCGGTGAATCGTTCAAACATCTCGCGGGTGACCTCCTCTCTGCCGGGACCCAACGCGAACCCATCGCCGACGTCTACCGCCGTTACTCACTGCTACGAATCCACGTACGGTCGCTGTTCGCTTCCCGGATCACGTCAATCTCGGTCCGGGCGCCGGCAGAGCCTCGCACATGGTGCTCATCATGCAATACGTCGGTCGTCTCCTGGCTCATTCCCCCGACGGATCGGCGTACTGACGATCGCGTTCGGGCGTTCTCTTCTTCGCTCCCTAAGAGACTCCTGCCGTATCGCGCTCCGCCCGAGTCTCAGAATCACACTACACTCTATATGTTCCCAGCGGCGAGGTCACCCGCGACGCACATTTTTGTGCGGTGCCATGACCTCGTGCGCACTGCACACGTCCCGTCTTGGCGGGGCGACCCTGCGGTGGGCGCGAAACGTCGTGTAACGCTCGAGCCGGCGCCGGCGGACCGGCGCGGCCGGGTACGTGGCTATCGTTTGATCCCCCGAGGGATCCATCAAACGCGCGGGGACAACATCGAATGGCGGCCTGCCGGACCGCCCGGGAGGACCCGGGCTCGGCGGGTTAGCCTTTGATGGCTTTGACCGTGTACCGGGCCACGCCCGCCGGAGCCTGCACGGTCACAACCTGCCCCTTACGCTTGCCGAGCAACGCGCGGCCCACCGGCGACTCGTTGCTGATCTTGTTGTGAGTGGGATCGGCCTCGGCCGATCCCACGATGGTATAGGTCAGATCCTCTCCGCTCTCGTCGGTCAACCTGACCGTGCTCCCGATCGTCACGACGTCGGAACGGATGTCATGGTTGTCGATGACCTTGACGCTGCGAAGCATGCCCTCCACCGTCAGGATCCGGCCCTCGATGAACGCCTGCTCGTTCTTGGCGTCCTCGTACTCCGAATTTTCCGAGAGATCGCCGAACTCTTTCGCCTGCCTGATGCGCTCAGCCACCTGCTTACGCCGGATGGTTTTGAGATGGTCGAGCTCCTCCTCCAGCTTGCGTAGGCCTTCGGGGGTTAGAATGGTTTCTTTTTCATCCATACCGGTAACTCACCCGCCCGGGCGCGAATCCGATCCTTGCGCGGTCACAAACCCGCTATAAGCGGCTACGAGACTGAGGGGCGGTTCCCTCAGCCTCGGGCTCGCGCGTAGTATACAAGACTGAGGATAACCTTGTCAAAGGAATTCCTACGGATTGCCCGCATGCGGCGCCATCGCGCCGCGTGATGGGGCCGCGCCGACACGCGGCCGCGCCCCGCGCGCCGCCACCCGGATCTCCTCGAGCTCTTCGTCCGAGATCTTCCGCTCGAAACGGCGAAGGCCGGAGAGCCGGAACCCGTGCTTGCGCATCAGGGCGTGGATCTCCTCCGCCTTCGGCAGTTCGATCTCCGGGCCCAACGTGTAGTCATCGTAGCGCCGCTCCAGCGCCAGGAGGATGGTCTCGGCCATGCAGGCCTCGCACGTGCCCGGTGGAAATCCGAAGTCGAGCCCGAACCCCACCGGGCCCGGCACGTCGATCACGCCGCCGTCGATGACGAGCACGTCCCGCCGGCGCTCGTACACGATGCGCGAGACGTTGCGCGGCCTCGCCACGTCGCAGACGACCGCGCCCGGCCGCAGATCCTCGGCCTCGATCAACACGTCGACCGCGGAGCTGACCGTGATCACGATCTCGGCCCGGCCCACCGCGGCGCGCACGTCCGAGGTTACGGTGATCGGCGTGGTCCCCGCCGCACGGAGCCGTTCGGCGAGCCTGTCGAGCCGCTCGCGCGTCCGCGCCACGAGCACCAGCTCGCCCACGTGGCCGAGGAGCATTTGGCTGCACGCGGCGCCGATCGAGCCGGTCGCTCCGATCACGGCCACCCGCGCCGCGCGGGGGTCGACATCCATCCGGGCCGCCGCGAAAAGCGCCCCTTCCACCGCGGTCGCCGCGGTCAGGCTGTTGCCCGTGGTGACGCCCGCGTCGAGAGCGCGCGCCACCGACACGCCCCGGTCGCCGACCACCTTCGTGAACGCCGTGAGCCCGACGATGCCCGCCCCCAAGCGCTCCGCGATGCGGCCGGCCTGAATCAGCCGGCGGTGCGTCGCCTCCGGCGGCGTCGCGAGCAGCACGCGCGGGGTCCACGGCAGCGCGACGAACCATCCTTCGGCGCACGCCCCGGTCGCCGAGACGATCCCGGTGATGTGGGAGGCCTTGAACGGGGGCACGGCCTGAAACACCCGCTCCACCAGCGCGCCGGGTAACAGGCGCGTGAAGGGAAACTTCTTGGCAAAGTCCGCGATGTTCTGGGGATGAATCACGAGCCCGAACCGGCCGGGCGCTGGGGTCACCGCCGCATCCTCGATCCGGTCACGCCGCGAGACGATCCACGCGGGGCCGGAATCCCGCGCGGAGCATCCACTGGACAAACTCCTCGCCGGACAACTCCTCGCTGCGCCGTCCCGACAGCGCCACGACGATGCCTTCCAGCACGTTCGTCGCGAACGACCGCCCGTCCATGCCCGGTGCGACCGTGATCAGGGCGGACACCCCGCGGCGGCTCAACGCCGCGCGGTCGTCGGGGGTGATCGTCTGCGTCAAGATCGTCTTACCCGAGAGATCGTCCGGCATGTACCGGCGGATGAAGTGGAAGTCGCCGGCCACCACCTCGGCCCACTTGAACAAGTGGGGATACTTGGGGGTCGGGCGCTCCTGCTTCGAGCCCGTGGGATAGAGCCACTGAAACGGAAGCTTGGTGATGACGGGGAGCATGCAGGCCGCGAGCAGCCGCACGGTGCCGAGGCGGCGCATCGGCACCGGGAGGCCCAACGCGAAGTAGAAGTCGCCGAACAACGTCTCGGCCCCGGCCTGCACGAATGCCTCCGCCATCCCGTACCGGTCCACGCTGCTGACGAGGAGGACGCGCCGCCGCGCGAACGACACGCCGGCCTGCGTCGGCAGATAGTCGAGGATAAGGTACTTCTCCCATGACGCTTTGATGCCGCCGCCGTCTACGACCGGAGTGCGGCGCACGCCGTCGATGAGGCGCGCGGCGTCGCGGATCCGATACCGCCGCGCGCCCGCGCGCAGGTACAGGTCGATGCCGCCCATCCCAATGGCGTCGACGTGCCCGTCGAGCTCGCGGACCAGTGCCCTGAACCGGGCCATGTCTCCGTCGGTCCCGATGCGTTCGATAATGAAGCGTTCACCGAGGATCTCGGTCTCGACGCGTTTGTCGCGCGTGCTGCTGCCGAGGCTCACGCTCACGACGTGCTTCATGCCGTCATGTCCTTAGACTCGCTGCAAAGCCTCTCCTTCTCCCGACGCGGCGCCTCGGTTGCGCTCGTACAAGATGCGCAGCCCCTCGAGCCCGAGCAACGGATCGACGTGATCCACACACCGGCACTCGGGGCCGATCTGCTCGGCGTATCCGCCGGTCGCCACCACCGCGGCGCGCTCGCCGAGCTCCCGCTGCATGCGTCCGACAATCTCTTCCACTTGCCCGACGACGCCGTACCAGACGCCCGCCTGCATCCCCGCAACGGTGCTACGTGCGATAATCTGCGGCGGCCGCGCCAGCTCGACCTTGCGGAGCTGCGCGGCGTGCTGCACCAGCGCCTCGACGGAGATGCCGACGCCGGGCACGATCGCGCCGCCGAGAAAATCTCCCTCCTTGGACACGGCCGTGAACACGGTCGCCGTCCCGAGCGCGACGACGATGCTCGGACCGCCGTGGCGCGCGTAAGCCGCGATGGCCGCGGCGATCCGGTCGGCCCCGACCTCGCGGGGATTGTCGTACAAAATGCGCATGCCCGTCCGGATGCCCGGGCCCACCTCGAGCGGCTCATGGTTGAAGTACTGGCGGCAGAGGCGGCGAAGCGTCTCGGCGACCGAGGGCACGACGCAGGCGATCGCGACGCCCGAAACATCCGCGAACCCAAAGCCGCGAAACGCGAGGAACTGGCGCCACAGCATCGCGTGCTCGTCGGGCGTCCGCTCGCGATCGGTTTTCGCGTCCCAGTGGGCGACCCGGACATCACCGCGATAGAGCGCGAGCTTGATCAGCGTGTTCCCGACGTCGACAGCGAGGAGCATTGAAAATCCCTCCCGTTCCAGTCTGCGACGAGTACCGGACGGATGCACATCACGGCGAACGAACCGGCCACGCGGCCCCGGCCGCATCGCCGACCCGCGCCGCCTCGGTCAAGCGCAGCGCCGCGGCGACGCAGCACGGCTCGGCGCGCCTGCGGCGGCACCGGCTCGCTGGTCCGATTCCCGTGAGGGATCTCGGCCAGGCAGTAGCGTACCAGAGGCCCGGTCGCGCAACAAGGCTCGGTGCCGGCGGCAGAGCCGCGCCAACTCAGCCGGCCGAGGCGAGCCCCGGCACCCCGCCGGCCGTGCGCGCCATGCGGACCGAGCGCAGGGTGGCTTCCGCCACGGTCTCCGCGACGGCGGCTTCCAGCACGAGGAGGTCGGCCTCGCGCTCGCCGGTCCCCAAGACGAAAATCGTATCGCCGTCCAGCGCGGTGTGCGAGGGACGGACGACGCGCGACAGCCCGGCGTGAGCGGCGATGCTCAACCTCGTGGCCTGCGCCTTCGTGAGGACGGCATCCGTCGCGACGACACCGAGGCAGGTATGCTGGAGCAGGTCCCCGGCCCACCGGCCGAGACCCGCGCCGCCGCGCGCCACAAGATACGCGGTTGTGTCCACGAACGTTCCCGTGGCCGGATCCCGGGCGCCGGCCACGATGCCGCCGGTCCGCTGATCGACGACGTCCCCGAAGGCGTTGCCGACGACAAGCGCCGCGACCACGGCGCCGCCGGACAGGCGGGTGCTCCACGTCCCAACACCCGCCTTCATCGCCTGGGCCATGCCCAGGATCTTGCCGACGGTGGCGCCGGTGCCAGCCCCGACACAGCCCTCCTCGAGCGGGCCATCGTGGGCGTCCCGGCACGCCCGCTCGCCCATCGCCGCGTCCGGCCGCACGTCCGCGCTGCCGATCCCGAGGTCGTAGAGCACCGCCGCGCAGACGATCGGCACGCGCGCCGCGCGGGTGTCGAAGCCGACGCCCTTACGTTCCAGAAACCGGACCACGCCGTCGGCGGCGGCCAACCCGAACGCGCTGCCCCCAGCCAGCACGGCCGCATGCAGACGGTCGACCCGGTTCTCCGGACGCAGCAGATCCGTCTCCCGCGTTCCCGGAGCGCCCCCGAGCGCGGCCCCGCCGCACACGGCACCGGCCTCGCAGAGGACAACCGTGCAGCCGGTGAGATGAGCGCCGTCCGTCGCATGGCCGACGCGGATGCCGGCCACGTCGGTCAGCCCGCGACGCAGCGGGCGTGCATCGCTCACGACGCCACCGGGCGGCCCTCACGCCTCGTGGCGATGCGGGCAAGCGACGGTGCTATGGCACCGGCGACCAGGACCTTCAGGACGTCCCCGGGGAGGAACGGCAGCACCCCGATGAGCATCACCTTGTGCGCGCCGGCCCCGGTGACCACCCCAAGCCACGGCACGCCGGGCACATACACGGCTGCGGCGGCGGCGGCAGCGGCCCATGTGGCGCGGCGCGCCGTCACGGTGGATGTGCCCCGCAAGACTCCTGCCACGGCGGCGGCCAGGGCGAACCCCACGAGGTAGCCGCCCGTCGGTCCGGCGAGCACGGAGGCGCCGCCGCGGAATCCCGCGAAGATCGGCAGCCCGGCCACGCCGGCGGCCACGTACGCGACCTGGCTGGCCACCCCGAGCCGGACGCCGAGCGCCAGCCCCGCCAGGATCGCGAAGAAGTTGCTGAGGACGACGGGCACGGGCGAAAACGGCAGCGGGACCTGAATCTGCGCCCCCACCGCCGTCAGCGCCGCGAACAGGCCGGCCAGCGCGACGTCGCGTGCCGCCCACCCCGGCCGCGTTGATGGCGACTTCACGGGCGCGCCCCGCGCCCGGCGCCGCTCAGGGTGACGTCGCCGGCCACGATGCGCTCGATGCCGCGGGGCGTCCGCAGGAGGAGCGCTCCATCGCCGTCGACGTCGACCGCCAGACCCTCGACGACGCGCGACATCGTCTCCACCCTGACGGGCCGCCCGAGCGTGTCGGAACACTCGCGCCACCACGCCAGCACCCGCTCCCGCCCATTGCCGCGAAGAACGGCATAGGCGTGATCGAGCTCCCGCAGAAGGGCGACCGTGAGGTGGCCGCGATCGATGGGGCCGCCGGCCTGCTCGAGCAGCGACGTCACCGGATACGGCGTGGCGTGTGGCAGCAGCGCGGCTGGAACGTTTGCGTTCAGCCCGATCCCGAGGACGGTCCACGCCGCAGCGGGGCCCGCCTCGGTCAAAATCCCCGCGACCTTGGCCCCGCCCACGAGCACGTCGTTCGGCCACTTGACCTTCGCGCGGAGCCCGGCAGCCGACTGTATCGCCCGCGCCGCCGCGACGGCGGCGGCAAGCCCGATCAACGGCAGGCCGCCCACGGGAAGCGCCGGCCGCAGGACCACGGACAGCCAGACACCGCCGGCAGGTGACGTCCACCCGCGGCCTCGACGCCCCCGGCCCGCCGTCTGCTCTTCCGCGATGACGACCGTGCCCTCGGCCGCTCCGACGGCGGCGAGGCGCATCGCTTCCTCGTTGGTCGAGGGGAGCGTCGCGTGCCAGTGCAGCGAGCGACCGATGAGCCCGGCATCGAGCTCTTCCGCGACGCGGTCGCGCGTGTACGCGTCGACGATCACGTCGATCCTACGGCGTCGGGTGCCGCGCCGTCGCCGAGGGGCGTGATCGCACTCCGCTCGGGCAGCCCTTCGAGCAGCGTCGCGAGCGCCCGCCCGTCCGGCAACCTGAGGTGCGGCCGGAGCTCGAGCAGCGGCACCAGCACGAACGCTCGACGATGCAGCTCCGGATGCGGCACCACGAGGCCCGGACGGCGGATCGTGACCTCGTCGTACAGCAACAGGTCCACGTCGATGGTGCGCGGACCCCAGCGCTCGCCGCGAACCCGGCCGAGCGCGCGCTCCACGGCCTGGCAGCGTTCGAGCAGCGCTTCGGGAGAGAGCCGCGTCTCCACCTCGAGGACCTGGTTCAAGAAGTTGGGCTGGTCCGTCTTTCCCCACGCGGGAGTCTCGTAGATTCGCGAACGTCGCGCGACCCGGACCCCCGCTCCCTCGAGCCGCTGCATCGCCGCCGCGAGCCAGTACGCCCGGTCGCCGATATTGGAGCCAAGCCCGAGAAACGCCCGCACGGGCGGACGCTCGGCTTCGCGGGCCCGGTCCCATGCCTCGACCCCCCTGCGCGCCACGAGCGCGCCGATCGCCAGCGCCGCCGCGATGGATAGGACCTTCAACCACGCGCCGGGACGTACCCAAGCGAGACGAGCCGCGTCGATCATCGTCGCCGCCGCTCGACCTCCACCGCGGCGTAGGCCAAGGGTCCGCCGAGACGGACGTGCGGTTTGCGAACACGGACCCGCACACCGAGGACGCGCTGCACCTCGAGCACGCGGTGCGCCACGCCTTCCGCGAGCGTCTCCAGCAGGTTGACCGGTCCGCCGGTCATCACGCCCTGCACGCGGGCGTAGAGGTCTCGATAGTCGAGCGTGTCCGCCAGATCGTCCGTGTGCCCCGCGCGGTGGAGGTCGGCCTCCACCTCCACATCGACGACGAAGATTTGGCCCGTGGCGCGCTCGTCGGGGAGCACACCGTGCGCGGCGAAGAACACCATCTCGCTGAGGAGGATTCGATCGCCCACGGACGAGCCGTCGCCTGCTACGGGAGCGCGGTGCCCGGCGGCGGGGCCGCCGGGATCCCGCGGATGATCGCGTCCGTCATTCTGGCGACGCGAACCATCGCCCGCACGTCGTGCACGCGCACGACATCCGCGCCGTGCGCGATGGCCACGGCGACCGTCGCCGCCGTGCCTTCCAGCCGGTCATGGACCGGAAGGTTCAACACTTTGCCGATGCTCCCCTTGCGCGACGTGCCGATGAGGATGGGCCGCCCGAGCACGCGCAACTCGCCCAGCCGGCGCAGGACCTCCATGTTCTGATGAAGCGCAAGCCCGAATCCGTAGCCGGGATCCACGATCAGCCGGTCGGCGTCGATTCCGTAGGACTGTGCCGCGGCAATCCGATCGCGCAGAAAGCGCGCCGTCTCCGCCACGGCGTCGGCGGCGCCCCGGCGGTCGTCGCAGTCCATGAGAATCACCGGGACGCCGGCGCGCGCGGCGAGAGGAGCCATGTCGGGATCGCCGCGCAGCGCGGTAATGTCGTTGATCATCGCCGCGCCGGCATCGATCGCAGCCGCGGCGACTGCCGCGGACCAGGTGTCGATACTGACCGGAAGGCCGAGCGCGGCAAGCCTGCGCACCGCCGGGATGGCGCGGCGCAACTCTTCTTCCACCGGCACCGGCGGCGCTCCCGGGCGGCTGGACCGGCCGCCCACGTCGAGGATGTCGGCGCCCGCCTCGCGCCAGGCCTCGCCGACAGCCGCCGCCGCGCCGGGATCGGCGTCGAGGCCGTCTCCGGCGAACGAATCCGGCGACATGTTGATGATGCCGGCCACAAACGTCCGTGCTCCAAACTGGAATACACTCGCGCCGCAGCGCATCGCAGGCGGCGCGCCACCGGCGTCATGCAACGATCGCATCCGAGCCGCCGGACCGAGGGACCGTCGAGGCGCGCGGGCTAGTCGCCGCGCGCGTCATGGACGCGCGAAAAGTGGATCACCGTCACGAGATCCTCCGGCCCCACCTTGCGGCCGTAGATCTTTGAGAGGAATTCGATGAGGTGCGCGTGCTCGCGGGTCGCCGGATTGTCGCGCTCGATCTCACGGGGCGACACGTCGCGGAGCAATTTGGTCTCAACGCGGTCGATCACGCCCGTGAAGATCCGCTGGCGCGTCCCGAACCGCTGCCCGACCGTCACCCACACGATCTGCCCGGCTTGGTACTTGTCGCGCTTGTCTCCCAACCGGATGGTCAGGGTCTTGCTCCCATCGCGCAGGGCGCCCGCAAAGATCGCGGAGTAGAAATTCAGCGCGAACATGGCACCCTCCACCCGGGGAATCGGCATCGACAGGTGTGCAACGACTGGGCGCGCCGGCTGACTGCCGAACAGGCTGGTTCGTGCTCACGCGAGGCCGTCCCTGCCGTGCGTCGCGGAGCTCTGAATCGAGCGTCCCCTTGACCCACCTCTGCCCTGCATGGGAGACTAAAGCGATCTGCGATGAACGTACGGGATCTGTTGATCGCCATAGCGGTCGGTGCCGGCGTCCCCATCGTGGGACTGCTGCTCCACGCCGTGCTCGTCGCCGCGGTTCGCCGTATGCACCTCCGTCGACCATTTTCCGTTTCCGGGCTACCGCTCCACCTCTCCCACTGGTTTGCCCCGTTTCGCCTGCTGATTCCGGCTGCAGGGCTCGCCTCCGTTGTTCACGCGCTGCCGGTGTCCGAAGCCCTCCGCGCCGTCGTCGCACACGTCGCGCTGCTGGGCATCATCACCGGCGTCGCATGGGTCTTGACGTCCAGCCTGGCGGTGGGGCGCGACCTGATAGTCACGCGCCAGCGCCTCGATGCGGCGGACAACCTTCGCGCGCGGCGCATCTACACCCAGCTGCGTGTGATCGAACGGATCGTCGAGGCGCTGATCGTGGTCCTGACGCTGGCGACAATGCTGCTGACGTTCTCGGAGGTCCGGCAGATCGGCGCCAGCCTGCTGGCGTCAGCCGGGATCGTCGGGGTCATCGCCGGCTTTGCCGCGCAGCGCACCCTCGGCACGATCTTCGCCGGCGTGCAGATCGCGCTCAGCCAGCCGATCCGGCTGGACGACATCGTGGTCGTGCAGGGTGAGTCGGGCACGATCGAGGAGATCACGCTCACCTACGTCGTGGTCCACGTCTGGGATCATCGCCGGCTCGTGCTCCCCGTGACCTATTTCATCGAGCAGCCGTTTCAGAACTGGACGCGCACAACGTCGGACCTGCTAGGCACCGTGTACGTCTACGCCGATTACACGCTCCCCGTGCAACCGGTTCGGGACGAGTTCCGGCGATTCATCGAGGCCTCCCCGCTGTGGGACCATAAGGCTGCGGGCTTCCAGGTCACCAACGCGACCGAGCACACGCTGGAGCTGCGCGCCCTCGTCAGCGCCGCGAACTCGTCCGATCTTTGGAGTCTGCGCTGCGCGGTCCGGGAACATCTCGTCGCGTTCCTGCAACGCTCCTATCCGCAGGCGCTGCCCCGCACCCGCGTGGAGCTGGGACAGCCGGCGCCGGCGGCCGCAGGCCCGCAGCAACTACCGGTAGAGCCGGACAGCCACCGCTAACGCGCCACGGCAGCGCCGAACGCGAGCGGAACGGTCATCACGTATTCACGCGACTCCGCGACCATGGCCTCCATTCCGGGGTGCGCCGGGGTGGGCTGCTGGAGGCCAAGGCCGAGAAGCTCGAGGACGCCCCGGCGAGGATATTGAGCGTACCTTCAACCATACGCAAGAGACGATGTGCTTGAGCAACGATGGGCCGAGGGAACCAAACAGTCCAGTGGTCTCGTTTAGGTTGTCGCGTAGAGGCGCCACACGCGGCGTCGCCACAGCCTTCTATAGGGGCGGCGTTCCAGACTACATCTCGCCATCGGTGGTCACCGGCGCCGTTCCTGAGGCGAGATGGCGTCTCTGAGGCGATCGAACCGCGGGGAGATGTTGATCTTCTCCCCGGGAGGGCGACCTTGAAGCCTGGGTCTGCACTATCACATAGAAGGAGGAGTCGCATGACGTCGATTGGGAGGATCTGCGCCGCGGCCGGCGCGCTGGGGCTGGTGGTCGTCGCGGCGGTCGCGCTGCTGCTGCCCCGACCTGGGGCCGCCCAGGGAGTGCCTGCGCGGGCAGCGGGAGGCGCCTCGCACCTGATCGTGGTCACCGGCGAGGGGTCTGTGGAGGCCGCGCCCGATGAGGCAATGCTCACGGTCGGAGTGCAGACCGTCCGCAAGACCGCGCAGGACGCCCAGAGCGGAACCAACACGGTGATCGACGAGGTGATCGGGCGGATCGCGGCGCTGGGCATCCCGCGGGATCGCATGCGCACGAGCGGCGTTGAATTGTCGCCCCAGCGAGGGTCTGGCGGCACCGGGCCGATCACCGGCTACGCCGCCACCAACCGCGTGACGATCACCGTAGACGACCTCGGCATGGCGGGCCGCATCGTCGATGCCGCGGTGGGGGCCGGCGCCAACGAGCTTCAGGGCCTGTCGTTCGGCTTGCGGGACTCCTCGGGCGCGCGCACGCGGGCCCTCCGGCTCGCGGTGCAGAACGCGCAGGCGACCGCGTCCGCACTCGCCGCCGCCGCGGGGGCCGGCCCGATTCATCTGGTCCGGATCGAACAGGCTGGGACGGTCGCTCCTCCGCGGTTTGCGGTGATGGCCGAGTCGGCGCCGGTGCTACCGGGCACGATCACCGTGACGGCAAACGTGCGCGTCACGTACGCGTTTTGACGGCCGGGTCGGCGCCGGTGCTGCCGACCACGATCACCGTGACGGCAAACGTCCGCGTCACATACGCGCTTTGACTGCCGAGTCGGCGCCCGTGCTGTCGACCACGATCACCGTGACGGCAAACGTCCGCGTCGCATACGCGTATTTGGCGACGGTGCCGGCGATCCGGCGGGTTACTGCAGCGTGCCTGCGAAGCGCGTCGTCGGGGCCTTGTCGCCGAGCTTGGAGGTGACGGTAGCCAGCACGCGCGTCCCGTTTACGATGTGCAGCGTGATGACCTTGAGCGGCAGCTTACTCCGGAGCAGCTGAATCGCGAGCGTCCCCTCCGTCGTCACGTCCTTCCGTCGCTCGCTGAGCGACTGGCCGGGCTTGATTAGCACGTCCTGGACAGTCATCTCCAGCGTGGCGGCCCGCTGGTCCAGCGTGACGTTTTTCACCGCGTCGGCGCCTACGACGTCCTCGACCAGGTTCTTCGCCAGCACCTGGGGCGGCGGCGGAGTGAGCAGCGCCGCCTGCTTCGCTTCATAGACATGGTCCCAGACCCCGACGAGAATGGCCGCAGCCAGGACCAGCGCGACATAGATCGCCGCGTGCTTCCATGGGATCGTCCGGCCCTGCGTGCGGAGAAGTTTGGCCGACCGGCTCAGCGCCCGGCGCTGCGCGGCACGGGAGCGCGGCCCGGTCCCCCCACCCCCGGGTTCCTTGCGTAGCTTGAGCACCGTCTACCCCCTTGCGCTGCCTACCGCCGGTCGCGGTCCCGTTCGTTACGCCGCCCGCCCGCCGATGGCCGTCACGTTTCGCCGCTCCGGCCTGGCCGCTGCGACAGCCATCGACCGGGTGACGACGCCGCAGTTTCGCCGACGATCCCCTAAGTTCCCAACCGCGGTCAGTCCAGCACCGCGATACCGGTGCTCGGCACGAGCGTACCGCGATAGAGGAACGTGACCTGACGAAAGGCCGCGTGCTGATCGAACTCGGTAAGCGCCGAGACCGCATCGACAGGGACGATCACGCGCATCCACCTGAGCGCCGCGCTCCCCGCGGTATGCAATACGCAGATATTGCTCACCGTCCCGGTGATCACCAAGGTGTCGATCCGCCGGCGGTATAGTTCATGTGCGAGCGGCGTCCCGTAGAAACCGTCGTAGCGCACCTTGCGCACGACCACGTCGCCGGGAACCGGCGCCAGCTGCGGGACGATCTCCGCACCCCACGTGCCCGCGACGGCGTGGGGGCCCCACAGCGCCGCCTCGGGATCATCCGGCGTGTGCCAGTCCTGCGTGTAGACCGCGAGCATGCGGTGCGCCCGGCAGGTCTGCAACAACTGAGCGATGACCGGCACCGTGGCCTGCGCATCCGGCACGCAGAGGCTGCCACGCGAGTCCACGAAGTCGTTCTGCATGTCGACGACCACGAGCGCGCTGGTTCGCGATGCGATGTCGACCCGCGGCTCGACCGCGTAATCGGGAACGGCAATGACCGAGCTCATCTGCACTCCCGCGGGATCTCGTTGACCCCCGTCGCGATGGATGGAGTCATATATGGTGCGAGGGAGGAGCCGTGGGCTCCTCCCTCGCCGCATTCACCGGACGCTCGTCCGTGCAGAAACGTCAGCCCGTGGCCTTGGGCGCCAGCGCCGGCGGAATCGGCGCCTCCGGCCTCGGGAACGACTTGACTTCCTGGGTCGCCGGGGCCGGCGTGACCGGCGGAAGATCGGGCGGCAGCGGCTGGCCGGCAATCAGCGCGTCCAGGTCGTCGCTTTCGAGCGACTCCCGCTCCAACAGCGCCGTGGCGACACGCTCCAAGAGCTCCTTGTGCTCGGTCAGGACCTGCCGCGCCCGGCTGTAGCACTCATCGATGATGCGCCGCACTTCCTTGTCGATCTCGTAGGCGATCTCGTCGGAGTAGTTGCGGCTCTCCACGAGGTCCCGCCCCAGAAACACCGGGCCGTGCTTGGTCCCGAGCGTGAGCGGGCCGAGCT